>Ga0208039_1000006_pt1 | contig 331345 bp, 308 predicted proteins | sample June2015DPH_20_1_2_FD_184722 | JGI IMG/M metagenome (GOLD analysis project Ga0208039, IMG submission 184722) | Peatland microbial communities from SPRUCE experiment site at the Marcell Experimental Forest, Minnesota, USA - June2015DPH_20_150... | ecosystem: Environmental > Terrestrial > Soil >... | reverse complement strand
CACGACTTGCCCGCACCTTGCGCCTTGTTGGCCTCTTCTGAACTTAAATCATCAGTCGAAGCGCCCATTAAATCATAATTTACGGCCCAGAAACCCACGCTCTTGCAAGACTGCATCTTAATTTGAATCCTCAGTAACCTATCACCCACTAGACCACTGTCCCACTAAGACCACACGAAAAACAAGGACTAGACCAGGCTAGACTACGGCCGCAAGCGAAGCACGAAGATGCCGCTTCCGCAAATAAGTGTTCAGTCACATATCACTTGTACACCGAGGAACAGATCGAAGCGTCGTGATCCAAGTGACTCAAGAGGAGGCACGAGTGAACGTGTGTAGTTGCTAGGTGTTCGGGGCGCGGCTCCGACTCAGGGAACAGAAGACTTTTCGAAAATTACGGGAGTGCGCGCATAAGCAGTCTGACCCAGTTACCGCCAAGGATGTTGTCGATGTCGGTTTGGGAAAAGCCGGCGTCGCCGAGTGCTTCACCAACCTTCCCCAGGTCTGCCGCCGTGTCCAATTCGGCGGGAATGCTTTCAGCTCCAAACCCACCGTCAAAATCAGAACCAATTCCAACGTGAAGCCTATCGCCGGCTAAGTCGCAGACGTGGCGAATGTGTTTCACGACGTCTGCTAGGGTGACTTTGGATTTTATTGCGCCCGTTTGCACCCAGTCTGGCTGCAGGAATCTGTTGTACAGCACTGTCCCAATGACGCCTTCGCGTGCTACGAGGGCGGAGATCATTTCGTCGCTAAGCTGCCTGTCGGTTGGGACGATGGTGCGGCAATTGGAGTGGCTTGCAATCACGGGCCCATGGAATAGTTCCAGCGCTTCAAAGAAACTAGCCTCAGCCATGTGGGACATGTCTAGGATTAGGCTAGTTTTTTCCATCTCTTTCATCAATTCGCGGCCGAGTCCGGTAAGTGGTCCCGGCATTTGTGTGCCGCCCGCGTAGCGGGTTGCGCGCCAAGCTGGGCCGACGATTCGCACACCAGCTTCAAACCATTCTCGGGCCTGTTTCGGAGTTACAATTGGGTCAGCTCCTTCCATAAGTAGAACCGCGCCAAGACGGGAACTGTCCGGGTTCAGTACGCGGTCAATGTCAGTTCTTGAGCGAATCAGTGTGATGCGTGGGTCTTGGGCGAGGGTGTTGTAGTATTCGAGTTGCTTTCTTGCTAAATCGTAGGCCTGCTGGGGGGTTTCGTAGCATGGTTTGACCTTGGGTTCGGGCATGTTGCAGGGCGCGGCCCACAGAGTTGCGAAAACTATTCGTACATCTGCTTGGAGGAGTTCGGGTAAGCCAAGGGTCGCGATTCCCTTGGTGCTGTCGGGCGGGGTTTCGAGCTTCCGTTTCTCGAGAGCTGAAAGCCTGAAATCACGTCCCTGCATAGCATTATCCGCTATGTCTTCATGCGCGTCAACGATGAACCTGAATGGCTTCTCGCGATGATGTTCTTCGCTTTCTTCGCTCACAGATTGCGACGCCTCTACTGGCACCTGAGAATGGAGTGACTAGAGACTGAATGTCACTCCTTGAAGAGAGGCATTGTCCGGATTCTCTCAGCGGCCGATTTGAGGTTCTGCATTGAGGTTCCGAGTGACATTCTTAGGAAATTGTCACCGTGCTTCCCGAACGCGCGCCCTGGAGCTGTCACGACTTTACCTTTCTCTAAGAGAATCTTAGCAGTTTCTTCCGAGCGCAGTCCAATTCCAGCAATGTTTGGAAAGAGGTAGAATGCCCCTTTTGGCCTAACGCAACTCAAACGCTTGAGCTGAGTCAGTTCGTTGTACATGAAGTCCCTCCTCCTGGAGAATTCATGCAGCATTTCTCTAACGCAGTCTTGCGACCCTTCCAATGCTGCTAGGGCCGCTCTTTGACATATTGACGGTGCGCATGTCACATAGAATTCTTGGATTTTCGTCATCTCCTTCACAATCGGTTTCGGGCCCACGGCATATCCGACTCTCCATCCGGTCATTGCATATGTCTTGGAGAATGCAAAAACAGTGATGGTTCGATCCGCCATGTCCGGAAAGGATGCTATGCTATGGTGCTTAGCTCCGTCGTAGAGTATCTTCTCATAAATCTCATCCGACAAGACAAGCAAGTCGTGCTGTTTAGCAAGTTCTGCGATCCCTTCAAGGTCCCTTTGTGTCATTACTGATCCGGTCGGATTGCTGGGAGTGTTAACCACGATCATCTTAGTCTTTTTCGTAATGGCTTTCTCGACCCCCTTAGGATTCAACCTGAATTCCTCTTCTTCTTTAACCTGAACTGGCACTGGTACCCCATCAGCGAATTTCACTTGGCGGCTGAAACTCTCATAACCCGGATCTGGAATTAGGACTTCGTCTCCCGGGTCGATTGTAACTAAGATTGCAGATGAGATTGCTTGCATGGCTCCGGCGGTAACAATTATGTCCGATTCAGGTCTCGCTTCGATTCCGTTATCTTCTAGCACTTTCCTTGCTATCTGTTCTCGAAGATCCTTGTATCCGGCATTAGGAGTGTAGTGCGTATGTCCTTCATCCAATGCTCTCTTGGCTGCGTCGATAATATGCTGAGGCGTGGAGAAATCAGGTTCTCCAATTTCCAAGTGCACCAATCCCTCTACTCCAAGGGCGAGATCGTACATCACTCGAATCCCAGACCTTGCAACGCTGCTTGCGCGATTGGAAATGAGCTTCTGCAATTCCTTCCACTTGGCGAGGGAGCGGTCGGGAGTGAGCCCTATTATCTCTTTTCGCTAAATATCGTGAGGGATGCCTCGCAAAGGTATTTTATGGTCAAGGCTGCGGCTGCGTTTCGAGATGCAAATTGACTCAAATGGACTATTTCGTCAAGCTTGGAGAGGTTTGGACGCCTGCTGGTGTTAACGGTAGATTGGCCATTGAGAACGGAAAAAGATTACTTCTAACAGATAATGTTCTTAAGCATTCCGGATTGAAATAGAAATAGAAAACTCTAGCATATGCAATTAGATTTTCCTTCACGAAGCTTCTAGATCGAGACGTTTCTCGGCAGGTTGTTCGAGGTCTGGCATCTTTGCACTCGATATTAGGCCCGAAGCATGCTAGGAGGCAGATACTCTTCTTGATCATGGTTGACGCCTTGTTCGGGTTCGCCATTGGTCTGAGTTCCCCCTCAGTGGCGCCGCTTGTGTTCACAGTTGGAGTTACGTTGACTTTCGTTGGCCAAGCTCAGACAATTGGAGGCTTAGGAGCCACCTTCCTCCGCTTTCCTAGTGGGATTCTCATGGATCACTTGGGGCGGAAGCGTTTGATTCTCTTGGGAGGATTTGTGACTCTTCTGGGCTTCGTGTCCTACTCACTCGTGAATGGTTGGTTTCTTCTTGGCGCGGGTATCGTGCTAGTCTCGATGGATAATGCGATTCGCAATGCCGCCACATCCGCCTCGTTAGGAGATGCTGAAAGGAGTGACAGGCTTGGTCGACTCTTCAGCCGCGATTTGGGAACAACACAAACCGCAGCAACAATTGCGCCTCTGATAGGTGCATATGTCGTGACATACCTAGGAGTTTCGACAAGAACAGTCTTCTCGTCTTCGGCAGCGATCATCCTTGTGGCGTTGTTACTAGTGTGGCTCTTCTACCAACCGCCATCTTTAGGCCGAGTTGGAGCTGCAAGAGCGGAGAAGTGGTTTATTCTGCCAAACAAACGGATTCTTCCGATTCTTGTAGTTGCAACGCTGGACTCGTTTTCTTGGGGAATCGCTACTACACAATTTTGGACATTGTACATATTCAAGGTGATGAATGCTACGCAGGAGCAATTGGGAATTGCGATTGCAATATCGGCAGGAGTTCAGGCTTTGAGTGGATTTGCGTTGGGTTCTAGACTTGATAGGGTCGGGCGAAGGCCCTTTATGGCGTTTAGTGAATGGTGTGCGCTCGGAGCTGTCCTTCCGTTGTTGTTCGGTTGGCGGGCCGAATTCGCGTACATTTCGGCCATCTTCTGGGGGTTGGTTACCAGTCTATGGAGGCCAGCGTTGTATGCCTACGTAGTCGACAGTTTCGGCCGGGAGAAGTTTGGCCAGACATTGGGTATGATATCGCTCGTGTCGGGTGTTGCGGGAGCTACGGCGGCAGTGATAGGTGGTTTGCTGTGGGATAACGTTTCACCGAAACTACCATTCATGACTGTGATGCTCCTTGCAGTAATCACTGGAATTGTAATTTGGTTCAAGCTTGAAGACAAAACGAATAATTCTACTTGATTTTGCAATCCGTGCAGAGTCGTTAAATACCTTCCAGAACTAGTCCGTGGCTTAGCGGGAAACCCGCTCTCATAATGCATTGTCGTTCATGGATTCAAGTCCTTTCAATCGGGCAACTCAGACTAGTCGGTGATGGTAACCGCCCACTCGTTTAATGAATCAGTCATGGTGAGGGTCTCGGCAAAGGACACGCGGAATGCTGTTGAACCCGTCATACACGCTCGCAGTAGGATTGGAATGCACTAGCTGTGGAATGAGCTGCGGCCTCAATGAAAAGGTAGTTATCTGTACTAGATGCGGCGGAATCATAGATGTCAAATGTGATTTGAGTAGGCTCAAGAGATCCAAGAAGCATTTCAAAGATCCAGGAAGCATTTCGAAGTCGCGATTACACTCTCTTTGGCGCTACCGTGAATTCCTTCCTATAGTAAGAGATGACTGCATAATCTCGATGGGCGAAGGTCTAACTCCTTTGAGGACGGCTGCGAAGTACGGTGCGTCGATTGGGCTTTCCAACCTGATTCTGAAGCTTGACTTCCTGAATCCGACCGGATCGTTCAAGGATCGTGGTTGTTCCGTAAATGTGTCGAAGCTCAAGGAGTTGAAGGTCACAGCCGTAATGGATGACTCGTCGGGGAATGCAGGATCCTCGTTGGCCGCCTATTGCGCGGCCGCGGCGATGGACTGTACGCTGTACACTCCTGCGGAAGCCCCGAAGGAGAAACTGATACAGGCCGAGATGTACGGCGCGAAGGTTATTCGGGTTCCCGGCACAAGGACTAAAGTTGCCCAAGCTGCAGAGGAGCGCTGGAAGACAACAGGTCTTTACTATGCGTCGCACAACCTTAGCCCATTCTTCCTAGAGGGAATGAAGACACTCGCGTACGAGATATGTGAAGACTTGGATTGGCGTGTCCCCGACCACGTTATCTTCCCCGTAGGGGGAGGAACGCTGATAGTGGGTGCCTGGAAAGGTTTCAAAGAGCTGCAGGAGCTCGGTTGGATAAGCGATCTACCGAAACTTCACTGCGTTCAATCAGAATCATGTATGCCTATAGTCGAGGCTCTCAGGAAAGGGAGTCGAAACATTACGCCGGTTGAAGAGAGGGAAACGATAGCCGGCGGAATAAGAATATCCAACCCTGCTCGGGGCAAACAGGTCCTTCACGCACTCCGGGATTCGCGTGGCGAAGCTGTATCAGTCGATGACGAGTCCATCATGAAACATCAAGCAGCTATCGCCAAAAGTGAAGGCGTCTTTCCGGAGCCTACGTCATGTGCAGCTCTAGCGGGGCTCGAGAAGCTCCTGGAGATAGGCGCCCTGGACAGTCGCGATTCAGTGATCGTGCCGCTTACAGGATTCGGGTTGAAAGACATAGGCACGGCTGCGAGGTCACTTTCAACGCGCCATTCAACTTTCTCAAGGGACGGTACCTCATAGAAGACATCCCCTATGGTCTCGTTCTCATAGGCGAGCTGGGTGACCTAGCTGGCGTCCCTACCCCACCAATAGACGCAGTAGTTGAGCTTGGGTCGGTCATTTTAGAGACTTCGTTCCGACAAACAGGACGCACTCTCAAGCAACTGGGCTTAACTGGTATGACCAAAACGCAGCTCGTTGACTATATGAACTGAGGTCATACTTCATGAGCTAAGTCACTGAGGAAGGATTTGCCCGCGCTTATTCCTTATTTTGAAAAGGCGCCGAAAGCTTTTCTCCGTTGAAGCTTCGACGAATAATGCAAGGCTGGCGCCAAATGCTCCTGCTGTCTCGCGAGGAAATACGATCCGTCTTATCGATGAAAGATGCGATTAATGCAGTACAGGAAGCATTCAGAGAATTTGCTCGCGGCACTGTCAAGATGCCCGTCAGGCTATCGGTATCGGTGGAAGATTACAAGGGAGTCATGCTGACGATGCCTGCGTACATCGGCGGAGCGTTCGATGTTTTGGGACAGAAGGTCGTGACGGTCTATCCGGAGAACCCGGAGAAGCACAAGCTTCCGACAATACTCGCGACTGTCCAGCTCTTCGACCCAAAGTCTGGGAACTGCATAGCGCTTCTCGATGGAACAATCATCACCGCTATGAGAACAGGTGCTGTCGGCGGAGTCGCTACTAGGTATTTGGCTGCGAAGGATTCGAGAAGTGTCGGGGTGTTCGGCGCGGGAATCCAAGGGGAGACTCAGCTTGAGGCTGTTGCGGAGGAACGATCAATCGAATTCGTCAGAGTGTATGACCCAGTCGAGCAACGAAAAATCCAGTACTGCAAAGACATGTCAAGAAAGCTCGGACTCGATGTGACGGCTGCGAGCGATCCGATCCAGGCTGTACGAGGTTCGGATATCATCATATGTGCTTCAACCGCTCGCACTCCAGTGTTCAAAGGCGAATGGTTGGAGCCTGGTGTGCATATCAATGCAATAGGCTCCTACACTCCAGATGCACGCGAGGTGGACACTGTAACAATAAGGCGAAGCAAGATCGTTGTTGACTCTCGAGAAGCGGTTCTTAAGGAGGCGGGTGACCTCATTATTCCCATTGAAGAGGGGGTAATTTCATCGCAAAATATCTGGGCCGAGCTGGGAGATATCATCGTGGGCAAGAAGGAAGGTCGAACGTCGAGTCAAGAGATAACGCTGTTCAAGTCCGTGGGACTTGCGCTTCAAGACGTGTCGACCGCAGCAGTGGCCTATAGAAAAGCGATGGAACAGCACAAAGGAACCGAAGTAACGATTTGAGCTCCTGATTCTAAGGAAACTATGGTGAGATGAGTTGAGCAACGCTGAAGACTCGCAGGATTTTGATGTGGCAATAGTCGGTGCTGGAATCGTAGGGCTTGCGAGTGCCTATCATATCCTATCCCGAGATCCCTCCCAAAGGGTTGTTATTGTTGACAAGGCTCCGTCAGCAGGTCAAGGCGATACTGCGAAGACCGTTGCCGGCGTTAGGAACACTTTCACCTCCGAAGTGAATCGGCTTCTGTCAGAGAGTTCGATTGATTTCTACAGGCACATCCAAGAAGACCTGAGATTTGATTTGCACTTGGAGTTCGTCGGATACCTCTGGTTACTCACGGATGAACTCGTAGAACGATTGGAACCTGTGATAGTCCGCATGCGGCAAGACGGCGTGGATTTTAGGACCTGGGAACAGAGTCAACTGTCCGAAATGATCAAGGGGGCCCGATTGAAGATTGATCCTAGTGATGAAGCGACAAAGATCATGGGACTCACCAACATAGTGAAAGGATTGCAGGGCCTTAAGTGTGGAACTCTCGCTGCCGAAAAGCTAGTCGAATTCTATGAGCGTGAAATTCGCAGAATGGGGGCAATCTTTCGTTATGGAGAACACGTACAATCGATAATCGTGGAGCCAAAGCATGAACTTGGACTCCCCAAGGAGCCACTCGTCTGGCAGGAAGCAAGAGTGAAGGGCGTCGTCACGCAGAGAGGTTCAATTCGGGCAGAACACACTGTACTGGCGACCGGCAGTTGGAGCACTGAGCTACTAAACGCCGCAGGTATCGATTCTCATATGAGAACCAAGAAACGACAAGTATTCGCTCTCAAAGGCCCAAATGTTCGGACGCTGCTCCATTCTAAGGGATTCAACGAACAGAATGTCCTGCCTATGACACTGATACCGCCTTGTTCAATCTACTTGAAACCAAACACTCGAGACGAGAGCTTCTGGGCAGGAGTGTCTGATCACGTGGGAAGAGCTTTCACCTTCGAGGAGGAACCGTCGGCTGAAGAAACCTTCTACAGCTACAACATCTATCAAATCCTGTCGTACTACTTTCCGCACTTCAGAGACGTGAGACCATTCAACATGTGGGCCGGTCATTATGACATCAATACTATCGACGGAAACCCGTATGTCTTCGAGGAGGCGGGCCTAATCGTAGCAGTTGGTATGAGCGGAAGCGGAATGATGAAAGCCGATTCTGTGGGAAGAATCGTTGCAGCCGCTCAAGCTGGAAAGGAGACTGCGACGCTTTACGGTGGCAAACACTTCAAGGTTGCAAGACTGGGCATCGAGACGCGGCAAGTAGAAGCCGAGGGATTTGTCATCTGAGAAGAGAGTGCTCAGGTGCTTGTCGCGGCACTAGAGGCTTCGTTGAGGAGATTCACAATTGGGTGAAGTGTCAGAAAGACTTGCTGAATACGTGTCCAGTTCCATATTCGACGGCTTTTCCCAAGAGATACTTTCTAATGCCAAGCACCGCGTTCTGGATTTTGTCGGATGCGCTATCGCTGGGTCGCGTCAGCCTTCATCTGTCCCAGTGATAGCACTTGTGAGAACTCTTTCTGGAAAGAAGAACAGCACTGTCATCGCGTTTGGCGATAGAGTGGATGTGCATTACGCTGCTCTTGCAAATGGTGTCATGGGGCACAGCGTCGAATTAGAAGATGACCACAAGCAGAGTTTCGTCCACGCGGGAGTCACCGTGGTTCCGCCAGCGATGGCAATGGCAGAAAGCAGGAATGCCCACGGTAGAGATCTATTGCAGAGTGTGGTGATAGGTTACGAAGTAGCGCACAAGATCGGAAAGGCCGCCGCGAGATTAGGGTCACTCTACGACCGAGGATTTCACCCTACCAGCGTGTGCGGCGTGTTTGGAGCTACTGCGGCTGCCGCAAAGATCCTCAACCTTACCGAGAAACAGATTGTGAACGCATTTGGAATCGCAGGAAGTCAAGCTTCCGGCCTTCTCGCATTCCTCGAGGATGGTGACTGGAGTAAGCGATTCAACGCGGGTTGGGCAGCACATAACGGAGTAATCGCAGCTCTCTTGGCGGAAAGAGGCTTCACGGGTCCCCACAGAATACTCGAAGGCGAACAAGGTGTCCTAAGCGCCTATGCAGGAGCGCACGAAACAAGAGGATTGTCCATAGGCGAACTTGATTCTTCTGAGGTTGTGAACGCGTTCTTCAAGCCTTTCGGATGCTGTAGTGACTGTCACACGTTGATGGAGGCTGCCATAAAGGTGGTGCATGATAACAGAATCCACATTGACGACATACGTTCTGTGAAAGGGCGAATCTATTCGTCAGCGATTCCGCTCATAGCGCAGCCGTCTGAACACAAGTTCCGGCCAAGAAATGTCGTGGACGCTCAGTTTAGCGGATACTACGCTATGGCTGTGGCTATGCTCTCCGGGAAGGGGTCAGTTGAGGAATTTTCTGAAGATATGATAACCAACCCGCGAGTCCTAGAGCTTGCCAAGAAAATCGTCATAGAAGCCGATCGAGACCTAGATCGCGAGTATCCCGATAGCTGGCCGGCCATTGTTGAGATAGTGACAAAGAGTGGGCAAGAGTATGCGTGCCGTGTAAACGTGTGCAAGGGAGACCCAATACGCAATCCTATGACCGAGCAAGAGCTGACCGAGAAGTTTGAGGCCTTAGCAATGCCTATTCTTGGGAACGGAAAAACAGAAAAGATCATCGACCTTGTCGAGCGATTAGATGAAATTCCGGTCAAGAAGTTAACCAGCACATTGTATTGACTTCCATTTGTCTCATGGCACGATTCTTGTGAGACGGCAACTCTACCCCGCTTGCGTTGAGCTTTAATCAGCGGCTCGAGCTATTCCATTCCGTGCTAACATACACTCAGATCATGTGGAGATCGATTAAGGTCTTCACAGGCATAACGCTCGTTAATGTAGTTTTGGCACTCGCCCTTATGTCACTTGGTCTTGCACTAAGGGAAGCGATTGCAGACTTTTCCTTACTTGAGGCAGCAGTACTCTTTATTCTCGCCGGCATAGTTGACTTGAGTTCATCCGTGGGCGTAGCTCAACTCAGGAGACTAATCCTTTCCTCCAAAGAGAAGTACTCTCCTGGCCGGCGCAGGGACGGAAGAGAAGGCCTAGTGTTATTGATCCCAGGCTTGATGCTGTTCGCGCTTGATCTATTGTTGGCAACTCAGGATTTGTTAACGCGCCGTTGAGTCCCGATTGTCGAGTTAACAACTAAGATAGAAAAAGGAAAAGCCATGGGTTTTCACGCTTGGCTGTCTTGAGTCTTACTGGATGTTTTCTTTCAACATTATTCCCGTTATGAGTCCGAGTAAACTGGGCACAACCCTATAGCAAACCATACGTGATAAACACGCATAAGACTACAATATTCATCTCTTATCTCGAAAAGCCTAGTTGGCGATGAACTAAGTGATTGTATGAGTAAATACAAGATTGCAGTATTGGGTGCTGGGAATGGTGGTTTGACGTTTGCCGGTGACTTGGCGCTAGCCGGCCACACCGTCAATCTTTGGGAACCTCCGCAATTCAAAGAGAACATAGAACCAATCCAGAAAGCAGGTCATATAGAAATGCGAGGTGTCGCAAGGGAGGGACTCGCAAGATTGAACTTGGTTACAACAGATGCAAATGAAGCTCTGGATGGGGTTAAGGTCATAATTGCTGCAACGCCGGCGTATGGACATGTTGCATTTGCGGAAGCTATCGCACCTCATCTTCAGGAAGGGCAGATGGTAATCCTAAACCCAAGTTACGGGCTTGGACAGGTGGAATTCGCAAATACTCTCAAGAAGAAGGGAGCGAATCTAAAGAAGGTCTTGCTTGGAGCGACCGGTATTTTACCGTATGCAACAAGAAAGTACATGGGATACAAAGTATTCTGCTGGCGAGTGAAAGCGAAGATTCCATTTTCAGCCTTCCCAGCAACAAACACCGCTAAAATGTTGCCCGTACTGAATGAGATTTATGCACAGGATGACGGGGAGCGTGGGATATTGGTAGATTCCATTAATGATTTGAAAATGTCTCTGGAGACGATTAACCTGTTTGCTCATCCGCCTATGATGATTTTGAACGCCGTTGACTGCGAGCTTGGAGAGGAACCCGAGCTAAAGTCAGAAGATTCACACGCCGTCAGGATGCTTAGCCGGGCCATGAACAGGGAAGCAATGGCAATAACCAAGTCCTTCGGCTTGGAACCATGGCCGAATGAGTATGTGGAGAGCGTTATGATGTATCCGTATTGGATAAACCGACCGAGACAGGTGGACAAACCCGAGTGGGCTAAACCGGAGAATCAACCTACCGAATACGCAGCAGGACGGGGATTTAATTTCCTGAAAGGGCGCTATCTTACGGAGGACATACCTTACGGCCTCGTGCCGATAAGTCAACTTGGAGACATGGTAGGGATTTCAACGCCATGCATCGATGGAGTGATTGATATTGGATCAGTGATATCGGAGGCTGATTACCGCAAGACAGGGCGGACACTTGAGAAACTAGGCTTGGCCGGCATGAACAAAACGGAACTCGTCAACTACGTAACTTACGGTGATGCCAAAGCCTCGTAACTCATACGCTGCCGTCCTCGCGGCTTTGTCGGAACGCCATAGTTGAGATAGCAAGGATTTCCGGTAGAATTCCATCCTAAGTGTACGTCAGAGGGCTGAACTACATGAAGTTGCCCCTAGAGACAGAACGCCTCTGGATCCAGCTCTTCAGGTTAGAAGACGCTGAACGACTTCACATTGTTTTTAGTGATCCAGAAGTGATGGCTCGAATCCGCGCGGGGCCTTCACCCTCAATCGAAGTGACGCGGCAAAGATTGGCTAGAATAATGGAGCATCAAGACAAGAATGGTTTCAGCATGTGGGCTCTGATCGAGAAAGGAAGCGGGGTGCTGATTGGTGACTGTGGACTCATTCTTGTTGAATGGCGAGGCCCCGAAGTTGAATTGGCGTATGAGATTGGCAGAGCTTTCTGGGGCAAAGGCTACGCAACAGAAGCCGCTAGAGCATGTCTTAGATTTGGATTTGAAAATCTGAAATTGAGCCGCATTATCGCACTTACGGACGCGGACCACCTTGCTTCGCGCCGAGTGATAGAGAAGATCGGAATGAAGAATGACGGAATCGTCCACTACTATGGCCGTAGTCTAGTCCAATACTCGGCAACCAAACCAAACAGCGAGTCTGCGCAACTTTCTCTTAGCTGACGATTGGCAAGGAGCTGAGGTAAATGTACCGTTACCTCAAGGTCAAGCGCTTTATGATTTGGAATTAGTTTGAGTGCTTTTGAAGAATCGGGAGAGATTGAAAGGCGATATATCGGCGTCAAGAGGACGGCCGAGTATCAAATCCGTCACTAGTTTTGCACTGTAAGGACCCAACTGCAATCCAGTCGGACCATGGCCAGTAACAAAATAAATTCCGTCAAATTGTGGTGCTGCTCCAAGAATTGGTAACCCATCAGGAGACATGGGACGCAGGCCGACGCGCATCTCCTTAACACTCCACGTGGCGAGCCCAGGAGCCAATCTGAACGCTTCGCTAAGAACCTCCAACACGCCTGATGCAGTTATACGTGCGTCGAAGCCAGATCCAGTCTCACGAGTCGCTCCTGCCACAACTCGATGGTCTGGCCATGGAACCATATAGTGTCCGCGGAATCCGTCCACTATCGGCCATTCCGTTGTTTGCGCATCATTTCGGGTTAGATGGATTATTTGTCCCCGCTGCGGTTGGACAGGCACTGTTACTCTCAAGTCGCCTTCGAAGGAAGTTGACCAAGCTCCGCCAGCAATAACAACGCGAGGAGCAGCAACTGAATCATCTGCTAACTTCACTCCCAAGACTTTTCGGTGATCAATGAGGAGTCTGTCCGCGTTTCCATGTGCAACTTGAAGCCCTTGCGCCTGCGCAGCTGAAATCACTGTTCGTGTCAGAAGACGGCCGTCAACGCGGGCTGCGTTCCTGTGATAGATAGCGCCCGCGACTTGCACAAGTGGAGGGAACATTTCACGAGCTTGGTCAGGCGTGATTTCTTGCAAATCATCGCTCAAATCCAGGCTCCGTTTCCGTTCCATGATAATTGATTTAGCGCGTTCGAAAATGGGTTCTTCTTCTGCGGTTGCAACTTTCAGTAATCCACATTTCGCGTATCCAGTCTCGTCAATTCCGATCTCTGGAATGAAAGTGTCATAATAGCGAACCGCTTTTAGAGCAAAATCAATCCATGCAGGGGAGTCTCTAACATTTGTCTCAGGAGATAGAATACCAGCACTTGCATCCGAAGCGCAACCGTAATCTGCACGATCTATCAGCAAAACCTTCATGCCACGGCGGACGAGTTGATATGCCGTGCATGCTCCTATGAGACCTCCGCCTACAACAATTATGTCATACATGAGTTCTCCCCTGAGAAAGTGAACCTTACTTTCCGAAAGTAATTGCGCAGATTAATCTCAATTGCTCGATTGATTGCGTAATTGACCTCTTAGCTCTAGACGTTAGAGCAATTACTTTTTTTGATTCGATGATGCTGTAGTAATGAGTTTCTGTGTTTCGATGGAAAATTGGTTGAATGCTTTATCTGCGTGTACCGCTTTAACAGGCGAAGTGTGATTCTCATGAAACAACCTGTTTTTGCTGTTTGTGGTGCTGGTAGAGCAGGTACGACTATGGCCGCCGATATGGCCCTTATGGGTTACAAAGTGAATTTGTTTGAGCTTGATCGATTCCGCGAGAGCATAGAGCCAATTATGAAACGAGGAGGTGTTGAGTTGTCGGGCAAGACACAATCAGGGAAGACCGGATTTGCCAAGCTGAACAAGATTACCACAGATCCGAGGGAAGCTATCGATGGTGCGGATCTGATTTTGATCGCTGCTCCTGCCATTGGCCATGAACCGTTCTTCGATGCTCTCTCACCCTTCTTGAAGGATGGGCAGTGTGTGCTCGTTAACACGGGCTGCTGGGCCTCACTCAGGATGGCGCCTATGCTTCGAAAAAGAGGAGTCTTCGACAAGATCACATTGGGTGAAGCGCATATCATGCCCTACCTGAGTGATAAGAAAGGATACACGGCACACATATTCAACGTCAAGCAAGATCTCAAGCTTGCAACATTTCCTGGCGATCGGAAAAGCAAATTGCTGGAGATCGCAAAGTTAACTTACCCACAATACAGGATGGTCCCCAACGTATTATGGACCAATTTCGGGTCTGGGAACCCTTCAGTGCATTGTCCCATTGCACTTCCGATGGCGGGGCTCATGCTTGAGCGGAATGAAGCGACCAAGTTCTACGGAGAAGTCACCGCGTGTGCCGCAAGACTATCAGAGGCATTTGATAGAGAACGAAAAGCGGTAGCGAAGGCTTATGGCTGCGTTGTTGAGGGCGAACTCGAGTCGGTCAAGAAGGAATACGGTTACACGGGAAAAGATATCGCCGAAGCCTATAGGAATTCGATCCACGCAGAACGCCTGATACCTAAAGAGCGCATAAAAGTCATTTTGGAGGAGGACTTGAAGTTCTTGTATGTGCCATTCGTTGAGCTCGGAAAGTTGGCGGGTATTCCCACTCCTGTTACCTCGGGAATGGTTGACGTCCTAGGAACAATTCTGAACGTCAACTATTGGGAAACTGGAGTCACGCTCGAGGACCTAGGTTTCGCAGGGTTGAAAGTTGACCAAATCGTCGAGTACGTTAACACTGGAATGAAGTAACCATTGTGAAGCAAGGATCAAATCCTTGGTCTACGTATTTGGTTCCTCTACTGCAAAGTAGATCGGCAGCGGTCATATGCAGATGCTTGTCACTGCCCGGAAGAGTCTTACTCGCTTGCACTTGCGCGTTCCGTATGCGACTACATCTCTACGATGGCGTACTTTGATCCTAGGATTGGCCTTTCGTAACATAATTGACGAGTTCTGTCTTGTTCATGCCGGCCAAGCCTAGTTTCTCAAGCGTCCGCCCTGTCTTGCGGTAATCAGTTTCGCTTATTGCGGATGAAATATCGATAACGGCATCGATGCATGGGGTTGAAATCCCTACCATGTCTCCGAGTTGACTTATCGGCACGAGGCCGTAAGGTATGTCTTCCGTAATATAGCGTCCTTTCAGGAAATTGAATCCGCGCCCTGCCCCGTACTCTGCAGGTTGATTCTCCGGTTTGACCCATTCCGGCATGTCTGCATCTCTTGGTCGCTTTAGCCAGTAGGGATAGTTGAGAACATCATGAAGGTATTCCTGTGACCATGGTTCCATGCCAAAAGACTTCGTGATCTCCATACTCTCTCTATTCATGGCCTTGCTGAGCGCTCTTACAGCGTTTGATCGGTCCGCCTTTAGATAGGGTTCCTCTCCAAGTTCGCAGTCAACAGCCTTCAAAATCATCATTTGTGGATGTAGGTATAGGTTTATGTTCTCAAGGCTGACTTTCAGTTCGTTAACTGAGTCTACTAATATTCCCCTCTGCCCGTCATCTTCCGGGTAAATCTCATTCAATACAGAGAGCATCTTAGCAGTGTTCTTGGCAGGAAAAGCAGAGAACGGGATCTTCGCCTTGACGCCGTCGCAGAATACTTTGCTTCCAAGGTATTTCCTAGTAGAATAAACTAGAATGCCCACCGATCCTAACATGACCCTATTGAGGTCTACGCCTTTGTTCTTCAGAGCATTGGCGAACTCTACGCTGCCCAGAGTGTAATTCGGGTTCAGAGTTATCATCTGCCCATCCTCTAAATGTGGGGCGATGGCTTCTGCGAAAAACACGTGGCCATAGGAAGGTGAGGTTACGAGTACTACTTCAACGCCACTCAGAGCCTCCTCAACATTGGTTGTGACAATGTTCAGCTTCCCATGCCCGTTTCTCGTCGCACCTGCCATTTCTATGTAGCCTGCTTTCTGGATTGGTTCTATGTTCTGTTTGAATTGCGGAGGTTCCCATAGATTCACGGTGTGGCCGGCTAGCGCCAAGTCACCGGCAAACGTCAAACCACCATTCCCAGCACCTAGAACCGCGACCTTATGTTTTTTCAAACGTCGTCACATCTGGGAGCGCGCAGACGCACCGGCCAACTAATAATATTCCGCTTGGTTCTCGCTTCCTGAAACCTGCCAATGGCATCATTCCGCAATTCTAGCATAGCCGCTACGGCTGGTCAAAATTGAAGATAACCGATGTGAATGCAACCTGCATTGAAGTGCCGTTGGCGGAGGGCGGATTGAGAACCGTTGAGGATCCGGAGCATGTTCAGAAGGCAGACAGATACACGTTGGTTAGGCTATCAACGGATGAGGGAATAACTGGGATAGGCGCACAAGATGTTATTGATCCGTCGTGGTGCGACTACATTGAACAGCGCGTGAAACCAGTTTTGCTGAACCAGATCATAGAACCGTTTTACATCGAGAGATTTGCGCGATACTTGCGTTCGCAACCGTTCGGAACACAGGTTAGTCCGCGGCCATGCTGTGTCGAAATGGCCTTGTGGGATATCGTCGGGAAGAAGGCGGGCCTGCCAGTGTACAAGATGCTTGGGGCATATCAGGACAGAGTAAAGGCCTATGCTTCGGTGCTTGAGGAATATCCGCAATGGAGTGATGACCGTTGGGTGAAGTTTGTTGACAAATTGGTTATCGAAGGCTTTAGGGCAATAAAACTTCACATCGGATACTTGTGGTCGGACCCCCAGAAAATTCTGAACGTGGTGAAGAAGATAAGGGAAAGCGTTGGTTATGAGGTTGATTTGATGGTAGACGCCATGCAGGCGTGGGTTCCGCAGCCGCTGTATGATTTTCCTGCCGCGCTTAAGTATGCTAGGGGTCTCGAAAGGTACGAAGTTCTCTGGCTTGAAGAACCTCTTCCGCACTTCAATAATCCTGAGCTTAGCGCTAAGCTTTGTGATGCTGTGGATATTCCTATTGCTGGAGGAGGAGCAATGTTCGGGTACCACACATACAAGACGGTAATGGAGAAGAATGCGTTAGACATAGTCCAGCCGGACGTGATGCACGCTGGCGGCATTTTGGAAGTAAGACGAATAGCCTTCTTGGCGGAGGCTTACGGAAAGACGTGCGTTCCACACTTCTGGGGACCAGGCGTAGGTTTAGCTGCTACGCTACAAGTATTAGGCTCAACGAACATCCCGTGGGTGGAGTACTGCTATCACCCACCGGCATTTACTGCCGAAGTCCGAGATAGTATGCTGATTAGCCCCATTAGGATAGACAAGGATGGATATGTAGAAATCCCGCAGAAGCCTGGACTTGGAGTAGAGCTGAACGAGGAGTACGTACTACAACACACAGTTCCGCGGCGCGCGAAATAAAGCTGACATCATCAAGCTGACTAGACCTCGTGGCAAGCTACGAAATGATTCTTGGTAATTTCCCGTAATTCGGGTTCCTTATCGCTACAATATGGCTGCGCGATTGGACACCGCGTATGAAACCGGCAACCTGATGGAGGATTGATAGCGCTAGGCACCTCACCGGCCAACGTGAAGCGTTGAGTCTGAACTTTCGGGTCAGCTATTAGCACCGCTCCCATCAGTATCTTTGTGTATGGGTGCAGTGGAGAATGGAAGAGATCGTCAACATCACCCAATTCCACTACTTTCCCCAAATACATCACAGCCACCCTGCTGCAGATATGCCATACCGTGCTCAGATCATGCGAGATGTACAAATAAGTTAGATCAAGTTCTTCTTTCAACTCAGCTAACAAATTTAGAATCTGGCTTCGAACAGACACGTCTAGTGATGATACCGGTTCATCGCAAACAATGAATTCCGGATCGACTGCTAAGGCTCTGGCTATTCCGATTCTCTGTCTTTGGCCACCGCTGAATTCGTGTGGATATTTGTATGCATGATACTCCTCTAAACCTACTAGTTTCAAGGTCTTGAGTAGCGTGGAGGTCCATTCGCTTTGAGGAACATGCTTGTGTATTCTGAATGCTTCAGTTATTATGTCTGCTACGGTCCAGCGTGGATTAAGCGACAGGTACGGGTCTTGGAAAATCAGCTGCATGCTTCTTCTTAGGTTAAGAATCTGTTTTCGATTCTTCGAGGCGAAAATCTGAGATATATTTACGCCTTTGAAAAATACCTCGCCGGAAGTCGGTTGGATTAGATTCAGAATCGTCTTGGCAAGAGTGGTCTTACCGCATCCAGTTTCTCCGACGAGCCCCAGCGTCTCTCCCCTAGACATCATGAAGCTCACATGATCAACTGCCTTCACAACTCCAACCTGCTTTCTCCGGACGATGCCCCTCTCGATTACGGGATAATACTTGACTAGATTGCGAGTTTCTAGCAGAGGGCCGTCACTCAACTTTGCTGGACCCCCACTCGATTTCTTTAACGCGGAGGCATGAACTAACGTGTCCTGGCTCAAGTTCCGTTGGTTCCGGAACTTGGACTCGACAAATCGATTGAGCGTACGGGCATCGGGGGTGGAATCGACATCCCGTTGGAGGCGAGATTAGGTTGGGGAGGTCGCCCGGTATGACTTTCAGTTTCTTTGGGCGAGCAAGGTCGGGATCAAAATGGGGTACGGCTGATATTAGTGCCTCTGTATAGGGATGTCTTGGATTCGCGAAGATGGTCTTCGTATCCGCAATTTCGCAGATTTGCCCCGCGTACAAGACCACCACTCTATTTGTAAGCTGGGCGACGACACCCATGTCATGGGTGATGAACATGATCGTCGTGCCGAATTCCTTCTTCACGTCCTTCATCAGGTCTAGTAGCTGTGCTTGAGTCGTCGCATCCACATTCGTGGTAGGTTCATCAGCCATCAGCAAGCCCGGATTGCACAGTAGTCCTCTCGCAATGACGGCTCGCTGTTTCATGCCTCCACTCATTTCGAAAGGAAACTGATTGAATCGTCTTTCGGCATCTGATATCCTTACGGCCTTGAGCAATTTCACTACTTTTTCAGTAGCCTCGTCTTTGGAGATGCCTGTGTGCCGGCGCAGGATTTCAACGAGCTGGTTCCCAATCGTGTAAATGGGATCGAGCGAAAAAGCGGGATTTTGAAAAATCATGGCGATTTCTTTGCCGCGAATGGTTTGCATTTCCTGCTCCGATTTTTCTAGGAGGTTGTCGCCTCTGAAGAGAATTTTGCCGTTGACAGTCTTTCCTGGCCTGGGAACAACTCTAAGAATTGAAAGACATGTAACTGACTTTCCTGAACCTGATTCGCCCACAATGCCAAGCACCTCTCCCTCCCTGACATCAAAAGTAATGCCGTCGACGGCTCTAACAACTCCGGATGATGTGTAAAAATGGGTGACGAGGTTGTCTACTTGTAGGATCACTCTCTCTCCATCTGCGCTCATCGTAGACACACCATTGCTACTCTTTCAGGCGCGGGTTAACCGCGTCGCTTAGCGCATCGGCTAACACGTTGAAGCCCAAGATGGTGAGGAATATGAAAGCGCCAGGAGCAATAGCAACCCACGGCGCTGTCTTCATATCGGTAGCGGCGAATGTGAGCATTTGACCCCAAGAGACCACCTTTGGATCTCCGAAGCCTAGGAAGCTTATCATAGCCTCGGATAGTACTGCGGACCCAACCTCAAGAGCGGACAGCACTACAATCGCAGGCAACGCGTTCGACAGAATATTGTAGGCAAGAATCCTCCAAGTCGATGAACCCAGACATTTTGCAGCTTCTACGAATTCAGAATCCTTGATCCTCAAAAACTGGGACCGAGCTACCCTTGCTATCGGCGGCCAATCGAAGACTCCTAACACGATGATGATAACCCACATATTCAAGTAAGGAATGTCGCCAAGAAAAGTGCTAGAAGTCAATAGGGAAAAAATTCTGACGAGGAGCAATATAACAACAAATGCTGGAATGAGCATAAAGGAGTCTGTGAATCTCATCAAGCCCTCGTCTTTTTGTCCGCCTAAGTACCCAGCCAGTCCTCCGATGGTTATGCCTATGATTGATGCGAGGGTCGCAGTAATCACTCCAACCGTGAGGGCCGTCCTGGCTCCGTAGAATATTCTGCTGTAAACATCGTAGCCAAATCTATCAGTACCGAAAGGATGACCGGCGGATGGTGGCGCTTCGATCCCAGGCCCATGGATGAGAGCGTAGTTATCGTAAGGCCCGTAAAAGGCCAGTAATGGTGCAAACATTGCCATTACGCTAATGACTAGCACTAGGGATAATCCGAATAATCCGAATTTGCTTTTTTTGAATCGCTGCCAGGTAAAGTACCAGTAACTATTCTTATTGAATATCTTCACTTTCATCTCATCTTGAAGGACTATTGCAGCTTGATCCGAGGGTCGATAATTGCATAAAGTATATCCCCGATCAAACTCGCAAAAAGCACCGTAACGACGAGTAGAACAATAACTCCCATTATCACCGGATAATCGAGGTTAGTTATCGCTTGCACGAAAAGAACCCCCACGCCTGGCCACGTAAAGACTGTTTCAGTAACGGGGGAACTTGCAATCATGATACCAAATGTATACATGACATACGCGACTAGCGGAATTATCGCATTTCTTAAAGTGTGTTTGTAGATCACAGTACGCTTGGTTAAGCCGCTGGCACGCGAGGCTAAGATGAACTCCTCTCTTGATACGTCCATCATACTGGACCTAAGCAAGAGCGTGAAGGTGGGTAGGTTGTAGGATGTTAGCATTAGTGTTGGCAGAACCATGTGCCAAAGTTCGTCAAGAATTTGATTGCCGTATAGGTTCTCCTCTATAGACACAGCACCATGAGATGGAAAAATTCCGAGCCAGTAGGAAAATATGAGGATAAGGATTAATCCAAGCCAGAACGCTGGGATGGACCGCGAAAGCAAGGCTGAGCCCATAATTACGGCGTCCTTCTTGGTATACTGGTATGCTGTTGAGGCAATAGCCAAGAATATGCTGATAACAAGTGATATTGCGATTGAGGCGAACTGGAGTTTGAGCGTTTGAATACCGTAGATTGTTAGTAGAGAAGCTACCGGTTGCACTTTGAATATTGAAACCCCAAAATCAAGGTGCATGACACCCCATAACCATGTCAGATAGCGTGTACTAACGGGCAGATTCATACCGAAATAATTCCTCACCATCTCGATTTGCTGTTGGGAAATATTAGGCACCTGAGCTAACATGATTTGCACCGGATCTCCTATTGCGGAAATCATGTAGAATACAAGAACCGTAACGCCTAGGAATACGGGTATCATGAATAGAATTCGCCTAATGACGTAGCGAATTATAGGGTCCATCCTGGCACCCGGCAAGCCTAAGCCGAAGAAACGGGGTTTTTCCGATTCATTAATCCTAGGAATATGTAATATATACACAGGACAGGGATATGGCGTTGTACATCCTTTGTTTTGCAAAGTCTTATTAGCGGTATTCGTCGCTGCAAATCATTGTGAAAAATTTGCACAGACTTTCATCGATTTGCATTTGCACACTGTTCGTAGCAATGTCCATCTCACTAGCAATTCCCAGGGCTTCTGCATATTACCCACAAACGCAGGGACCGCCTTTCTTCAAGTTGAACATGATCATACCGAATAATGTGGAGGACAGGATGGTTTGGTCTACCGCAATCGCCACAGAGTGGGCAAAACTAGGCATCGATATGAGTTACGAGTACATGCCCTTCTCCTTAATTGAAGGAAAGCGTAGGGCAGCTTCTGGTACCAACAGCACAGCATTTGGCGCGACTTGGGAACAGGGTGGTTACGACACACAAACTGAGCGGGATTACTATGACACGATCACTCCAAACCCTGCTTACATATTTGCCAGCTGGAACCTTCCCCCCGGTGGCGAGAACTACGGTCTTATCAATTACACTGAAAGCGATCAAATCCTAAAGAATTACGCATCGGCAACGACTGATCAACAACATCAATACTGGATGAATCAATGGGAGCAGTGGTATATGGGAAGCGTAACCATGCTCTCAGTCTTTTATCCGAAGGACGTATTCGCTATCAACCCCAAAATGCAAGGCTATGAAATACGCGACGGTTCTACGTATGAGTGGCTGTTTTATCCGCACCCAGAGTACTGGACCATTCCTGGTAAGGACAAGGCAGTATTCGCCGTGTGGCAGCCAGAAGCGCCTCTACTCCCAGCTTACGCGATATCGTACGCGGATTCCGATGTTTTCGGGCCGGTTCACAATCAACTATACGAATACCAGAGCTGGCAGAACAAGACACTCATCCCGGCGCTGGCGACAGATTACACTGTTTCGAGTGACGGACTGACGATGGTGATAAACCTCAGACACGGCGTAACGTGGCATGACGGTTGGCCATTCAACGCTACCGACGTGAAGTTCACGTTGGATCTAGTTATGAACGACGCTTACGCTTCAGTGCAGAACTCGGGGCTCAAAGGCATGATTGGAGGACCACAGAATGTCCAGATAACAGGACCATATCAAATCACCATTACCTCGCCGAAGTTCAACTTCCTTACAAAAGAATACGTGTTAGCCACCATTGCTATGCTGCCTTGGCATGCTTACAAGGATCTTGGCCCTGACCAGATCGGATACGGAGGCTTATCTCCAGCCAACACATGGCAAGGCTCATACAAAGTGCCGGAACCTAATGGAACAATGTACACTGCGTATGGCCCAATCGGAACCGGTCCTTGGATAGCAATGGGATACGATCCTGTTAAGCAAGTCTACAGCTATGCAAGAAACCCCAACTACTGGATGAAAACACCGGGAAATATACAACATTTCTACGTTGAGGCAATACAATCACCTAGCGCAGTCATCGCCGCTATGAAAGCCGGAGAAGTCGATGATTTCGACACCTCTTACGGAATTGCAAGTCTTGTTTCGACAATTGACCCGAGTTGGGGTAAACTGATCGTAGCGGACTCTTACAAATGGCAGCACGTCTGGCTAAATAACCAAAATCCAATAATTGGGACAGGCGTTGCTACTCCTCTAGGTATGGCAGACCCGAGCCGCGCCGAGGAAGCGGCAACAGACGTCAGAATGGCATTAAACCTAGCAATTCCACGAGATGCGATTTGCACCCAGATAGAGAATGGATATTGCCAGCCCGGCGTCACATTGCTGCCGCTAACGGCGCCTGAATACAACACAACAATATTGCACCCTTGGAACTACAGCATTTCGGAAGCGATGTCATACATGGAGAAAGCAGGGTATGTCTACGCGCCTGCGGCGACTACGGGAGCTCCAACATTTATGGCAACGTACGGTGTAGATGTTGCGATCGTTATTGCCGCAATAGTCATAGCTGCAGCATACCTTGTTAGCAGAGCTCGATCCAAGAAGTAAACAAGAACAGCAAGCGAAAAATTCCCCCTTTTTTTCTTTCCTTTCTATAAGTTTGGGAGTTCGGGAGGAGCGCTTTTCTCTGAAGCTTCGATCATGAACAGAAACGAACGTTCCCTCGGAGGCATCGGAACTGGCTGGATTACAATGACGCGCGACCAGTTCACCCTGCACACTTCACATATTAGACGAGAACAAAGGAACCATTCAATATTCGACGGCTAATTCTTCGATGTTTTGCCAGTAACGGCGATTGATGCCATTAGAATAGCGAAGAATGATGCCAGCACGAAACTCATTCTTATCCCTGAGATCGCCGCTACAATTCCGCCAAGAACGGGCCCAATCACCGAACCGATACCGTAGACAGATTCGTATGATCCTACAGCAATCCCCGTTCTTTCATTGGGAAAGTGTCGCGAGATGAGGTTTATGGTCAAAGGGAAAACGACCGCGAAACATACACCCAAAACAATGAGAACCACTAAGAACGTACTGAAACTTGGGAGGAGAGCTAAGGTAAGACTACCTGCACTGATGATCAATGATACGATCAGGAGTGTCTTCTTGTCACCGAAATGGAGGTAATGTTTCTCCGTAGCGAACACAGCCACCCTCGAGATTCCAAAAGCGGTGAATATGACGCCCACTAAAACCGCATTCACACCAAACGAGTTGGCGTAACCGGGAAAAATCGAAGAGAATATGCTAAAAATCGCTCCGTAGCATGCTATCAACACATACCAGGGTAAGAGCTGTTTCATCAAATGGAATCCACTGGAAACTACCAACGTTTGAGTCTTCTTCGCATAGTGGGGGATAACAAATAAGATCGTTTGGGCGAATGCAAATACCATCAGCATGGATGCTATCAGAAACAGGTTGAAGAAACCGAACTTCTGGATTACCACTCCCCCAACAAGAGGGCCGAGCAGGAATGCGGATCCCCAAAAAACACTATACAATCCTATCTCTTTCACGCGTCTTTCCATAGGCACAAGATTCAGAACCATAACTTCTGCGCTTGGCCAAAAGAATGCTAGTGCCACTCCTGTAAGTGAACGTATCAATATTACATCGCGAACCGAGCGAGCAAAGACGAATGTAATCGTTGCACTGGCATTGATCACAAGAGCTAATGCGTAAAACCATGAGTTGTTCATTTTATCGGTGAAATGCCCAACAATAATTGGAACTATTGCGTACGTAAGCGCGGACGCCGCTCCAATGTAACCCAAATCCAAGAAAGTGGCGTTAAATTGAGACTGAGCGTAGATCGGGATGAAATATACATACATACCGAGCCCGAGCGCGGCAAAGAAAATTGAGACATAAAATTGAAGGCGTACTTCCATGAGTCTGCGCGCCCTATTCCCGGGACTCGTCCCCATCCACGTAAGTACTTGATACTCGTTTCTGTTTACGCCGAACGTTACGCATTTTGAACAAGAACAACCATTTTCATCATGCTCATTCTCTCACGAATGCGGCAGCCACCCATCAAATCCGCAATGTACTTATCGTAAATATGATGTCTCTACAGTTTCTTGTGTCCTATTTGAGAATCACCGATGTCAAGTCGTATTATCTCGAATGGCCGCTGACGGAACCTGTTACGGATCTGGATGGTGTTACTTACACAAAGAAGTGGCCCGGTGTCACTCTGGTCAAAGTCTTCACGGATGAGGGACTAATCGGCATTGGAGGGCAGCACACAACATGGAGCGGATGGAAGGACTATATCGAAGACCAAGTCAAACCATTCCTGCTGACAAAAATAGTAGAACCACACTACGTCGAGAAATTCTCAAGTCATTTTTGTTCGCTAGCCCCTGGTTCAGATATCGGCCCAGGCCCGAACTGCGTTGAAGTGGCTCTATGGGATCTAATTGGTAAGTCAGCAGCTCAACCTATCTACAAATTGTTAGGAGCGCGGAAGGAGAAAGTGAAAGCATACCTGTCTCTTTACCCCAAACATCCTCCTTGGACGGAGGAGGAAGCGTCTGACTTCACGAAGAAACATCACTTTCGGGCAGTAAAGTTGCATGGCGTGACAGGAGATGTCGACAAAGATTTGTCTTTCATCAAGAACCTCAGAGCGAACTTGGGCTACGAGACGGAGATAATGTTGGACGCGGAGCAGGGCTGGAAGCCAAGTTCCGTGTACGATTTTAGGAGAGCGCTGAAGATGGCGAGAGGACTCGAAAAATATGAAGTCGCTTGGTTCGAGGACCCCTTATCATTCGACCGACACCCTGAACTCGTCGCTAAACTTGCAGCTGCGGTCGACATCCCAATAGCAGGGGGAGGCCGAGTATACACAGCACACAGGTTCAAGCCGTTGATTGTAAACGACGTGCTTGACATAGTTCAGCCCGACCCACAATACAGCGGCGGCATTCTCGAGGTCAAGAAGATAGCTATCCTAGCTGACCTTTATGGCAAAGTATGCGTTCCTCACGGTGGTGTCGGCGACTCTACAGGGTTATGTTTGGCAGCTAACTTACAAGTGACTGGGTCGGCGGACATTCCGTACCTAGAATATGATGTTTTTCCACCCTATTATGATGAGAGAGTTCGAGATCGCATACTTGCAGAACCGATCGTTATGAAGAAAGACGGCTACGTCGACATCCCCACGAAACCCGGACTTGGAGTCGAACTTGACGAGGATGCCGTGGCAAAGTACACAGTTCGATAGCCGGGGCGCGTGAGACAAATTCAAGAAATTGGAAACGACTAAAGAGTGAAGCCATCGCTCACATTCAGAGCGATTTCAGAGCCTCACGGAGTATCCTTCCCGTCCCAGCGATTGGTCTTTGGGAACTCCAAGCACATGTTGATTGGCGCTTATTCATCTCATGTATAGGTTGGGATTGCTGTTCCATATTTGTCAGCTAACGCTTTAAAGCGTGAAAACAGTTCGTCGGCTCGTTCGTCGATTTCATTGACTCTGACTTGGTCATGTGTGTATCCGAATAGTTCGCTCATTATCTTGAGCGATTTCTCGGTGAGGACAATCGTTCCGTCATCTTTGATGGTCTCTATTCCGTCGAATTTTTGAGCGGCTTCATTGATTTTTACAGCCTCCTTAAGGCTGATTTCCTCCGGTAGGACTACCTCGGCCCCTTTGGCGCTCAAGCGTACGGGGTATCCACCTGGCAGGCCTAACGGTCCCGGCGCATGTGTCAATAACCCGGTGTCGTTGAGTATAGCCAAGATGTTCTTGACGGCGGACGACGCGACGGGCATTGCAGCTCTCGTTGGGTCTGGCATAGGGATCTTGCATGCCGAGAACACCTCGTCAATGTCAAGTTTGTCGGTTACATCGTCACCAGCCGCCAGGATCTTGATGAAATAAGGAGCTCCCCCTGCACTACCTCTTTCTTCAATAGAAACATCATGAAAGTGATGTCCCACCATGTAGACGGTGACATTGTGCATTGGCACGCCCAACTTTTTCGCAACGGCACTTTGTATCAATGGTATGACCAAGTCCAAATTACCTATGCCGACTGTCGGGGCTGGACCAACTTTGCTCAGTACCATGTTTGTCGCGTCAGGAAAGGATGCGTTTATCACATGGGCTGTGATGCCAGATTTCTTGACGGCTTTCATCAACTTGAGTGTCAGCTTAAGTTGCACGGGCAGCCAAGGACCTGAACCGGCCTCGACAATTCTCTCGGAAACGGGAAGTAGTCTCCTTACCCACCATGAGAGCAATGATACACCTGCAAAAATCAAATCAGGCTTATGCTTGAGGAGTGTTTCCGCAGTCGCTTCTACGTCGTTCAAATTTATCTTAACAAATTCAATATGCGGATAGAATCCCTGTAGAGCAGCGCCCATTACAGCATTGTTTGTCTTTCGAACACCCCAATCGCTATTGTAGTCGGCGGCAATTATCCTCCCGACGGAGGGAGTGCGCGCAAGGAACTCAAGAGCGTTTCCGCCGACATCACCCAACCCAATAATCATCAGAGTCTGAACCATTCTACATCGTGCCCTTTTTGCTTTCCACCGTCTTCTATGAGATTGTTAAAATAGAATACTTATATGATTACCCCTAGGCAAACAATTTTCATCAATCGTAACACAACGATCGGCAAGACGTAGTTTGCGATGGCTTCTTCAGCAGCGACATCTGTAGGGGAGCACAGAAGCGTGAATCTGAATCAAATACGCATAAGACTCTCGACATCAATCCCATACTTTTTGCAGGCTTGCACCAGGGGCTGCCATGCGTTCTCAGAGATCGGTATACCGTTCCTTAATCTTCTTTCACGTTCATTGACCTCCGGCTCACCCGGGATCAGAATCTCCTCGAAACCTTCAGCCTTCGGGGAATTCTTAATGGATTTTACAAGCCTGTCAACCCGATCCTTGAAATCCTCCAGCGGAACGAAATTGTCGATCTTCAGGACCATGATGAAGACACCATTGGTTAACCACCCCGACGCCATATCTTGGCTGCTGCCTGCTCCCGTAAGAACGCCAGCCAGCATGTCAACGACCAAACCCAGACCATATCCCTTGTAACCTCCAAACGGCAGCAAGGCACCTGCCAGTTTGATACGCTCAGGGGGGAAGGGTGGTTCGTAGAGGTCTGCCGGGTTTGTGGATGGGTGGCCATGGGCGTCGACAATCCACCCAGACGGCAATTGCTCTCCTTTGAGAAGAGCTGCCCGTACTTTCCCTTCTGCCGCGGCACTTGTCGCATAATCTACGATAACAGCCTTTTCGTGTCCTGCGGGGATGGCGTAAGACAGTGGGTTTGTGCCTAGAACTGGCGTTCTCCCCCCATACGGGGCGACGTATGGTTCGCAGTTGGCGGTGATGAAACCGATCATCCCGTTATCTACTGCCATTTGGGCGTACTCTGCTAATCTTCCTATGTGATTGCAATTGAAAATTCCAACCGCACCCACTCCGGTCTTCCTAGCCTTGTCGATTGCGATTTCCATCGCCTTTGAACAAGCCATTTGACCGAAGCCCCAATTTCCATCAATAAGCGCAGTAGAGGGACCGTCCACTCTAACCTCGATCTTTGCCCGCGTCTTGATAGTACCGCTTCGAAGACCTTGAAGGTAGACGGTCAGGTTTGGAACAACGCCGTGCGAATCAACTCCTGCCAAATTCGCGTTAACAAGAAACCTAGTGACGATCTCCGCTTCTTCGTCGGAAGCGCCTGCAGCCTTCAGGAGATTCTGTGAAATGAGCGCTAGTTGCGTGCTTGTGATGATGGGCAAGAATAACTACTCTTTGATGTGCTAGGAAAGGAATAGCGTCTTAAAGCATACCGCTCCTTACCGCGAGTGCAAACGTACCAACAAGAAGAGTTCGCGATAGGTTTGGTGTGAATTCGCGAAAGGAATGTATGTCGTCGCTTGGCTGTTGAGATATTCATGGCCCTCCAACTCTATGTTTCGTTTCGTCGTCCTTTTGTGGAGTTACAATTGGGTCAGCTCCTTCCATAAGTAGAACCGCGCCAAGGCGTGGACTGTCTGGGTTCAGTACGAGGTCAATGTCGGTTCTTGAGCGAATCAATGTGATTCGTGGGTCTTTGGCGAGGGCGTTGTAGTATTCGAGTTGCTTTCTTGCCAAATCGTAGGCCTGCTGGGGGGTTTCGTAGCATGGTTTGACCTTGGGTTCGGGCATGTTGCAGGGCGCGGCCCACAGAGTTGCGAAAACTATTCGTACATCTGCTTGGAGGAGTTCGGGCAAACCAACGGTCGCAACTCCCTTGGTGCTGTCGGGCGGGGTTTCGAGCTTCCGCTTCTCGAAAGCTGAAACCCTGAAATCACGCCCATGCAAAGCATTATCCGCTAAGTCTTCATGCGCGTCCACGATGAACCTCAATGGCTTCTCAACTTGCAGACTTTCCGAAACGTTACCGTAGACCCGCTTACTTTCTTTCATTTCTCGTCTCAATCATTCAAAGTAGGTGTATGAGAGTGATCGCAGAGACACCTACAAGACGCGTCAAGGAGACACGACACGATCCTCCCAGAGAATCAGGGACTTCTCAGTTCTTTGTCTGCACTTACAGCTAGTGTTTCCAGACGAAGTCGCCGAAAATCGAGTTCTAATGATGCATACCTCTTTTTCAATTCACGTTTGAGCTCTTGAACAATTCTTTTGGTTCCCTCTACGCTTCCTCCCTCACCGTATAACTTTCTTAATTCTGAGATCAAGTCATCGTCAAGAATACGTTTCAAGTCCTTGATGAAATCCGCTTCATCAATATCGCATTGAGCCGCCCTTCTGTTTCTCTCCAGGATTTGAACTGCTCGAAACACTATCCTGAGACCGACATTGCTCATAACAAATCCCTTCTGACTCGCACTTCCACCAAAGACTTCAAGCAACGAGTCAAAGAGGTTTTTGACTTGGTGTAGCGGTTCATCTATGTCTTCGGATTTGGGTTTCGACTGCCAATAGTGCCACTTGCCGCCCACCAGCTGATTTTCTTTCATAATCGACACGAGAGTTGACAAGGTTATCTTGTCCCCTTTATCCTCTCTAGCGGTTCCGAAATAGATCTTCTCTTGGAGAGGCCCCTTCGCACTGAGTTGTCTTGCTATCAGAACAATGATCCTTTCAGTGTGTTCAGTGTAGTTCTGGTCGGGATCCCAATGGAAATCTGCCTTAAGGTCAAGTGTCAGATTACTGTCAACCCTCTTCTGTTTGGAGTTGATATCGATGAACAATCTTACTTCCTCCTTACGGGGGAGCTTCTGGAAAGCAATGACTGGCAAGTGTCGCAGAGGTAACTCACTGTCATCAATCTGAGAGAAACCAAGGAGCCGATGTTGACCATCTACAACAATACTTGAACAATACGAAGTAGGCAGTTGTATGTTCACAATCTTCGGACACTCGTGACTTGGGGCCGGCATGTCGGCCAAATTTTCCTCGCAATTTACGAGAATCGAATTGGGAAAGGCGACTATCTTTTTACTTTGGATGTCCCTGCCAAGAGAACGTACTCTGGCATCGTCTAGTGCCCGTTGGTAACCTTTTTGGTCTCCAAGCCTTCGCCAGATGTAGCATGAATCGAGAAGTGTCATTACATCAGAGACGAAGCTGAAAGCAGGATAGTCGCCTAGATAGAATTGGATTGCCTGGGCTTTCAGGGAGGTTTGAGTTCTAGGTACACGGAGGAAACTCAAGAGGTCGCTCCTAGACCACTTGCCTATTATCCTCCTGGTCTTTTCGAAGTAGGCGATATCATCTCTGAAAAGCAAGCGATTGAAGATATCAGCCTTGTCGAGGTGATGTCGAACTGAAGAGAGATCCGTGTCCTCGATGTCCTTACTAACCCTGGAAAGGTCAACATAAATTCTCATGTTCTTAGCTCCGGGCAACCGAAGTTCTCCTAGGAGGCGGTCCAAATTCGCTGGGTCGCTCCACCTTGAGAAGAAATGGTCGATTTTCTGATTCTGTTTCGATGAGAGTTTGCTCACTTCAACTATGAAGACGAACACGAATGCGTCACGTTGTAGTTTGAATACGAGATCCACTTCTCCTATCGCCCCGATCGTCTTTCTGTGAGCGATGGGCTCGAGTCCGAGTTCAATCAACAATTTACCGATGAGTTTCATCGAAGGATCCTGTTCTTTGAGAATCCCGGGCCTCAAATCGACTGGCGTAGCCATTGCACTTTGCGCGCTCAAGCTCGAGCCTCCGAAACGCGGAGATACTGAGAGGATGATCGTAGAAACAACGTCAGGTCAAACAAAAGGTCGATCTCGCATACCCATATTTGATTTTGCTCCAAGAGAAAGTTAGTTAGTTGTGATCTTGTTCCGTAGCCTGTTAGCGTACATAAGCCTAAGATTCAGAGAGCGACACTATTTTCCAAGCTCCTTGAAGATATGCGCAAGTTCTAATCGCGTAGGAGCAGAAGAATCGGGGCTAAATCATATCTTGTGACTACCATTGCTGCGGCAGTGCAATCCTGGATGGTTGGTTTGGAACGGCGACGCGAGGCTACAGGCAGTTATAAGTCCAGACTAGAGTGCGCCGCAACCTCGCACAGAATGACATGCTCTGAAAATAAGTGTTAGTGAACAAAGAGAAGCATTCGTGGCTCAAGATAACAAAGTCTTTGACCTTCATCACGGATACTTGCTACGAACTGATTTGTGTGCAGGCGTCCACACGACTCGTGTCGCGAAAAAGTTTGAATGGTTTGGGTTAACGCTACTCAAACGATATCTAGAGAAAAATGTCGTTATTAGAGACGTTCATGATAACCCACAATACTACAGCAAGGGCATTGATCTGATTGTACAAGGCAAAGAAACGTTTTCGATAGATTTGAAGACGGATTCCTATATGGGAACAGACCCGATGCGCAAAATCAAAGGACAATGTAATCCCGATTCTGGGGTCATGTTAATTGAAACGATAAGTCAACTTCAGTATAATCGGAATAAGTCAGATGTTCCCGGCTGGTTCTTCACCAGTGAAGCCGATGAAATTTACTATTATTACTTGGCGGTCCTCAACGAAGCCCAGGAATTGACCGACATTCATTCAGAATATAAGATGAAGATTAAATCCAAAACCGATACGAGATCGGTCGAGGACAATTTGATTAAAGCACTAAAGGTCGATAACGATATGCTCGTAACTTACAACCTGAAAAAAGCCAGAAAGTGGTTATCCGATAACATAGACGAGTTGAAAATATCTTACAGCGGTGCCACAAACCCTACCTATGTCACAGTCTCCTTACGAATCCCTAGAGAGTTATTCTTAGAACCTAGCGGGCCAGGCCGGAACTTGGGCAGAGTCTACCCAAAGATACTCGAATAGCTCAACCTCAGAAGGTATTTTGTTCTTCTAATAGTAATCTTCGAAGAAATGCCACGCATCGTATTTATGGATCCGAACGTACTCGGGTTTGAGTTCAGGGCTGACAGTGATTTCCCAGTCTAAGTCAGGGTCCCATCTGCTTGGCGTTTTTACATTGAGAATCCGTTTCATCATGTCTATCGCTTCATCTTGATCAACTGCTTTAAGGTAACGTCGGTACGAAAAATTGTAAACAACTTCATACCATGGCACCGCAATCCCTCCGAAAAACTACCACCACTTCGAACTGAACTTCAGTTCCTTTCTTTCCTTGTCCGATGTCGGTTTGCGAAACACGTAGAGGTGTTCGTGAGCGATTTTGTAGAAGTCAAGCTTTGAGCCGCGCCAGCGTTCTCTCGTCGTTTTCGTTTTCCATTGGCGTTTGATTATGTCTTCTCTTAGGACGAATCCTGAGTCGAGGAACTGTTGGAGAACGCGGTACGAAATAGGAATGTAGTGCTTGTGTTTTCTAGTGTCACCAATTAGAATTGCACAGTGTTTTCCGGTTTTCAGGACTCGATAGGACTCATCTGCGACCTCACGTATTGCTTTTAGGAAGTCGCTGAGTTTTCTTAGGGCCGAGAGGTCTCCCTCCGTCCGGGGAGCGTACGGAATTATGTATGCGTATGGGGGATGGGTTGCGATCAGATCGATAGATTCGTCCTGTAGAGCATCCAATCTCCTCGCATCGCCGATATAGGTATCAATTGCAATGCTAGGATGTTTGGCGTCAAGGGTTTCGAAAGAAAAGTTCAACCTGTCCAAGGTAACCATTATTGCGTCGCGGTTGATATCAACGCCAATTGTGTTTCTGCCCAGAAGCTTGCATTCGACCAGAGTGGTACCGCTACCGCACATCTGGTCGAGGACCACATCTCCGACATCCGTAAACCTCTGAATTAGATTTCTAGGAATATAGGGGGACCAATTGCCACGATAGTTTCCGACGTGTGTAGCCCAGCTACCTCTGTCCGGAAAGCTCCAGACGGTTTCGGTCTCATATGCGTAATCCTTAGGGGGACCAAAGCTGGAAATGCTCCATGGCTTGCCTATCTGAACCTTGGCGTCCTCGATCTGGATATCCTTATTTCGCCTAGCGAACTGCGTGTAATCACTGGACGTTACACGTTCCATTGAACGGTATTCTTGCTTCGTCTCCAGCATGCCTTGGGCAATTCTCCGCGTCAACCGTGTCGTCCCAGCTTTTAACGATCATCCCAGACTAATTATGCTGAACAGAAATGGCAACTATGGGAAGGGACGAACTGCTAAAGCTCATCAAGGATGGGTCATTAAGAATCGAGCCTTTTAGAAAGGAGCAGGTTGGCCCTGCTTCCATTGACCTTCATCTAGGCCATAGTTTTCGGGTGTTCGAGAAGACTCGGGACGTTTTCCATGTTCGTGAGAATGCGGATTACAAGCAGCTCACTAGGTCGGTGAAGGTGGAACGTAACAGCTCCTTTCTCATCATGCCAAATGAACTCGTGCAAGGCATAACGGAGGAAACCCTCACCCTCCCACCCACCCTAAGCGGCCGAATCGAGGGTCGCTCCCGTTTCGCACGCCTAGGCCTCCTAATCCACCTAAGTAGCGGTTTCATTCAACCCGGCAGCACGGGCAAAGTCGTGCTCGAAATTCTCAACGTCTCGCCGCTACCCCTAGCGCTCCATCCTGGCACGGCTATTTGCCAGGTGATTATTGAGGAAGCCCGCGGCGCAACAAAGTATACAGGAATTTTCTCGGGACAGAGCGCTCCCTAATCGCGATCTGTTCCCAGATTAGGCGGGATGGTCTCCCTAGCTATGAGATCTTCGTAGCTCTCGCGAGATCTAATCACTTCGCTTTGGCCGTGAGTTGTGAGCACAACTGCGGGCCGCGGTTGACCATTGTAGTTGCTGGCCATAGTGAAGCCGTATGCACCAGTGTCCAACACGGCCAGGAGGTCGCCTTCGCATAGTTTTGGCAGCTGTACGCTCTTGGCAATCACGTCAGCTGATTCACAACATGGGCCTCCTATGTCGTAGGTTAGAGTCATGGGATCTGACATTCTGTTGGCTGGAACGACCTGGTGTTTCGCTCCATACAGCGCGGGTCTGATGAACGTGTTCATTCCTGCATCAACTATCGCCCAGTTGATGTCGCCTTGGCGTTTGACCACATCAACTCTAGTTAGCAGGAATCCTGCATCTGCAACGATCGCCCTTCCGGGCTCAAAGATCAACCTAGGGTTCCCTAGGTTCCTAAGAGTTTGCATGTTTCCACTCAGTATAGCAGAAGCGTACTCACCGTAGCTCATGGCGTTTGAAGATGGTTCATAGGGAAATCCTAACCCACCCCCCATGTCAATTTTGGTCAGCTTTAAGCCGAGAGTTTCATTGACTTCGCTGACAAGTCGAAGTAGGGCTTTCGACATTTTGCTGAAGATCTCTGGTTGAAAGATGTTCGAGCCTATGTGACTGTGCGCACCTATGACATTCAAGTCACGTTTGTTAGCGGCCTCCCTGTAGGCCGCCAGAGCATCCTCCACCCAGATCCCAAATTTCTGTTCTCTGAGAGCGGTAAGTAAGGAGGGGTGCGTTTCTGCTCCCATGCCCATGTTAACCCTAATGCCTAGGTTACACCGTTTTCCAACACGATGTGCAACTTCCTGCAAGTGGTCCAGTTCAGGTAATGAGTCTGCATTTATCAGACCGACGCCGGAAGATATCGCTAGTTCCATCTCTTCCCTACTCTTGAGTGGCCCATTGTAGACTATCTTCTCAGGGTCAACGCCAACATCTAGAGCAATTCTAAGTTCAGCTCCAGAAACAACTTCCAGCCCAGCTCCCTCATCCTGATAGATTCGGCAGACTGCAAGGTGTGAGTTGGCCTTGCAAGCTGGGGTAACAAGCACATTGTCGTAGATTTTTCCTAGCTCCGCACGAAATGCTCTAAAGTTATTGCGAATCCTGTCTTCGCTAAGAACGTAGAGAGGTGTTCCATACTCCTTCGCCAGTCGGTCGCATGGGAGACCATCAGAAACCAGCCGCCCGTTTTGAATCGTCAGATTTTCTCTGAATGCCAAAGAATTCATCTTAGCCATGTTCTATGGCTAGCCTCCGGTTGCTGGTTCCTCTATCCACAGTCTACCTTGAGTAGCATCCAGTCTAGCTCTCACTCCCAGAGGAAGTGTCAAATGGTGTGTTCCGTGACCGCAACAGAGTCCGTAAATGGCTGGTTTTCCAACCGAGCCGATCCGGTCTCTGAGCACATCCCAGATGGAGAGTGAGGCGTCATAATCTCGTGGCTTACTTCGCACGATCTCGCCCACGATTATTCCTGCAGCCTCTTGGAGTTTGCCCGCCAGCCACAGGTGTGTAAGGTTTCGGTCGATCAAGTAGGGTGGGTCGTCCACCTCTTCAATGAACAGAATCTTGTCCTTCGTGTCGACCTCATACGGAGTTCCTATAGTTGCCGCGATTAGCGATAGGTTACCTCCGACGAGATTTCCAGAAGCTTCTCCTTCAGTTATCGTCTTAATGATGGGGCCGTCAGAAGGGTTTGTGATCTCCCCCAAAGGTTCAACCCTAGTTAGCGCCCTAATCAACCATTGCTGTGTATATTCCGTAAACTCGGATCCCACCATAGGCCCATAAAACGTAACCATATCCGATTTCTGGTGTAACGCAATATGAAGGGCTGTGATGTCGCTGTAGCCAAGGAATATCTTCGGTTTTGATTTGATTATCTCGTAGTTCACATACGGAAGCATTCTAGGTGTTCCGTAGCCTCCCGTCACACAGAAAACAGCGTCGACCTCATCATCTCGGAAGGCTTCATTTAGTTCAGCAGCGCGTTCAAGATCCGTTCCTGAAAGATAACCAAAGGCTCTTACCTTCTTCACGCAGTCCCCAAGAGACACTTCGAATCCCAGTTCAGTAAGCTTCGCAATGCCTTTGTTGATCCCGCCTGGAAGGTCTAACTCACTGCTGGCTGGGGCAACCGCGCGGATCCTATCTCCTTTTCTCAAGGCTTTTGGCTTGCGGACCATTTATGAGGACACGCATACGAGGGTCAGGTACATTCTATTGTTACTTTCGCTCTATTGCCAGGACAAAACACATGATTCTCAGAAATTGTATGAGTACTGGCTTCAGACTCACCCCATTAGGCCTGTCCCAGCGCAAGTGATACAGTTCACGCCGCACAAGAGCAATTTATAAGATTTCAACAAAGAGTTAGTGCTGGTTGCAAATACGATAGAGTTATTAGCTTTCCTAGGGCGCTAACCTGCTTAGGAGAAACGTTCTACGAAAACACGTACTAAATTATTGATTGTAGCTGTAGTGGCAATCATAGTAGCTGCAGGACTTGCCAACTATTTCCTAGCACAACCCCCTGCAAGTAAGATTCTGGTCTACTACTCTCAATATGATATTCAGAGTTTGGATCCCGCAGACGCATACGATTCCGGATCATTCATACCCATCCAAAACTGCTACGAAACTCTAATCACATACCCTGTGGAGAACATCACCACGCTTCTCCCAGACTTAGCGACCAGTTGGACGGTGTCAAACGACGGGCTTGTGTACACGTTCAATTTGCGAACGGGTGTCACGTTTAGCAATGGAGATCCCTTAACATCCGAAGATGTCGTATACAGCTTCCAACGCATTCTAACGATGAATTCGCCCTCCTCTGGTGTAGCTTGGATTGATTCACAAGAAATGAACTCTGCCAGCATCAAGGCACTCGACACGTACACTGTGCAATTCACGTTGACCCATCCCTTTAGCCCATTCCTCGAGACTCTCGCGACCGTTGAACCAAATGGCATCGTAGACAAGGCGGCAGTGGAAGCGCACGGTGGTGTTGTTGCTAACCAAGACAATTCATGGATGGCAGAGAATGCTACCTGTACCGGGCCTTATGAAATACAATCTTGGACGCGGAGCCAACAAGTCGTGATGATCAAGAATCCAAGTTACTGGCAAGGCTGGAACGGGCCGCACTATGACAAAATCGTAATGCTGCTGAATCAGCAACCATCTACAGCAATTTCGGCTGCCAAGAGTGGCGATGCAACGATTGCTGACATACCTTTTGATCAAGCTCAAGCATTAGCTAACGAGACGAACTTCAAGATCGTTTCTAGTCCTGTGCCGCGCACAAAACTGATGACCTTCAACGTGAATTCCACGCACGCTTTCATGGCAGACCAGAATGTCCGAGTCGCTCTCAGCTGGGCTTTCCCGTACGATGATGTGATTCAGCAGGCTTTCAAAGGCTACGCGGTCCCGCTTAACGGTGCAGTGCCAACCCAAATCTATCTTGGACAAGAATCAATGTCGTCCAAGTACTATAGTTTCGACTTGCAGAAAGCCGCAACCATCCTCGACCAAGCTGGATTCACCAAGAATGCGAATGGTTTACGTTTCAACGGCACTCCTCTGACTCTATACTCCCAATCGACCACTGCCTGGGCCACAACCATAGACGAATTGTATCAAAGCGAGCTTTCGAAGATAGGCATAGTCACCGACATCCACTCTGTACCCCCAAGCACGGTTTACGCAGTCCAGAAAACAAGCAATTGGGATCTGATGATAGTTAATTGGGGCCCTGACTACAATGACCCGAGCGACTACGCTCTACCATTCGTCGGTAGCACAGCAGTAGGCGGTGACACGTACTACACACATTACAATAACTCTGCGATCGACAACGCAATTCTCGATGCCATGCAAACTCAAAGCAGGGACAAAGAGATCGCTGATTACAAAGTCGTATGGGATGCAAGCAACAAAGACCCCAACATGATCTTTATGGCCGTAACAACGAACATAGCCGCTGTCTCAAATACTCTATCGAACTACAGCTACAACGCGATCATTACGTACAACTTTTACTTCTACACACCTGTTTGACTGTACGCCGAAACCCAAGCGAGAAAACGGTGGAAGGCAGAGCGGTTACGTTAGGTGCAACTGTGGAGAATCTTTGACGAAGACAGGCTCGTAGTTAGTGCCATAGCACTGATGGGGTGCATATGTCGATGAGACTCTGGGAGTTTATGGTTCGACGATTGATGTCTGGCATCCCAATAATTATCGGATTAAGTGTTCTAATTTTCTTTGTTACCCACATCGTACCCGCCGACCCAGCTCGATTATATGCAGGTTTCAAGGCCTCTCCTGAAATAATAGCGGCAATTCATAAAATGCTGCACCTCGACGACCCACTGCCTATTCAATACTGGTACTACCTGGTGGCGCTCTTTCACGGCGACCTGGGATATTCGCTTTCAATACGAAAGAGCGTGGCGGAGGGTATTTCTCTGTTCCTTCCAACGACGTTAGGGTTAGCCTTATTGACAATTGCCTGGTCCGCACCTGCAGGGATTATTCTTGGTATAATCTCAGCGACAAAGAGAAATAGAGTCAGCGACACATTGTCTCGCGGCATAGCCTACTTTGGTCTGTCAGTGCCGACGTTCTTTCTCGCAATCTTAGTTCAACTGATCTTCGTGGTTCAACTCAAGGTTCTTCCCCTAACCGGCATGCTGTATCCAGGTCAGAACGCGCCCACAACTATTACTCGCTTCCTCCCGGTCGACTCGCTCCTTACAGGGAACTTCTCTGATTTCTCTTCCTCAATAATTCATCTTGTACTACCCGTTTTTGCATTGGGTTTCTCTGGAATGTCCCTGACTTTACGAATGACAAGATCGAGTATGTTAGAAATACTCACATCAAGCTTTGTTCGGACGCTCCGAGCAAAGGGAGTATCCGAAAACGCGATAACCTTCAGATACGCATTCCGTGCTGCGATGGGCCCCACTCTTACTGTAATCGGATTGTCAGCCGGCGGACTACTTGGCGGAACTGTCTTCATAGAAGAAATATTTGGACTTGCGGGATTTTCTAACTGGGCGTACCAAGCTATTCTCGGATTCGACTACAACGTAGTCGTCGCGTTCACGCTAATCATCGCAATTGTCTATATGATTATGAATATTGTCGTCGACGTTGCATACGCCTGGATAGAACCCCAGATCAGATTGGCCGAGGAAGTAGTCTAAGTTGGCTTCGGCTCGGTATCAGTCTCTCGCAGAGCGGTTTAGGCTCTGGAGGCAGCAGGCCGAGCTAACGTTCAAAGCCTTCAAATCGAATCGAATTTCTATGACCGGGTTCGCCGTCATCGTTGTGGCGGCGGTATTAGCAATATCGTCGCCTATTATTGCGTCTCAACACCCTAGCTACGTGTTTGTCGGTGGAACAGAGCAGCAGAGATGGAGTATTACTCTAGGTTCAGTACTGTTGAGTCCGAGCCTAATTCATCCGTTCGGAACGGACGAGCTAGGGCGTGATATATTCAGCCGTGTCCTTTATGGTGCGCAACTTGACCTAATCCTTCCACTGGAAGTCGTTATCTTCTCCGCTGTCATCGGAATAGTGATCGGAGGAATAGGAGGATACTTCGAACGGTTCATTGGAGAAGCACTGATGAGGTTTACTGACGTTTTCCTAGCTGTTCCTAGCATCATTCTGGCACTAGCGCTTGTCGCAGCTCTAGGGGCATCACTCGACCATATTGTGATAGCGATGATCGCCACTTGGTGGGCATGGTACTCGAGGCTCGTCTATGGAGAGACCAGAAAGATCAAGCATCGGGATTTTGTTGACGTGGCCCGAAGTTCTGGACTAAGTGGCACGGCGATTTTCTTTAAGCACATCCTTCAGAACGTATTAGCGCCAGCCATCATTCAGGCCACCTCCGATATGGGTACAGCAATTCTCGCGATTGCAGGCCTCAGCTTTCTTGGCCTGGGAGCGCCACCTGGAACGGCAGAATGGGGGCTCATGATCTCTGAAAGTGAGAACTATATCTTCAGCTCGTGGTGGTACCCAGTCTTTCCCGGAATCGCCATAATAGTGACTGTTATGGCTTTCAATCTGCTCGGCGACGGCTTGAGAGATGTCTTGGATCCGACTGCGAGAACTTGGCAATCACAAATCAGCGAAAAGAGGGCCATGCCAAAAGAAGCAAAGAAGCCTGACGAGGTTCCTCTCGGAACCAGTCTTCTGAGCGTTAGAGATTTGTCAGTTGACTATCATTCCTACGAGGGAACTGTGCAAGCAGTGAGGAATGTTTCGTTCGATATTCACGAAGGAGAAGCTTATGGATTAATTGGAGAAAGCGGAAGCGGAAAATCAACCGTGGCCTATGACGTAATCGGCCTTCTGCCGCGTCCCCCTGCTGAAACGGTCTCCGGCCGGATCTTGCTCAAAACAGAACACGCCGATACGTCTCATTCCTTTGTAGACATGCTGACCCTACGAGAGGAGGAACTCAACCAAATCCGGGGAAAGAAAATTGCTATGATCTTTCAAGACGTTCTCGATTCTCTGCAACCGTCTTACCGTATTTCATTTCAGATGTGCCAGACATACCTTCTTCATCAGTTCGACATGCTTCTTGAAATCGCAGCGAATGAAGTAAGGGGAGCCTATAAAGAGCGAGAATGTGTCAAATGCGGAGCCAAAGTGGAGACGGATTCGTGGATCTGCTCCAAATGCCTCGCCATAGTCGATCCACGAGACGAAGACCGTTGGTTCTTTGACGAGGAAATTGAGAAGACGCTCAACTACTCCAAGCGCCGAGAGCTGTTAAGGTACCGTGGGTTGTACAAGAACTACAAGAAGGCCCGCATTGGACCAGACAGTCCACCAGACAAGCGATTAGGCAGAATATGCAGAAAGCTCGTGATCAGAGACTTGCAAAGGGTGACGGTCCCTGCTCCAGAGAAGACCCTTGATCTTTATCCTTTCGAGCTCTCAGGAGGGATGAGACAGAGAGTGGTTATTGCCATGATGATGGCGTGTAACCCAGACCTGTTGATAGCCGACGAACCAACTACGGCTCTCGACGTCGTCTCAGAAAGGAACATTCTAGACGTCATCAAAGAGTTCAAAACTTCTCTAGGCATATCAATTCTCCTGATATCACACGATCTGAACGTGATAAGACGTTTCTGTGATAGGGTGGCGGTCATGTATGCTGGAAGAATCGTAGAAGAAGGACCGCTGAATGAAGTTTTCAAGAATCCGTTACATCCATACACAGATGGACTCATGAGATCGAGACCTGTGATCCAAGAAGACGGTCAATTCGTGAAGCGCGGAAACCTCCATGTTTTAGCAGGCGTTGTTCCTGACCTGAAGAACCCCCCGCCAGGCTGCCTGTTCGCGGACCGTTGCCAAAACGTATCTGAAATCTGTCGAAAGCAAATTCCTGAACTACTACCGCTAAATCCAGGGCACCTTGCAGCCTGCTATCACCCGTTAGGCCAGTCGAAGCCATGACGCAAGAAATTCTGAAGAATGGCACCGAGACTCTTCTACAAGTTGAGGAATTGAAGAAGTACTTCCCGGTTAGGTCCAACATTCTATCGCTTCTCAAAGGGTTCATTCGTGCCGTAGACGGAGTCAGCTTCATGGTAGAGAGGGGTAAGACGTTCAGCATCGTGGGGGAATCCGGTAGCGGAAAATCTACCTTAGCACGTGCCATCGTACGTCTCGTCGACCCTTCCAGTGGAAATGTAGCCCTTCAAGGACAAGATCTGACGAAGCTTCGTGGATCGAAACTTAGAAAGTCGAGAAAGAATTTTCAAATGATCTTTCAAGATCCAATCTCCTCCTTGAACCCGAGAATGCTCGCGGTCGACATCGTCGGTGAACCGCTCAAGGTTCATACAAAGCTAAAAGGGGACGAATTGCGGAAGGAGATCATCAAGAATCTCGAACTCGTCGGACTTGACAGGTCGTTCCTGTACCGATATCCGCATGAGTTTTCAGGGGGGCAGAGGCAAAGACTGGGAATTGCACGCGCATTGGCCATTCGACCGAAGCTCGTTGTTCTTGATGAGCCGACCTCAAACTTGGATGTGTCGGTGCAATCGCAAATTCTTGAACTCTTGGCCTCGCTCCAGAAACAACTACAACTCACCTATCTCTTCATCTCTCATGATATGGGAGTCGTCTATCACATCAGCGACATCGTATGCGTCATGTACGCAGGTAAAGTCGTCGAGTTGGCTGAGACTGTAGAACTGTTTTCAAAGCCAATGCATCCTTACACTCGAGGCCTTTTAGAAATAGTCGCCTCGGAGGGAGCAGATATCGAAGTGACTTTGAAGGGGGAACCACCTAATCCGCGCGCCTTCCCTACCGGTTGCCGCTTCAGGCCGCGATGTCCCTATGCAATTCCCATCTGCGACGAAGAACCGGAGCTGTTGGAAGCTTCCCCTGGGCATTTCGTTTCATGTCACGTGTTCGGTTGCGCTCCGGGGAAGTGATATGAAAAAGCAGAAGCAAGGTGAAGAAGGTCGGAACACAGACGAGGACGACGGCGCGCTTGATCGGTCGGATATTATTATGACCGTCCTCAACAAGTACAGTCGTTGGCGACGCAATGGCCTTCTGATGACTTCCAAATTATCGATGAAACACTTGCTGCTCAGGACAATTTACCTCACTGCATGTATTCTCGCAGACGGGGCCATCCTGCCCGTAATCATAATAGCGATGAACCGAACAGCCGTTTCATACTTAGTTTTCATCGTCGCTCTTGGATTTGCAATATTCCTAGAAAGCAGGTTCTACTTGAAATGGAAAGCGCGGTGGAAGGAGCTCGGAGGCCTTCCTGTCCCAAATACGAATAGAACCTAGAATTTCGAACCGTAACTTCCGTCGGACACGTAATCTACTCCTTCCCGAAATGATCTCTTGAAAGGCCGGAGTGCGGAATCAGGCTGTGTATCTTACGAACTCGTTCTCGCATGGGTTACCTTTGGTTATCCAGGCTTCCCTTTTCTCAGGGACGTATATCATGCCATCAAGCGTTCGGCTATGATGGGGCTTAGGCCTCGCTGGGTTCACGTGTGCACATATCGTGTTTGGTTTATTTTCATGATCTCTAAGGAACCCTTCAAAGGTTTCGAGATTCAGTTTTCCCTTTCTGCGATTGATGAGTTCCGCCATCCAATCACATCTTGCTTCGCTATTTACGCGGTATTCGTTACTCTTACAGTCTGTGAAGCCGTGGGTTCCGTAAAGATAATGGTTGGCGTGATGTAGGACATCCTCGGAACGCAATACGGTTACCTTTAGGGGATTAGCTTCAACGTCCATTATCCCCTTCTCATCCCCAAGCATGAAGTTGAGTGCGAAGGCTCGGTCGGCCCTCTCAATAGAGGCAAGGGCACCATCAAGGTCCTTCTGGTTGAGTACCTCTCTCACCACGCAAAGCATAGGCACCGCTATCTTCGTTTTCTCAAAACCCAGTGCATTTATGCACACGCTGAGGCCGCTGGAGTTTATCCCCATCATGGCTGGGGCGCCGGCGTATGAATAAATTAGTGCATCAGGCGCCTCTTTCTGCGCGTACCTTGTAAGCGTGGTACAGTCACCGTCGAGCCATGGATCTATCCCCTCATCGTTATTCTGGCCAACGTAAGTTAGCCCATCAGCGGTCGCGCCGCCTCTCGCTGCAAACGAGGTGCAAGCTTTTGCTAGTTTCGGGTAGAAGACTTCGTTGAACGCAGTAATCAGTAAGACTTCATCGAGTTGTATATTCGCTCCCTCAGCCGTTCCCTTAATTTCTTCAGCGACTTCTTCAGAGTAGTCTCGGATAGGTCGTTCATATTGGGAAGCCTCTCTCAGAGCCTCTTGCTTTGGAGTTTGTAGGTAGCGAGCGTAGAAGTTGTAGTGGGAGTCGATAAGTCGCCGTATCAAGGGCTTGTGGTGGGCACCGTATGTGAAGCCTCTCTCGAATCCGTCTCCTCGCGCTTCGAGTACTTCGTACTTGTTAGCTCTTAGAAGCTCCGCCATGAGTTGTGAAAAATGTCCAAGGGCTGATATACGCTTTCTCTAAAAGAGCTGCGGGGTGAGTGAAGTTGAAGCCATATCAGTTCTATTCAACCCTACGGAAAATGTCGTGACGCGTGCGGGTTCGCCTGCGGCGGCATAAAAGGAGCCGTTCCCGACACGGCCATTTGCCAAGATATTATTGAGGAAGCCCGCGGCGCAACAAAGTATACAGGAGTATGTGCTGGACAAGACGCTCCGTAGAATAATTACTACTGGAATGGTTAACCAAATATACAACCATCCCGGTAACTCGCGGCCCAACTTGGTGCCTCAGATATGTTGGACTCAGGGGACATTGCATGGGTACTCACCGCTACGGCACTCGTCATGATAATGACGCCCGCACTAGGATTCTTCTACGGCGGACTGGTTAGGCGAAAGAACCTCGTTTCTACAATCGTTCAATGTTTCATAATCTTCGCGGTCGTAAGCCTAGTTTGGGCGCTGTGGGGTTACAGCCTCGCCTTCGCTCCGACTGTGAACGGTATTATAGGAGACCTATCAGCAGCTGGTTTGAATAACGTCGGTGCTGCACCTAATCCGAAATATGCTCCGACCATCCCTGAATTACTATTCTTTGCATTTCAGCTGAAATTCGCAGCCATTACACCTGCGCTAATTATCGGGGCGTTCGCCGAAAGAATTCGGTTCAAGTCACTCCTCATATTCATCGTTCTCTGGACGACTTTGATCTACGCACCAATCGCCCACTGGGTTTGGGGCATTGGAGGCTTCCTTAAGGTCCTGGGTGTGATGGACTTCGCGGGGGGCCTAGTCGTCCACATTTCAGCAGGCGTATCAGCCCTGGCCGCAGCATTGGTGATTGGGCGAAGGAGAGGGCTTGATGCGAAGAAGGAAATGCGGCCGAATAACGTCCCGTTCGTAATCCTAGGCGCGTCAATTCTCTGGTTTGGCTGGTTCGGGTTCAACGGCGGTAGCGCCCTCGCCGCAAACGAGTTAGCCGTGTCCGCCCTTGTCGGAACGAATCTTGCCGCTGCAGCGGCTGGAGTTAGTTGGATGTTAGTTGATTGGGTCCGCAAAGGCAAACCGTCTGCAGTGGGCATCTCAGTCGGCGCTGTCTGCGGAATGGTCGCCATAACGCCTGCCGCAGGCTTCGTAGCACCAATGCCCGCCATCATAATCGGCCTGGTTGCTGGAGTCTTATGCAATTCTGTTACCAATTGGCGGGCTAGGACTCGGCTTGATGATTCTCTCGATGTTTTCGCTTGCCACGGAGCCGGAAGCATGTGGGGCGTAATAGCAACTGGCCTCTTTGCCACCACGATGATCAACGCTGCTGGTTCAAACGGCCTCTTCTACGGCAACCCAGCCCAGCTCGGTATCCAAGCTTTGGCAGTAGTTCTTGTAGCAGTTTTCGCCTTCTCGGGGTCCTACGTACTACTTAGGTTGATCAACATCTTCACACCTGTCCGGGTGAGCCCTAAGGACGAGGACGCTGGCTTGGACATGAGCCAGCACGGCGAAGAAGCATACGCCTAAACAGGCCATCCAATGGGTGTACCCAATCACTGAATGTGTACGCCTGTCAACACGCTGACGTGCATCTTTCTGTGTTCTACTAATGCCAAGTCACGCGTGACATTCCGAAAGGCCTACCACGTCCGTGGCAGGGTGTCCCACACCCAATGTTTGGGTGTCCCACACCCGGTGTGGCGTAGAGTGCAACCCCCCCTCCAGGGGGGGTGGGCACCGCCCTGGACATTCCAAGGGTCTTACTGTCCCGTGTTCAGGGGCTTGAATCGCTTAGGGTGTGTTCACCCAAGGAAAATCTTGGTCCATGGATTCCCAGATGGCAAGGTGGTGACCCCCATCAAAGGGTGGTGACACCCGCTTCTTTGCGGGCGGTCTAGGGTGGACTCCACCTGATGTGTGGGTGGTTGCCACCCAAGAAAGGGTCCGTGAATAGGGTGGATCCACCCATCAAGGGGTGGTGCCAAACGGTGCCAAGCGAAGGTAACTCTCGGCTCATTTTACGCCTCGATCTCCTCATACGCAGCGGTTTACAGGCCCGGGCCATGTGGAGGGGGTTTCCCTCACCGAGTTGGTTGGTCTTACGTCTCGACCTACTCGCTGGCCAATCAGAGTCTTATTCAGAAGCTAATCAAGCATAACCGAACGACCGGGTTGAGTTCCTCCATATGTCAAGGCGGCTCCACCCTCTCTTGGGTTGCTCCACCCGCAGCTTGGCGGGCGATTTTTCTCACTTTCGCACTTTAAGAATATCCCCCTTCAGGCATTGAGCTATCGGAAATCCAACAAAAACAAAGAAAAAGAGAAAAAGCGGGCCAACAGCCCGCCAGAGCTATTATGCTACGTATTCTGTTTGTCCTGTCTCAGATTTAACGTGACCACTTTCAGCAAGCTTCATCTTCACCTTGCGTTTCTTTGCCATCTCAATTCACCTCCAACGACTAACACGAAACAATAGCTGTCTAGGTATTTAACGCGGCTTGGAGAAAAAGTCTAAAAGGGAGAATGTTCCACATTTCTACCAAAGCGAACATTAGAGCCATAGCGCCTCGACTATCGTAATCTATGGTCCGGCCTGGATGAGTATTTCGAATAAATGATGAAGAGTGACGAAACGACAATGCGAAAGAGAGTTCTCTTCATCTGCACGGCGAATCTTCAACGCAGCCCAACGGCCGAAAACCTCTTCCAAAATTGGAGAGGCCGGTGGGAGGCGAAATCTGCCGGGATCATGCCCGTACCGGAGGGGACCCTCCTCACTCAGGAACTCATCGACTGGGCTGACTTAATCCTAGTAATGGAGCCCGTCCACGCCTACCACGTTAACGCCGACTTCAAGTGCGATCCAAACAAGGTAAAAGTCTTGAACATAGCCGACCGATACTTCCGCGACGACCCCGAACTAATTCGAGAACTAAGAGCGAAAGTCACACGAATCCTAGATAGTTTATGAACCGAGACTCGTGCCCTAACCTACTTGTGTAACCGAAGTAATTCTCATCAGACCGGAATCGTATATACTGCATCCTTCCCATTATGGTAACCGAGTGAATCGCACACGCCACTTCCCGACATAGTCGAGGAAACGCATCGCATTGTAGACGCGGCAGCCAAGAAATCCATAGTCCTTCGACTCTTCGGAGGCTTGGCTATACGATTTCACTGCCCGAGTGCCACTCACAGATCCCTGGGACGAAAATATGCGGACATAGATTTCATGGCCCTCCGGAAACAATCACGTGACATAAAGAAGCTCTTCGCAGAGCTTGGTTATGTTCCTCGGGATAGGTTCAACGCTCTCCAAGGGGATAAGCGATTGATATTCAATGATATCGAGAACGGCAGGCGCGTCGATGTTTTCTTAGAGACTTTCGAAATGTGCCACCGGTTCGATTTCAAGAACCGGCTAACCATTGATAATCCCACAATACCATTAGCCGACCTTCTCGCGACAAAGCTTCAGGTCGTGGAGATTACTGAAAGAGAGTACAGGGACGTTATGGCGCTGGTTAGGGATCATGAGGTTGGCGATTTCGACAAGCCGGAGACAATCAACGGAGCATACCTCGCCGGACTCTGCAGCGACGACTGGGGGATTTACAAAACCTTCACCATCAACATAGCGAACATCCTCAACGCCTTACCCAAGTACGACCTGGAATCAGCGTCAGTGGACATTGTGCAGAAGCGACTTGAAGACATCCGGAATCGAATAGAGAACGCGCCAAAGTCATTCCGCTGGAAGATCAGGGCGAAAGTCGGCGAGAAGGTTCAATGGTACGAACTGCCGGACCAAGACAAAGAAGTTGTCGACTCTCGCATGAGCAAGGTAGAAGGTTGAGTAGGGCGCTGTAACGGCGCTAGAGGGCTTCGGCTAGTTGCACTGCGGCTCATTGAGGTCGGAGAACGGCTTTTTTCGTTATTTGGAGGGAGCAACTACTGTGGGCGCGGCAGAAACTCTCGCAGCTATTCGCCATAGTCTCGTCGGCGTAACCGAAACCGCAGATCTCACAGAGGTACACGAGTTTCTGCAAATAGCTGATTGGCAAAACCAACGAGCAATCCCTCCCCTGAACTTTGGGGCAATTATCTTACGCGTTCCCCTCGAATACGTTTCGGCGGACTTACGCCAAGGTTTCGGGCCAGCTTCCGTACCTCTTCTTCGTCCAGCCAATCGACCTTCAGGTATTCGAAAAGTTCTTCGTCGGACATCCCGAGTCTCCGGGCTTCCTTTATGGCATGCCTGTAGGCTTCAAGCTCCGTCGGGCGGTCATGGTATTCGAAGCTTTCGTCGAACAGCGCCTTTCCCTCCCTGAACTGCCTAACGTGCACGAGTTCATGCACCACATCGAGATACTTGCTTAATGGATCACCATTCCGAAGGTAGTATGCGCTAACGATCAGGTGCCCATCTTCGTCGCTTACACCCATATAGCCGAACTTGGAACTGAAGAACTCCACCCTAAGCTCGGAAAGAACCTTCTCTGTTTCCTGGCCAAATATTTCCCTAACGGCGGAGATTTTCTCGAAACCTATGAAGTAATCAGAGAAGGGATGCATGGCGATGGGCACGTTGGTGGGGACCTGAACGTCAGGTAGGGGTGATCGCATCTCCGGAACGCTCCTAATCTCTAATTGCAACTCTGCGCTATGGTCTAGGGATTGAAAGACATTACGAATCGTTGGGTTACTACCTGTCGCGAACGAGTGTCAGAGAGAACAAAATCGCCTTTGTCGTCTAGGCAAGCTAGCAAAAAAAGGAGGACGTGGGGGCGATATCAGGCGAAGAAAAAATGAACTTACTTTTTCGCTGACTGTTTAGCGTAGTCGACCATGCCTTGAAAATCAACAACGACCGCGGGTTCGTTTCCGACAACCCAAGCATCGTGCCCCGGAGGGAGGAGCGAGATGTCGCCTGGTTTGCAGTCTTTCTCTGTGCCGTCGTCCATTACGACGTGCAACGTTCCTGCTACGTGGTATTGAAAGTGTGGGGCTTGGCAGCTGTTAGTCTTCGCTGTTTCTTTGAGGGAAGTGGACCATCGCCACCCGGGCTGAAATTCGGCTCGGCCAACCGTCGCGCCTCCGATCCTTACGAGGTCAAGTTTGCCTTTCTCAAACTTTCTCGTCTCGTCGGGCGCGTTGAGAGTTCTGACTTCCATCTTTGCCATTTTACATCAATGCTACAAGCGGTTTCGCGGTATAAGAAGGCGATGCAGCATCGCTTCGTGAATTCTTGGGTAACTCATTTCAAGACCTGGGGGATTCTCTGCAGCTCGGGGAAATCCGGCGTTTGGAGGAGGTGGGAAGTTCAGAGAATCCTTTGGTCTGTTCGGATTATTTCCTTCGAGCGCCGGATGCCAACAATGCTAAACCAGCAATCAATACCATTGCCCATTCTGTAATGTATGCTGTGACGAATGAGTAATCCGTGGCCCCTCGCGCCAACATTCCTTGAAGGTTGATGCCGGCACCGTAGATCAGCCCTGTGAGGCCGCCTAGAATTAAGAAAACTCCAGCTGCAACAATCCCCTTATCCATAAACTCACCACCCGGAATTTTCGGCGCTTCGATGCCCAGCGATTATTTGAGGGTTGCCTTTGAATCATCACAGTAACCTGGCGGTGGTAGTGAGCGGGTTCGGCTTGTGCGGAAAGCTGTTCGAGATGGTTGAATTCTTCGCCGCTGAGACGCATCAAAATTGACACTAACCTGTATCGAAGAATCAAGAATCAACGGAGAATGTACAGAGGGCTGATAATGGGCTAATTTCTATGAGCTCGTACACGTGCTTTTACCATCCAAACCTACCGGCTGTGGCAGTTTGCAGCCGTTGTGGGCGCGGAACATGCGCGTCGTGCAGCAAACCATACGGCGCTCTGAGTTTATGTCCCAACTGCTTACACACGATTCCTTCTCCGCAAATGGCTCCTGTCATGGTAAACGCATATCCGGCGCCAGCACAGCCTGGCTGGTTCGGCCCATTCTTTTCGCCCAACTTTTTGAGATCATGGTGGGTGCCTGTAGTTCTGGTCGGCATCGCAGCAGCTCTAATATCCATCAACGGCGCCGCGTTTCTATCCCCGACGTTCTTCGCGGTTTGGAGTAGCTATCTTCCCTGGATTGCATTTCTTGGATCGCTTGCTTTCATTCTTGGCGTCATACTCGGCATAGTGCTGCTGGGGGCGCTCATCTTGATTCTGCTTGGTTACAGAGTGATGTCCGCATTCCTGATTTTCCCAACAGCAATCATCAGCCTCCTCATCGGAGGAGGGTTCGCAGTCGGCGCGCTTCTTGCCGTCATAGCCGGAATTCTTCTGATACTCTAACGCCCCAAGAACCTAGTTCCGTTTCGGCAACCGGCCGAATTACTTTCCCTTGAAACGAGGAGGACGTTTTTCGTGAAAAGCCTGTATGCCTTCTCCGTAATCTTTACTGTCGTACACGATGCGCCGAAGTGATTGGATTCTCTCGGCGGTTTCGGCGTCGATCGAATGGCCCTTGGACAGCAAAGTGAACTGCTCTTTGAACACTTTGACGGCGAGCGGAGCGTTCTCAATAATTCTCTTTGCTAGTTCGCGTGTGAAGCGTTCTAGGTCGGAGGCTGGAACGAGATGGTTCAGGAACCCCACATTGAGAGCGTCATGTGCATTCACTGGCGAGGCCGTGAAGAACATCTCTTTCGCCTTGTTCAGTCCAAGGATATTGATGAAATGAATCATGCCTGATGCAGTGTATGGGATTCCTATCTTTGCAGGCGTCACCGTGAAGGAGGCGGTCTCGGACCCGACTAGTATGTCACATGTGAGGGCTAGGTCGCAGCCTCCACCCCAGACACTGCCTTCGATCATTGCAATGACTGGTCCTGGGTAGTTCTGAACACGACGCAACAGAAGGCCGAAGGTCCCGGCATAGGGCAGGGGATCTCGGCCAGGCTGCGAGAGCTCATTTACGTCGAAGCCTGAGCACCAAACTTTAACCCCCAGCGCACCCCGTAAGATGACAACACGAACACCTGCTTTCTCGAACTCGTCGAGTACTGTGCAGAATTCGCCTATGAGAGCTGCACTGAGGCAGTTGCGCTTTTCTGGATTGTTAAGGGTAATTATCCCAAGCGAACCCTCGATGCTCTTGAGAACTAGTGACATGACCTTTACCGTCCAAGTCACGACCTTGAGGGGATGGATAAGTCTCGTGTTGTTCCACCGGATACGAAAACAAGGGCCTCATAGTGCGCTGTGTCAAAATAGAACAAACAACATGGCAAGAGTACGAAGTAGAATTACCCTCGGAGAAGCAAAGGCAACTTCGTCTACTGTGCGCCGATAGCCTAGTTCGCTAGCGTGCGAATCAACCAAACACTGCCTAACACGGTACTGAGATAATGCATCCGAATATTCGGAGAACCCACATCATGTAACCCACGAACAAGCCGAGCACAATTCCAGCAAATAGCGCGAAGACGATGACCGCGCCCAACTTTCCTTCAGTCACTACAGCCATACACAATACTGCCGCTACGATGCAATAAAATGCTTACCGTTACGAACCTGCGGCACTAGCCGTTAGACATCAATGGTTAGGCTACATCTGCGACGTGAAACGAGGTTAATGCCGATAAATCTGATGGAGCTGGAGGACTGCAATTGCTCAGGTATTTTCTTGGGAGCCTATTGTGGGCCATACGAGAAGTGAGAGTAGAAGGCATTCTTGCCAGAGTTATCCCACTCTAATCCATGGTCGTGATAGACGTATTTTGTTGATTGTGAAATTACTGGATCAAAACCAGGAGCGGCATAGAGAGTCGGATTGGTGATAGTGGATTCTTTATTGGGATCTCCGCCGGCAATCGCTCCAATTTCAATATCTAGTACATTTGGGATATGCATTCTGCGTTTCTTGCCATCTTTTTCAAATTTGATAACTGTCTTCTTTACACCCATCACTTTATCGATGAAAGTCGCGACGGTTGCTAGAAATCCTCCAGCTTGTCCTGAGAAAATCTTGCTGAGTGCATCCGCCTGATCGGTACTGGCACGTTCGTCTAGATAAAGAGCCGCACTCCATTTTGGCCCCTTGACCATGTTGCCAGGTGTATGGAAGATGCCAACAACATTGAGTCCATCTAACTTTACTGAATCATACTGTCCGTTTTCAATATGCCAAGCAATTGCGAGTTTGCAATCGCCTTCGTCTGGATCTCCAAGAAAAATACATGGACATGTGGAATGGCAATTACATCCTTCGAAATAGTCTCCTTCAACCTTCCAAGCCAAGTTTTGTCTTACCTAACAAACGGTTTGGGGGACTCGCACTTATATGACTTTGGAGCGTCTTAGTTGGTGATGTTGTCATGGCGAATCCTTCCGGCAACACGCGCCCTCTTTTTGCTGGTCAGAACGCAAAGCTGGTGTCCGTGCTGAGTGTGATGGCCGCTGTTGCCTGGATCTCGGTTTACTATCTGATGATGAATTCCATGCAGGGCTCCATGGATTGGACTGCGGGTTCTATGGGTGTGATGTTCGTCGCGCTCGATTTTAGAGTTCTTCTCCTGTTCTTGGTCGTATGGGTCATTGGTATGGTCGCTATGATGTTTCCTGCCATGATCCCCGTGGTTTCAATGTATGACGCAACTATTGGCAAGTCAACATCTCATACTACAATTTCTTCCCTGTTGTTCCTCACAGGATACCTTGCCGTTTACATGGTGTTGGGTCTGAGCGCCTATCTTGGGGTCCTGCTTGTTATCAGCTTGACTGCGTTTGCCCCACAGCTTTCAGGTTACGGGGTCTATGCTGCAGGGGCAGTTCTGGTTGCGACTGGCGTTTATCAGCTGACTCCCTTTAAGGACGCGTGCCTGAAGAAATGTGTTTCTCCGTTAGGGTTCTTTCTTACGCATGCAAGGAAGGGATTGGGAGGAGCCGTCTGGATGGGCGCGGAACACGGTTACTACTGCGCCGCTTGCTGCTGCCTCTACATGATCGTGATGTTCGTTGTCGCGGGTATGAGTCTGCCGGCGATGGCGTTGCTGGCTATAGTGATCGCTTTGGAAAAGGTGATGCTGAAGGGCGCAAAATGGTTCAGCTGGCTCACGGCTGGAGGGTTCATAGTCTTGGGTCTAGCAACTTTGTTCTTTCCAAATATCTCCATGTTCACGTAGAATGGCATTATGGAGAATTGTTTGGGGGGTGCGCGCCGTGAGTACACACACTTCCATCTTCCTCCGCCTCTTCGGTTTCTCTACCCTCTTACGCTTTTGCTGACCCAGAATCTGGATTGCTCAGAGGAATCCCCTTGAGCTTAGAGTTTGGATGCCCAGCTACGTCTACGCCTACAACCCATGGTACGGATACTACCCCTACCCAACATGGCAAGAGTACGAAGTGGTGTACTAAGATACGAGGGTAACCGTACCTCCGCTTTCCTTTTTTATACCCATCCCAGCCACTCCTCTCTCAGGCGGCACTGGTGTCAGAGCGTAGACTGAGGTTCAAGATTCGACGGGGCAACTTTGAGGTCGAACTGGAAGGGGATTTTGAATACGTTCAGGGCAAGTTTGAGGAACTCTTGAGATCCCAACCAACCATGTCGGCTGTTTCCCAGCAGGCTGGTGGCGATCAATCGCTTGAATCAGTTGTTCCAGGGGAGGAGCTTGCGGGAATTCTTGAAACAACGCCTGAAGGTAAGTTGCATTTCACGATACAGTTCGATCGGATTTCCGCGAAGGAAGCGATCGGCCTGATTCTTTACAGCAGTAATTCCTCGCCCCTCGAAGATGCTAAGTTAATTGAATTACTTGGAACGAGTTGGAAGGCAGTGAAGGATAACGTGGTCCGCGCGCGTGTTAGCGAATTGAGGAAAGAAGGGAAACTCATCGCGGATCAAGGACGCTACTCACTATCAGGCGCTGGGATGCAGTGGATAGGCCAAGAGGTGCTGCCCAAACTCCGGCCCTCAGCGGCGCCAGCCTAATATGACTTTTAGTACGAAAAAGACTAATTATGCTATTAGTACTAACTAGTCCTCGGTGGTTTCGATTTCAAGGTTTGCTCCTCAAGCCAACGTAGCCGTTGAATGCCCCGTTCAGTAAGTGCGTACGTGAACATCCCGCCCGCCCTTTCACGCTTCAACAGTCCCTGCTTGTAGTAACGCATCAACGCCATCCTCAACGCGTGAATATCCATAGCGGTTTCCTTCGTCTCCCCGATCGTGCTTGCAAGGGAGCCACTATCCACTGGCCCAGTCTTCGAGAGTAACCGGAGGATTCGTAGCTTCAGTACGTTATAGTCCAAGCCTAGACACCTATGGCGCACAGTTTAGCTTTAAGATGTTCGAAAAGAGAGCCTGAGCACATCAGATTTTGTCAGAGTCGAAGGTGAGTAACACCTAGCAGAACCATCAATTCTAGCATCATCTTGCTCGACTTCGCACACAGACACAAACTTAGGAAGAGTAACACCTAGCAGGTTCACTCCGCACTTCAAAGCTTTTATACAGTGTAGGAGTGAATGTGAAGTGAAAGTACTTGTCTGAAGGCCAACAACAGCTCACTAGGATAGGACTACCTCTAGAGGTAACCATCAAGTACGGAACCCTTGAGAAAAAAGTCACCGGCCCGCCCGAGCAAGTGGCAAAAGAAGTCTTTGCATTTCTAATGAAAGCGGTCCCTGAACTCGAGCTCGCGTCCCACTTGGCGTTATCAGTTGATCTAAGCGACCTAGCCAAGGCTTGCGAGGGCGTTCTTGCGGTAACTCCGGAGGGTGTCGTTGTCACCGTCCCTGTCGACAACCTGGCGGACCGCGAACTCATGCTCCTTTACCTAGCAAAGGCGCGAATCGCGCAAATGCTCGGGAAGTCGGACAAAGATTTCGTTCAATCCGCGGATTTGATCGCCTCAAGCAAGAAGACTGCTGGTACCGTTGCAGGCCGGTTGAGTGAACTCTGCGGCGAAAGCTTGGCCGAGAGGAAGGGTAAAGGTGAGTATAGGGCCACAACCCTGGGTCTACATCTTTTCCGAACACAAGTCCTTCCCAAATTGAAGGAGAAATCATAGCGAGCTGCAAGCCATGACACAAGCCGAAACCATGCAAGTTAGGGTCCAGATTGAAGTAAACGGTATGCGTTACGAAGGAAGTGGTTCCGTCCAGGAAATTGTTCCGCAGATTCTTCAATTCCTGTCCCAAGCAGTTCCGGCGTACGACCTGGCGAGGAAGTTGGTGTACGTCCCTGACCTGGCCGGTTTGGCCGACAAGATTTCGGAATTCGCCAAGATGACTAATACAGGTCAGTTACTCCTGGCTAAGCGGGATCTTCCGGCCGAGAGAGCAATTGCGATTGTTCTGTTCATGGCTCACCTAGCGAGCAAGATGGGTAACGTGACGCCGACTCGCTTAGCATCGAGGAAATCGCCACCGGAGTGGGCAAAGCGCCCAAGACGATTAGAAACGTGATAGTCGAACTTCAGAAGGCCGGACTTATCGATCGGGCGGAGAGGGGGAAATATCGAATCACCTTGAAAGGATTGATGGAGCTGGAGAACTCTCCATCCGGCGTCTCCCAAAAAGGAGGTACCTCACAGTAGCGGGGTGTCTTGCAAGCTCATGCCGTCACTCATAACTGAGTGGTGCGGCGGCTGCGGGAGATTCGGGGGAATCCCACCGCAAAGGGGGCGAGAGTGAAACGAACCGCCGCACCCACCCAACGTCAAATGCACAACAGAGGATAAGTAATTTTCTCTACGCGGAAGACTCGCTCAGCGGAGTCATACCTGAGCGTTTCGTCGAATTTTGTCGGCACTCAATCGAAGGCATACGGGGCAACCTCATCTACACCAACCCCGTCCTGTCGCCCGACCCAACAGGTACGGAGTACGACGGTGCCGAAGCCTCGATGCTGGAATTGAACGGATTCGACGACGAGCGTCTTGTTCGACTAGAACCAATCCCATCTAGTCGGCCAGTTGTGGCGGTCGATACCTCCACCATCAAGCTTGGTGAGATGGCCGACGGTGCGCTTTGCGCTGTAAGGGGCGCGCTTGTCTTACTTGAGGAAAAACGCTACAGGTATGTGAGGTATGGGCCCCTGGTCTTCTCAATCGGCTACAACAACCTCGCCATTTCACAGGACTTCGCGGGACTAGGGCTACCACCATTCACCGGCGAGCCAAACGTCGACAGCCTCCTCAAGCGAATACGGAACCTTGTCGAACGCTGGCTGCAATTCAACGCGAGTTCCTCAATTGCCGGCGGCTTCATCCTGCTCGACGGGTCGCTAACGGCGGGAACACCTGACAATCCGTCGAAGGAACTCGAACGAATCCTCGAAACCGCCCGGCGGGCCGGAAGCGCTGTAATCGCCATTTCGAAGAAAACGAAACTGCGAATCAACAATCAGTCGCTAACTGAACTTCTCGAGAACCAGTCGGAACCCTGCATATTGGAAGTTGACGAACAGGTCACCGATCAATTCCCCCCGTACCCGGTACGTTTCCTCGGGCGTGTGTTCGTTGGAAAACTTGCAAAGCCAGGATTCCCCTTCAGGATCGACGTGGATCGTGAAATCTCGATGCCTGAAACAATGAAAGGATTTCGCGAATTGGCTGGAACGGACATCGTAGACCAGGGCTACCCTGAAACCCTCAGGATGGCCCACATCCTATCAACTTTCACAGCCAGTGACGTGTTAGCAATGCAAGCCTTTGCGGCTGCGCGTTATGGGGTACAGCTGCTACCGAAACTGGCCTTGCGCCGGTCGCTCTTCGGCCCATTCGGAACCGCTTGGGAGGCCTGGCATTGAAAATCCTCCGCAAAGAAGGCGACAACATACAGCTTCTCTGCTTCCCAGAAGAAGAAGTGGAGAAGGGCGACTACCTACTCATCACCGACAAAATCAAGGAACGCTCGCTAATCGTTCAGATAATCGACATTCAATACGCAAACATCCCGGGCATTCTCGAAGACCTGCTGAGGGACGGCATATCGGAGGGCTCACTTTCCGGTGACGAAGTTGACCCATTCAAAGTCTCCTCCCAAATCACCGTTCTCAAAGATACAAGGTTACTTCTAGGGAAGATACGCGGAGCAATCGAAGAGGGCCGAATAAGCCGAGACGTTTCTTGGCTGCCGTCAAGAAACCACTCTCAAGTCGAGGTGATGCCGCCCAAATTCCTCACCGAGTCACTCCCCGCGAAACACCCCTTTGAGCTAGGTTCCATGCGCCGATTCCTCCACATATCCTCCGACCTCGGTACGCTAGACGGGCGCCTTAACATTGTCACAGGGCGGAAGGGAACGGGTAAGTCACACCTCACCAAACTTCTCGTCACCAGCCTCGTACAAGAAGGTGCCCCCGTCGTCGTCCTCGACGTTAACGGAGAATACGCAAATCTGGGAAAGACGCCGGACGGCCGGCAGATGCACCTTTCACCCAAGATAATCTCCCTGATTCCCGGCCTGAACCTGAGGTTCGGCTTAAGGGAAGTCGGCCTGAGCACGCTCCTCGGAACGCTAATCTACGCTCTGTCACTACCTGAGAATTCAGCGCGCGTATTCGCTCGCATTTGGCATGAGCTCGAAGAACAGAACCAACTCACGATGAGCGGCTTAGGTGCAGCGATCGCGAACTTCGACTGCCATGAAAGCATTAAAGACGCCCTCCAAGCTAGGTTCAACACACTCGACGACTCCGGCATCTTCACAGACGATCCACGAACGGCGCTCAACCTGGAAGAGGTCTTCAGGAATCATGCCACCGGCTGCGCGCTCATAGTCAACCTGAAAGACCAGTACTCAGCGCTTCGCAGAATGACAGTCGAACTGCTCATCAGCAAATTCACGGACCTCCTATCCGCTCAGAAGCTGAGGGCCTTGTTCCTATTCGCTGAAGAAGCCCACCTTTACCTCCGGGAGACCTACTGGGACGACGTGGTCACACGGATGCGTCACCTAGGCCTATTCACCACCTTCGTCACCAACCAACCTGACACGATTCAGGCCAGCATATACCGCCAAGCTGACAACATCTTTCTCTTCAACTTCAGCAACGAACACGACTTGGAGATCGTATCGAAAGTCGCGAAGGTCGACGCAGACACGATAAGAATGATTGTGCGCGACCTACCGCCGCACCGCTGCCTGATGATCGGTGATGTCGTAGCTAACTTTCCACTCGTAGTAAACGTTAGGCCACTAGAGGTCCAGACTCTTGGCGCGACGCGCTACTTTTTCGAAAACCAACTCGCCCTAGCCTAGGGCGATTATGCGAGCTTACGAGCCTACTGCGATAACCTGTTCAGGTGCGAACCGTTGCTCGTGGCCGTGGGTTGTTGCATGAAAGAAACAATACGCATGGCCGCATTCAGAACAAGTCCAATTCGCTGGGCTCACACAGATAAAACCGGAACAACGACTCAAAGTAACACCTATTTCCAAAACCGCTCGGGTGGAGCGAATATAAGGGTTGCCGGAATCGTCGCAGACTGGCGCAACCAAACCTTCCTAAGTAGAATCCCGAGGCACAATAGTCCACGCGGCAGGTTTCTTGCCCACAGGAAGCTAAGCGTGAAAAGACTATATACGATGATATTCCTCTTTGCTACTGAAGAGCGGAGGTGTGAGAGTTACCAACTCACGGATCATTGACCAAGGCTGGGAAGGTTCGTTCCCAAACTCCGAAAGTCCCGGCGCGCGAACGACACTCCCCGATTCCTAAGATCAGAGTCAGGCGGAATTCCGAGAAACGCTTTGACTTAGGCCGAAAACCTGGTCAAAACACCATGCGACCCATGCGAACTTAACAGCCCGCTTTTTTCGGGCCTCCCTTCACGTTCTATTCCTCAGTAACCATACACGTAGATTCGGGTCTGAAGCTGCCTTGCGCGGTCATAGCTGTGAATCGGGTTTAGTGATTCAAGAAATATCGGGACGTATGTTCGGGGTTTAGGGTGGGGGGTATAACGGAGCCCTGAAGGTGTTCCTGTGTCTAGAGCAGGAGGCTCATTAGCTTCTTGAATCTAGACATTCTCTTCTGGTATGACCCGAGGGACATGATTTCCTCGAGGCCGTCCGACTTGCTCATTTACCCACACTACGCGTTGGAAATGAACGGCCTAAGAATAAAAGTAGACGTATGATTTCCAACCTATCGAAAGTATTACTCCCAAACATACTAGGAAAAGTGGACAAAATTTTCAGGACTCGAAATCTCCAAAAAAATCTGGCGGATTCTAATTGAATCTGTTCGCGCGAATGCTCATGGCGGGCCCGGAGGGATTTGAACCCTCGACCTCCGGCTCCGCAGGCGTTCGCGAAATCTGTTAGGCATCTCTCAGCGTCCTAATCCGGACTAGACTACGGGCCCTGAGGGCTGATTGCGGATTGTGGTTAAAGAATTGTTGGGAGCGTGCGAGGGGTCAAGTGTGTGTAGAGTTCTCTATTGCTCTCTCGAGGGCGCGTGCGACGTTCTCGCTTCCCATCGCTTTGATGTATGGGCCCAGTCTCGGTCCTTTCGGGGAACCCAGTAGAATCGTGTAGAGTAATCTAAAGAACTCCGGTGGGTCAAGGGAGTATTTCTTCGCGATATTGAATATTGAATTTTGAATAATCCTTTCGTCGGTCTCCGACTTGACGACTAAGATGAGATCCTCAATCCCCAGCTTCTGAGGGCCGGGGATTGTGATTCGTGTTTCAGGTATCTCAGTGAAGTCCTTCGCCCAATTCACCGCATAGTCTAGCCTTCGCTCGAAATCGGGCAATGGTTGTGTTTTCAAGTAGCCGTATTCTCGAAGCTTCGATTCTACGTATTCTCTTCTCTTGTCAGGCGGCGCTACCGTGACCAAGTACACTAGTAGGTTGTAAGGCACGTGTGTGCCGGGGGCGGAGGGGGGCTTCAGGAACCATGAGTATTCGAACAGGCCTCTGAGTTTCGCGAGCTCCTTTTCATCGCTGGGTTTCTCGATGTTGAAGTAAACCTGTTCAAGATAATCGAGTTCATTGGCATAGGTGGGTATGTCTTCGACTCCGACGCTACGAGCCCCAGTGATGCGCTTGAACATCAGCAAATTGAGCGATGTTGGGGGCGCGTACTTGAACCAGGTCTGCGGCGTGATGACATCAACTGCTGATTTCGATTTAGAGATTTTCTTCCCGCCTTTGTCGAGGAAGAGTTCGTAGCGGACGTGGTACGGCGGAGGAGAGCCTAAGATTTCCTCGCAGACTCTATCGTTGACGCGAACTGAGTCCATGAGTTCTTTGCCGTGCGCCTCGAAGTTTATCTTCAATGCGTCCCAGCGAACGGCGAACTCGGCTTTCCATGGGACCTTTCCGCGGCCTTCCTTGAAGTCAATTTCACCCTTGTAACCGCATCCCTCAAGCGTTTGCCCTTTAATTTCGGACCCGCCTTCGCAGACGTACAGAACCTTGTCGGTTCTTGATTCGAACTCTAGGCTACGGGTTGTATAGATCCTTCCACAGGAACCACAAATAGGAAAGTACGGTAGGACCGTGGTATACTTCTCCTGCCCCACTTCCTCTTTCACAATCTTGCCGACTCGGTCGGCTGCTAGTAGGATTTTTCGAATCTGAGTTGTGAACAGCCCTTTTCTGTAATCTTCTGTCGCTGAATGGAAAACGTACTCAACGGTGCACTGGTCCATTGCTTCCCTCAAAAGGGAGTTCATGTGCGTACCGTAACTTTCATGGCAATTGTATGGGTCCGGGATGGCTGACACTGGGTGCCCTAGATACTTCTTGAGCGAATCAGGCATGCCCGAAGGAACCTTTCTTAGACCGTCCAAGTCGTCGGAGTATGCGATGAATTCCGCTTTCCCTCCCTGGGTATCAAGGGCGAGTTTGACTCCATACGCCCGAATCACGTCCCCTAGGCTGCCGATGTGAGGAATCCCTGAAGCTCCCAGGCCGCTTTCCGTTCTCAAGACATCGATTTTTCTACCAAGCTTTTCTTCGCGTTGGAGGACACGCTGAGCAACCATGTCGAGCCATGTTCCCCGCCCCACGACCTCGAGCTTCGCACGGTTGCCCAAACCTAATCCAACTCTTCTCGCTAGTATACGGTTCGATTAAGATATTCTTTATAGCAGCACGCCGTTACGGTACAAAAACCGCAACACTGAGACAGTCGTTAAGGAAGTCTGTTCATGGCTTGGAGTACAAACCGCGCAAAGTCGATATCGGCAGTCGGAATTTCGGCGGTCATCGCCGCCTTGGACTGGTTCTTCATGTTCTACATTACCTCATACAATTTCGAAGTCAAGACACTGAACTTGGGGGTCGGCGGCCTCACATTTGCGATGCCCATTCTGTGGTTGCCGATTCTCGGAGTCTTTTTGGTCGCCTTGGTCGCTTGGTATGAGGTGTTGACGAGGATATTTCCTCGGCGAGCCGGTCCTGAAATTGACCCGCTCACCAACGCACGCTGGCTTCGAGCAATCGCGTTTTCAGTCATGACCTTTGTCTGTGTTCTCTACATTCCGTACCTTCTAGGTTCGGTTTGGTTTTGGGCTAAGGTAAGCAAGCTCGGCCACAGTATTCCTCAGATTCAAGGTGTCGGCCTATCAATACTAAACACACAAACGCCTGTTATGACGATAAACCCGCTTTGGCAATATTCTCTATCCCAAATTTTCGCCACCGCTGCCATGGTAATAGTCGCTTGGGCGTTCAGCAGAACTGTAAGGCGGCCAAGGAAGCCTCGGTAAGAGTCGAATAGACTAGGCCTTGCCAATAAGGCCTAAAGCGCTCTATCTCGGTTAGGCGAAAATCGAAACACGACGGTAAACAGCATGGCCGATCATTGCCCGCTCTGCGAAAGGCCAACGCAAGCTCCATCGGAATTCTGCGCCCTCCACGACGCAGCCCACACTAACCTCGAAAACGCGTACTCGGCATGGAACAAATCATACGGCGGTAATCTGACTAAAGACGAATACTTTGCTCAACTGGAGAAGAGAGAAGAAACTGGCAGAGCCGTGAAATCTGTTATTCAATACCTTCTCGGGAAAGGAGGCGTTGCCTAAGTGGCAACAACTCTCATCGTTACTGAGAAACCGGACGCAGCGCTCCACGTGGCGGAAGCTCTCAGTAGCGAGCAGGGTCCGAAGAAGATTAGCGTAGGGGGCGTTCCGTTTTTCGAGGTTCAGAAGGACGGTGGGCGAATACTTGTTTGCTCAGCGCTTGGCCACCTATACGCAGTATCAGCTAAGGGGACCGAGGTACGTTCGCAATATCCCGTCTGGGATCTTGCTTGGAAGCCCAAGTATCTGGCGGAACGCGGCCAAGGAAGGCAGGAGAAATGGATCCAGTCAATTTCGATAGTATCCAAAGAGGCCGACCGTTTCATCAATGCCTGCGATTACGATGTTGAAGGTTCGCTAATCGGGTACACGATACTCAAGTACGCTTGTGACGGGGCGGACAAGAAGGCGCAACGAATGAAATTTTCAACCCTCACTGTCAAGGAATTACGTGACTCGTACGCTAATGTGTTACCTGAGCTTGACTTTCCGCTCGTTTTTGCGGGGATGTGTCGGCATGAGGTCGATTGGCTTTATGGGATCAATTTGTCTCGTGCACTCACGCAGTCTGCCCTGAAAGCAGGCAACCGGTACTCAACCCTAAGCACCGGACGAGTGCAGGGGCCAACGCTGCACTTTGTCGTCGACAGGGAACGGGAAATCGAAACCTTCGTCCCACTGCCGTACTGGGCTTTGGCAGCGCGAGTCGATATTGACGGCAAGGTCATCGAAGCTGAGTATGAGTTCGAGCGGTTGGAGACGAAAGCGCAAGCTGAGCAGGCGATTAGGGACTGTGCAGGGAAGAAAGGGCTCATTGAGAAACTTGAATCCAAAACGTACCAATTGTCGCCCCCCACTCCATTTGACCTCTCCACACTTCAAAGCGAAGCGTACAGGCATTTTGGCTACACTCCTCGAACCGCGCTCAGCATCGCGGAACGCCTCTACTTGGACCAATTAATCTCCTACCCGCGAACTTCCAGTCAAAAGCTTCCTCCCTCGATTAACTACGAAGAGATCTTGAAAGGACTCAGCCAGATCGGCGCTTATCGTTCTGATTCGTCAAGCCTTCTGGCTTCGGGGAGCTTGCGCCCCAACGATGGAAAGAAGGGTGATCCGGCGCATCCAGCTGTATACCCAACCGGGGCTGTTCCACGAGGTGAACTTGACTCTCGGGGACAGAAGCTCTTCGATTTGGTCGTAAGGCGCTTTCTTGCCACCTTCGGCAGAACCGCGACAAAACAGAGTGACAAGGCCACGGTCAAGGTCGGGAAACATACGTTCTTCCTACGGGGCTCAAGAACCCTGGAGAAGGGATGGGTCGCTCTCTACGGGCCTTACGCGAAATTCCAAGAAATCATCCTGCCCCCCTTGAGGGAAGGACAGCAGGTCACAATGGCCGCGCTCTCTCTAGAGGAAAAGTACACTCAACCTCCGCCCCGCTACAACCCGAGCAGTCTACTGAAAGCGATGGAGGACGCGGAAATTGGAACAAAGGCGACCCGGGCCGACATAATTGAAACCCTCTACAAGCGCAGCTACGTGAAGGAGCAGCGGATGAGCGCGACTCCACTAGCATTTCGAGTGACAGAGATTCTGATGAAATATTGCCCCAAAGTCATCGACGTCACCTTCACCCGCGAACTTGAAACCAAGATGGAGCAAATCGAACATGGAAAACAAACCCGCGAAAACGTGGTCCTAGAAACTATAGCCTACTTAAAGCCAGTAATCGAAGACCTGAAGACGAAGCAGCAGGAAGTGGGCAAAGAGCTCACCGCAATAATCGGTGATAGGTGGCAAGCTTCAACAACACTCTTCGTCCCATGCCCGCAGTGCGGGTCAACCCTGAAAGTTGTAAGAAACCCGAAGACGAAGAAACGTTTCATCGGCTGCGCCGGCAAATGGACGAAGAACTGCACATACGGATTACCATTACCGCAGTTCGGGGCACTAACGCTCTTGGAGAAACGATGCCCCAAATGCAGTTTTCAATTAATCCAGGCAAAGTCGAAGGGGCGGCGCCCCCTGGTTTCCTGCCCCAAATGCTTCATGGAGAGGCTAATGGCTAAGAGGGCTGCGGAAACGGTGACCATCAAGCCAACGGTAACGAAATGATCACTCAAGAAAGAGCTTCCCTGTACACCTGAATAGTCCTTTTCGCCATTTCATCCCAAGTGAACTGCTTGCAACTCCTCCTGCCCTCTTCTGCGAGCTTCCGCCGGAGCCGCGAATCAGAGGCGACACGTTCCATTGACTCCGACAACGAGTCAGGATCAGCTGGAGGAACGAGTAAGCCGTTGCGGCCATTGCGCACGACTTCCGGTATTCCACCGACACGAGTGGCGATTACCGGCGTCTCTGAAGCCATCGCCTCCAACACAGTCATACCGAAGGCTTCAGCCAAGGATGGTAGAACCAGACACCTCGCCCGGCCGAGGATTTCAATAGTGCCCCTTTCAGGAAGTCTGCCGGTAAACTTGACCCTTTCATGAATACCGAGTTCCTTGGACAGGTGTATGAGCGAGGGGTCGACTCCGCCCTCCAAGCGTTCGCCCACAATCACTAACTCATATTTTCGGTGGCTGCGCGCGAATTTCGCAAATGCCTGCAGAAGGTAAGGCAATCCCTTGTGCGCCGTCTGCCGACCAATGTACAAGAAAATATTCTGGCGGTCCCGTGAAGGCTGATAATCGTCTACGTTCACTCCATTATGTATAACATGCACCTTATCCGGATCAAGGTCATACCTAGAAACGAGTTCGTGCTTGACGCTTTGTGAGACCGCAATCACTGCATTCGAAATGATAGCCAGTTTCCTCTCAACCTTGATTAGCATTTGATTCGTCCCTGCCAGCTGCAAATCAAATACTGAAATTGGTCGTTGACGGCGCAAGGCATCCGAATATTCAGCCCAAACGACATGGAAAGTGGAAACAATTCGTCTCCCGCCTCGCGGCAGAAAGGCATGTGGCACATGGATGTGGATTAATTCGTCATCTTTCAATCGTACGAGCCTGAGACCTGAAAGATACTGAGCGAGCAGCAAGGGGAAATTCCTTGCCCGAAGGCGCGCGAGGTTGTTGATTTCGAATTGTTCAACAGGCCGCCCATAAGTGGCGGTAACCAGCCGAAGGCTGACGTTAGGATGCAGCCTTCTGCAAAGGTTCTGTACGTGTTTGCCCACGCCGCCCCAGCAAGGAGGATACTCGGATGAAAACATCCTAACGCTGAACCTTCGACTATTCCATGATCCGTCTCTATCTGATCCCACAAGTTTCACCAGTTCAACATTCTGGAAAGCCTTATACACGATGAAGCTACGCTACGAATCGTTCCGTCACTCGGAAGTCGACTCATGTCTTGGTTTCCCGCGAACCTAACCAACCTCCAGCAGTTAGTGCTGTTCTTGGTTGCGATGGTCACGGGCCTAATTTCGATTTATGCCTTTAACATCTGGGTTCTAACCCTTCTGTCGATAAGGGGAAGGAGAAAAGTGGCGGATCCCGCAACCCTCAGTTCATGGCCAAGAGTTTCGGTTCACCTCCCACTCTTTAACGAGGAACAAGTCGCGAGGCGCCTCCTCGATGCTTGCACGAAACTCGATTACCCACGCGATAAACTCGAGATAGTCGTAGTAGACGACTCGACCGATGGAACGACGAAGATCGCTCGGGAATTCGAGGCCAAGTTTCCAGGCCTGGTGAATGTAATCCAGCGAGAAGAACGGACCGGGTTCAAGGCCGGGGCCCTTCAGCTAGCGATGGAGAAAAGTAGCGGCGAATTCATCGCCCTTTTCGACGCGGACTATATTCCGCCTCGAGACTTCCTGAGGAAGATGATTCCCTACCTCTACGTGGACGAAAAAGTTGCTTTCGCGCAATCCAGATGGAGTTACCTTGACGGACAATTCTCCTGGATCGCCAAAGCTATCTCACTTGCAATAGATGTCTATGCCTTTGTAGATCAGCGGGCTCGGTACGTCGGCAACCTACTTGCACATTTCAGCGGGACGTGCGGGGTTTTCAGAAGAAGTGCAATCGAGGATGCAGGCGGGTGGAGTTCGGACACGCTTGCGGAGGACCTTGACCTATCAATTAGGCTACACCTGAAAGGCTGGCGATACATTTACGTCCCTACAGTTGTCTGCCCGGGCGAGATTCCACCGAGCTTTGACAATTTGAGGCATCAACAGTTCCGTTGGGCGAAAGGCTTCTCCGAATGCTTAAGGAAATACGGTGGCGCAATCATTCGCAGCAAGCGCCTGAACTTCTTTCAGAAAATGGAAGCTTTGCTCCATTTGGGGACCTACTTCATCTGCCCATTAACGATCATCGGCATTGTTGTCGGCTTGTTGTACTACTCGATTTTTCCCCCGTCCTTTTGGTTGATGGGTTTCTGGAGGTACCAGGTCGCTCTGTTGACGTTCTTTCTCTCACTTGTAATCTATAGCGCGCCGCTAATCGCTTCAGGGGTGACGTTATCGGAGTTTTCGCAAGTCGGAATAACAAAAGCCAGACGGTTGCTGCACCTTGGCTACTTGGGCGCACTTGTCTATGGCTTGCTTCTTAGCAATACGAGAGCCGTTATTGAGGGTCTCTTCTCGAGGACGTCGTACTTCTATCGCACACCCAAACTCGGCTCCATTCCGAGTGCAATAGAAAATTAGGTTCGGCTAAGCAGCCCGAGTCACAAGCAGCTTTCCTAATCTTCACCGAAATTACATGCTGAACCGTTCGCGTTGTAGGTAATCTACTGCTTCTCCGCTGACGGTGCAGCCAGTGGTTTGCGTAACATATCGAGTATTCTATCGTTCTTGAGGATGTTCCTTCGGTCAATTAACAGCAGTAATGAGAGCGTCAGGAATACGAGGTAGAGGATCATGGATACGTTCAGTAGTGCGTTTGGGATGTTCGGATACCATCCTACAACATTGACCGAGAACGTAAGCCCGTAAGCAAAGAGAGCGAACAGCAGCGGAAAGGTGAAAATGCCAAGCCAGTAAGCCCACCGCGACAGGAAATACAACGCGACAGCGGTGATTATTGATAGGCCACCGAGAACCAGTAGATGGTACGCCGTCCTGTCGAACAAGCCCCAGAAAGCAAGCATGTACACTCCGCCAACCGCGTAGAACACGAAAGGCACCCAGATGCCTGCCGTCCGCTCAGCGAATTCTTCTGTCAATCTCCGCGCCACCAAGTTTTGGGAGGCCTTATTACGCCTGAACATGTGCCATAAAGCTTTGCCAGTCTGAAGTGGTGCGGAATTTGTTGGAGAATCTGACTTTTCACACCTCAAAGATCGATAATTTCTCAGGTTTCTCAAAACCATTAGACGAGGCGCGTTACGTAGTACTAGGCGTCCCTTACGATCACACAAGTACTTTCAGGGCAGGATCCCGTTTCGCGCCAAGAGCGATTCGCGACGCATCCTTGAACATCGAAACGTACAGCCTTCGAACAGGCATCGATATCGAACACGTTCCAATACACGACGCAGGCGACCTGCACGTAGTCGATAACGTTTCTGAAACGGTCGACCGGCTCAGTAAGGTTACAAAGGACATTCTGTCCGTGGAGAAAATGCCAGTTTTCATCGGGGGAGAACACACGATTACTCAGGGCCCAGTTCGTAGCATGCCGCACTCTGTTGGAGTAGTGAGTTTCGACGCACACGGAGACCTGAGAGATGAATACGGCGGAGGGAAATTATCCCACGCGACAGTCCTAAGGCGTATTACCGAGATTGTTGGAACAGACGCCGTTCTAGTCTGCGGCATACGAGCCCTCTGCAAGGAAGAAGTGGATTTCATTCAAGAACAAAAAATCCAGAAAATGACACCATGGGAAATCAGGGAACTAGGCTTAGCCAAGGCGACGGAACGCGTAAAGGCCTTTACCCATAAGTTCCAACACACATACCTAACCATCGACACCGACGTTTTGGACCCAGCCTTCGCACCCGGGGTCGCAAACCCCGAATTCGACGGCTTAACGCCCGAAGAACTCCTCACGCTAACTGCAGCAGTAGCTGACGAAAGGATGATCGGTTTCGACTTAGTGGAGGTTTGTCCAAACTATGATACCGGTGCCACTGCCGTGGCCGCCGCCCGGCTGATATTCGAAGTTATCGCCAGGGCTGAGAAATCAAGAAAGCACTAACCGGTTCTTTGCATCTTCGCAATGAAGTACCCATTACATTCGTGTATGTGTGGGTAGAATCTCTGGCACAGGTCAAACCCCCTCAGCCCATGTGAACCCAAGAATGGGGCTTGCGGCACAACTCTGAACTCGGGACTATTTTTCAGAAAGTCCTCGATTACAAATTCGTTTTCTTCCGGCAAAATGCTACAGGTGCAATAGACGAGTGTCCCGTTCGGCTTCACATAGTTGGACGCGGCTTGAAGTATCGCGTATTGTTTCAACGCGAACTCATTTACGCGGGCGGGGGTTAGCTTCCATTTCCCGGCGGGGCTTCTGGCAAATACTCCGCTGTTTGAGCATGGTGGGTCAACAAGGACGATGTCTGCTTCGATCTTGAATGGGAGCCTTCTCGCGTCAGCGCGGATAGGCATCGCAATCTCGCAGCCGCACCGGACCATTTCTCTCTTCCAATATGAAAGCCTGGGGCCGGAAATGTCGACCGAATAGATTTGACCTCTATTCTGCATTTGGTCAGCTAGGTGAGTTGTCTTGTTTCCAGGTGCGGCGCAAATGTCGACGACAATGTGTCCAGGCTTCGGTGCCGCAACGAACCCTGCCGTAATACTTGCCAGATCCTGTACTACTAGGGCCCCAGACTTAATGAGCCGGGACGGCTGGCCCTTCATACCCAGGCAGAAGACGCCATCGACTCCCTCCACTCTCAAGCCGCCTAACTCTGCAGCAATTTCCACCGATTGACTAGCAACCTTCAGCGAGTTCAAGCGAACGTAAGCAGGCATCGTCTGCAAATTTCGGCGCAGGATTCGGAGGGCGAAGCTTCTTCCGAACACGTTCACGAGCCGTTCGACGAACCAAACCGGATGGCAGGTTTCGAGAGAAAGTCTTTCGAATTCAGGTAACGTATGGTAAGGAATTATTCCTCCTGCAACGATTAAGCCAATTTGTTTCTCATACGCGCGGAGCTCCTTCCAACCCAAAATTTGCCTAGCCAGCTCTACCTGGCGTTCTAGATCGTTTTGGCGAGTCCCGTCAACATACTTGAGGTATGCGATAATTCTCAAGAAGCTCCTTATGCCATGCGGAGCCCGCTCGATCTCATCTTGGGAGACTACTTGCGAAATCAAGTAGTCAAGTTGGTTTTGGAATCGCGTTGTTTCCATGATGAGCCGGTACGCTTGGCGAAGCTCATTAGCTTCCTTGACCCCCATCTGGTCAGCGGCCTTGAATAGAGTAGTTCTCTCGCCGAGGCCTGCGTAGGCCATCCAGCTGAGAGCTTCAATTGCCACCGCGAGTGAATCCTTCATCAGGTCCACGCCAGCTCCGTGGACGCTATCTTGGTTGCCTAATTATTTAGTGCGAGTGTTATCCAGAGTTCGTGGCTGAAAATTTTGCTAGGGCTCACGGGGGATTCATCAACAACCCCGATGCAACCCACGCGATGGCGTCTTTCAAGAAAGTGTTCGACTAGCCGTGGTCCACAGGATGTGGAGGAAAGGAGAGGCAGCGATTTCGATGGAAACAAGACGCGAGACGAGAGTGGAAATTTGTGACGGAAAATGTGACAGTATATAAAGGGAACGGCCTTGGCCAGTTTCAGGCCTAGACCCCAGCCCACTACCCAGCAGAAATATGCTTTCAAAACGAGTTTTTCGGAGGATTTACCGGTCGTGATTAGTGATAATGAACCTAACGAAAATGGGGTATCGCTCACGGTTGATGGGTTGTGGTGGAAACTTTCGGTTGATACGGGCATTAAGGCAAACGAACTTCCTCTTTCTCTTCCTCCTCTCCCTTCCTTTCTCTTTCAAAATGCGTTCCACTCGTACGAGTTTGTCGCTGTAACCTTCTCCGTAATCTAGTGAATAGGAATCTTTGACTTCAACCAAACTTAGCGAAATTGATAGAACAAAGTCGAAAGGGCCGACAGAGGCGCAATAATTGCGCGAAGTTGCAATACTATTTAGTAGGAACCCTAAGCACCGTAGGCGGTTTTCGGGAGGGCTGGCAGACGGCGAAGACACTTGAAAGCTACTTCACGGAAAAGCCCGTTGAGGTGAAGCTGGCACCGAGGCCAGCTCTCAACCGGCAGAGCTTGGTTTTTTCCCCTGTAACTCCGGGGACAATTCCACCATCGTACCTAGTCTCCATAGGATATGACGGGGGCCTCAAGAAGTGTTTCCTGCGCCTTTACGAACCAAAGTCTCATAAGATCTATTTCTGGTTCGATGATTCCGGGCACAAGCCCTACTGTTACAGCAAACAGTCAGTCAGCGAACTTCAGAAAGTCGATGCAGTAGCAAGGAACTTGGGCTTCGACCACTTCGAAGAGGAAACGAAATTTGACGCACTTAGAAGTCAACAGGTAAGGGTGACGAAGATCGTTGCCAAAGATCCACTTACAATCGGTGGAAAACCTACTGGGTCAATGCGTGACGCGATAACTGCTTGGGAAGCGGACATAAAGTACGTTGAGAACTACATCTACGACCGCGGCCTTGAACCTGGGATGATGTACGAATTCAAAGACAAACAGCTCTCGGCCGTCAAGTACGAATTGCCCGAACAAGCGACGATGGAAATTGACAGCCTGTTTCACGATGAGTCTCCAGAGTACAAGGGGCTAGCAAAAGAATGGATGAGGCTGCTTGAGTGCCCCGTCCCAGAATACAGGAGGGTTGCCGTCGACATCGAGGTCTTTCAGGCTGTAGAGTCACGTATCCCTGACCCAGAATTATCGGAATACCCGGTAATCTGCGCAAGCCTTGTGGGCTCCGACGGAGCCCGCAGAGTTCTCCTCTTGCGGCGAGAGGGGACGCCTGAGGGTCAAGCCTCGTTGCCAACTGGCGTCGAATTGGAATTCTATGAGAAAGAGGAAGAACTGTTGGTGGCACTGTTTCAGGCACTCTTGGAGTATCCGATAGTGGCCACATTCAACGGGGACGATTTTGACTTAAAGTACCTCTACCACCGCGCCCAAAGGTTGGGTTTCAGAAATGAAGAGGTACCAATTGAGTTGGGTCGTGACGTTGCATTTCTCAAGTATGGCGTCCACATAGATCTCTACAAGTTCTTCTTCAATCGATCAATACAGATCTACGCGTTCGGTCAGAAATACCGCGAGAACACTTTGGATGCTGTCGGCGAAGCGCTGATTGGTACTCAAAAGGTTGAGATAGAATCAGTATCGAAAGCATCCTACAAGCAACTGGCCGCGTACTGTTACCGTGACTCAGAAATCGTCCTCAGCCTAACCTCATTCAACGACGACTTGGTCATGAAGTTGATGACTGCAATTTCGCGAATCAGTTACATGACTTTGGATGACGTCTCTAGGCAGGGGGTCTCTGGTTGGATTAGAAGTATTATGTTCTGTCATCACCGCAAACGAGGATACTTGATACCCAGAAAGGACGAGATTCTCGAGGTCAAAGGCCAAACTGTCACAGAAGCAGTCATCAAAGGCAAGAAGTACAAGGGTGCGCTCGTTGTCGAACCTAAGCCAGGTGTGCATTTCAACGTCGCCGTCCTCGACTTCGCCTCCCTGTACCCTTCGATCATCAAGGTTTGGAACCTCGGTTATGAGACAGTTCGTTGCCCGCATGAGGACGAGGCATGCAAAAGAAACCTGATTCCAGGAACGCCCCACTGGGTCTGCAAGAAAAAACGCGGACTTGAGAGCCTCCTGATCGGGTCACTTAGGGACCTTCGAGTGAACAGGTACAAGATCATGTCGAAGGACCGTTCCCTACCAAGGAATGTGCAGAGTTGGTACAAAGTTGTGTCCGATGCGACGAAAGTGATCTTGAACGCAAGCTACGGTGTCATGGGAGCCGATAATTTTGCATTGTATTGTCCGCCTGTCGCTGAGGCTACCGCCGCGATAGGCAGACATGTGATCACTCAAGCTTTGCAGAAGGCGCAGGAACTAAACTTGGAGGTTTTCTACGGCGACACGGATTCCATATTCCTCCAAGGCGAGGACGCGGTTTCGCTTAACAAGCTCATTGAATGGTCGAGCGGCCAGCTAAGAATGGAGTTGGAAATCGATAAGAACTATCGCTACTTGGCCCTGAGTTCAAGAAAGAAAAACTATTTCGGCGTCCTGCCTGACGGAAGCGTAGACATCAAGGGTTTGACAGGGAAGAAGCGGCATATACCCGAGTTCTTGCATGGCGCCTTCTACGAAATGGTTTCAACTCTCAGCGAAGTCAAATCGCGGGAAGACATTGACACTGCGAAAGCGAAAATCACTGAAATTGTGAAGAAATGCTACGGGAAATTGCGAAACAGGGAATACACGCTCCATGAACTAGCCTTCTCAATGATGATGAGCAGAACCCCGGAGCATTACACGAAAACGACCCCGCAGCATGTGAAAGCGGCTAGGCAATTACAGCAGGCAGGCTCCGAAATGAAACCCGGCGACATCATATCTTTCGTGAAAGTCCGAAGTGAGCCTGGAGTCAAACCAGTACAACTTGCAAGGCTCGACGAGGTTGACACGGAGAAATACATTGAATACATTCGGGGAACTTTCGAGCAGGTACTCGACGCCCTAGGGGTTGAATTCGATGACTTGGCCGGCGTAAAGAAACTCGAATCATTCTTCAGCGGGTAAGACCCTTTGATCCAGATAATCGGGCTCAGGAAGATGCCACTCACCAAACGCGGCGACAACATTGCCGACCAGGTCGTCAACGCGGCAAAAGAGGAAGGCGTCAAAATATCGAATCATGACATCCTAGTAATCGCCCAAAAAATAATCTCGAAAGCGGAGGGAGGAGTGATAAATCTGAAGACGGTAAAACCGTCCCCCAAAGCAGAGGAAATGTCGAAGACAACGGGGAAAGATCCCCGACACATTGAGACCATTCTCAGGGAAAGCGCGAAGGTCGTTCGGTTGAAGGGCCCACACGTGATTGTGCAGACGCGCCATGGTTTCATTTGCGCGAACGCCGGTGTCGATAAGTCAAACGTGGAAGATTCCGATTCGGTCGTCGTGCTCCCCGCCGACCCTGATAGGTCAGCGCGGGAAATACGTCAGCGAATTCGTGAGCTTACTGGAGCTGATATAGCCGTGGTCATTTCTGACACTTTCGGGCGCGCCTGGCGGATTGGGCAAGTAAACGTCGCGATAGGCGCTGATGGGCTGCGGCCCATAATCGATTACCGAGGGTCCAAAGACATGTTCGGTTACGTTCTCAACGTAACACAAATGGCTGTAGCTGATGAGCTTGCTTCGGCCGCCGAATTAGTCATGAAGAAGAGTGATGGGGTTCCAGTCGCCATCATCAAAGGCGTGGATTACGTAGAAGGCTCCGGTTCAGCGCGTGACCTCATCAGACCTGAGGAAGAGGACCTATTTCGTTAGTTACCCGGACATTTGGGCAATTCCATCCCCCACCCCCGTCGCGGCCTGGTATGCGTTGAAATCGGCCCCTTCGCAAGCTTAATTATTCCTAGATCTTGTGTCTCCCTGAAACGGTGTCCTGCATGGAGTCGGTTAAACCGCCAGTACCTGTCCACGTCGCTGACATGCAGGCTTTCGCGCGGCTCGCACTAGCGCTGACGGAAGGCTCACAAATCCTTTGGTACTTCAAACACAAAGGAAAGCACGTCTTGGGATTATTCACAGCTTACATGTACTGGGAAGGCGACCTCCCAATACTAGCCTACGCCTATTCAGACACGCCGCCTAAGGCGTTCCTCGCGTACAGAAGTGACTCAGTGAAGGGCGAAGAGTGGGCGTTCACCGACGACGTGGATGACACGCGTTTCAGATATGCTTCGTTCATTGAGCTGAAAACTGTGCCAGAACCGTTCGCGGAGAGCTTAGACGGCAAATCACCAGATTTGCCGCCCCCTATGCTTGCTGAGGTTGAAGGACTCAAGTCTATCGCTAGAATCTTGCTCCCACTCTCGCTGAGGGAAGGAACATTATTCCCGCTGTGGCATTTCATGCGAGGCAAGAAGCATATTATTGGCACGTGTATTCCCTTCGAACATTACTACGAAGCGGACGCGCTGCCAGTTTTCTTCTACGTGTCCCAAGACGAGGCGCCAGAAAAGGGTTTCATAAAATACATCGCCGTCAAACCAGCTGGCGAGAGAGTTGAGTACTCGAATAACACCAGCGATGCCAAATTCTTCTACGCGAAACTCGTCGACGTGAAGGACATGCCAATATTCCCCAAGTAATCGGACTCTTTTGTCGCTTTTGTGGGCCCCGGAGCCATCTACCCCCCACGGATGGAGGCCCAGGGTCGTCATGGAGGGAAGATATTGCGTGCTATGGAGTTCGGAGACATATCGCTCGTGATTGGCCATTCTAGCACCCAAGCCCCGCTGATTATTGGCCACCGCAGAACCCGAAATTGCCTAAGTTTGTGGATGGAGTGGATTCCAGTCCCATCCCTGAGGCTACATTACTTGGAATATGTCAACTCCAAGACCAAGATTTTTATTCACCGACATTTGTAGCGGGCTAGCAGTGGTTTCTGATGGGTGGGGCTAAAAAGAAGAGCCTAGCGCAAATGGAGAAGCAACAGGTTCAACAAGACTCTGGAAAGAAACCTGAACCGGCAAAGAAAGCAAAGGGGAAGACCGTCGCAGAGAAGAAGGTCGCGGGAATAGGCCTTCCAAACTTTGACGACGCCAAGTTCACAGGTGAACTCTCGAAGATGGGTGCCCTTACACCCTACGGTATCGCTACACAGTTTAACGTAAGACTGAGTGTTGCAAGAGATATACTTGAGGAACTGGAGCGGCGCCGGCTAGTGAAATCGGTCGGCGGAAACACGAGGATAAAAATCTACAAGCTGGCAGCAGCCTAGACTTTCTCAACTCTTATTTTCGTGCCACTCTTCAGCGTCCCGAATAACTCCAAGTTACTTGTTATCTTTCCCACTACATTTACGGGGCTGTACGGCTGCGTCGCACCATAGAAGATGCACAGTGCTGAACCCATAGGCCAGTACGCAATAGTCCCAACCTCAACGTTGTTTTTTGCTTTCTCAACGCCCAACTTCACAGGAGTCTCGAAATAGATCTCTTCCTTCCACCTTGCCGCGCGGCCTTCAAATGGTAAGGCCTTCGCTAAGTTGTCAACAGTCATTGGACTTTGAAATCGAATCAATTCCCCTTCGGCCTCGCCGTAACCCTCCGCAACCAACCTAACCTTGTAACGACTTACGTCGCTTTCCGGCGGTTGAGCAGCAGGTTCGGTAGGCGGCGACGAACTGGTTGACATGATTCCTTACTCCATTGATCCTAGGAGAACCACTTTTGGGCTTCCGTTCTTTAAAAGTTGGACGTGCGTTCTCCTTTTCGCCAAAAGACGGTGAAATCTGTAGTTTTCTGACAAAAAGGATAACTACTACGGATTTCTAGCGCCCCGGAGGTAATACGAATTGAGTAAGGCCATTCGCACCGTAATCATGGGCGCCGCTGGAAGAGATTTTCATAACTTCAACGTATACTTCAGAAACAACCCGGACTACGAAGTGGTGGCCTTCACAGCGACACAAATTCCAGGAATCGAGGGCCGCACGTACCCGACCGACCTGTCTGGGCCAAGATATCCGAACGGTATCCCAATTCTACCGGAGGATGACCTACCCAAGGTCATCAAGGAGAAGAACGTAGACTTGGTCGTACTGGCTTACAGTGATCTATCATACGACGAGGTTATGCACAAAGCCTCTCTGGTTTTGGCTTGCGGTGCAGATTTCAGGTTGATGGGACCCAAAACGACGATGCTCAAGTCAAGGTTGCCGGTGATTTCTGTCTGCGCTGTGAGAACTGGAGCTGGCAAGAGCACGGTCTCGCGTTCAGTCTCTAAATCGCTCAAGAAATTCGCCGGCAGGGTGGTCGTAATCCGTCACCCTATGCCTTATGGAAATCTTTCGAAGGAAATTTGCCAGCGGTTCGCGACATACGACGATATGAAACGGTACGAATGTACCATTGAAGAGCGTGAAGAGTACGAACCCCACATTGACATTGGCAATGTTGTTTACGCAGGCGTCGATTACGAGAAAATCCTGCGTGAGGCCGAGAAAGAAGCGGACGTGATTTTGTGGGATGGCGGCAATAACGACATGCCATTCTACAATCCGGATCTTCAAATCGTGGTTGTCGATCCGCAACGCCCGGGGCATGAACTCCGTTACTACCCGGGTGAAGTCAATCTGAGAATGGCCGATGTTGTCCTCATTAACAAGGTCGACAGCGCGGCTCCCGATGATATCGAAACCGTTCGCAAGAACATAAAACTGGCAAGGCCGGAGGCGAAAGTTGTGGAGGCAGCCTCTGATATTTACGTCGAGGACGTTGCGCACATTCGCGGTAAGAGAGTCGTCGCAGTGGAGGATGGACCAACGGTCACACATGGCGGGATGAAGGAAGGCGTCGGTGCCATGGCAGCAAGGAAGTTTGGGGCAAAGGAACTAATCGACCCCAAGCCATTCGCCATTGGCTCAATCAAACGTACGTACGAAAAATACCCGCACCTTGGCCCAGTGCTCCCAGCCATGGGCTACGGTGAGAAGCAAATCAAAGAACTGGAGGAAACCATCGCCGCTATCGACTGCGATTCTCTAGTCCTCGGCACCCCAATCGATTTGAGGAGAATCATGAATTTACCGAAACCTGCTGTTCGCGTCCGGTACGAAATTCGCGAAACCACGAAGCCGACTCTAGATGAAATTCTCCGATCGGTTCCTATTCTGGTAACCCTAAAATCACGTTAGAACTCGCTTCAACGTGTCGAAGATATATTCCAACTCGGGCTCGGTGAGCCTCGGATGTACGGGCAAGGAAAAGACCTGCCTGCAAGCCTTCTCAGTCTCGGGAAGAGGACGGCGCGAAGTAGAACGTTCGCGGTACAGGGGAAGGAGGTGTAACGGAGACTCATAGTACACCGCCGCCTCAATGTTCCGCGACCGAAGCTTCTCCACAACCTTGTTACGCTTCCCAGCATTAGCCCCCCGCAACCTCAACGTATACAGATACCACGCACTTCTCCGTCGCTCAGGTTCTTTCGGAGGTACCACTTTTCCAAGCATCCCAAGCTTTTCGCTAAAGAATTGTGCGTTCTTCCGTCTTCGCTCCAAGAAGGAGGGAAGTTTCCTCAGTTGAGCAATGCCCACCGCGGCGAGTAATTCCGTCATCCTGTAATTGTTACCAACGGTGGTAGGCCAGTAGGGGCGCTCTTCCCCGTGAGATCTAATCATCCGCAACTTTTCAGAGTAGTCGTCGTCGTTGGTTGTGACCATACCGCCCTCGCCGGTGGTCATGTTCTTTCCGGCATACATGCTGAAACAAGTCATGTCCCCAATCGACCCAATCTTGGATCCATTGTACTCCGCGCCGTGAGCTTGCGCTGCATCCTCGATCAAGGTCAAGCCACGTTCTCTGGCAAGTTTCTTCAATGGGTCCAAGTCCGCTGGCAACCCGTACAAGTGAACCGGCATGATGACCTTTGTATTCCGCGTCATCACGGCCTCAACGGTTTCAGCGGTCATCGTATATGTATCTGGGTCTATATCCGCAAAGACAGGTTCAGCCCCGGTCATCAGGACAACTTCTGCGGTTGCGTGAAAGGTAAATGATGGAATGATCACTTCATCGCCCGGCTTAACGCCTGCGACGAGTACGGCTGAATGGAGGGCCGCTGTACCGGTGTTAAGAGCCACAGCATGCTTGGCTCCAACGTAACGCGCGAAATCTTTCTCGAATTCCAGAACTTTAGGTCCCATCCCGCTCTTCTCAGTCAGGATGCCACTCTTCAAAACTTCAACCGCGGCATCAATCTCCTCTTTGCCGATACTGGGCTGGTTTATTCGGATTAAGTCACGCACAATAATCGTCCCGAAGCCGCGTTCGCTGTCTACTCGAACGTTCATCTAAAAGTGTTTCTAGCCTCGGAACGAATTGGAATGGGTAGAGAAGTTGCGGAGAAGCCCCGAATCCTAATCACTGACGAACTTACCATAAGAGCTATTTGAAAGAGTTCTACACGCACAAGCTAGAAACCGGAACTGAACATGTCCGAGACATTAGGCTGAATGAGCGAGTGCACAACAACAAGATGGGATGGTTGAATGGAGAAATTCGTGGCCGTGAAAAAGTCATGCGCTCGCTCAAGAGACCAGACACCCCTATACTATTTGGCTATCAACTCTTCCACAACTATGTGTGGCCAGATGAAGCACTAGGCGGTAGAACCCCGCGGGGATTCAAGTCGAGGGTGATACCAAGTGGCTAACCCTAATCCTGCACGCAAGCTACCGAACGAAGAATAACAGATTGAAAGAACGAAAGGACCAAAAACCAAGGTAACCGGCTAACAGAAACCTTATATGAAATTGCTTTTTGTTGGAGGGTTGGTCGGTGTAGCGGAGGCTTTGAGGTTTGTCGGCGACTATTGGTGGACAACGGCAGCAAATACTCAAAGAAGGGACTTCTAGCACACAGGGCCGGGAAGCTCAGCACGCCGATATTATGGCCGTATTGGTGATCGCGGAATCTGTCAGGTCATCTCTTGGACCCAAAGGCATGGATAAAATGCTCGTCGATGGTTTTGGAGATGTCACGATCAGCAATGACGGCGCGACCATTCTCGATGAGATGGATGTGCAACACCCGGCCGCAAAAATGATGGTGGAAGTAGCCAAGACACAGGATGATGAAGTGGGAGACGGAACCACTACCGTGGTCGTCCTGGCTGGCGAGCTGCTGTCTAAAGCCCAAGTCTTGATGGATAAGGATGTTCACCCAACGGTAATTGTTGACGGCTACCAGATGGCCAGTGAAAAAGCGCTCGAATTCTTACACAAGATCGCTGTGAAAGTCAACCCCACTGACAAAGTGATGTTAACGAAAGTCGCCAAAGTTGCCCTTTCGACCAAGTTGCTGGCAGAACACAAAGACTTCGCTGCGGAGCTTGCCGTTAAGGCGGTTCTTCACGTAACTGAAAAGTCGGGTACCCATTTCGGAGCTGATATTGACGACATTAAGGTTGAAAAGAAACCTGGCGGGTCCCTAACGGATACTGTGCTCATTCGGGGTATAGTGCTCGATAAGGAGGTCGTTCACCCGGGAATGCCCCGCCGCGTTGAGAATGCTAGCATCGTGCTGTTGAATTGTCCGCTGGAAGTAGAGAAACCTGAGTTCGATGCGAAACTGAACATCCAGAATCCAGATCAGATGAAAAGCTTCCTCGACGAGGAAGAGAAGATCTTGAGGGGGATGGTTGACAAGATAGCGTCGAGCGGGGCTAACGTAGTCATCTGCGAGAAGGGTATTGACGATGTCGTGCAACACTTCATGGCTAAGAAGAATATGTTGGCCGTGAGGCGTGTGAAAGAATCGGACATGGAAAAACTCGCCAAAGCCACAGGCGCTAAAATTCTCACACAGCTCGAAGACTTAAAGGCCTCTGACCTGGGCCGAGCGAACCTGGTCGAAGAGCGAAAGGTTTCAGATGATAAGATGACATTTGTGGAAGGATGCAAGAATCCAAAGGCCGTCAGCATCCTTGTTCGTGGGGGGACAGAAAGGGTTGTGGATGAAGCGGAGCGCGCTATTCACGATGCTTTATGCGTTGTTCGCGACGTGGTCGTTGAACCTTACGTAGTTGCAGGTGGAGGAGCCCCAGAGGCCGAAGTATCGCGAATGCTCAAGGGCTACGCTCAGAGACTATCGGGGAAGGAACAATTAGCAGTTCAAGCCTATGCGGAAGCATTGGAGATAATTCCACTGACCCTCGCTGAAAACGCTGGCATGGACCCAATCAACTCACTAATGGAAGTTAGGTCGAAACATCAAGCCAAAGCAAAGTGGGTCGGTATTGATCCGTTCAAAGGGAAGGTAGCAGACCTTGCGAAACTCGAGGTTTATGAGCCACTTGCGGTAAAGGTGCAGGCTCTGCAATCCGCTGGCGAAGCCGCCTGCATGATTCTAAGGATTGACGATATCATAGCGGCCTCAAAGTCGAAGGGAGGCGGAGCGCCCAAGGGGCCAGAAGAAAGTGCCAAAGAAGAAGGAGAAGGCGAGTCCTAGGAAAACGGCCACTCAGCTTATCGGTCCGAAGAAACTCACGCGTTTTGAACGTGCTCGGATCGTGGGAGCGAGAGCTCTGCAATTATCCATGGGGGCCCCTGTACTTTTGGACGTGCCAGAATCAATCAAGTCCCCAATAGAACTCGCCGAACTTGAACTGCAAGAAGGGGCACTTCCGATCAGTATTCGAAGGTCACTTCCGGACGGAACGAGCTTGAATATTCCACTTAAGACGCTTCTCGAAGGCGAACGGGAAGAAGCGGAATTATAGTTTGGCAGTTTCGCCAAATTCAACAGACGAAAGAAGGCTTTGGCTCTTCGCGTTCTTGATCCTTCTGCTAGTCTCGCTGTGGATCCTTACGATGCGCCTGTTGAATGGCGCATTCTTGGCATTGGATTTCGAAGTCACAATCGTATATCTGCCCACAGTGCTTGCAGGGATGATTGTTCTCTACCTTTTTCTGAGGACGAAATCCAGTCAGTAGGCTTCTGCAGTCGTAACTCCTCGAATCAGCCAAAGGTTTTGCGGCCGTACGAGTATTTTGGGTAAGGCAACATCGGCCCTGGGAAGAATGGCATGCTGAGTCGGGGCGGAGAGCGGCGCGCGTGGCATAGGGGGCAATAGGCATTTCTAGATTCGTACCGTATGCAGCTCATGCAGATCGGTGCTCCGCATATGGCGCAATTGAACTGGCTCGGAAGCCATGGATGGTAAAGGCATCCTGCAGACCTTTCGATGGGCAAGACTGGAATCGTCGTAGCGACCTCTGTTGTTGCAGGAACATAGTGGGCGGGACGAACTACAACTGATTGCCCGCACTTCAAACAGTAGTTGGCTTCGTCTCTGCTTTCGGCTCCACACGCTGAGCACTTCTTGACCAACACGCTCACGCAATAATGGCAGATGCGGACGAGTTAGATAATATTTCCTCAGCTCCCTGACAACTTGAAACTCTTATGAATGCGAGGGTTCAAACTGGAGGTCAATCGGGAGAAACATGTCGTTCACGAGCTGCCCGAGATGCGGTGGCCCTCTTGAGTTCATTTCGGGTAGCAAGACAAGGTCGAAATGTAGGAGCTGCGGTTTCTACGACGATTGTTGCTAGGTGCAGATGATGCGGTACGAAGATGTCGTGGACTATGTCCAGCGAATGGTTGGGGAAGGCGATGGGCTCCAGAAATGGGTATATGAGAAGTCACAGGAATTGAGAGACCACGGTGTCTTCTCAATCGACCCCACAAGGGGGCGGTTCTTGGAGTTAGTGGCCAGAATGACTAGTCCTGACCGGGTGCTTGAGATTGGTTCCGGCGCCGGCTACAGCGCGCTCTGGTTCATGAAAGGCATGGATGTAAAGGGAACATTGGACGCGATCGAGGTTGATCCGCAAGTTGTAGAAGTACTCCGAACAGTCATAGGAAAGGCTGGTTTGGAAGGACGGATTGAGATTCATAACGGGCCGGCCTTAGAAATTCTTGGCAAGATGAATGGACCCTACGATCTAGTCTTCATTGACGCCGACAAAGATGAATACCCTGCTTACTTAGATCATGCTCTAAGATTCACCAAAGCTGGAAGCACCATCTTGGCAGATAACCTGCTGTGGAGTGGCGCCACTGTTCGAGCCGATAGGCGCCGGAAAGGTGTACGTGGCATTATGGAGTATACGAAGCGCATTTTCGCCGACCCGAGGTTGTCCAGCATACTCGTCCCATTAGGAGACGGCGTGGCCCTAAGCTACCGTATCAAATAAACTCGGAACCTGGAATTCTCCGATAAACCCATTAATCCGCCAACGTTCGAACCGAGCGCGTTCACATCGATGCTAAGGATCACGAAGACAGGGGCACTAAAAGTATCCCTGCTCGGAATCGTCTCAGTCATAGTAGTAGAAAGCTTCGCCGCATTAACCACAGGAAGCCTAGCCCTACTGAGCGATTCCGCTCATGCCTCTTTCGATGCACTATCGACTTTGATTCTGCTCGTCGCAACGAGCCTATCCTTGAAACCTGCAGACGAAGACCACACCTACGGCCACGGGAAATTCGAGTCGCTGGGCGCCCTCATCGGCGGAATCGTACTCTTCATTCTAGCAATCGGCATCGTCGCCCTAGCGGTATTCCGATTGAGCGTTGGAAGTGTGATGCACCCTAGTGTGTTAGGGTACGCTGCAGCGGGGTACACGATCGGTATAGATATCATGAGGATAGTAGTTCTGACCGCCGCATTAAAGACCGGAAGCTTAACGGTGCGCGCCGACCTTTACCATGCGATATCAGATTTCTTTTCCACTTCACTTGTTTTCGTTGCTCTGGGCTTGGCCAGCTTTGGATACTCGGTTGGAGACACCGCCGTTTCACTCGCACTCGCAGCAATGCTCGGCTACCTGAACACTCGACTGATCCACGCATCGATACTCGACCTCAGTGACGCCGTTTCTGGGAAACTTGTACAGTCAATTCTCCGCGAGATCCGTAAAACTGTCGAGGTGCTCAAAATCAAAGAACTCCGAGTGAGACGTGTTGGGCAAGTAACCTACGTCGATGCCGTCGTCGCCGTCTCACCATTCGCGGGAATTACAGATGCCGACACGATCGCTTCGAAGATTGAAAACAATCTCACGAAACTCCTCGGCAAATCGTCAATATTGATCCACCTCGAACCATTAGAATGGGCTGTCCCGCTCGAGTTGAAGATTCGGGACGCAGCGAGTAGGGTTGAAGGCGCCCGAGGACTTCACAACCTGTCGGTCACGAAAATTGGCAATGGGTTGTACGTGACGCTTCACGTTCAGGTAGATCCTTCATTGCCGCTTGAGAAGGCACACGGAATAGCAGAGTCCATAGAAAAAGGGATTGGAAAATCCGTTCCGGAAGTGCGTCAGGTTACGGTTCACCTCGAACCTTCGATTCCGGAGAGTGAGAGAGGGACATTCGTTGACGACAAATACGTATCCGAAACAATCAGGTCGGTGGTCCAAGGCTACCCGGACGTACTTGAAATCAGCGCAATCACAATCTATGCAACCGGCGACAAGTTGCACATCAACGTCCACTGCCTGTTCACAGGTGACGCGCCTATCTCAGAAATACATGAGATGATTTCACGGATCGAAGAAGGCGTCAGGCAGAGAATCAACAATGCAATTGTAACGATACACCCTGAGCCTATTCGGCGATAGCCTTCACAAGTTAGTTTCGCCCTAGCGCTCACTTGTGGAGAGTCAGTTCAGTAGTTTTGTCATAACGTAGGCGTCGAACCCATCAAAATAGTAGCGGGGAATCGTGCGGGTAATCTCGAAACTCATCTTCTTGTATAGGTTGATGGCCTCGACGTTATTGGTTCGGACCTCTAAGTAACATTCGTCAGAATGATGCACGGATAGCGCTGATAACGCTTGTTCCACAAGCGAGTGACCAATGCCCAGGTTCCTGAAGTCTGGCATCACTGCCACAGAAATGATGTGTCCTTTTCTTGCGAACCTGAGTTTCTTCAAGTCTGAGAAACCATGTTCCAAGCGGCACATTATGTAACCTACAACCTGCCCATGAGACTCAGCCACTATGAAGGTCTCTGGTAGAGTGTTGAAAGTGTCGATGAAGAAGTAGGCGGCGTAATTTTCAGGTAGACAGACGCGATTAATGTTGATGACCGCTTCAAGGTCTGAAGGGCCGAAGCGCCTGAGTGTGTATTCTTTCTGAATCAGCAAAGGGCTGTCCGATTTTTCCATGGAGCCCTCAACTATATGATACTATCTGCGTATTCGCACAACGATTCCGAGAATACGTTTAAATGACATTTTTCTGTAAGCGCAGAAAGCCAGAAGGACAACTCAGTGACCGCTGCCACAGGGCCTGTAACAGAGTGGCGTCCGCCATCTTTTCCAGTCGATTTCGGGTCATTACGTAACATGGTCGAGTATCGTTTTACACTGAAGGATGCCTATGTTGATGTCGAAGGCTTGCCCACGTTCATAGTCGCCCAGGAACCGATGAAAGATAAGTTCAGGGAACTGCTCCATGATTTGGCCAATCATAATCTTATGGCGAAGATTAGGAGGGTGCAGGATAAGCTTGTCATCTCCATGTTTCCTAAACCGAGCCTTGGCAAACCTCGCAAGATCATTAATCTAGTCATGTTCGTTGCCACCATTTTTACAGTTGGAATAGCAAGTTCTGCACTCATATTCGATGTTGACCCACGCCTGACCGCTGCGCTTTTTGCAAAATCTGATTTGAACATTCAGGTTGTCATCCTCGGGGCATCAATTCTCGGAATAGTTGTCTTACATGAGTTGGGACACGTGGTTGCGGTGCGTCACCATGGGATGGACGCTACTTTACCCTACTTTGTTCCCGCCCCGCCCCCGTTCCCGTTCGGAACCTTCGGAGCCCTTATCTCACTTCGCGGGCCGCCGGCCAACCGTGACCAGCTATTCGACCTCGGCTTCAGTGGCCCGCTCGCAGGGTTCTTGGCTACGATTGGGGTGGGGATATTCGCATTTCTCACAGCACCCATAATCGCAGAGCAAGAGGCATCAAGCCTCATAGCCGCAAACCTTCTCTCGTCGAGGCCCTGGCCCTATACTCCATTATTCTTGCAACTCTTGGGCCAACTAGGTTTGAGAACAGTTCCAGCCGGCCACGTACTAGTTTTGACTCAAATTGCGTTCGCGGCTGAAGTGGGGGCACTCATAACCTTCTTGAACATTCTACCAGTCTGGCAGCTTGATGGCGGCCATATTTCCCGGGCCACTTTCGGAAACCAAGGGCACAAGTATGCTGCGCTGGTCGGGTTCGGGGTCTTGTTTCTGGCTGGTTACTGGGGGTTTGCACTGCTCCTCCTCCTATTCATGTTCATAAGCCGCCGCCCTCTCGAAGGTGTTGAACCTTTAGACGACGTATCCCCACTTTCGACCACAAGAAAATTGCTATTTGCCGTAGCTCTCGGTATGCTCGTCCTCTCATTCGTAATCTTCTAAGAGTCCCACGCCAACGGGAAAACGCTTGCAGCCCGACATTCAAATCAAACTACTCGAACTCACTAGGCACAGTCGGAGAATTTCCTTAAGTGAATTGGCGCAAGGGCTCCGCGCCGGACCAGCTACTTTGACCTCGCAAGTCGAAGAGCTGCGTAGCAAAGGCCTAGTGACCTTTAGTCAGGAGCAAATCGAACTTGATTCACGGCAACGAATCATGTTGGCCGAAGAACTAATCCATAGCGGGCGCGACCCTCAGAGAGTTTCGCGGTTCTTGGAGTGGCAGGAATTCGAGAATTTTGCAGCGCTTTCGTTTGAGGAGAACGGCTTTTACACCGCCAAGCATGTCGTCTTCAAGACTGGAGCCGGGCGGAGAGAGGTCGATATGTTCGCTTGGAACGACACATTTCTTTTCGCAGTTGATTGCAAACATTGGCTGCGAGGCTTTTCCCCGGCACGAATGAGGGACGCCGTTCAAGCCCAGGTTGAAAGAACCACGGCCATGGCCGATAGACCTGAACTATTAGTCAAAATCGGGGTCATGCACCCTGGCAGGAGGAACATTGTGCCCGTAATATTCGCGTTGGGCAACCCACGCCAGCCGGTTGTTGATGGAGTTCCTGTCGTCTCTGTTTCGAAACTTGTGAGTTTCTTGTACGGGATTTCACCTGTCGATGAGAGATTTCGCAGCTTTCCCGTGAAGAATTCGGGTACGGCAACCCTGTTCGGAGAACAACCGAAGCCCTAATTTCATCGGAGTGGCACAACGGCAGTAACCTTGAGCGATATCGAACCAACTACCCAACAGTTGACGAACGCACTGCTCGCTGGAAGAGCTGAAGAGGTCCGACAGAGCACTAATGCAGCGTTAGCTGGAGGTAGCACCCCCAACGAAATACTGGATGCGTTGGTTGACGCGGTGAACATCGTCGTTGACCTGCATGAAGTTGGAGAATACGATCAGGGCAGAGTGGACGCTGTGGAGAATGCGGTCGGCTCGTGTCTTCAGGTTATTGAAGACCGACTTGCAGTGGCTGAGGGGAAGTTCAACATCAAGGCGACCACAGGCCCAATTGGCCTCAAAGCTGGAAACTTGCTCTCAATGGCGGTATCTGCATCGCTCAGGTCCGCAGGGTTTCGGTCCGTAAACTTGGGCAAGAGCCAGACACCATTGGAACTTCTTCGAAACTCGGAAGAGCTCGGAGCGGATTTAGTTGTCCCGTTACTATCGAGTGAAGAAGTTGAAAAACAACTACAGACCTTCACCGAGGCTGTTGAACGCGGAGGGTTCAAAACGAAATTCGGGGTCATCCCAGTCGCACCTGGCCTACCAGAAACCATTCAGACTTCCTTTATGATCGCGAGAAACTCCAGCGAGGCAATCAGCAAAGCAACTGAATGGGCGTTGAAACGCCAAAGTCAGAACAGAGCTAAATGAACTAGCGAAGGCAACGAGGCATCAGTTTTTCCAGAATCCGTCGAAGGTTGAGAATGCAAGGTCACCGATCTCCGGAATGAAATGGTCTGTCACGATTATCAGAAACGCCACTGCGAACACGCCAAGAATGAGGCCTGTGGGGTAGTGGGCGAGGGACCACGGTAAGATCCCGTTGTAGAGCAGCCATATCTCCAAGGCTATCCGGCCAATGTTCGCGACGTAGACGGTTACGGCAACAATCCCAAGAGCAGTGAGTCTTTTCTTGATGGCAACTTTAGGCATGGCAACAATAATTCCCAAGAAGACCGCAATCACTTGAATACCAGTACACATTCGCTGGATTTCGAATTGATTCAAGAAGACTTGATTGCCCTGGTACCAAACGGTTGCCTTAATTCCAATTAACTCCATCAGGATAGCTGAATGTTCCGCAATGAGTTTTTCGAAGAAGAAATAGTTCGGTAAGTAGTATAACACGAGTGCGATAACGGATGTTATTCCGAGAACCCGTCCGATTTCGAAAATCTTCTGCCGCTGGAAGTGCTCCGATCCCATAGCCTATGCTTCCTCGCATGGCACATAATGAAAGTTGCTTGCACTCCCCTTGCAGGGGCTGCGACTGCGTGCCCGTCCTAGGCACTGTTGTGGGCTGAGAATCTTGCAGGAACAAAACAAGTTCAAGGCTTTCCTCATTCACAAATGTCCATATAAAACGCAGAACTTGCGCTGGCAGTTTGCCCGTTCTGTTACCTTTTTCGTTTCCTGTGCTTCATTACCGTTAGGGCTGCTGTGATCGCTACGATCGCAATGGTCGATGCCATTCCCGTGGGAAATTCAGGTACTGGTACGTGGGATTGTTCAAGGGTGAAATTGCTTGGAGTCGATGAACCGTCCGAGACGGCAACAGTGTTACTGTAAGCCGTGTACCCTGGTTCTATAACAGTGACGTTGTAAGTGCCTGTGGGTACGTACATTTCATAATAGCCGCTTGAGCCCGTATATGCCACGAATTTGTATTGGCCGTTGGTCGCGGTTACGGTGGCCCATTCGATGGGTTGAAGTTGGTCGTACATATCGAATCCTAGCACCTGGCCCCTAATCAGTCCGCCTCCGTAACTCGGATTTAGTTGAGACTGCGCGATTGCAAGTCTTGCTCCGAGCAGGGCCAGCGCGATCATTCCCGCCGCCATAAGGACGTAACACACGAGCTTCATCTAGAGTCGTTAGTGGGAAGGATGAAAGTTCCAATAAACGTTTTGCAGGAAAGGACCATTGTCTACACAAAAACCGTTCTGTAGATACGATACCTGAACATGAATAACGCAATTGCGTAAACAATTGCCACATGGACATTTAGCAGTAGGCGTGGGGAAGGTACATGTCTACATTTTCAGTAGGCGCATTGGCGCCACTCGAGGCAATTTGCCATGCTATCCAGAAATTTCGCGCTCAGTATCCTGTTGGCCGTGATTCTAGCGGGTTTCGTGGCCCCGTCTGTAAGTGGGCAGAACGTTTTCCTTACCGTGCCGCAACCGAGTGGTTCGGTATCGAATCAAATAATCGATTTCTACGCAGGGGGAAGCTTTGAAGGGTACCAGCTTCAAGTTTCTCCGAAGGGCGGCACTTTATCGATAAACGATAACCTTGCGATGAGTCTGGTGCCTTGGGGTTACATCTCTGCTAAATGGGCCGTCGGCAGAGTTTACATCATTTTCCTGGTTAACGTTACGGAAACAAATTTCAGGATTGGCTTTCTTTATTTGACAAACTCCTCGGCGCAGGCGTTCCTACTTCGTTGGTTCGACTATGGCAGCGGACAAGTCAGCACCTTGAACCTTCAGGGAGTTCAGCACGTGTATAACAGAACTGTGGCAACGAGTTCCGTGGAACTCCCAAGATTACACATCCCAACCTTGTCGACGGCGGTGAGTGGCATGTACGCCCTCGGTTCTCGGCTGTACCTCACCGGGAAAGGAGGACTCCTACTGAATGATACACGCCAACTCAAAATTGTTCCTCTAGTGAACCAACTCTTCTACGGGCCAACGGATTATAACGAGCTCTGGTCCCTCCTCGTTGATGATGCCGGCGGCTATTATTTTGCAATCCTATACTTACAAAATTCCGATTCGTCTCACGTGATTATCGAACACCAACTGAGATTGAATGATTATGGAAGACTCAACGGCCAGACGGTTGATGCGAAATGGACTAAGGGACCGTTTGATCACCAAGTCATTGTGAGAACGCCAGCCGCAAGCATCACCGTCAATATCGACGGGTTTCCGTTCCAAACAAACAACAACGGAGTAGCCTCGACCGGTGTTCCAAACGGGGTCGTGACCGTGGAGGTGCCGCAAGAGATCACGAACCCGGCTGACGCCAAGGTAATTTTCTCCAAATGGAACAAGTATGGCGCTTCAAACCCGCTTAGCATACTGGTAAATTCCTCGCTAGATATCACCGCAAAATACGACCAGCAGGTTCCATTGCTCGTAACTAGTCTATACGGAAATCCTCAGGGTTCGGGCTGGTACCTGCGAGGTACAAATGCAACCTTTTCGGTGGAGAACGAGGTCAACAGTGGCAATGGGACCAGACGGGTCTTCCAACGTTGGGAGGGCGGTTCCAATTCTACGGATAATCAGGCGTGGATTGTTCTCAACTCTCCGGTACAGGTTTCAGCATCATGGAAAACTCAATTCCAAGTAACTGTAAATGCTGTCGGCTTGCCAGCGAACGCGAGTGCGGTTGCGCTCGTTGGCAATAACCTTGTGACGATCAATGGGTCCGAAGTGTATGCGCAGTGGATTGACGCGAACACTCAGCTACCAATTGTTGTGCAAACCAAGCAGATCACGGGCGCTTCAAACAATTACTTCCTCTCAGAACTTCGCGCCGACAACCAGACACTCACAGGAAACCTCGAGGTCGTGAAGCCCGTCGACGTCTCGCTGGTATACTCTGTAACTCCAAAACTAGCTTCAAAGCTCAGTCTCAATATTCTCCCATCCGTTGCGGTCGCAGGGTACCCGTTATCGATCACGGGCTCGGTTGATGGGTTGACGGGTGGGCCTGCAATGGTCAACATAGGATACAGCTTGACCGACGGCAACTGGCAAGAACTCGCAAAGGTGCCGGCGACACAAAACGGTGTGTTTGCTTACACGTGGCAACCGAGTACAGCCGGAAACTATTCGATTAGAGCCTATTGGCCGGGTGACCAAACGCATTCTTCAGCTTCCCGTGTAGTAGCGGTGAGAGTGGTGGGTTCCTCGGTTCCAACGTTCGGTGGTTCCGACGTGCTTACGCCGCTCTTCCAGGCCGGTTTAGCAGCCATTAGACAAGTACCATACCTTTCCTCTCTAATCACCTTCGCCGCGTCCATGCTAACCTTGGGGTACGTTTTGACATCATTCCTTCTCCCCGGCGGCTCACCAATGTTTGGATACTTTATCGGAAGTATCTTGGTCGGATTCATCTATGTTTTCCCACTTAGTGCCGCTGTGGTACTCATCAGGGCCTCGAAGACAGGGCGAAGGCCTAGTTTGCTCTGGCTTACGCCGCTACTGACTATTTGGTTATCATCACTAGCCTTAGTTATCATCAGTCCTACGCTCGTTACACCACAGCCTCTGGTCGTGGCATCACAGATCCTACTCGTGTTCAGCAACGTGTTTGTGATTCCCCTGCTTGCAGCCTTCCGGCTTGCTAGATTAGTTGTGTGACGATAATCTGAAATCTTTCAGAATTCGCGACTAAGCAGTAACGTTGCATGATTATTGTTAATCCGGATGAATAGACGCATTTGGGCGTGCATGTCTCCATGCCCCTAAACACTTTATGAAATCAGAGAGAACACGACCGAAAAGGTTCGGTCGACGAGATTATGGTCGCAGGGACTAGACGGACACTTACGATACTCGCTCTCCTCTTTTTCGGATTATTCTCCGCGCCAAACTTGTCGTCGGCCGTCTTTGCGCAAACTAGTCATCCGGTTGTGGTTTTTGCGCCAGGGACCTCCATGCCGCTCCCCCCCTCCATGCCGCTTCCGGTTCCCGCCCCTGGTTATGTGCCACACTCTGCCCCTGTTTCAGGAGTGATACGGGTTCTTCTGATAGCCGCCGCCTTCTCAAACCTCAACTACACGGTGAGTATTGCTACGTTAAAGCAGCAGTATTTTGGAACCCTGGCCGCATACTACCGTGAAGCATCCCTTGGGACGTTGACAATTCAGGGGGATGCAATCGGGTGGTACAAGCTTCCCTATCCTGAATCGCATTATGGGATGGACTGCCAAGCGATCGACGATGCCGACTGTAGCGGAGCGGACCAATCATGGCAGATTGCACAGGACGCTGCAGCTCTAGCCCAGAAAGATGTTGACTTCAGCAAATACGGTTATTACGTTTTCATCCATTCCGGGAATGGTGAGGAATCTTCGGGCGTGAAGAATGACGTATGGTCAGTAACCTACCTTGGCGGAGTGTATGTTAGAACAACTTCGGGAACTCTCACAAAATTCAACATTGACCCGGAACTTGAAGCCGGTGGAGCTGTACCTAACGGAGTCTGGGTTCACGAATTCGGACACAACCTAGGATTGCCCGATCTATACAACGTCCAGACTGGCAAAACAATTCTAGGGCCCTGGGAGCTGATGGACAAAGGTTTATGGAACGGCGCCCCGCCTGGATCAAGCCCAGCCCACATGAGTGCTTGGCCTAAAATTCAGCTGGGGTTCATCAGCGGATCCCAACTTGCAATGGCGAACCTTGGATTGACAACGACCTTTGTTGTTGATCCAACTGAGATACCTTCAAGTAACGTGCACGCAATCGAGATACCGTTCACGAGCAGTTCGGCCCAATACTACTTGGTTGAAGTAAGATCAGCGACGGGCTTCGACGCAGCTTTACCTGCGACAGGTGTGCTCATCACCTACGTAAATGAGAATGCCATCATCGGCAAAGTACACGTTATGGATGGCCACCCTAGCGTTCCAGACTTGGAGGATGCTGTTTGGAATGTCGGCCAAACCTTCAGTGACGGTCAGAACCACATCGCCGTAACTGTGACAGGCAAGGTAGGAAATTCCTACCAAGTGACTGTGAATAGGGGCAACGGACAACCGCCGCCACCGCCGAATCAGAACCAAACCTACATCGACCTCGCAATTACAGGAGTCAGCGCTCAGCCCCAAGTGATCACAAGCCCGAACACGACGGTTACCATCACCATCCAAGTATCAGACCTGGGAACTCAAGCAGCAACCAATGTTCCCGTCGGAGTTGACCTAGATGGCCAGCACTACACGAACACCGAGATCAGCGTAGCCGCAGGTTCTTCCACTCAGACTAGTTTCACCTGGGTTTCAGTTCTCGGAAGTCACACGTTTCAAATAACCATAGATCCGTACCATACGATTAATGACACGAACACCGCGAACAATAATGCAACTTTCACCGTAAACGTTGGACCCGTACTTACCATCAACGTTCCTGGCAATCTAACGTCCGCCGGCAACCTGTGGGTCCTTATTGATGGGGTGAAGTACAATTTGACCTCAAGCCAATTTCAGACGAGCGTCCCTAACGGTACGATAACGGTTCAAATCCAGCCTGCAGTCAACACCTCGCTGGGTGTTCGACAATCGTTCACGGGGTGGTCAGACGGAAACTTAACTAACCCGCGGAAAATCGTGATCACCTCCAACACCGTAATACAGGCCGAGTACGCGACCCAGTACCTACTCGCCGTCGATCAGAATGGCGGCACAACAACACCCAGTGGATGGTACACCCCAGACAGCATAGTGAATGTTAACGCCGCGAATCCATCAAACGTAACGACAAACGCGTCGCGACTAATATTTTCCAGTTGGACCGGAGACCTCAATTCAAATTCAACTTCACTCACAGTCAACATGACCAACCCGGTTACAGTGAAAGCAAACTGGATGAAGCAGTACTATGTCACCATAATCTCCCCGACTGGCTCGCCTACGGGCAGTGGCTGGTATAATGCAGGGAACGTAGCCACGGTGGCCGTTCAATCAATTGTTCAATACTCGAATGGAACCAGACAACTCTTCACGGGTTGGAATTCGACCTCGCTTGGAAACAACCCGACAGCACAGATTTACGTAAACGCCCCCACGACACTGCAAGCCGGGTGGAAGACGCAATATCGGATAACGGTAGATTCCGAATACGGAACACCGCTCGGATCAGGGTGGTACAATGTTGGGTCAACTGTCTCAATCTCCGTACAAAATGAGGTGGACTATGGAAACGCAACACGCCGAACATTCGCTGACTGGACAGGGGACTCTTCAGGCACCTCACCCAGCATAACACTACAAGCAAATGCGCCGAAGAACTTGACAGCAAGATGGAACACGGCGTACTTGGTCACCTTCATCGTTAATGGCGTCTCAAATTCAACAATTCTCAAACTCAACCTGAACAATTCGTACCATGACCTGTCAGTCAACAACAACTACCATTTTTGGTTCCAAAAGGGTACCACGATAAACCCCTCATTGAACCAAACGATAATTGACGGATTCACTGTTCACCAGTTCGCCGGATGGAAAAACGCGACGGGAGGGACAATTGAAGCACCATTGGTTGTCAACGCCCCCGGAACGTATGTGGCATCGTACTCAACCTCCTTCACACTTCCTCCAATACCCGGATTCCCAACCGAAGGAATTATCCTGGGTATCCTTATCGGGATGCTAATGTTGGCAGCCATTCGAAGACATAGGCATGAAAAGCCGAACTTTGATAGCCGCCTGTCCGGAACGCAGGAAGCCATCAACTAAGAACTTATGCAGCTAATCTACGGTTCTTAGATTTGGTAAGGAACACGATGCCCCGCATTTCCTCGACTTGGAAACGTATCCAATTGTCGATGTAGGGTTTATCCCGCAGCTTCTTGATCCTCAACCGCCTTCTTTGGCCCGCCCCCGACTCCTGCAGCTGAGTCTCTATCACACAATCGGAAAATTCCTCGAGCTTTGTCATGTCCTCGCTCTCAATGCCCGTGCCGACGGTTACGCAGAATTTTCCGTTATTTGCCTTAACCTTAGCCGCCACTGATTGAAGGAAATTAATCAAGTAATCAATACGCAATGCGGTGATTAGCGGGTTTAACGAGTCGAGATAGACGTCTGCTTTGGGACCTGCGATTTCAAGGCACTTTGTGATGTTCAAACCCAAGTTCGTTAAGTCCGTGTGTGAACCAACTGAAAATTCCTCTTTTGACGAGCCTCCTCCAACGGCGGAATAAGCATCGATGAAAATGACTCTGCCGTTTTTCAAATCGGCTTCGGTACAAACTCCGAGCTTGATGAGGTTTTCGCGGATTTTGTCCGGGTATTCGGTGTTGGTGATGTATACTGATTTGCCTAAAGCCGAGTGCTCTCCTGCCAAAGAGTTCAACAAAACAGATTTGCCCGAGCCGGAGTTGCCTGCTATGGTTGTGAAACATGCTTCGGGTAAACCACCATGGGTCAGCTCCGTGAAGTACTTGAAGCCCGTCGGATAGAGCTTGCCTCTCCTCCTCCGAATTAGCACGACCGACGCGACGGATATTGTGGCCAGCGTGGCGATGGCAGTGATTGTTCGATGTGGGAACGGAACCCTAACAATTGCTCCACCGTTTGCTATCACATTCAATGGCGACTGATATGTAGCGAAAAAGTAGTCTGCGCGAACGGTATAGTTGCCCCCCGGGATTTTCTGGAAGTTAGCAACGCCATCTATCCCAGTAAGGACATCCTGAACCACGGATTTCTGGGAGAGCGTGACGTGAGCCGCAGGGACTGGTAGCGCGAGCAGCGGTGTGTCCATAACTATCCGGACTGAGATATCGTAGAGTGCCAGTCGAAGTACAAACATTGAAGCGCGGTCGATAGAGGGAAGAGGTAGAAGCGTTTGTGTCCCAAGCCAGGAGATTGTCAGATTCATCGGACCGACTATCTGGCTTGAAGGTAGTGACAAGGTGCCAACACCAGACGCGTTTGTGGCAGTGCTCCAAACTGCTTCGCCTCCAAACTTTACCGTTAAAGTAGCGTTCGGGAGAGAAGTATTATCTGAAGTTACAACTTTAATTGAAACGGGGAAGAAATTGCTTACCCAGAAATGGTCGGTAAAGGAATAACTATCACCTGACAGGTCGCGCAGCAGCAAGACTAGCTGCCATTGTCCCTGACTAAACCTCGAAGCAACCGAAACCAGGCCTGAGTAGTCAGTGTTGTTCTTGAAGTTGATTGGAAAATTAATGTTCGTCCCGTTGGGAGCTGTCAGCTGAAAGGAAACGTATGCGAAACGGTAAGCGCCAACTGAATCATTGACCGCCGCGCCGATTTTGACCGCCGCGCTGCCCCCAGCATCTGCTTGAAAGATTCTGCCGAAACTATGTTCTCCTTCCAAGCTCAGGTCGGCGGTTGTGGGCGATAGAGTTGGAAGCCTAAGACTTGTCGGAGCCGCCGGGTCGTCCCACACAAGCAGCGGCGTTCCTGAGCCTGATGTTTGAACAACCCCGATGTGAAGTACTATTGCCGAGCCTGTTCGGAATTGGTAGTCGATAATTCCAACTCCAACGGTCACTGGCAAAATCGTTGTTCCCAACCTGATCGGGCCTGTGTCCACGATTGCAGCGGGGACCGCGATTTCTGTTCCCCCCTTAGGGAGTTCAGCAAGCCGTAAGCCAACCGTTCCGAAGAAGGCGTTGCTAGCCCGCAGGTATACTGTGAATGTTATGGCCCCGTAGATCCGCAGATTGTCACCAAGCACCGGGGTGAGCCTGAAAGTGATTCCTTTACTAACGTCGGCAGTTTTCTGGCCCGTCGGTTGTGGGAGGGCATTAAGAATCGTTTGGTCCCCGTAAGAATGAGCGTACAGCGTAATGTTATGGGACGTAGGCGTAGGCTGGGCTTGCGCCCCGGCAGCCATCAACATTGGTAGAAGAATGATTGAGATGAGAAGTAGGCATGAGGAGCGCATTACGGTGGCCCCTTCGTGGTACCCACCCGTCCCAAATTAGGATTACCGTTGTTTAAGTCGGTTTCCTATCATTGATTGTTCAATTGGAAATGCGACCTTATCTCGCAGCGGCTACGTCGCCGGGAACAATATCGCGAAAACAGCGTTCACATCACGCTCTACCCTGAATTCGCAGGAATGGCACTTCGGCTTTTCGCGGCATGACAAGATTGGAAGTATTGATTCAGCGTTCGAATCGATCTACTATACTCGCTTCAGTTCTCGCATACGTTTCAGATTGGTTACAACGGCGCTGGGAATTTCACTAGGGCTGTACATGCTCAAGTGATATTCCTCCAAGTTCGGCCTTACAACACAAACGTAGAGGTTCATGCCGAGAAATTGCAAGAACGCCGAAACCGCAGCGTGATTTCGTATCTGTCGAGAAGGCGAAGTCGTAATTTGGATCGCGCATGGTCTTCCACCTTTGTAAGCCAAAGCATCAAATACCCAGAAACTTGCCGCGTCACCCTGCTCTCGCGACCTCAGCCCTTGCGGCCAGAGGATCTTCCTAAATCCTTCCTTTGGCAAGATCTTCTCTAAGGCTACCCTCTTTGCTGCAAAGATCCTTTCATGGTCGATAGTTGGGCTGGGTTTTCCCTCAAACCAACCTGAGTAGATCGTGGATATGTACTTCTTCGCCCTGAGCCGCTCTTTTTCACTGTTTGCAGGGTAGCGTTTTCTTTTGAGTTGTTTCTGGCGGTCGCGATATTCCTTGTGGGTCCTCCAGTAGTTTCGATGGTAGCTTTTGAAGTACTGTTTGTATTTTTGGTAGGGGGTTGACATTGTTGATGCCGTTTGTGCCGATTGCTTATTGCTACTTAAATATCGTTCCCCAAGTCGTCCCCTTATATATGGTTTGATGAGCCTAACGGGCTGGTACACGTCAAGCAAGTTGACGTAACCAAAAATTTAAGGGAGAAAATGAAAATTGCAAAAGAAACTTGCTGCAGGGCTAACAATAGCCATATTTCTAATTAGCACTCTAGCGATTGTGAGTCAGCTGACTCCAGTTAGCGCCCACTTCACTTTGGGCGACTACACAGCAACGTCCCCATACCATGTCTGCGATTTTGACGGCGTCACCAATTGTGTTGACGCTTTCAATAATCCAGCTCATGTCCCAGGCGTAATCGGTTATGTGTGGCCAGGATCTGGCTCAGCCGATTACATAGGCCAAGGCCCAGCATTGGGATTCGGATACGGGAATAACAATGCACCGGGCTACATGCCACCATTCCCCGGGCACGACCTCGCAGGAACGGGTGTGCCAAGCAATTGGCTTCAGCTTGACCAGAACGCTTACGCTCCATTCGGAGCAGTCCTCACCGGAACAACCGGTGACCTAATTTTCGCAGTGAACGCAACCAAGCTAACCACGGACGCATCTTTCACGAGATTGTACATCGCCATCCCACCCGAATTCACCGTACCCAGTGGTGTCGATAATATCGTCACCACAACAACGAACAACTACGGCTCGATCATCAACTACGGAAAGATCAGCCCATACGACAGATGGGCGCCTAATTTCACCCTACTACGAATCGGCGCTGACAATATACCCGACAGAGCTGTCAGTGGTGACTATGTAAGCAAGTCCGCCAACCCAGGGCTGGGAGCTGGAATTAGATTCTTCCAGACCGCGGGAGCAGGAGCTTGCACGATCCCAGGGCCGAACGGCGTTAGCACGACGGGCGGCGTCTGCGACCCATGGTACTACGTGAGGATTAACGGCGTCACTGCACCCACAGTTGCTGGAAAATACTTCTTCAAACTCTCATTCCGACACGACGGCTCAACCGATTCGTACTATGCACCAGTTGAGAACTGGCCAGTTATGCTTGTTAAGGGTGAGATTGACCCAGCAATCATTACTGGAACCATACAGTACGGTGGATACAATGCTACACTGTACGGACAACCCGTACAGGAAGCAGGTGCAGTTTGGGCTCATATGACGACCAAACTTGACCCGTACACCGGAAGCTCGATCATAGATTGCTCAGGTGGAACTCTAATGGCGCCCACAGCTGGATGCACTGATGCCGTTGGATACTTCAACGCCACAGCCCACGGTCATTATGAGATCGAGGGCGTAGCGCCAGGTACCTACGACATCTATGCAGAAGCAGCAGGGTACCCACAAACAGTCATCGCATCAGGTGTGAACGTTCTCAAAGGACAGTCACTCCACTTCAACGGATACCTACAACCCGGAGCGGTGATTCACGGAGACGTTAACTCCAAACACCAATTCGGACTTCAACCATGGCCATACACAGCGTACATGAAGATTGAACTGTACGACCAACCAACCAACAACCACGCACCGCAAGATTCCTCAGGTAACGCACTCGTACCAGTATCTTGGTCTCCGCTTCCATGCGTTGCGGGTGGCCAGGACAGGTACCGTGGAGGAACTGATGCGCAAGGTTGCGGTGACCCGCGAACCGCTAGCAAAATTGCCTTCCCATGGCATGAATGGGTTACCCAAGACGGGTTCCCAGGAGCAGGAGCAGGCTTCAGCTACGACTTCTCACTCTCCGGAGTGCCAAAGTTCGCTCCAGCACCAGCGGCTAACCCAGGTGCTGGGAACAACAACAACATGTTCACCACTGACCCAGCAGGAGTTGGGCCAGCACAGAACTGGTTCGTTGTCGCAGGCACATCCACACCATTCCACTTCGAATTCGGCGTCAAGGGTGAATTTGGAGCACCAAAAGACATGGACGGGCACGTCCCGCAACTGTTCGCGACATGGATCAACGGGCTAACGCCCGGAAGATACTATGTGCGAGCATGGACCTTCAGGTACGTCCAATCCGCGCTTGACGGAGCAACATTCCAAGAATATCCATTCGACGTTACACCGCAAGAATGGGCGGGTGACGTTACGCTACCAATCGACCTCCGCTTAAGCAGCTGGGTGAACAAGACTGTTCACTTCCACGACCTGCCAGGCACGATCAACACTGACCCACTCAGCACGGGTGTTCAAAACTCCTACGACCCCTACATGGTTGGAGGACTCTACGGCGGCCCATATACTGGCGCTCTCGGATCAACCGGCAGCCTAGCATCATGGAACGTCACCAACATCAGCAACGGCGAAGGCAGCCAAGCAATCACTTTCTTCGGCTTCAACGACACGTGGATCGGCGATAATTACGGTATCCCAGCCGGCACATACACACCTTACGTGTACGTGCAGGGATACCTACAGCAAACCTTTGAACAAGTTTCCGTAACTCTCAGCGGTAACCCAACATTCATCAGCGACCACATGTATCGAGGCGTAGGCCTCAACATCACGGCCTACAGCGTCGACTGGGAGAGACCCAGAGTCAACAGGAACTGGGTCTGGGATGGCGCTGAAATCGACTTCGCAGTGCTTGACGCTAACGGCACCCAAGTCAACAACATATGCTACGAATGCAATGCTGGCAACGGAGTAACAGGCGGACTAGCAACTACAGTTCCACCTTATCCAGCGGATACCCAAAGCTTTGAGATCAGCGGCACACCAGGCGTCATATCACTATGTGGTGGCGCCGGTATCTGTACTACACCTGCTGTCGACCAAGAAGCCAATACATACTTCATGGAAGTTCCAGGCTTGGGCGTAGGTAACGCCAATGGAGCCTGGTTCGGCACCGAAACCATCGGTGAGGCCAATGCGGGCCACGCTGATGTCGGTGGATACACAGGTTATGCTTCAGGACCCCCAGGTGCAACTGGAGCAAACCCGCACGTACAGTCACCATTGGTTGGAGGCTTCGGCTTCACAACCGCGGTGATCAACAACTGGCACCACGTAAGCTACTTCAAACCAACCGCACTAGACTCCGGCCAATACTGCATTGCAGGATGGACCTACGGCTACGTACAGGACAAGCAATTCTGCGTCTACGCTAACAAAGGTGAAATTGCAGACATCAAAGTGAACTTCCTGATCGGCGTGAACATAACGTTGGATATACTCTTCAAGAAAGAGCATATCATAACGCCAACGGCGTTCAACATGTCTGCAAGAGTCCGAGTCTTCGATGACTCAGGCGTCCTTGTTGGTGAATGGATGACCAGCGAAGGCACATACGTTACAGGCAATGGCCAGGCGACGTCAGCAACATGTGGCGACGACATCTTTGGACATACAGGTCCAGGATCCGGATGCCTATACCCATGGGACGGAGGACTAGAGGGCGCTACCCCGATCGGCTTCAACTACCTACCGGGCGGCGTTACCAACCTCCACGTACTCATCGCAGGCTTAGCACCAGACGCGACGGACACCACCACGGGAACGTGGGGTGACCCCGTCTTCGCGAACTCGGCTATCAACTGCGACTTCGAAGTCGATTGCACAGGCCCAGGATTAATCTACCCATCACCCTGGTTTGTCAACAATGGCATATCGGGTGCACCGGACTATACGGGAAGCTGGACTGTTGAAACCGACTTCGTCAATTGGTACGCCAACAACACAAGCTTCACAACGGAACCAGCAGGAGTTGTGATAAACCACAGTGTTCCACAATACTACCCACCAGTGGTCGGCTTACTGCAAGGTGAGTCATACCACATAATACCCGGCACCACAGCCACGACAGGCGTAAGCTTGACAGAGGACGGTGCCGAAAACAGTGCATTCCTTGGACTGGCCGCACCAGGCATGGAGCGTAACCACCTTGGTCCGTACCAGCAACAAGGAGTCTGGCAACTATCCAACGCTCACCTAAGCGGTGAAGTCAGCGGAGTCTTCGAACTTGACCTCGCAGGCTACGTGTCAGGCTCAGCGTGGGCCTTCACATGGAGCAACGAGTTCAGGCCACTCAGCTGGGCAACCGTAACCATCGCTAGCGCAGACGGCAAATGGACCTTCACTCAATACACACAAGAAGGAATCTACGAAGGGTACCTACCGCCTGGATCGTACACTATGACGATCTCGGCGCCAGGAATTACTTCGCAGACCCAGAGCTTCGTCGTAACAGCAGGCCAATCCTCAGGTGTAGGAACCGGCCAACAACTCTACATGGAACAGAGCAACATTCCAGTCCCAGAATTCAGCGGAATCGCAATCATGGCATTCTCAGCCCTAGCAGCATCACTATACCTACTACGACGCAGACGCCGCTAGGCGCCTGCGCACGTAGAAACTCCCTTCCCCTTTTTTTCTTCTCAAAAACCCGTAAGACGACAGTCTACCCCGCAAACACTTCAGCCGTATTTCGGAAGAATACGCGAACAGCGCGCTTCAATTCATCGAGAAAATAGTGCCTGAATCTTACTTATCGTCGAACTATTCAATTTCGTAGGCAATGTGTAAACTAAGTGGAGCGAGAAAGTAACATCCGAAGTGGCTAAGACGAAGTGTGTGTGGTATCGTTCTCGGTGTCCTCTCTGGAAATGGAGCAAACAAGTCCGTTAGGACTAGTTGCGAGGTCGGTGGCTACCGGGTTTTTTTGCTTGCCGAGCGGCGAATCCGTGAGCGCTTGCGTTTCTTCTTCGTCCTCGATTTGAACGCGTATAATCCTGCGAAGACTCCTATCACAACGACTAGCCCTACTACCGCGTAGAGGCTGAAGTTTGCGAGCGCAGCACTCGTCTCCTGAGTTATGGATATCGTTGGCTCAGTAGTGACTAGATTCGTTGAGCTGGATGTCCTGGTGAACCTTGGGGGGTTAGAAACAGAAACAGGGTAGGTGCCTGGGATCCTGACAAACGCCGCCCTGATTATCGAGTATAGGGCGAGCATAGTGGTTGCCAAGTCTGATGGACGCAACTGGCGGCCGTCGACGGGGCCTTCGTAGAAGTTTCCTTGCGGAGTCTGCATGTCTGTTGATCGTTCGTCGCTTCCCGTCAACCAAGCATAGATCCTGCTTGAATCATTCCAGTATTTTGCGGGGCCGAGGTTGATCCAGACGTCAACTGTGGCCGCAAGCGTCGCAGATGTCGTCCACGTAAGCCTTGGGTATGGTATGGGGCCATTCGCATCGCGTCCGAAGGATACGCCCCCATAAGAGTCCGTGATATTCTCGACGTATCCTTCTTCCCATTGCTGCATCATGTTGCGCATACCATCCAACTCAGTTCGCTGGCTCGGGATCAGTAGTCCGATCCCTTTGTAGTAGCTGTTCAGCCCGAACATCGCGAATGCGTTTTCCTCGCTCGGTTGGAGGTTCATCGAGGCGTTCGAGTAGAAGCCGCCATTCCCCCAACGTGATCTATCGCGCTCCTGCAAAGAATTGAGCCAAGTCGCCATGAGCCGAGCGTAGCGGGCAAATCGTTCTGCAATATCTTTTCTCCCCCAATAATATTCGAAGGCTGCTACGTACATTAGCCCCATCAAGAGCGCTCCCTGGTATCTCACGTCCGTACCGCGCAAGCCGTTCGGAAACGCGAAAACGACGCCACCATCTCCGTTCAGCGAAGCAGGAAGCCAAACGTCAAGGCATAAACTTAGCCTGTCAACTATCGGAGACCAGAAGCCATTTTCCGAGTTTATCTGACTGGTAACCGTAAAGGCGGCGTATGCAACACTCATGAAGACAAGGGAATTCCAATAGTAGAATTTCCCGCTCGATTTCCAAGTCCCGTTTCCAAAGTCGTAGTATTGGTAGAAATCCCCATCCGGCGCCTGGGCGGCTGCCACGAACCTTGCCGCCCTCTGCAAGTCCACATAGTGACTTGTAGAGAAATGAGTTTCCTGGAATGAGGAGAGCGCCAAAGCAACCAGCGCATTGTCTTCCGTATACGCGCGCATAACCGAACCGTTTTGGTCGTGGAGGTATCCAGACACAACTGCGCTGCTGTGATAATTATTCTCGACGAATGTGATTGCACGCAGAATGCGATTCTCAATATCTGTGGTCGAAGTAACGGCAAGGCTCGCTGGCACAAAGGCCGGAATTACGACTAGTGCTAACAGGAGGAATACCAATTGCCTCATTGGATCATCGGCCTTCGTTCCTGGGCGCACATTACATTTAAGTAGTATTGGGATCTGCCATAGCTCTGCCAACGCCAAGGTCAAACCACATGGCAGGACGGATCAAATGTTTGGCCCCCCTGTTTGACGCAGAGGTGCGCGCTTGGGACTGCCTATTCTTAGCCTAATGGTTCAGTTGGTTTGTTGACAGAACCAGCAAATAATTATGGGAGCCGCTAACTCTCATTGAAGCAAGCTTAGGATGCGGCTGGATTGGACAGAGTTACGACAGGCATTAAAGGCCTCGATGAAGTATTGAACGGCGGCCTACCGAAGGATAGAACGATCCTAGTTGTGGGAAGCCCAGGGTCAGGAAAGACAACTTTCGCGATACAGTTCCTTGTTGGTGGGGCGAAGGCTGGGGAACCAGGCCTCTATGTCTCCTTAGATGAGAAGCCTGAACGCATCAAAGCTAACCTCTCATCATTCGGTTGGAACCTGGATTCCCTCGAAGATGCCGGGAAACTCACATTCATAGACGCAACGCAACTCAAACGCCCGGGGCAACGAATCAACCAGCCACCCATTGACTCTGAAAACCCCGTGAGCCTCACCCTCCCAGAACTAACCTTAGGGTCCCTCGTCCGAACTATCAGGCGCGTTGCAGCAGAGGAAGGCACGCAAAGAATCGTAGTCGACCCCATAACCTCACTAATGCTCCGCTATCCAGAGGAGGCCAAACGAAGGCGCGCGCTTCTACTCTTCTTCGACGCACTCGAGTCAACCGGATGCTCCTGCATCGTAACCAGCGAACTCCGCACATCAATGCTTGCTCGGCGATTTCAAGTCGAAGAATTTCTATCACAAGGCGTCGTACTACTTCATACAATGGTACATGAAGGAAACGTTATTCGAGGGTTACAGGTTGAGAAGATGCGAGGCATAAGCCACGACGCACAACTCCGCCCGTACCAAATTGGCCCGTCAGGCGTCGAAGTCTTTCCAAAGGACAGAGTCTTCTAGCCGCTTCCGGTTGGAAGGCTCCATACTTCGGAAGCTTCCAACCCCAGCTTCGCTTGAACACGAAAGTGCCCGTGGAGTCAACAAAACATGACTAAACGTGAGGTAATCAGAAAACATGAAAGTTCAATACTGAAAGGAATCGCTGTCATTTCTCTCCTAGTTCTAATTGTGCTCGGCTCAACCCTCGTAATGGTTCGTTTTCTCCGAACAAATCCCCGCACCGATATTGGGGCAACCGGATGGCAACAAACGCCGGAGGTTCGAATAATCATGGATTCAACGGCAGATTGGGCACGCATGATGTTCAACGACCTGTACGGAACCGACTCCAACGGCATCAGAATTGTTGACTTTCACTCCCACGGATGGTTGTTGGGTAACGATAGCAACTACCGAATAGACGCCGCCCGCGGCCTCACTTTCCTCGACATAATCTACAACTCAACAGTCATGAAGACGGGTGACATTATCGGGTTCTTCAAAGGCAATAATGATTTCAGGCACACTAGGATGTTCGCGGACGTAATCCTTGAAGTGAACTTCGACATGACGAGGGTGTCCGTGTACCTAATGCTGGCGGGCGCGGGAACGACAACGTTTCAGTTCATAAACAAGGAAACCGGAGTAGTATTATGGGAAGACACCGAAACGGGGCGTAGCGTCACCCAGTATCTACCGAGGTACATATTCCCCCAAGTGTTCTACGCAAAGGAAAAGATCGATACCTACCTAGTCTTAGCACTGCTCGCGGGTACAATTCTTACCATCATACTTCTTAACCCAATGTACCTCCCCAGACCGGCCGAACGCAGATCTAAGAAAGAATCTGGTGGTCTCTAAAACTGCCAGCAAAGAAGCAAAGAATACGCGGCGGATTAGTCGACCGAACGCTGAACAAGAATTCACCCTACCTTTTGATCGGGGCTCTATTGATCTCCGTCATCATTACGCTCCCACGCTTTGGTGCGGGCATTCCAATGAGCGTCGATACGACCAGCCATCTCTACAAGATTCTATTCCTGCAAAACTGGTGGAAACAGGGTGTCTTCCCATTCTGGAGCCCCGACTGGTACGCGGGGTCCCCTGCACTCTTGCTGTACCCGCCCTTGAGTTACTATATTACGGTCGGATTTTCCATGCTAGGCGTGGATTCACTCCTATGCTACAAGTTAGTTGACGCAGTTTTCTATTTGCTCGCCCCAGTCGCGGTCTACTTTCTCGCAAAGGAGTTTGGCTTGAGCAAAGGCCAAAGTGCCCTTGGAGCCTTGCTCTTCAGCGTAGTTCCTGAGGTTATTGAGAACTACATATTTTTCGATAGGTTCCCAACGGTAATGGCAATCCCAATTTTCTGCTCTTTCATCATAATGTTTCACCGGGCTCTCAAGGAGCAGGCCGGTCTTACCTACTCACTGGGCTCGATTCTAACAATGTCGGCTCTACTCCTTACACACCATCTTTCGGCACTAATTGCCGGAATAGTCGCCGTCCTTATGGTTTTGCTTACGATTGGAAAACAAGGCCTGAGTAGGCCTCTCATGAAACTCATTCTTGTCGGGGTAGGAACAGCTGGGGTTACAGCCTTTTGGCTTGCTCCCTTCCTAACGTCATTCGGCTTATTCACAGGGAATCAATTCTATAATAGAAACGTGACATTTCCGTTCCTGAGGTTCACCTATTTCGGCTTCGACGTCACCTCCTACCTTCTCGGAATCGCACAATTCATTCTCGCTGCCATCGGCGTACAGTCAATCGTCGGCCGCAAATTCGGGAAACGAATTCCCATCAACGCCGTCATATTCTTCGCGGCTCTGCTCTGCGGCATGGCATTGTTCCAAACAGGAGAGGTGGCGAACAACCTGATTCTGATGGGCTTGGGGGAAGCGGTTGTAGCTGGTTCTTTCACAGTATTCCTTGGGCAGTTGATTGTTTTCAGTCACATTCGGCGGATTTTGTCGCGCGTAAATGGGTCCATTTTTTTGGTTCTGTGGCTCATTCTCTTCCTTTGGCTCAGCTTGGGATACTACGCGCTTCCTATTCTCCAGCTTCCATACATTAGCACAATTTGGGTAAAGACCATGGACGTCTACAGAATCTGGCTATATCTCGCTCTTCCCATGAGCATGCTCGCAGCCTGGGGACTTCAAAGATCCATCACAAAGCTCCATTCCTGGAAACCGCTAGCGGTCATTTTTCTGGTCGCTCTCGTAGCTGCCCCAATCGGCGCGGGCGTTGTGCTGACAACGAATTATGCCTTCAACAATAACGTTAACCTCGTACTACCGTACTCAGCCGCGAACGCGGAAATTCCCCCGGCAATAATACACTATTTCCAAAACGACCCATCGCCGGGAAGAATTTTAGCCTTCAACGTGCCATTCTGGATTTATGTTCTGCCTAACTACGTCGACAAGTCAATCGTTGACGGGTGGTATCCGCAAACTAAACTAGTCACCCAACTCGTAATCATAAATGACTACCGACTAGACGACTTGGAAAACGCCTCTAACGACACAGCACGCTTGGACACTTGGAGAAGCCTCCTTTCCGAAGCCAGCCAACTTGACGTAACCTGGGTTGTGATTGGTGATAACGGGACACTAGCGAACACGATCATGAATAACGCACCTTTCAACGAACAGTTAACCGTCCCATACGGAAAAGTGGACCTGAAGGTGTACAGAGCATCACAGGTGCCGTCGCTCATTGATTCGGGCCAAGAGCTTTCAGAGAGCGTAGCTCGTCCAAACCCGGACACAATCATCCTAACCCTCAAACCCATTCCCAGCAGCAACACGCTAATCGTGAAAGAGGCTTACTTCCCGACCTGGGCTGCAACAGCAGACGGGCAAGCCTTGCTCGTGAAACGCGAGGCCAGCACGGGGTATATTATGCTAACAATCCCAGCATACACTCGACAAGTCACAATTTACCAGAAACCGGGCACCAATATTTGGAACGCGCTTTCCCTCGTTAGTCTCTTAGCTTGTGTCGCTCTAATGGCGGCGTTGCTCCTGAAAAGAGGACGATGGAGGACCTAGGTTCAGTGTCAAAACGGACTGTGGTCTTGGAGGAGCAATTTCTCATTAGGATCAGCCTCCTCTTCGCGGCGGGCTTCATTTTCGCGGAGGGACTCCAGAACTGGATCCGCGGAAAGATTGTAACTCACCCTGAAGTTGTCGCATTATTGCTCTTGACTTACGCGGCAGCGTTTGTTCTTCTCATCCTCGCAACATTAGACACTAATGCAATTCTCAGACTACGCAACGTTGCACTTGTATCATTGATTCTGGCTACTGTGGTAAGCTGGTATGTCATAACCCAAGTGGAACATCCAGCGGCATACCAAACGGACGCGCTCGCCTTCGCACATTACTCGGCCATCCTCCTTGCCAAAGGAGTGAATCCGTACACTCAAGACCTTCAATCCGCCCTCTCGATGTTTTCAGTAAACCCACAGTTCATCACCCTCACGCCCAACGGGGGGCTGGTTAGCACACTCAACTACCCCGCGCTGCAGGTGCTTCTCTTGCTTCCTATAGTCTGGTCTGGGCTACACGACGCAAGAATCGTCGTTTACATTTTCGAGGTAGCCTCGATACTCGTAGTGTACCTTTGGGCGCCTAGAGAAATTCGGCCAATAGCCCTGATCCCCCTATTCGCCGGCTCTGACTTGGCCGTAAACTTCAGCGCCGGCGCGGTAGCGGACTTCCTCTGGGTTCTTCCACTAGTCCTGATGGTTGTCTACCTTGATCGCCCTCGAATCGCCGGAATCATGTTCGGCTTGGCGAGTGCGGTAAAGCAGACACCTTGGATATTGGCTCCCTTTCTCCTGGTCTGGTTTCTGCAAAGCAACCAAACTCTCCAGTTCAAGGAACGGCTGAAGCGAACAGGAGCTTTCGCCACCTTCGCGCTGACATCATTTCTAATTCCCAACCTGTGGTTCATGCTAGTTGACCTCGGTGCCTGGTATTCGGGAGTGGTTACCCCAGCGTTCGGCAACCTGGTGGTGTTGAGCCAAGGCCTATCTCTCATCACATTAGCAGCGGGCGTCCCATTACCCCCCGCCTTCTACCTGACTGCAACGCTCTCAGTAACGGGAGTACTTCTCGTGTGTTACTTCATTTACTTCGAAAAGCTTGCCTTAACTGTCTGGGCCTTCCCAGCGATCGTTCTCTGGTTCTCCTACCGTGGTTTACAGAACTACTTCATCTTCTGGACGCCATTGCTCGTGATGTCCGCCATCATGCTCTATAAGAAGGCGCAACCATGAAAGCGACCAGGCCAGCGGCCGCAGTACTGTCGATATCGATTTGTATTCTGGTCATTAGCCTAAGTTTCACCTCATATTACGGTCAAATATACCAACCATCGCCACTGCTCAACACGAACATGAAATTCTGGACCCTTGACCCAGCCAACAACATAACCAAACCATACCTTTGGCAAGTCGATATAATCAAAGGGGTTTCTGATAACGTCAGCATTTATCAATTCAATGTGGAAAATAGCCCATCCATTGCGCTAAGAGTGAATCGTAGCAACCAAAACAACACTTCGGTCTGGACGACTCTGCACCTCAGACAGGATTTGAATGGTCAAGGTCTTGATGCTATCTTCCGATCTACGATTTCGCTCTGGGTCTTTCCAACATTCACTTATTGGTACGATAACTCATCCTATAACCCTGAGAATGCGTTCGGCATCGAAATTAACGACGGAACGAATTTGATTTGGTTCATATTCGCCGATGAACCCAGCCAAGTCTTCCAATTGCCTCATCACAGGATTGTATTGACACAGACCCCGTTGAACATTTGGTCACAAAGGGAAATTGATATCGCTAAACAATATGATGAAGCGGGCTGGAAGAAACCTGAGTCTTTATCCTTCATCCTTCTACTGGGGACGACAAAAGATCACCCAGGTGACTGGGTTGGCTATGTCTCAGGACTAAGCGTGGATGTAAGCCCATTACAAACTGAAAGCCTATCTGCCTCACAGAGGCTAACCGTCCTAGCCATAGATGCAGTGGTTATACTAGCTGTTGCAGCAGCTGTAATCAGCTTGCGTATGCGAAGGGGAGCAAGGAGATTTAGTAGGGCTAAGAGAAAGACTGTAGTCAAAAGGTGACCTGTAACGCATAGGAAATCACACCAGGAATTGAAGCGGGCAGTGCCCTCGACTTGGCCCGAAATTCTGTCACAAACAAAGGCTAACGTCTTCTCGATTCTTTCAGTAGCCTTCGGCGTGGCAGCGCTAGCAATGATACTTGGGGCAACTCTCGCCCCTACGGGACAGATCAGTGGAGAGAGTCTCGTCCTGATTGAGGTCCAGGTTCTCCCCGGGTTCTACATGAAGCCCATTACGTTCTTCACGTTCTCCCTCTTCCTGTCCTTTGCCTTCGGCCTCTACACACCCCAAACCAGGCGGAGGTTCCTAGGAACAAGGCCAAGTGTGCTTAGGACGGTGTACATCGGGGCCTGGCTCGTCGCGATGGGGAGCGGCTTCGAGATAGTGTATCAAATAGTGATTTGGTCAGCAGCCCTCGCGGTCCAGGGCTTGGCGAACCCCGATATCATAGTGAATCCTTTCCCTGTCTCTGTAAACCCAACTCCAATAAACGTGGTCTTCGCCTCAAAGATGGTTGTCGTCATATTCTTCATGGCAATCTTCCTCATAGACTACGTCCATCGAATTGACAGAATACTGCACGAGAGAGAGTTGGTAGAAACACTTCTCGGCAAATAACCTACCGACAAGGCCTGAGTCAAAGAGGCTCAATTGAAAGGCAGCACATGAATAATGCCTACATTAACAGGACGGCTCAAGAAATTCTGCGTAAACGTGTATCATGAGTTCCGCACTCGCGACGCTATTCCACTTCTACTAATTTTGTTCCCAGTAGTTTTCCTAATAGTGATCGACCCTGGCTCTTTCTCATTAGTGTGGTTCTGGGGTCGCCAAGTCGGCAGAGCCGGTTTCGCGTTTCTCTTCTTCCTGGTAGCTTGGGATTGGCATGACTCAAGACGAATGATGAAAGCCACGCGGACAAGGTGGCGATATGTGCTAGCCAGCCTGGCCCTAATTGTGATCCTCGTGTACTATTGGGAACGCGTAGTCAACGTTGATTTAACAGACTACCTCCGAGTATACGTCACTAGTCAATTGGGCGTTTCACAAAACTCGCCACTCAGTTTTCTGCTGGCAATGGATTACTTTGTGTACGGCGCCTATTCCGTAGCGGTAACCGCCCTCCTGTACTCACCGAAAGTAATCCTCCGAATGGCCACCCCGGTAATCTACGTTGTCGGCAGCGGAATACTTGACATGATGGACGCCTTCTTTCCTGAGGACTCCCTGGCCTTCCTACAGATCTGGGTCTACCTGATTTGGAATGTCGTAGTCTTCTTACTCGGTTTCATGGGATACAATACAACCGTAAACCCACTTGTCAGCAAGATACCAATACCTAGCTTGCTGTTGCAAGGGAACCGTTTGTACCTTTGGGGTTTCAAGGGACCCATGACCCTTGCCATATACTGGCCCTCATCCGGAGTCGTGAGCATGATTGTCTACAGCTTGGTAATTCTAGTTCTGATGGTGAAACTGGAGGCGCCAAGGAGGCGCAAGCTTGTCTACGCTGTGGTCGGGGCTGCAGGAACTTATTTCGTCAACGTTATACGCATCACATCGATCGTGCTCTACGTTACCTACATCAGCCTCGACGTGGAAGCTTTTCATCAATCCATCGGCGAGGTACTGTTCATCTGCTGGATTTTCATTTACCTACTGCTTGTCCTTCATGTAGAGGACAGTTACCACGGAAACAAGCCCAACCAATCAGGGGTCAGAGCCAAGAAACCGGGCTTGCCACGAACCCGTACACGTCACACGAAGAAAGCTAGGAGCGAGAAGCCGAAGCCGTAGCGGGCCTTAGCGCCGCGGATCTGTAACAATAAGTGGTTCTTAGAAGCTTTCTAAAGACAGGTCGTCGAAGGCAGGAGCGACTCATGGTTTTGGGACAGAGAGGTAATTGTTCTCGCTAATTGGGGTTTAGAGTGAAGGCGATTCCAGTCTGCGTCTCCTGAAGGTTGTATATCTCCATGGAACCGGACTTTCGAGGTTCTCTTAGAGAGTCTACATATCCATGAGCGTTTCCAAGACATTTAAACTACCAACCCGCCAGACAGCCTCAGGCTGAGTTTCATTGACCGCGGTAACGGAGCTAATGGAAATTGCACTTGGCAAACTGGACGAGTTAGCTCCGTCAACTCAAAGGGTAGCTATATGCGAATACGGCCCCGCCGTATACGCACGACCAGGTTCGTACAAGGGCCAAGACGTTTTGGTTGTATGCGACAGTTACGCTAACGGCCTGCGGGCCCATCTGAGGGTTATTGACGGACACGAAATCAGGTTCCTAATTACAGATCGCAGCTTAATGGAGTCAGACATCGCAAGAGGAACGCTCGGTGATTTTCTCACTGAGAAATTCCTCTACCCCAGCCGCGCATTAACCAACAGCGAATATCTGGAAAACATGAATATCCAAGCGAAGACGCGTGTGGTGAAAGAAGAAACGCGAGACTTAGTGGTCGAATACGGAGAAATGTGCCGCGGTTTGGTTGCAAAGCCAGAGTTCTTCGGAATCTCGCGAATGCGAAAGCAGGCGCGTGTATTCCTGCCAAGCATGGCAGATTATCTGAGGCTGTTGGAATCTTCGGTTCGCCAACAGAACATCTCGATTCTTCACGATTCCTTCAAAGCGGCAATAGTAACGATGAAGGGCGATGTGGTCGAGCTTGACGGCGACTATGCTACCTTCCAGGACAACGCCATCGACAAATGGCTTAAGGACAGAGCGTCGGAACAGGCAGTCAACATACTCCGGCAGAGCCAGAGGGCCTTTTACTCCTACCTTACGAAGGGACGTTCGATTTACCTTAACCTCGACCTGCTTGCACGTGAACTCAGCGAGCCCTTGAGGGCAGGGTTGGACCCCGCACTGGCGGGGAGGAAGCCCGAGAACCCGAAAGACTACCTATACCTCAGAACATCAGAAGGGTTCGCCACGTTCAATGAGACGGCATCGTTTGAAGACATTGTCGCAAAACTGCGACCCGGCCGTCCCATAACAATTTCTCCTTTGGCCGGGGTGCTGAACGAAGTTGTCCTCGTGACGGCGGGAAATGAGCAGTTCGTTGCAAAGAAGTTCACGGATTGGCATGGCTTCAAATGGTTCACCTTAAACCTGGTTTCGTTCGGCAGCAAAGTTTTCGCAGTCTCGGGTAAGACCAGGATGACCAACGAGTATGGAATTAATCGTTACCTAGCCAAGAAAGGGTTGAAGGTTCCCCACATAATCCATGTGAACCTGAAGCAGCGAATCTTGGTCGAGAAGTATGTTGCAGGTAATGGATTGAACGATTTCGCAACGAAAGCAATCAAGCAGAGGACGCTGACCGAGTCGCAGTCTCGAATAGCCGCAACTCTGGGTGAGACTCTAGCCCGGATACACAGTGTTGGAGTATCAGTGGGAGACGCCAAACCGGAGAACTTTGTAGCAACGGAGAGTGAAATTTTCACGGTGGACCTTGAGCAAGCAGGTAAGCGAGGAGACTTTGCGTGGGACATAGCCGAGTTGCTCTTCTACACGGGACATTATAGCACCAGCCCTACACCGACTGGCGGGCTTAGCGAGATGGTTGAAGCCTTCACGTCAGGCTATTTGCGCAAAGGTCACGCAACAGAATTGAAACAGGCAGCTGGGGTGAGATACGCAAAGGCATTTTCTTTTTGGACGCCGGCGCCTATTATCCTTGAGATTTCAAAGATACTTAATGAGGCCAGCCGAACGGGTTGAAGCGGAACATCCGATTAGTCATCTTCGACCTAGACGGTACTCTGACACCAGTTGACAGCTTGTGGCGGTACTTACATAATGCGTTCGGGACATGGGAGCGTGGGAAGATTGCTGCTGCTAAGTACAGGCGGGGCGAAATATCATACAAGCAGTGGGCTGAAACTGATGCAGGATACTGGGCGGGGGCATCGCTATCCGACGTTACGAGGATGCTTGAGCAAATACCCTACAGGCGAGGAGTAAGGGAAGTGTTTGAGGAACTCAAACGACGGAAAGTGAAGACTGCAATAGTGAGCGCAGGCTTGTCGCTTCTGGCAAATAAAGCCGCAATCGAGCTCGGAGCGGACGTGGCAATTTCAAACGAACTTGAGACCAACGATGGCCGGTTAACTGGCGGAATTGCCGTGAAGGTCGCGGTTAACAACAAGAAGGAAATGATCGAGCAGGTGGCCAACGCCCTCGAGGTTCCTCTAAGGGAAGTCGCTCTTGTAGGGGACAGGGCCTTTGACTTGTCGCACGACGAATGTTTGCGAATCGCCTTCAAACCAAAGGACGAGCTTGCTAGGCGCGAAGCTGACGTCGTTGTCTCGGACGATGACTTAACCAGAATCCTTCAATACCTTATCTAGCGAGTCTAGGTAAACGACTACGCCCTCAAGGAGCATCGAGGATACGGCCATTGCCCGCAGTGGAGGAACCTTTCAATTGCAGAGGGTTGGTTGGTTCCATCAGCCTACATAATGACCGAATGGTCATTACCGGCAAGGAATGGGGCGTTTCCAAATCCTATCAGCTTCCCATCGAACGAATAAGGTCAGTTGTAGTTGAACGTAAGAGTGTAATTCCATTCGCCACACTGACGTTGCTCGCCGCAGTAGTCGCAGTCATAGCGGGATACAACGTGCTGTGGTTTTTGTTCAACCTCTCGCCTAAAAATGCGCAAATAGTGAGCTCAGCCGCACTCTTCGTCACAGTCGTAGGCGCTATTCCCACCCTGTTCCGCATATTGTTTGTTAGTGTCTCCATTACTTGGGACGGCGATCCAACATCTTTTCGCGTCGGCTTCGTGCCCGTGCATCCAGGGAAACGTTTGGCACGGAAATTTCAACAATCGCCGGCATGGAGCTGATTTCAGCCGTTGGATAACCCGATCGCAGATGGTTCACTGGTTCTCCTCCATTTCGATGTAAAGCGTCAATGGCTCATACGTATCGAAAAAGGCAGGCAATTTCACACGCACAAGGGGTTCATCGCCCTTGCCGACCTCGTCGGGCGGCCATTTGGAAGCGAAGTGAAAAGTTCGCTCGGGTATACGTTCTGGGCCTTGAAACCTGCCACCTACGATTTCATAATGCATAGCGCCCGAAGAACCCAAATAATGTATCCGAAAGACATCGGCTTGATTATCCTCAAACTGGCGCTCTCCTCTGGGTTGAAGGTTCTAGAAATAGGAACGGGTAGCGGTGCCATGACACTTGCCGCAGCGTTGGCAGTCAAACCTGCTGGTCATGTTCACACGTACGAGGCGAGGGCTGAATTCGCGGAGATGGCTGAACGGAATCTCAAAAGGGCAGCTGTCTCCGAATTCGTGACTATTCATATTGCTGACGCTGGCGCAGGTATCGAAGAGTCCAATTTCGACGCGGCCATTATCGACGTAGGCGACCCGTGGCCTTTGATTCCACATGTTCACAAAGCCCTGTCAGGGGGCTCACCCGTAGTCTCTTTCAGCCCGACGGTCAACCAGGTTGAAAAGACAACTGAAGCCTTCGGGAAGGAGGGGTTCGTGAATGTTCAAACCGTGGAATGTTTCATTCGTGAGATAAGAGCCGATATAGGGAAAACTAGGCCTGCAACAATTATGGTCGGACACACAGGGTACATGACTTTCGCCCAAAAGGCCGTACGCGCGGCCCCGGTCTAGCCTTCGTTCGAAGCGTATCGGTCAGTGCGAATTCAATTCAAGCTAAGCGCTCGATTAATTCGAGCCAGTTACCGTCCGGATCCTTGATGAACGCTATCCTAGAAGAGGAACCACTCAACGAAAATGGTTCCATTGCTATGGTTACCCCGCTTGCCTTGAGTTCGCCTACGGTGGCGCCCACGTCCTTGACGGCGAAGGCTATGTGGTCAAAATTATCGCCTTCAACTAAGTCCTTTTTGTCCCGCCAGTGTGTGAGCTCGATCGCTGCTCCACCCTCGTCCTCCAGAAATGCGATCTCAGCATTGTTCTGCTTGACTTCCCGGCGGCTTATGAGATTCAGCCCGATGAATTTCGTATAGAATCCAATTGACCTGTCAAGGTCGGATACGTTTAGGCAGGTATGGAGAATCTTCATGGAAACCATTCGCTGGGTGGATGATGATGGGGGGAGTTAATGGAGAATGAGTGAGGGGCTACGGGTGGGGCTTATACCCAGCCACGTAGCTTCACGGCGTCGGCGACCCGTTTGACTGCTACCATGTAAGCAGCAGCTCTCATGTGCACTTTTTCTTTCTTGGACATTTCATAAACGTCTTTGAACGCCTTGGTCATGTGCGCATCTAATTGCTTGTGGACATCTTCGAGTGTCCAGAAGTAGTTGTACGTGCCTTGAACTTGCTCAAAGTAGGAAACAGTGACTCCACCAGCGTTGGCGAGGAAGTCAGGAAGTACGAGGACCCCGTTCTTGTAGAGGACTTCGTCTGAGTCGGGTGTGGTCGGGCCGTTGGCAAGTTCGCACTGTATCTTCGCTTTGATTTTGTTGCAGTTTTTCGCGGTTATGACGTTCTCCAGAGCCGCGGGAATGAGCACGTCGACCTGGAGTTCCAGAAGTTCGTCGTTTGAGATGGGTTTGGTGCCAGGGAATCCAGCAACCTTTCCCGTCTTCATCTTGTGCGCGACGAGGGCTACTGGATCAATGCCGTTATCACTGTAAACGCCGCCCTGCGAATCGCTGGCAGCTAATAGCTTCAGGCCGAGGATTTCTGGTCCTAGGGTAGCAGCAAACTGGCCGGCGTTGCCGAATCCCTGAATTGCCATGGTTGCTCCTCGAGTGTTCATCCCTATTGCCTTCGCCGCTTCACGCATGCAGTAGACCCCGCCTCTAGCTGTGGCGTCTCCTCTGCCCTGCGATCCACCAAGTGGGATGGGTTTCCCTGTTATGACCGAGGGGCTGTTCATTCTCACGATCGTCTCATACTCATCCATCATCCAAGCCATAATCTGCGGGTCGGTGTAGACGTCCGGCGCTGGGACATCTTTGAAGGCGCCCAGCTCCGAAGCTACACATCTAATGTATCCTCTCGCCAATCGCTCTTTTTCAGATGCAGAGAGTTTCTTCGGGTCAACAGTCACTCCACCCTTTCCGCCGCCAAGAGGAATGTCCATCATGGCGGTCTTCCAAGTCATCCAGGCGGCCAACGCCCTCACAGTGTCTATGGTTTCTGCTGGATGCCATCTCAGGCCGCCCTTACATGGCCCCCGGGCATTGTTGTATTGAACTCGATAGGCGCGCAAAACTTGCACAGATCCATTATCCATTTTCAGAGGAATTGTATACACGAATTCCCTCATCGGCCACTTCAGGAACTCGGTCATGGCTTTGTCCAATCCGAGTCTCTTCCCGGCCATTTCAAGCTCTCTTTGAGCTATTTTGAAGGGATTGAGCTCTTCTGTCATCACATCTTCGCCTTTGTAATCGGACTGCCGGAAGGCGGAGCCCATTATGTAAATGCTCCGGGGAACTATCAGGGCAAATAATGAATGCTCCAGTCACCAGCATGATTTCGAAGCATTTATCACGATTCGTAGGTAGCGTAGGAAGATTTTATTTGATGAAATGCGAAGAGCGCCCAACCAAAGGGTGAGGTGCGCTGGCCGAGAAAGAACCGCAGAAAAAACGCGGCATTTGGGAGGCTCTGTTGGTCGTGGTCGCCGGAGTACTAATAATTTCTCCCAGCTACGTGGCCCTAATTATTCTTCACCGGACCAAACTTGACATTTCAATCGTGGCAGTAATGGCACTGGCGCTCTTTCTGGTCGGCGCCTTCTTACTCGTGACAGTAGTAAAGGAATGAGAAGAATCGCTCGGGCTAAGAGAAGGGCCGTAGAACGAAGTTAGTGTAGATCGTCAGGGCCAGCGATACGAAGAACAAAGTTGCCCAGTACCGCCTGTTCCAGTAGTAGACTTTCCGTCCATCAAAAACTGAGAACGGGATCATGTTAAACAGGGCGAGAAACGCGTTGATGCCAGCGCCGAAGTTCTTCGGAAGGTACACGAGTGATTGCCGAAGAACCGGAAGAAGGGTGAGAAGTGCCAGAGTTATTATCACATTTACAATGGGCCCAGCGATGGCGGTACGGCCGATATGGTCTTTCTCTGCGAACCCTGAGATCATGACCGCCCCAGGCGCGATGAATTTTATGGGAGAGACAATGGAAAGGGCCGTCAAAATCACCCCAGTTGCATTTACTCGAAACTCGGCCCAAAGCCCGTACCCTTGGGCTACATACTTGTGAGCGAGCTCATGGAGTATGAAGCCCATCGAGAAAATTAATGCTGCCACTACCAGCCCAAGTAGGGTGAATGAGTTTCCGATGATAAAGGAAACGCCGGCTGCGGTCACTAACGCTGTACCAACTGTCAAATGGCGCAACTCAGTCCGGCTGAAACGGATGCCACGCAAGCTAGGTGAAAGAAGCATGCTCCGAGCCCCAGACGCGAGTTGCATCGGTGAAGCGTTCGCCCTAGCAGACCTGACGGCCTTCACTCGCCATGTCTCACTACACTCGTGGTTTTCGGGTAACCGATGGTCGGGGCAGTAGTAGTGTTCGCAGTAATTGCACTTGAAGGGAAGGTCGACCTCGACCCCACACCTCTCACAATTCAAACAACTAGGCGCCCCGGGACAGGCAAATATCTCCCTACTCCTTACTTTTAATGTTGGTACTCCGAATTGGCATGGGATTAAGGTTGCCAAAATGTGCAACGTGCGGAAAAGAACTGCCTAAACTTGAAAAGTGTCAGTATTGCGGGAAGGAGTTCTGCGAAGAGGATTACCCGAAACATATGGCGTGGGAGCGACGGCACGCGGGGCTGGCTGAGGAAGAGGGAAAGTTCTGGAGGGAAAGGAGAGAAGCTCCTTCTTGAAAGAACCCACTGCCGAACTCCGGCGGCTAATGGAATGATAGCTCGAAGAATTCGACACCTTTTATTAGACATACAATGATGCTAAGTGCGGCGCCTATGTCGAAATACATGAAGCAAGCAGAGAAAGTCGCGATTGCAAAGCACAAACATTGTGTGATGTGCTCCACGCCGATTCCAATGGATAGGGATTTCTGTGGGCCGATGTGTGAGGATGAGCACAAGCGTGCGGAGCGAAAAAGGAAGTATACTTTCATCGTAGTCCTTCTGATGTTTCCGGTCCTATTCTTTCTGCTCACATTGTTCCGGAGATGATTTCGAAGTCTAGAAATTTAGAGATCTGCGCGTACCGTATTTAGTACGCACTTTTTCAATTGTAAACCATTAACCGCGCGCCATAATTTGAATGGCGCTTATTGCGAGATAGGAAAACGAATGAACAATGGGAATGAACTGCCCCGTCAAAATGGAACATGGCTGTTCCGTCAACTGTCCACCTGCAATGCAACCAATACCGTTAAATGCGCATCAGCCAGCCAACACAGCCTGAGAAAATTTGTCGCAAAAGAAACTATTCGTAAGAAAAGCAACAGGGCTTGTCAGAGAAATCGGTCCACTAACCGCAATGATCATCATCCTAGCGAACGTTATGGGCCTCGGCTGGCAGAAACGAGTCTTCCAGTTCACCGGTGCAGCCCCACTCCCAGAAAACCTCTGGGTTGCGGGTATTCCACCGATGGTCATGGCGTTCTTGATAGGTGGCATCATCATTATCCTGTCAGTTCTATCCTTCTCGATCCTGATTGCGGCCATGCCGCGTTCAGGCGGAGGCTACGTCGTTATTTCAAGGCTTGTCAACCCAGCCGCGGCGTTCATCGGCTCTTGGTTCGAATTCCTCAGCATCGCATGGTCCTTCGGGATCATCGGAGTTGCTGTCTTTGAAGGAATCTACTTCATCTTCGGACCCATAGTCGGAATCACGGCGGCCGGAGTCAACGACGTGTACCTATTCGGCGGAGGCCTCCTGTTAGTCATTCTCTTTACGGCTATCGGAGCCTTGGGAGTAAGAATGGCAGGTTACCTTCTGCAAGTGATGTTCTGGATTCCAGCAGCCCTCACCTTCTACGTGCTCTACCTACTTGCCACTTCAGTTGCTAACCCAACTGCATTGCAGGCCGGTATAACCGCGCTAGGGCAGGCAAACGGAATCGCGGGCGTCACGGCCGACACGTATGTTAAGGGCGCCCTCGCGCAAGGAATGGACGCGGCTAACGTAGGAAACTACTGGTCAGCCGTATCTACTGCTATGATCGGAGCCTACTTTGCCTACATCGGATATGCAGCATCAACATTCGTAGCCGGCGAAGTGAAGGAAGCCAACAAGAGCCTTCCGAAAGTTCTGCTTCTATCCTCAGTGATTATCATGGTCGCATACATGGTCGTTTCAGGTCTCGGTGCATACGCGACTGCGGCTCTGGGTCGGGTAACATTGCCAAACGGCAATATTTGGTCATTCTTCGAAGCCTACTCCTACCTATCATATGGTGGAGGAAACTTAGCGAAGGCCGGTGTCCCCGCCATCAAAGCATGGACCACGACCGTCGCTGCTATGACCGGAATCGGTCTAAATCTTAGCTCACTTAACTGGCTGCTATTCATATTCGGCATACTATGGGTAGCAAACGACATTCCACCCTTCATCCTCACAGCATCCAGAATCCTCTTCGCAATGGCCTTCGACAGAGTTCTACCAGGGTCGCTTGCAAACGTCAACGAACGATTCCACTCCCCCGTCAACGCAACAATAGTAACAGGCGTTTTCGGCGTCCTAGGGTGCTTCACAGAGTCCGGTGTACTCTCCAACGGTGGCTCTTGGAATCCAGGCGGAGCCCTAGGCGGTGCAATGAACGGCATATTCAGTATCGGCGTCTCAAGCACAGACCTCTTCGATGCAACCTTCTTCACACTATTCGCTCTAGCATTGATCCTGCTTCCATACCGCAAGAAACAGATCTATGACACGGCACCGTTCAAGATTGGTGGTAAGGCAGGCATGGTCACCATCGGTATCTTAGGTCTCGGAGCAAACCTAGTGCTAGACTGGATGATACTCACCGCACCCCAAGACAGCTACAACATTCTCGCACCAACATCTGACAACTGGTTCGCAATCGGCTTCACCGTGGTGCTCGGCCTAGTCGGCGCTGCTATGTACGCCTACTATAAGTACGGGAAGAAGGACGTCGACTACTCTACAATCTTCGCAGAGATTCCACCAGAATAAGCAAGCCTCACCATCTTTTTCTTTTTTCCCTTTTTTTCTTTCGCCCTACGTCTAGTCCCTACGCTGCATCTTCATCAATCCCCGGGCGGGCTTTCGACATCGGGAGAATAATCCTACCACACCGAGAACATCTCTCCGCCTCAACTTCTTGAGGAACAGGTCTACCCAGAGTCAGGGTAACCGGTGCATCTGTGTGCCCAAGGAGGAAACAAACCAACATCCTGAAAAACCGTCAGGAGACCATTGCAAACCCACGCCCATCAGGCGTTGACGCCAAGAGGAAAAATGAGTTAAAGGCTGAAGATAAATGACACGTGCGCAACAAATGAAGCCGGGACAAGATAGTCCAGCCTAGGGCGAACTATGAAGCAGCCTATTGTTGAGGAGAGTAACGGTACGATTGAGGCGTGACTCTATTCTACTGAGAGGCGGTTACGTGGGAGCCGTAGCTTTGGCTGCGGTCACATACCTTCTCGGCTTGGGCTTAACGGCCACAGTAGGAGTGCTCGTCACTTCGGTTCTCCTGACTCGTAGTCTCATTTACGTCTACTACGAACGCTACCTCGCGTTCAGGAGCTTCGAGGATTTCACATCTGGGAGATTGAAGCATGAATGCATAGCATGCGGCGCCTCGTGTCACCTCAAGGTCAATCTTGGAAAAGATGATGTTGAAAGAATTCTGAAATACGCAAAAGAGAGTGGAATACAGGACACAATCATCGAGACACATGGAAACAATTATTGGCTGAAAAGAAAACCGTCAGGCGCATGCGTCTTCCTGACATACGAAGACAAAGTCCCTCGGTGTTCAATCTATACCATACGGCCCACCGCGTGCAGGCTCTACCCATTGATACCCTCTGGAAATAGGCTGAAGGTTGATCCCTTGTGCCCTGGTCTAAGCAGAGAACGCGGCCACAACTTCAAAGAACATCTCATAACACAGGAAGTTGGCCCATACGTTCGAAAAGTGATCGGAAAGACTTGACCGCGAACGCGTCAGCTCTCTCATCGAATCAAAGGTATATTTGGAAGGCCGCCTGACTAACCCCAGCGGGTAAGGGTCTTTGCCGCGCAGCTCGAAAGTTCAAGTATCTAAGATCGCCGTCTTCTGGGCTGTCCTCACCTTTACATTCGCCTTGGTATGGTCTGTTGCCCTTAACATACTACACTTAAGCGGAGTTGGGCCGGCAGTAAGCCTCGCTGTCCCCGGCATCCTCGGGGCGCTTTCTGCTGTCTACATTTACTTCTTTCGAGTACACCCGGTTCTCGAATATGATGATGATGGCTATTCAATGGTTGAAGGGAGAAAGGAGAAGCAAGAACACAAATGGTCTGAGTTCAAGGAAAGTTCTGTCATCAGAGACAGCTACGGAAGAAACAAGGTACGCGTGTACCGGGAGAGAGACGGAGAGCATTATGACATTGATTCGAAGGTTTGCGGTGTCGACCCATTCGCCCTCAGAGACTTCGTACTAACGAAGATAAACCCCAACGCGCCCCAGTTATCAGTTTCTGAACTTTTCACAGGCCTTGAGAGAGAAATCCAACGGGGCCGGGCCTACTGGGTTGCGGACTTGAATGAAACATTCAGGTTCTATCAAGCGTCTGGGGAGGTCTTTCCACTCATGGCGAGGGGTAGCACGCGCCCTAAGGGCTTCTTGTTGTCAAGATTCGTGGCTGTGACTGTAATGCCGAACTACGAGGTCGCCTTGTACGCCCATGACGTAAACCATTCTGACGGAGCGAAGTCTCAGATGATGAACTTGATTCGTATTATTGAAACGGTGCGTGACCAAAAGAACATTAAGTGGTCGTGGCTGCTGCTATTCAGCGACGATGAGCCATCATCCGGAGTCATCCGGGCAATCGAAGATTTCGGGAACAAAGATGTGGGCGTTGGCTGCATAGATGTAAGCACAGGCCGTTTGATAACCAGCAAGAATCAGCTAGGTCGAAGTCTCGGTGGGCAGATGAGGCTAAATCAACTCATTAGGGACTTGAATCGGCGAAGCGGTGGACGCGTGAGTTTACGAGCAGGCTAGCCTTCGATCCGTTGTAACCGCTTTATCTTCTCGCCGTCAATTTCGATTAGGTAACCGCTCAAGATACCCTCCGTATACTCTGACCCAGGGTTCATGCATTGTGTTCGTCCAATCTTCATCCAGCCACGGCATTCATGAATATGACCGTGCAGTCCCAACAGGGGTTGGTACTTCTCAATTATGGCACGAACCGATTTCGAACCAACGGGAATATACACCGGTCGTCCGCCTTCCATAACGGGCCGAAAGTCTTTGTCAAGCTTAGGCGCGTTGTCGATCTGTGATTCGAAGGGCGGACAATGCAGGCAGAATAAGGCGTTCTTCACGTTCTGAACCTTGGGCACGAGCTTCTCCAGTTTCGTCATCAGCTCCTCCTCCGAACATTCTCGAGGGCTGTTCCAAGGGGTCGGGTTTGACCAACCGAGGCATGCAGCTTCATGTTCGCCGTCTAAGTTGACTACGGATTCCTCTGCGAAGGTGCAGTATGGGCTGTTCTTGATGACGTCATCGAGCTCAAACTTGTCATCGTTTCCAGGGTGAATTAGGACCTTGACATCATCTGTCACCTTCTTCGGGATCAGGTCGAGCCACTCCTTTAGCGTCTGACATTCAAGTTGTGCAAAAATTTCTTCTACTTTTTCTTGGGGCGCCTGCTGCAGTTCTTCAAACTCTTTCTGGTCGCAGACGTAGGGTATGTAGCAGTGTTCCTTCACGAGCTTCTTGAAATTCTCAACTTCACCGGCTTGGATCGTGTTGGTTTTGTCTAAGAAGTCTGCTTTGTATGTTCCATCCGGTTGCAGCACGATGGGTGTGAGGACTTTGCCGGTGAGGTCTCCTCCCATTATGAGCCAGTTGGCCTTGAAGAGCTTGGCCGAGTTTAGAAATTTGCGCCAAACTTGTTCGTTGCCGTGAAAGTCTGAAGCGAATACTATCCTGACGTTTGCCAAGGATTACTCCGCCGTTCAATGGCCTGGGCTGCGTATTTCAACTTTAGCTTGATGTTTCAGTATTGGCGCTAGTCGCGTTGGACTTCCTCTACGACGTTGTACCATTTGACAGAGGGCCCAACTTTGGCGCGTAGCTTCCACTGAAGTGTCTTTGGCTCCTTCTCGACTCGGTCCTGGAGCTTGTCGATCCGTTCACTCACAACGGCCTTTTCCTGCTTGGTCAAGACTTCGTATTTGCCGAGGAACTCCTTGACTTTGCCGCAGTTCACATTAACCGTGTAGTTGAAGCCCCACTCGTTCGCGAGAACCTTAGCAACATAGTCGGCGTTTATCTCTTCCTTGTCGCCTTTTCCAACATCGTGCTCTGTCAGTAGTATAATTGTGTCTAGGATGTCTTTTTCGTTGGTTTGGACGATCTGTAGCTTTTGGAGCAGAAGTTCGGCCAGGGGTACGGTCGGTGAGTCCACTTCCAGCCTGTTCTTGTAGTCTATTACGTGGCACATTTCGAGTTTATCGAGAAAAACGTCGATTGCTTTGTTTCCTTCCTTGTCGTTGAAGATCTGCCTGTGTCTTCCGGTAGCTCCCGTCAGCATGAGAGAGATGTACGGCTCATACCCTAAGTCAACGAAGAGCGTCTTCGTGACTGGGCGAAACTTGCTGTAAGTAACGAAATCCATATCATGCTTAGGCACTCGTTTGAGCTTTTCATACAGCCCTACATGAGTTGGACAATGTAAGCGAATGGCAGCGCCACCCATTATCCTTAGGGGCACCTTCCTCTTGTCAGCTTCAGAAATTATGCGCCGAATCTCTTTCTCAAAATCTTTGAAGGTTGCGAATTCACCCAAACAGTCACTCAACCTGAACTAGGTCGCATTGTTGTTTCATGAATTGCAGTTTGTGTTTCCACATACCGCATGGAGAAGATACCATCAACCGCTATTAAGTTCATCTACGCATCCCCCAAAGATAGGTTTGATGGACCGTGGGATTTCTGAAGTCGCTCCGCGTATTTTCTCCGTGCGAGTTTTGTTAACACCTGATTGTAAATTGTCCCGGAAATTTCAGGTAGTCACTTAACGGTTCACGGTTGTATTGTGCCGATAGATTATCGAGCAGCCACGCGTCTTCAACGCAAAGCGCAGCGACCAAAGGCTCGAACCTTAATTTGACAGTCAGCATGACATCTACTTGTTTATCGCCTCTTGAGGTTACGTGCAAGTGTCGGTTGAGAAACAGAAAGCCCTCACATTGTCGTTGACGGGCAGAGTTCTCTCAGAAAATATGCTGACGAATTACCTATGGCTAATCCCGCTTGCAACAGGATTCGCAGCTTGGGAAATGGTTACACGCTTCAGGCTCATTCCTCAAGCGAACCTGCCAACCTTCTCAGCCGTGTTGGGAGCTTTCTTCATTTCCGTTCAAGATCCACTATTCCTGCTGCGCATCGCGCATAGTTTTCTGAGCTTGATTTGCGGCTTGTTGCTCGCCTTCTGCACGGCGTTGCCGATTGCCTTCGTAGCAGGGAGCAAGAACAAATTTGACTTGACGTTTACGCCGCTTATAATGCTCTTCGGGGCCCTCCCTGACCTCTCGTTCCTCCCGCTCCTAGTGCTCTGGTTCGGCCCAGGAAGTGTAGCAGCGATCATAATGGCTTCCGCTGCCGGCTTCTTCCCCATATACTTCACCGTCCGAGACGGAACGAGAAATATTCCCAGAGAGTTGTTCGAGGTTACCTCCATCTTCAAATCGGACCGACTCTCGACCTTCACAAAGATGATTCTACCAGCCATATCGCCGCACATGTTTAGCGGGTTGAGGCTCGCGTACGACTTCGGTTGGGAAATAATAATCGCCATTGAGATAGCGACTAGGGCTGCGGGCATTGGCAGTTTCATCGAGGGATCCGTCAGCGGCGGCTCACTTGACAGTGGGTTCGCAGCAATTCTGGCAATAGCCATAGTTGCTGTAGTTGTGGACAGAGTGTTTTTCGGGTCATTGGAGTCTTGGGCCAAGAGGTGGGCTTAATGGATCCACACGTAGAACTGGAGAATGTTAGCAAATTCTATGAAGCAAGGGATAAGACGCACGCGCTTCATGAAGTCAGCTTCGCAATCGACGTCGGCGAATTCGTCAGTATAGTTGGGCCGAGCGGTTGCGGTAAGTCCACATTGCTCAAAATCATGGCTGGCCTTGACGATCCAACATCAGGAGAAGTGCGTTTTCAGGGCAGCCCGGTTCGAGGCCCACACGACAAGATCAGTATGGTCTTTCAAAGCTTCGGCCTGTTCCCGTGGAGAACAGTCCTGGAAAATGTCGAGTATGGACTGGAGATGCACAAGACACCGAAGTCCGAACGCCGCGCCCTATCAAGAGAGTACCTCGATATGGTCGGCCTTGCAGGATACGAACACATGTACCCGAAGCAACTTTCCGGGGGAATGAAACAGAGAGTGGGAATCGCACGTGCGTTGGCTGTGGAGCCGGAAGTCGTTCTCATGGATGAAGCATTTAGCGCAATCGACGAGGTTACAGCCGACGTTCTGCGTGAAGAAGTCGCAGACCTTCATAAGCAAACTGGGAAGACCTTCGTCCTCGTCACACACAACCTTTCCGAAGCGATCGAACTTGCAGACAAGGTTGTCGTGTTATCTTCCCGTCCGGCAAAGGTGAAGAAGATATTTCCAATTTCACTTGAGCGGCCGCGGGACCGGACGCACACCTTATTCGTTCATATTCACCGGGACATACTGCACTTACTCAAAGAAGAGCTGGAGAACACCCTGACCCGACACAAGTTGAAAGGAATCGTGCCGCTTCAGAAATTACACGACTTGGAGGCCTCAAGTAAAGAGTCACCTGCCAAAGAGCCCGAAGCAGCCGCTCCTGTTTCCACCCACATTTCCGCTAAGGCCGAGCATTAAGACGATGCTTCTACGCCCGTCGCGTGAAAACCGGTTGAGCCTACTTCAACAGGTCACTGAACGGCCGCGAATCCGCCTAGTGGAAAAGTTGTTTTGATATTATGGTGGCTAGGATGAAGGCGAGCAGGATGAGGCCTACTGTTATGCCGATTCGGTTCGGATGCGCTTTGAGGTGCGACACTATCCCCATGTGTGACCGCTCGTAGGAGCGGGCGCAAAGGTCTTAACACTTCCTGTTGGGTGGCAGCCTTGGGGAAATCACCATCGAGGGGTTAAGGCCTCGGAAGAGGTTCGGAAGTTGACTACTTCACATCAAAATCCCAAATAACACTAGTCGCTGGAGGTATTCTTAGCGAATTCAGAATGGTCCTACTCAAGACGACATTGGCTGGCGCTTGCTTACTAGTAGTCGGGATACTGCTACTTACCACACTGGGCCAATACGTTACAGTGGAGGTGCGGCAGGTGCAACAGCGCGATGTCGAACCTCACGCCGAATTCCTCGTTGGAGACGTCGCGGACAGAAACTATACCCTACCAGCCAATGTAGCCGCCTCAGGGTCTGTCGATGTAACCCAGGCACCGACGAACACCTCCGGCGACATCATGTTCTGGGTCTTCGACGCCGACAATTACCAGAAGTGGAATTCAGGCCAGCAATCGGACTTCATGTTCTCCGCAGAGAAGCAAGGCCAATTCAATTTCACCTTCACAACCGGCAACGCTGGCGTCTACCATTTTGTTTTTGACAACCGAGCTGTTCAAGATGTACTGTTCAAGAAGTACATAGTTCTCTCGGTCGGTTACAGCGAGGTCACAATCAGCCACGTTCCGGACCCACGCGTTCCCTACATCGGGTGGGCATTGGCTGTAGTCGGGGGAATCGTTCTGGTTATTGGGTTGGCGAAGAAACCGCCCATTCCGTGGGCTTAGGCAACTTCAAATAGAGTAGCACTCTAAACGATTAACGGTTTTTGTAATGAGCGGGCTTACCAAGAAAACTGTGTTCGCGGACCGGGCGTTAGCAGTAATTCTTGGCGTGAAGGAGGGCGAGCTGGTTAGCTACGCGCAACTATCGAAAGGCGTTCACAAATACATTAAGGATAATGACCTGAGAAATCCTAATCGCGCGAAACGTTCAGAACCAAGTAGCCCGCCTTCCCCGGCGACCCAGCCAACTCGATCGGCGACTCCGCAAACTATCCTTCCTGCGGCCTCCGCGGCCAAGAAGACGTGTATGGATTGCGGCGCCGAAATTCCAGCTGAGGCAGCTTACTGTGATCTTTGCGGCGTAAAGCAATAGTCCTCTTTACGTGATGTTGCACTCTAATTGAACGACTGTAATGCCAGCTTAAATACGATGGGAAGCGGCTAGCATACTTTTAACCCTCGGAGACGGGAGGGGTCGCTTATGGGGAATGAAAAAACAGGGATCATCGGATACGGCGCATACATCCCACTTCAACGCATCCAAAGCGAACTCATAGTCCGGGCGCGAGAGAAGAAACGTGAAGACCTCCCCCAGTTCCTCGACAAAGTAAGGAACGGTCTGCTGCTGAAGGATAAGGCTGTTGCAGGGATCAGCGAGGATTCGATAACCATTGCCACTGAAGCGGCCCTGAACGCCGTGGAGATGGCTGGCGTCGACCCTGCAGAAATTGAGACAGTCGCCGTTGGTTCAGAATCAAAGCCATACGCCGTAGGCACCATCGCTCGGCATGTCGCATCATTCTTGGGTCTCGGCAATCGTGTCTACATCGCCGACCTCGAAGGCGCATGTAATTCTGGAATGCAGTCATCGGCGTTTGTTGAAAGCCAAATCTTGAGCGGGAGAATCAAGTACGGTTTAGCGGTCGGAACTGATGTTGCTCAGGCGCCTATTGGCGACCCGTTGGAATACGCGTGTGGGGCCGGCGCCGGAGCCTTCTTACTCGGGAGGGATAGCCCTGTAGCAACAATTGTGGATACGGCCGCGTATTCGAGTTTGACGCTTGATTTCTGGAGAAGGGACGGTGCTACAGTTCCAAGCCACTTCGGCCGGACGACTGTGGAGGCCTACATAAAACACATTATCGGGGCCATCGAGGGCCTCCTTATGAAGCACCCGGAGGTTTCGTTGATGGACTTCGATTACGTCACATTCCACCAACCATCCGGGTATATGCCGATGAAAACCTGCAAAACTCTAGCCCAGGACAAGGTCCCGATTCTTGATAACCCGGAACTCGAGGATCGGATACGGTTGACGCCTAATTTCATTGAGGAGAAAATAAGGCCGTGGCTGCGCGTCTTGGATACGGGGAACACGTACGCGGCTTCTACCTTGATAGCCACCTGCGACATCCTCGACCATGCGAAACCTGGGCAGGACGTTCTCGCCGTATCATACGGCTCAGGCGCTTACACGATTGCTACGTGGATGCATGTTGAAGACAAAATCCTCGAACGAAGAGGCCGAGTCCCAACCGTCAGGGAATACGTGGACAGGAGACGGGACATTAGCTTCGAGGCGTACCAGAGGCTGATGAAGTACAAGCACGGATCAGTCCGCGGCAAGCTGGAAGCGCCGAGGATAATTGCTGAAATTGAGCCCTATAATGGAAAAACCCTCACCTTCACCTTGTGCAACGGTTGCCAACGCGTATTCTACCCAGCCCGGGACCGGTGTTTGGAATTTGACTGTAATGGACCGGTGGAACAGCGCACTCTACCAGTGAACGCGCGTGTCCTCTCAGTCACGAAGCCGACCGTGAGGGGGCGTCTGACCTCAAACTTCAACGTCCTCAAGGAAGGTAAAGTGCTGATCGTGGATGAGAGCCCCAACCAAGTTCAGCCGGGAATGGAGCTTGAGAGCCTCATCCGGCGACTAGATGACGAAGGGAAGTCAGGCCTAATCATATACGGGCCGGTCTACAGGCCGGTGTTCAGGACAAAGCCGCTCCTGCAGCGGGCCGAGCCTGAGCCAGTCTTCGCGAGTTAGTTAGCCCGCGGGCTGGCGTGCACTTTTCCGCAGTGCCGACAGTACTGAGCATCGCCAACCTCGAAAAACTCTCCATCTTCGTGTATCACGAAAGTATCCCGGAACCGATGCCCGATTATTTTGCAGACCATGCTCATTTCCATCACTGGAGGGAACTATGCCTTGATTGTATATTAACGTACTGATTTCGGAACACGCATGTATCGATATCCGACATAGCCAGTTTCATAATACTCCAAGCGTTTGGCCACCCATTCGTTTGGGCAGGAGGTGTCCAATTTGTGCGGCATAGCTGGCTTTGTTGGCCCCAGCGATGAATCATTAAATGAAGGCAATGATTCGCGTCCATCCGGCATCGGGGACCGGAGGAAACTGGGTTATAACTTGATCAGAACGTTGGCAGACGCGAAACCAGTTGATTTCCAGCCGCGGAGTTAACGCTTCTTACGTGTAGGCCGCCTTCGCTTCGGACGGGAGCGGGTCCTGGTTCTGAGCTGAGGGGAAACACTCTGGGGCTCGGCTTCGAGTGGGAGGGGTGGAGGTGTCGTAAGCATCGTCCAACCGATCCATCCAGAAATTAGCAGGACTAGCAACATGAATAGCAGAACAGGTATGCCGACGGCCCAATCGTGCATGTACGCGGGAAGGCCAATGTACGGGGCGAAGAACGCGACTAGGTAGACGATGGCAACTATGATTGATGCTATGAATATGATGAAGCCGTAACCCTGGTCTTTGCTCATTGCAGCTCACAACTTACGAAGTCTTAGTCCCGGTGCTTGGAATAATAGCTTTTGGATAACAGATTGATGGAATGTAATTCTGGTGGCTATTCGGTGAACTGGTTTGCTATGGGCATCTTCCAGCCTAATCCAAAAGCCTTCTTCGTAATCTTAATGGCGGGAGCGGCCTGCCGCCTCTTGTACTCCGCTCTCCTGATCCTCCGCAACGTATCGTCAACTATCTGTTCCTTGTAGCCTTTCTGAACCAACTCCTCCCTCGATAGCCTATTTTCGATTATTTCGTCAACCAGTGGGGAGACGATGGAGTAGTCGAAGGGGTCAAATTGGTTAGGGCGGAGCTCTGCGGAAGGGATTTTGTTGAAGCAGTTTTCAGGGATCAACAGCCGACCGCATTTCTTGTTGTAGTAGCGGGCGAGGGCGTACACTTCCATTTTACTTACGTCCCCGATCACTTCTAGCCCGCCGCTCATATCACCGTATAGTGTAGCGTATCCTAACGCAAGCTCCGTTTTGTTCCCCGTAGCCAGCACGAGACTGCCAAACTTGTTCGACAAGGCCATGAGCAAATTGCCCCGTATTCGTGCTTGTACGTTCTCCTCGGCGGTGTCCGGCCCTCGATTTTCGAAATTTGGCGCGAGCTGTTGCAGGAAGGCTGAGTAGATGGGTTCTATGGGGATTGAAAGGAACCGTATTCCAAGGTTGCTAGCCAAAGCCTCCGCGTCCTTCTTACTGTGGTCGCTTGAGTAACGTGACGGCATCGACACCCCCGTAACGTTCGACGCGCCCAACGCTTCAGAAGCAATCGCCGCCACTAGTGAGGAGTCAATTCCACCGCTTAGACCGATGAGTGCTCCGAGAAATCCCGTCTTCTTGAAATAGTCCTTGACTCCCAGCACGAGGGCGTTGAACATTTCCTGGTTCCGATTATACTCAGGCTCCTGCACCCTCTTCGTTCCCCTGCCCGAACTCAAGTCCACGTCCACCAGAACAAGGTCCTCCTCGAACTGTTTACCCACCCCAACCAACTTCCCTTCAGCGTCGACAGCTAGGCTCTCGCCGTCGAAGACCAACTCATCCTGACCCCCAACGCAGTTTACGTAAAAAATTGGAACCCCGAGTCTCTTAGCTTTCTCGCGCAGAATTCTCAACCTGACTTCTCTTATCCTGTCATGGTATGGGGAAGCATTCAGGTTCACGATGAGGCGTGCTCCTCGCTCGGCGAGGGCGTCAACAACCTTCACCCCATAGCCTACTTCTTCGTCCCACAGGTCTTCGCAGACTGACGAGCCTAGGCTTACGGTGCCTTCTCCTGTTTCTATTTTGACTGGAGCGTTCGTTAACGCGGCTGTGAAGTAACGATGTTCGTCGAACACATCGTAGGTGGGCAGAAGCGTTTTGTGAACAACCTTCACTATTTGGTTATGATTGATGATTGCCGCCGCGTTGAACAGGTTATGTTCATCGTAATCCACGAACCCGACAATGGCTGTGATCGGGGGCAGTTCACTTGCGAGTTGGTGAACCAATTGCTTGTTCAGTCGTAGGAACGGTTCTTGATCTGGCTTTCGATTTCCGCTCGGTGCGATAACTTCCCGTGGTGGGAGAAGGTCTAACGGCGGGTAGCCGGTTACAGCCATCTCAGGGAAAGCAACAAGATCCGCTTTGGCATCTGCCGCGCGAACGGCAAAAGCCTTCACAAGGCGTGCGTTGCCTTCCAAATCCCCAACTGCGGGATTGATTTGAGCCATGGCGACTCGAAACGGCAAGGGACATCAACACCAACGGAAGTGGCAGCGGCGAAAAAACTTGTCGCATTTCCTATAAAGTTCGCCTACGCCTGGGGCCTGATAAAGCGCCACTTAGCGATTTTTCTGGCGTCATCAATCGCTTTTGCTGTGACAAGCGCCTCTTCTCCGTTGCATAATGGTTCCAGTACGGCTCCTGTTGTCATGGACTTCGCGAGAAGTTCCAGCATGACTTTCATCGGCTCATTCTTCGGGAGGTCTAATGGGGTTTCCATGTTCCTGGATAGTTGCTCAAGGTCCTCGAAGTTTTGCGGCCTTGTGCGAAGCTTGGGTGGGGGGACGCCGACCTTCAGCGCTGCAGGAGTGTAATTGACTTCGTAGTATTCGTGGTCGGTGTCAACTTCCAGGCGACGTCGTCGAATGTTCGCACGGCGCGTCTCCACCAGGGATCGTGTGTGCCCATACTCAAGCTCGACCATGCACTCGTATTCCGGCCGCCCCGCTTCTTCAGCTGTTAGAATTGCGCTTCGAACTTTGGGTTCGGCGTGGAACAAGTGGTAGGCGATGTCAATACCGTGTGAACCCAGGTCCACCAGGACGCCGCCCGTGTGGAGGACAGGTGGCCCTAAGCCAATCCGGATCTCGCGGGATCGGACCGCGTCGGTAAGGTCCGCTATCTCACGCAGCTTGATTATGGCTTGATTGACGCGTTCTACGTACCCAACGATCACGAGCCGTCCGGATTTTCTTTGCGCATTTACAATCCGTTGGCTCTGCTCGAGGGTTGCACCCATAGGTTTCTCAACGAACACGTTGACTCCCTTCCCCAGAGCTCGTTCTGCGATGTCAGCGTGACTTTGCGGCCATGAAGCGACAACTAGCGCGGAAATATTGAGCTTGAGAAGTGGGTCAAGTTCGGTGAAGGTGCGGAATGGGCAATCGACTAACTGAGCGGGGTTCGAGTCGTAGACCCCTAGAACGTCGAAACCTAGGTCGTGCAATTTCCGCCCGATGATCTTGCCCCGACCGCCGAATCCGGCGATAGCGAAACTTGCGTTCATGATAACTCGTTTTCCCGAATCGATCGCTGTGTTGAGTTTGTCTGTTGCGATAGTGGGGTCGCGTTCATATGAAAGCTTCTCTGGCCTATGAAACTGGGCTGAAGGATACTCGGTAGAGCCTTACTCAAGGCCATCAGATGCTTTCGGAGACCTTCCACAAAGCCGCAGCAAGTGCACGGAACCTTCTCAGCCTAGGATATCTTAGCAGTCTTTGAAACTGTTGCTGTTTTACAAAACCCCTCAGGCCTTCATCGTAGTATTCAAAGTAGGGATCGTTGCGGTGGAGCTGTGGCAGGAAATAATTCACCAACATGCCCACATTCCCGCGGATCGATATGGGTTCCGCGTTTTGAATAACGTTCTTTGCAAAGCGAAGGAGAACGAACAGTGGATGATAACCTAACGTTCGCATTGCGGTTCCCCAGTGGCTGAACTTGTGGGCGGTTCCTGACGGACGCAGGTGCACGTATCTTAGTCCCGTGAAGTTAGCAATCCTATATCCTAATTCCAGGGCCTTGAAAAGCAACCACGACTCCCAGCCGTAGGCCACGGGGTATTTTCCTCCCGCTTCTCTCCAGAAATTTTCTTCCACGAATCGTCCCGCGCCTTGAGGCGCCTTTATCCAATCGGGTGGAGGGCTTATCCCCCAGTCCCCGCTCGCGATCACCAATTTACTGTCCTGACCCATCTTCGAGAGCAAGAAGGCACTGTATTCGGGTGGAAAGATACAGTCGTCGCCGCTGATCATCGAATAGTTGAAGGGTTCGCAATTTTCCTTCACGTATGCGTAGGCCGAGTTGATGTTTGCTGGGACTCGGCGGATGTCGTAGCCCCTGTCGGGGAGGTTGATCACTTGGACGCGGGTTCGTGTGCTTTTCGAATGTGATTTGACGACGGCGCGTGTGTCATCAACCGACCCATCATCCACAACCACAATCAGCTCGGGCGGTAAGGTTTGCGTTAGGATTGAATCTAAGGTTGGGCCGATTGTTTCTGCGCCGTTCTTCGTTATTACGCAGACCCAGTATTTGCCGGTCAATGGGGGCGCTACCAGGGTAATGATTGCGGAGTTTGCTTGTTCAGGAATAGGTCTGCCCACACGTCAAGCCCAAGCATTATCCACGCCATAGAATACCATCGGGAATTTTGAACATCAACTGGCTGCGCAATTTTTTCCGAGACCTTCCGATGCCAATTCGGCGTAGCTTCGCGGAGGAATTTTGATTCAGGGATACGTTTCAACGCATAGTCCCTGACTGAACGTTTCCACCAGGAGTAGACGTCGACGCTGAAACCCCATTTGGGTTTAGCTAGGCATTGCGGGGGTAGGATGTTTTTGACTGCCTCACGTAACAGTAGTTTTCCTTGGCTAGGGGTTGCGTTGTACTTGTACGGGACCGGCAGCATCAGGTCTAGAAGGATATCGTCCAACAATGGAACTCGAACCTCCAGAGTATGTGCCATGCTCATCGCGTCCTCCACCAGTAGGTAATCGTACGGAAGTTTCTCGCTGAACTCTGCCCGTACCATCTTCTGCTCGAATTCGCCGGGTTGATTGAAGAACGGTTTCACAAGCTCCTTCACGGTTGAGCTTACTTCCTCGCTCGGAAAGCCCGTTACTAAAGTGGCGTAAGCGTCTGCGTCCGAGTGAAGCGACCTCAACAGTCTCGCGTAACGGTTTGGAACCATCCTTGACAATTCGGCCACAGCCAGAACTGGACCCAGACGGCGGAGCCTTCGAATCCTCCTGGCCGTTTGGAATCTTCGAGACGTTGGATAGCCTGCGAACAGTTCGTCCCCCCCGAGGCCGCTTAAGCATACTTTCACGTGTTTGCTTGCCGCCTCGTTAACGAACCAAGAGTAGAGGTTGATTTTGGGCAGTTCGGAATGCCACACCATTTTCGGGTAGATTTTCATGGCGTCGCTTGCGTCGACCATGATCTCACGATGGTCTGTGCCGAATTTTTCCGCCACGATGCGCGCATCGGCAAATTCATCCGTTGCCTCGTTGAACCCCATGCAGAAGGTTTTGAGGGGATCGGATCGTACGCCGCTGGCAAAGGCAACTACTGTTGAGGTGTCAATGCCGCCGGACAGAAAGGCAGCAACGGGGACGTCTGACGTGATCGTTTGATGTACGATCGAGCGGCGCAACGCGTCCCGCACTTGCTCAACCGTAGGCGCAGCGTCAACGATTGCGGGCGGCTGCCAGAAGCTTGATACTTCGAACCTGTTTGAATCGAACTTCGCTCTTGACCCCGGCGGGAGTTGATGCACTTCGTTCAGTAAAGTTTCAGGTTCAAGCGGATAACCCACCTCGACCAACTGATCTACCATCCTACGATTCACCGTAGTTTTCTTGAGTAAGCCCGCTGCCAGTATTGCTTTGATTTCGGAGCCGAAAAGCAAGTTGCCGTCGGTTTCGGCGAAGTACAACGGTTTAACGCCGACTCGGTCGCGTGCAAGGTGAAGCGTCTTCCCGGGGACGTCCCAAATGGCGACTACGAACATGCCGTCGAGGCGGGCGAAACTATCTGCTCCCCATTCCTTGAAGACTTGAGCAATCACTTCCGTATCGGAGCGGGTTGCGAACTTGTGGCCGCACTTCTGCAACTCGGCTCGAAGTTCATCGTGGTTGTATATTTCCCCGTTCTGAACAACCCAAACCTCTCCATCGTCGGTAGAGACTGGTTGGTGTCCGCCTGCCACGTCAATTATGGACAGGCGATTGCACCCAAAGCCTATTCCTGAATCCGCGAAGACTCCCTGATCGTCGCGGCCGCGATGCTTGATAGATTCCAACATCCGCAGCGCAAGACTCTTCTCGGCAGCTGGGCCAGAAATCCCCGCGATTCCGCACATTATTCAGTCGCCTCAAATTTGGTTCCGAGACTGCTTGACTCTTCTCCGACCTCTAAGAGATTTGAACGGTCAGCCTATTGTTTCTTCTACCATCAGGCGGCGGTATATGGCAATATCTGGACGGAGATGGGATTAACAATGTTCGGAGGGGTGTGGGTTGGCGGTAGGTTATTTATTGTCTATGTAATATCGCGGACTGATTGCATTGGAATTTAGCGTTGCCTACTTTGCGAGGTTCTGGTACTATTTCAGAATGGGGTATGCCACATATCTGAACTTTGTTTTGGGCTATGGTTCGACTCTTGTCACAGTCTACTACCTTGCATTGAAAAGTTCTCCCGCCTTGCTTGACATATTTCCTAAATTCGTTCCATTCGCCATGGCTGCTACAGTCATTGGAGTGCCAATTACGGTGGTTGTCGGTTGGGTTCATCTCAAACGCAGTCCCGCCTACCGTTCTGAAATGGATGTTGGCGTGGAGGCCAACCCGTACAATTACAAGATAATACCCGGCTACTGGAAAGAGGCCTTCGTCCCGCTATTCCTGGAACTGTCGATGCAAGTGAGGCAATTGTCCCAGGCGCAGAACTTGCTCGACGCTGACGCCAAGTCACGGATGGAAGGGATCGAGCGCAAGTTGCAGACGTTGATCGACGGCGGATATGTTGGGTCTACGTGGCGACCCAATGTTTTACGTTCCAGAAATCCTGGAAAGAACGCGCCATAATGCGGCTACGAGTCCTCTGAATCGCTTGATTTTTCGTGCGTTTAGCAAGGTCTCTAGTTGCTGTTCGCTTACGAACTGTAGGAGATCTTTGTCGTAACGGAGAAGGTAGGGATCATGCTGGTATGCGACGGGTAGGAAGTATTCTGTGAAAATTGTCAGCCAATTAGCGAAGGTGATTGGTTCCCGATGCTTAACCGCGCTTGCGAAACGGAACAGGATTGTGAGGGGTTGGTCGCCCAAGGCCCGCATCGAAATGCCCCAATGCTTGTGCCTGTGCATTGCCCCACTTGGCCTCAAGTGCTCGAAGCGGATTTCTTGATAGTTCACGCACTGGTATCCCATTTGGCGTGCCTTTATCATGAGCCATGTTTCGGCTCCGTACCCGACAGGGTATCTTGCGCCAATTTGCTTCCAAAAGCTTTCTCGAATGATGCGTCCGGTTCCTTGCGGAAGCTTTGCATACTCTGAAATGGGTGTGAAATCTCCGCTGGAGACTGCAATGTTTCGATTCTCTTCCATGCGCTGAATCAGAGAGCTGCAATAGTTAGGTGGAAAGATGCAGTCGTCGCTGCTAATCATGAAATAGTCGTATTGCCGTCGCGTTCTCTGAATGCGCGACGACGCACGGTTTATGTTGGCTTCGACCCTCCGAATGTCGTAACCTGTATCCGGCAGTCGGATTACGACTACAGGTGTCGATGTAGCTTTTTTCGCAACTTCGATGACGCGTGGAGTTTGATCAGTGGATCCATCGTCGACAGTCACTACGCATGAAGGTTTCAAACTTTGTTTGAAAATAGATTCTAATGTCTTGGCAATCGAGGCCGCTCCATTCCTCGTTAGCACGACCACCCAGTAACGCAATGGCCTTTGTCTTGCTGTCGCAGTGGGTGGCAGTTTTGCTCCCTCAAGTTGTTGGTACGTCCCCAACAATTAATACTGTTGCAGAAGGGAGGAACTCGAATGTTTATGAAAGGTCAGCCACGATGGGCTGTCGAAGGGTTGATGTGAACCCAAAGTCAAAAGTAGAAGTTCTCTTCGCTACGACATCGGGGTGCTCGGACTCGCGGCTCTCACGGAAAACCACCATCGCAATCGTGGTCATGCTCGTTCTGATCAAAGTCATTCTCGCTATTGTCACGCCCGCTAGCCTTGAGGTGTTCGCATACCTCAACCTTGTAACCAGCCAGAAGGACAAGACCTTCGCCAACAGCCCTTGGGCGTATTTATTCAACGGAACTTTGGGTGCGTGGACCTCGCTGCCCATAGCACATCCTCCGCTTGACAGTATCTGGACTAGCAAGTCGATTCTCATAGACCCGTCACTTCAACTGCTCGTCTTCATGATCAAGCTTCCAATGCTTCTCTCAGACCTCGCCGTAGGCGGCGTCATCTACGTTTTGGGCAGGAAAATGTTCCCGTCATCGCGAATTGCTACGTACGCTGCTCTCCTGTGGCTGACGAATCCGTACGTCACATTCGTTAACGAGATGATGGGGGCCGTCGACATCATTCCAGTCTTGACTGTAATGCTCGGGCTGTACTTGCTGTACGGCCGAAGGTATTTGCTCAGCTTCCTCTCGGTTGCTGTTGGAGTTTTCGTTAAGCTCTTTCCCCTATTTCTCATTCCAGCCTTCGTGTACTCTGCGAAATTGGAGAAGGTCAGGTCGCGTAAGCTGTTTGTTTACATGCTAGTGGGTTTGGCTGCGCTCGCGGGGTATATGTGGTGGGGCCTTCTTGGCGAAAGAATCGGGTTCCTATATGCCGAGACGCCTATCACACAGTCAATTACAGAATTCATTCTAGCTAGGCAAACGGAGACTTTCATATTCGCTTATGGTGGCGGCGATTTTCTAGGCGTGGCCACATTCATCCTAGTCCTAGTCTACCTGGTAGTCTATGAGTTTCGCCCACGCCAATTCGCGGACCCCGTGAAGCTGTCGCTGTTAGTGTTGCTCGCCTACTTGGCTTTCCTAGACCTGCAATTCCAATACGTGATTTGGGTGGCGCCCTTACTAACCCTCGTGAATTTGCTTGACAGGCGAACTGTTGTGCCGACGGGATTGGTGTACGTTTCGTCTTTCTTGTTGGGTTTCGTGAAGGACGGGTTTCAAACCTACGAAGCGTACAGTCTTCTGTTTCTTAACCTTCAGCGGCCGGGTAATTGGCTGGAGAGTTGGCTAAGCTCTGCTATTCAGAACCCGTTGCTGGATATTGTCGCCACACCATTCCTCCGCACGGTTCTCTCGGCCTTCATGATCCTCGTTGCCTTTCTACTGGTATATTCTCCTCGAGGAAAGCCCTGAGGTTCAGTGACATTCGCTTTCGTCTTCCGAGGATGAATTCAGAATATAGAGTTAAGGCGCGGCCAGCGTATCAAACGCTCGACTTACACGACCGAAACTGCCTCACGGGGACTATCCATCTCCCGTACAGGACTGAGGGGGGTGGTGGTGTAGTTTTGTGGGGAAACATGTTACTTTGCTGCGTTTGTGATTAGCGGTTACTTCGGGGTTTCATGAAGTTTTGGACTGGCGCATTGAATCAATCAGCATTTTCAACCCTAGTTTCAGGGAGGTCTTCGATTCAAACCCCAAGATTGCGCGAGCTTTTTCTGTTTCCGCACAGCTCCTACGTACATCACCCTCCATCGGTGGATCCTGAATTGGTTTAGTCTTTATTCTTAGTAAGCTCGCCATTACGTTGTGAAGTTGATTTATGCTGGTTTCTTGTCCAGTTCCGATGTTGTAGCATTGTCCCACGCCTCGCTTGGTCCGTAGAGCGAGGAGGTTCGCTGTGACCACGTCTGAGATGTTGATGAAGTCTCGAGTTTGTTCACCGTTTCCATGGATGGTGGCTCGCGAGCCTGCGAGGAGGGTCTTCGCGAATTTTGTTATGACACCTGCGTACGCAGGGTTCTGTTTCGGCCCGTACACGTTGAAATATCTAAGAGCAACCGTATCGAGGTCATATGCTTCTGCGAAGGTAGAGCAGCATTTTTCTCCAATCATTTTAGACGCTGCGTATGGCGTTGTGGGTTTTTGTGATGCGGATTCGGGGATCGGTGGTACAGTTGCGTTTCCGTAGACGGCACATGAAGACGCGTAGACGAAACGCTGAATCTCATTCACCTTCGCGGCGTGTAGCAGGTTCGCAGTGCCAGTGACGTTCACATGAAATGTCTCTTCCGGGAGGAGGATGGATCGTTTGGGGCTGGTGAGGGCGGCGAGGTGGATTATTGCCTCAACAGGCTTCGCCGCTCGCTTAACGTCTGTCCACCTTGTGATGCTTCCCTTGAGGAAGTGTAATCGTTTGTGGTTCTTCCACCGTTTCAGGTTCCGAAGCGAACCTGTAGTAAGGTCATCGAGTATCCAGACATTCACATCGTTGTCCAGTAGAACATCTGCGGTATGGCTTCCGATGAAACCTGCCCCGCCGGTGATCAAAACTTTGTCGTAGGTCGGGCGCGTAACATCGGTCAACCGAACAAACACTCAGCCTGGTTGTCCTAGGCTTCGCGTGGACGTTCTTTAATGGCCATCGAGATCGCGAGTAGAATTATCGCTCCGAGTCCTAGGAAGAAACCGACCATTACGACAACGCTTGCGACGATTGCGTTACCTATTGCAAATTCCCTTGTCGAGTTATATGAACTCAGAATTTGGAACCACCAATACAAGCCCCAGAGGACCAACAGGATCGCTGGAACGCCTAGAAACCTGATGGGCCGTTTGAGCAATACTATCTTAGCCAGAGCGGAGAGTACATCGCTGAAGTGCAGGACCGGATTTAATGCGTGATCTGTCTCTCCTCCGTACCGCACTTGTATAGGAACCTGCTTAATCACTAGCCCCTTAGCATGGGCTCGCTTGAGGCTCTCAGATTCTGCGCCCATGCCTTCCTCCCCAAAATCCATTACCTCAATGGCCCGCTTGGAGTATGCTCTGAAACCGCTCTGAGAATCAACCACAACGCCGTCAACGTCCCGCACAGCTGTTATGGCGTCAAGAAATCGCTGGCCGAGACGACGCAGGCGCGGGCCCGTCGAGCGAGCTCCCACGGCGATATCAGCTAAGCCGTCGATGACGGGTTTTGCTACTCGTGGTATGTCGTCGGGGTCATGCTGAGAGTCTGCGTCAATCGTTATGAGGACGTTTGCCTGCTGCTCACGAGCAACCTTGAAGATGTTCCTTAAAGCCTGTCCTTTGCCCATATTCCTCTCGTTGAAATAGACGAAGGCGCCTAGGCTTTCCGCTATGGCGGCAGTGTCATCTGTGCTTCCGTCGTCGACTACGATGATCTTGTTCGCATGCTTCTTTGTGCGTAGAATTGTCCGTGCGATGCAAGATTCCTCATTATACGCCGGGATGCCGACAGTTATCGATTTTGTCAATTGATCCTGCGCTACTTCGGTCCCCAACTCTGATTATCTCCAGTTTCCAACGATTCCAGCCCACATTATCAAGTGGAAGATTTCTAATAAGCTAAGCGAAATCCCTGAGAGCCAAACCAGTCTTCCAGTTCCCAGCGTCGCGAGGATAACCGCTTCCTGTCAAAATGAGCAAGAAATTTATGCAAGCAGGACAGTAGAATGCTTGCGGTAGCCGTTATGGCCAAGACCCAGAATCTAACCGTCAGACTGGAAAGGGAGCTCGTTAAGAAGATCGAGGAGGAGGCTCAGCACGAGAAGACTGACAAGTCAACGGTGGCCCGAAAACTGATCGCGGTCGGGATTGAGCAGACTCGCAGGGCGCGCGCACTCGAAGAATATAGGAAGGGTAAGTGCACAATCTGGAAGGCTTCAGAGAAAGCTGGAATCCCGCTACGAGAGATGATTGAGCTCCTTCGACGGGAGAAGATCCCGCTGCACATTTCAACCGAGGATGTTGACGAAGCTTGGAGAGAAGCGGTTGAGGAGTAGCAGACCCATCTATGTTCTGGACGCTACGCCAATCATACATTTCGCTAGGATAGACAGGCTTACGCTTGTTCTGGGCATATGCGAAGCGTACATGACGAGGGAAGCCTACAGGGAAACGGTGGAGCGAGGCCAAGGAAGACCCGACGCAACGATAGTACGTGATACCGTAGAACGCGGAGAACTCAAAGTTTACGACGTTCGCGACCGAAACGTAGTGAAGATGTTTCAGAGGCATCCTGAGATGCACATGGGGGAAGCAGAAACCTTGGCAGCAGTGAAGGAGCTGAATGGTTTTGCAATCGTAGACGAAACCGAAGCACGAACGATCGCCAAGGCCTATGGCGTCAAGACAAGAACAGGAACCCTTTTCCTACTCTTCAGGCTCCTTGCGCTAAAACGGATCGAATCCGCCGAGTGCGAGAGCACTCTTGATGAACTAGTCGAATCAGGATTATACATTGACTCGCACACCCTCATAAGAGCGAAACAGAAACTCAAGCAACATCATTAACCAAATCCCGGAATTCAGTCCGATGCTATTCGTCTGAGCGTTCTCACTGCTTGGAGGCGGTCGCGTCGAGCCACATACGTTCGACACCTTTCACGGCATCTAACTCCGTGTCTTCGCTAACTATGACGGATATCCATACCTTGTCCATAGTTGCGAGATGGATTGCGACTCCTCAAACTCAAACTTTCCAAGTAACCTTCTTCAGTTCTCCTAGCCTAGGGCCTCTAATCCCCATGGACTTCAGCTCGGATAGATGTCTCTGAATCTGGGCATCAGTTTCTTCGGGGGATGGCCTTCCCTTAACGGGTACCCCATTCTCCTCGGGTTCGATTAGGACGACATCTCCTTCCCTCAGTCCATACCTGTCCCGAAGGACCTTCGGGATTAGGATCTGCCCCTTTGGGCCCACCTTAATCCTTAGCTCTACCAAGGCGACCAGGTAAAACGTCGGCTCTACAAACCTAAAACCTTGTTCCTACATGCTAGTCATCGTCTTCTCTTGCCCCGACGCCTGTGACGCTTGCGGCGTCGCGTAACCAGTATCGTGGCTACGGACCCCAGAACGGAGCCTAACAGGGCCGCGAGAACGCTGATTCGGAGTGTTTCGTTGTTTCCGGCTGCGGCGGAGGAGTTTTCTGTTGTGTGTGGTTGGCCGTTTTCTTGGATGACTAGGTTGATGGTGTTTGCGACGGCGTAGAAGTTTGAGGATTGTTGGCTTGTTGCGGCGAGGGTTAAGGAGTAGTTGCCTTCCTTCGCTGACGGGCTGCTGGTGAGTTGGAGTGAGGTTGTGAAGGCGGAGAGCGGGGTGAGGAAGGCGGCTTGGTCGTGAAGGGTTGCCGTGACACCGTCTGGGACGCCGGATAGGGATAGGGCTACGGTTCCGTTGAAGCCTTCCCCTGCTAGGATACTTACGATGAGGACATCCGAGAACCCGCCCTTCGTACCTAAGATCGCCTGGTTGGGTGAAACGAGCATGGTGAACGGAGTTTGAGCTTGCGTGCTGGCGGCGAGTTGAGCAAATGGGAGCATTGCGAGCAGGAATGCTAAGCCTGCAGAGATTTTCAAAGCCTACCGGAGGGGGTATGGAGTCAGTTTATGGTTATCTGCGTTTGGCTGATGGAGGACGAGGTGGGCGGAATCAGCCCCACATTGATTACGTAACTGCCGGTTGAGATTGTTGACGGCACCTGCCAGTCAAACTGGAACGTGCCAGATGCGCTTGCGGATAGGGTTGCTTGCTGCGTGTCGAAATAGTAGTAACCGTTCGGGCCCATTATTTCCACGTACAAGGTTGTGGTGAGGGTTTGAGTGGTTGGGTTTGTGATAAGGACGGTGAGGGAGGCCGTGGTGCCTCTGGAGGCTGATGCGGGGCCGGTTATGAGTAGTTGCGGTTGCGGGGTTACCGTGCCTGCCACGGTTAACGTTGAGACGCTGCTTTCTGAGCCGACGTAGTTTGTGTCTCCACCCCAACTGGCTTTGAGCGAGTATGAGCCGGGGTAGGGTGGAATCCAAGATACGGAATAGCCGCCACCGCTTGCAGTAGTCGTTGTCATGAACGGGGTATAACCTCCTCCCAAACTGTAGCTAAGCACGATGGTTGCGCCTGCGGGTATTCCGGGTGAAGGTTGTGTGGCAGTTAGTGTTCCGGAGAGAGTTACAGGGGATCCTAGAAGAGTTGAGCCCGGTGGTGGGTTCAGCGTCAGGGATGATGAACCGCGGAAGTATGCTGTGAGTGTGTGGGGTGCATTCATAAGCACCGAGTATGATGTGGCGCTCCCTACATTAGCTCCGTCGAGGCTCCAATAGTAGAACGAGTAGAAGCCGCTCGTGTTGGGAGTCTCAGTCACTGGGACCAGAGTGGTGGTGTCCTCCCAGTAGGGGGAGCCACTTGATGATGGGTTCGTAGTTCCTCCAGCGGATGGACTGTTTGCGATTGAGAGGGTATATTGCGTTTTGTAGTTGGCAGTGTAAGTGGCCGTTCCGGTTGGCACAGTAATGGGGTGAGAAATCGCTCCCGAATCGCTCCAAGAGGTGAACACATATCGGGTTCCTGTCGAACCGCTGACCGGAGAATTAGCGGATATCGAGTGAGTTGACCCGGTAACCCAACTATAAGTTGCGGGAGTCGTGACTTGAGGAGCATTGTCCACGACAACGAAACCGGAACCAGTGGGGTTTGAAGTAATGGTGACTTGGGTTGAGGTTACGGTGAAAGTCGCTGAGGCAACGTCGCTTCCATGAGAGCCGGTAACACTAACAGTGTAGGACTGTGCGGCAACCCCAGATGCGACTCTGAACGAAGCGGTGACCGCACCGTTCGTGATGCTGCATGTTGTCCCGGAGAGGAGACCGGATGGGACTGATGATACCGCACAGGTCGTGTCGGTGAAAAGAAAATTCGATCCTGTAATCGACACGGACGTTCCTATACCACCAGAAGTTGGCAAAAGCGAGATGGAGACCTTGCCCTGCGCTAGGTTCGCGGCGAGAACGTTCGCTATCGGGGAACCCCAACCGGTCACTGCGTCCCAACCAAGACTCGCGGAGTAGCCATTATTCGAACCGGACGTGATGTCGTGAAAGGCGGTTGAATATGCCGCACTATTCGCGAGGCCGTAGAGTTTGGGGCCGATGTTGCCGAAAGACCCGCCTCCTCTCACTTGAAGGGCAACCGCGAGGAACCCAGCCCAGAGCGGGGTTGAGAGGCTTGTGCCCGCGCAGAAGAACCAGCCCGCTTGGCCGCCAGATGTGCTACAGACTCCGCTCGAAATTGTTGAGTAAACCCAGAAACCAGGATTGAGACCGAGCATCGACACGTCCGGAACCGCGCGGCCGCCCCTTGCTCCGATCGTTGACGTTTGCCAGGAGGGTTCGGCGAAATGGCCGCTATAACCTCCTCCGCTGATCGAGGCCCCTGTTTCGCTTGCGTAACCTGTGCAGGTACTTGTGCCACAACCTGCCAGTACAAGGTTTGTGGCTCCGATGGCGAGAACGTTTGGGTCGGAGGCGGGGAATTCCGTCCCGAGCGATGATCCGTCCGGCGTGGCTCCTTCATCGCCTGAGGCGAAAAGAATCGTTAATCCTTGCGCTGCATCGATGGAGAGACGGGCGTCGGTGGAGGAAACAGTGAAAGGGGGGAGCTGAGTGTCGCTGCAGGCACTAATGCAAGAGTAATCCCAACTATTAGAGACGACCTTGGCGAGATTATTCGACGCTACATAATCGATTGCGCTCAGACCCCCAGTATCATATAGGAGCACAATTCCGGCTCCTGGTGCCACAGCGTGCACTGCTTCCACATCCATAGCCGTCTCCGATGCCCACCCCGGGTCGTAATTCGAGCTTTTGAAGCAAGATATGGTAGGATTGGGGCAGCCTGGGTATCGAATTGTTAAGGTCGTCGCTGGCAAACCGTACTGAAGGTCAAAAGTGTCGAGAGCTCCTTGTATATTGGGGTCTCCTGGTGCGTCGACAACTGCAACCTTCTGGCCGGTACCATCATATCCGCTGGCAAAAAGACCCGACAGACCGTATCCTACCTGTATGCCCTGTGGACAGTAGGGACTCGAACATGGGGATTCACTAGGTCTGATTGAGGTGTAGTTTTCCAACCCCGTGATTCCGTTCACTAGTGCGGCGAGGTTCTGCGGCATCGTGGGATCTGAATCAGCGGCGTAGAATGAGCTGTTCGTGTTCCTTTGGTATACGCCCAGTCTTAGTCCGAAGACGCGTTGGATTACGCTAACGCTCCCGGCAACGTTAAGCACTAGTGGCGATGGGCCTGAGGTTACGTTGAAGCCGTGTCGTGTCAGGTATTGGATCATTGAGACCTTCTGGCCCGGTGTTGGCAGGTAGGATTCGAGGGTGGTGGCGTTCAGGAATTGCCCGTAGTAAGGGGATGTTGGATCCGTGATCGCGTCCAAGCACTTTTGGAATTGATTTGCGTTTCTAAGCTTGAGCACCAGTTCCGTGTGAAGCAGCTTTGCCTGATTGAAAGTTCCCCTGTACTGGGCTCTCCCAGACTTGACGTCTGGTAGGACGTTGCCGGTTAGCGTTGCGTTGGTTGTTGTGGGTGGGAGTTGTGTTGTGGAATTGTCTGCAGGCGAGGGGGTTAGGCAGGGTGAGGGGGATGTTTGACTTGGGGATGATTGCTGAGGTCTTGAAGTGGCGACAGCGAAAGGAGCCTGCTGGTCGACAAGGGTGGATGCGTTGAGTAGGAACAGGATTAGTAGTAGCGGAGCTACCCAATTCGCACTTTTCACTACTTACACCCGCTCCTAAGCATGTTTGAAGGGTTGGGGAGTTAATTTGGATTTCTTGATGGTTCGAATGGCGTTTAGAGAAAGGGCGTAGGATACCGTCGTGTTTGTTTGTTTGTTGATTTGAATTTGTGGTGTGGTTTTCTGGGTACAACATGTTACTCGTTGTCAATCGGGGTCGAGTTTGTGAGAATCTTCGTCCTCGGATTCTTGAGAAATATGGTGAGGGGGGGTGTCGTATGTTTAGGAGCAAACTATGTTACTCATCCCTAGTCCGGGTGGAGAATCATATGTAGTAGTGGCGGGCGTTTAGGGGTTAGATTGCCGATGTCTGAGGTTCTCATGGATTTGGCCTTCTTGTGGGCGAAACTGTCGTTTTGGGGCAATATCTAAGTACGTGGGCTATGAGAGTGATGTGGGGGAATTGAGTTGGCCGTGGTGGTTGTTGACGAACGTGGGCGATTGACGATACCGTCGGAATTGCGGGTGAAGGATACTAAAGCAACGTTGATCCCGGCAGGGCCTTTCCTGATAATCATACCCCTTCCAACCCAGCCCTTGGAGAGTTCAGCGAGCTGGCTTCGTACAAAGCTCAGCAACAAGGAACTGAAGGCTTTGGCGGACAAGCAGGCACGTAAGGACGCGATCAAGAGGGCCAGGAGGCGGAAGCAGGCTTGATGATAGAGACAGACATGCTTTACGCTCACGTCAAGTTGGATGATTGGCTGAAGCCAACAGCTAAGAAGCTTATGCGCCGCATCGTTCAGGGCGAATTCGGTGTTGTAGTAACAAGCAGAGAGGTGCTGCATGAACTATACTACGTCTCGATGGCTGAAGGAGTCGAACTCGAATCGTTCATCGCTAGACTCGCCGCCCTGACCTCAATATCGAACCTTAAGTTTGTGGACACGACGTCGGAAATCGACATACTAGCAGCGACGCTTATGAAACAATTCAGGCTGAGCTCGATCTTTGACGCCTATTATGCCGCAACAGCCTTGAACGCAGTTGCAGATCACACCATAGTCTCCACGGATGAGGTTTTCGACAACGTGACAGGAATCACACGGAAGGACCCACGAACTCTGTAACAAACATCCGATCAATATTCAGAACCATTAGAGGGGATCTCGAGATTTCTGTAAGACGTAAATTAAAACACGCACATACAGAAGTATAAGTGGCGCCAAGAGTATAGCCATTTCTGACGAGGCGTACCAAATGCTTAGGGCGCTCAAGAAGTCTGGAGAAAGTTTCACTGACGTTATTGAGAGAATGGCCCGTAGAAGCGCGGTTCTGGAACTCGCAGGAATCCTTTCCACGGCAGAGGCCACCCGCGTCGAAAAGCGGGTTAAGGATATCAGGAAACAAGGTGCTCAATAAGTCCTTAGCACGGCTCAAGGGCTGAGGTAGACTTGCTGGCTGAGACAACCTTCCTACTCGATATAATGAAGAACGAAACCCAATACGCAACGGTAGCTATCCAATTCCGCGTGACATCGAATATGGCTCAAAGGACGTTTACGGCGCGGCTTTCCAAGGACACCGATTCTGAATACTACGCAGTGAGATGTGTGGAATTACCAGAGGCGATAAGCCAGAGCAAGACAGAGGAAGAAGCTCTGACTAATATGGACGTTGTTGAAGAGATGTATCGAGCGTCGGTCAGGTTCGCCGAACTTCTTGAGACGCTGGAAGTTCTATTGGACAAAAAGACAATGCGCAGAATCAAGCTTGGTGAAAAACAGTACAAACGCATGCAGTACGTGGTCGCTAAGGGACCGCTGGAAATCCGTAGGGTCCTGTCAACTTGAGCTATACGGCAGTTTTTCTACGCGAATTCGTGAAACAGTTTCGCCGTCTACCTAGAGACGTAAAGCTCAGGGTTAGGCGCCGCGTCAGGAGTTGAGTGAGAATCCATACTTGGGACTCAAGTTGGTTGGTGCACTTGCAGGCTTTTGGAAGGACAGGGTCGGAATATATCGCATCGTCTACAAAGTTGAAGCCAGAAAAATAATCATTCTCTACGATGTTGATCTGAGAAAACGAACTTACGAGTAGAATGGAGCATGGCGGGTTTGGCTTCTTAAAGGGCTCATTTTGGACGTAGTGTTCAATCTAGGTAAGGGAGCTGGGAGGGATAATGGTTGGCAGGCACAATTGCGGCCATTCACGTCAAATTGATTTCTCGATCCAAACCTTGGGGGCGTTTTTGGTTATCTCAAGCGGCAGCGTATATGTCGGCTCCTGTTTTCCCACGGACCTTGCCCATTCAATCATCTTCTGAAGCCCGTCTCTGAGCGGATGGCGAGTTTTGTAGTCTAAGAGTTTCATTGATTTCTCAGCTGTGGAGTAAGCATATTTCACGTCGTTCGGTCGCGCCGGAATGTGTTCAGGCTTCAAGGTAGTTCCAGTGAGTTCGAGGACTAATTTGCAGGCCTCATTGATAGTGACTGCCTCTTCGCTGCCCAGGTTAATGATTTGACTTTGTGCTTTGGCGTAGAAGCCTGCATTTGCAAGAGCCGGTGTGACGTCCTCTATGTAAGAGAACGCGCGCTTCTGCTCTCCATCGCCGTAAATCAGAGGGTTCTTACCCCTCATAATCCCGTTAATCCAAATGCCTAACACGTTCCTGTATGGATCGGCGATGTTCTGCTTGGGGCCATACACGTTATGCGGGCGAACGATCACATATTCCAACCCGTAGACTCGGCCAAAAATTTCGAGCATATTCTCACAGTACGCTTTGGCCGCACCGTAGGGATCTTCAGGCCGGCGTGGAAGGCTCTCGCCGAAGGGCGGTTTTTGGTCTCCGTACACCGCCATGGATGAGGTGAAGACAAATCTCTTGACGCCGTTGTTGACTGCGGATACTAGCAGGTTATTCATGGGGGCTATGTTAATTTCATTTATCGCTATTGGGGAGAAAACCGACTGGCCCTCAGCGGCATATGCTGCCAAATGAAAGATTACATCCACGCCCTTAGCAACGATAGCCTCAACCTCTTCCCTTTTTCTAAGGTCGGCTTTCACAAACTTGCAGCCGGGATTGACATTTTCTTGTTTTCCACCCAACAAGTTATCCGCCGCAATAACCTCGTTTCCCCTACTGAGAAGTTCATCTCCGAGCCATGAACCCATGAAGCCGGCTCCGCCAGTGACGAGAATACGACTAGTAGCCAAGTGACCAACACCGCCTGTGTCTATGCGGTGTTCCACGATTTAACCTGATGAGCCTACGCAACGCGGCTCATCTGCGATATTTCTCGTTTCCCTGGCAACCTTACAGAGACCCGTCTGTTAGGCCTACGGATATCCACTAGGGTAGCTTGCTTAACTTTCCGGCCCCAGCCCGATCGCCCTAACGCGTACTCCCGCTGCTCTGAAAATCCTTACGTCCAAGAAACGTCTGCCATCGATGACAAATGGTTGACGCATCTTCTTGATGTAAACTTGTGGACGGATTTTCTTGAACTCGGGCCACTCGGTTACGAGAATGCAGCAGTCGGCTTGTTCGAGGCAATCGGAACTGCCAGTTGCATATCTAACCCTGCTTCCGAATATTTGCCGAGCGTTTTCCATGGCTTCTGGATCCCAGACTGCAACGGTTGCCCTTTCGTCTAGCAGGTTGTTGGTGATTGGCACGGAGACAGCTTCTCGCATATCGTCGGTCTCTGGTTTGAACGCTAGTCCCAACACTGCGATGTGTCTTCCTCCCAACGAACCCAAGAAGTGTTTCGCGAATTGGACGGCTTTCTCAGCCTGTTTCTTGTTTGTCTCGACAGTCGCCCGAATCAAATCCGCTCCGTATCCAAGCCCTCGGCTAAAACTGAGTATGGCTTCGAGGTCCTTTGGAAAGCACGACCCGCCCCAACCTAACCCTGCGTTAAGGAATTGGGGCCCTATCCGTTTATCCAATCCTATGCCAGCCGCTATGGGTTTGACATCGGCGTGCGGGACGAGCTCCGCTATGTTTGCTATGCAATTGATGAAACTGACTTTGGTGGCCAAGAAGGCATTGTTCGCATACTTGATTAGCTCTGCATTCTCGAAGTCGGTCCTTATTACCGGAGGAAGCTTGGACCCGTGAAATTTCTTGTAGAATCGCTCAAGTCTACGTATAGCAGCAAGGTCATCACTTCCAATCACTATCCGGTCTGGAAATTCCGTATCATAAATAGCGTTCCCTTCTCGCAGGAATTCAGGGTTGGAGCAAACTGAGAAGTCAATCTCCGGCGTCTTTTGAGATTCCCGTTGAATGGTTGCCTTGACGACGTTACGGGCGGTGCCGGGCGTTACTGTGCTCTTGATTACTACGAGCTGATATTTGGCGGCGCCCCGTAGCGATTGTCCGATCATTCCCGCTGCCTTCTCGACGTATGACAGATCTATTCCGCCATCGGCTCGACTCGGTGTGCCCACCGCAATGTAGGCTAGGTCAGAACTCGAATTCAATGTGGGGTCCTGTGTTACCACCAGCGTTCGTTTCTTCAATGCATGATCAAGGTACTCCCTCAATTTAGGCTCGTAGAATGGAGGTTCGCCTTTTTGGAGCATTTCGATAACGCGTGGATTCGGATCGATCCCGATGACTTTGAGCCCATGCTTTGCAAAGGACGCTGCCATTACTAGCCCGACGCGGCCTAGGCCGAATATGGAAATTCTTCGCATGTTCCTCACCGGCCTTTCTTGAAACGTTTCGATGCTACCCTTAACAGACGGATCCGAAAGCTTGCTCAAGTCCGTACCGAACCTGTCTTTGCCGTGGCGTTGCGATAGGACAGCTCCAGTGCTTCCCAATACGTCTCAGGCGTTCCGATGTCCAAGCGCAGGTCCTCTGGTTGTAGGCTGACTGCCTGAACGTTGTGTCCCGAATCCAATAGGCCCTGAATGGCGTCCGTCAGCTGAATCTCTCCCAGCTGGTCTCTCTTGGTTTTCCTAAGGGATTCGAAAATAGTTCCGTTGAAGATGTAAAGAGGCATGATAGCCAAGTTGCTCTTCGGGTGCGTCGGTTTCTCCTCGACGCCCAACACCTGCTGTCCTGTGCTTGACGCGCGTACCTCCGCGACCCCATACCTTCTCGGATCCTCCATTTGTTGAATTGTAAGAGTCGCATCTGCAACATTGTCGAAGTGCGCATGAAGCAGACGTGATTGTATTGGGATCGAGGCCGAAATTATGTAAGTATCACCTGCGTGCACAAAGAATGCTTCAGCGCCAACTAATGGCTCGGCTAGAAGAACAGCGTGGCCGAATCCCTGAGGGACAGGCTGATTCACCCAAACTATTGTTGATTCATCGATTCTATCGTAAAATCGCTCTAACTGCAGCGCTTGAGTCGTCTTACCGTGTGTGTTCAGCCCCCTAACATAGTCTCGGTCAGGGGTAAAGTGGTCCTCGATCGCTCGTTTCTCCTTGCCAACGACGAAGCAAAATTCCCTCAGGCCTAGGTCGAATAGTTGCTCGAATATCTGTTGGACAGCTGGTTTTAGGCATAGGGTCCCGCTGTCTGAGGCGAACAGTGGCAGCATCTCCTTGGGTTGCTCTTTCGTAGCGGAAAGGAGACGGGTCCCCAGACCCGCAGCTGGAATTACTGCCTTTGAAACTTCGCCCATGACTCCTATTTTCGGTGACATTGCTTGTTCTTCTCGTTGACACACACTCGAAATATGCTATATGAATACTGCTCGAAATGCGCTCAACGTTGGATATAGAATGATGTTTCGTGGGGAACTATGTTCCTCGTCCCGAATGAGGGTGGAGAAATGGTTTGTTCCCATCGCGCTTGTTCTTGCGCCATTCGCTATCTTCGTAGCGTACTATTCTGGACAGTTACCTTTAGTGTTCCATTCTTGTAGTGAGAGGAATTGTGCTGCTCTTGGGGGGCCCGAATCCGGTCAAAACCAGTCACCTACGATGTGGCCAGGCCGCATTGTGCGAGTGCGTCCTAGAGTCGGCGGGGATTGTCTTGGTCAACTTCGGCCGTCTAGTGTGAGCGTCATCAGCTGGACTAATGACAGGCCATAATTCAAGAAACGCTTCGCGGATTACTGCTCTGATTGAGTTGACGTTCGTTTTGGTGTGTTCCGAGCGTTTGCTCTCCCAAAGTAAGTGGTGGATTGTGCGCCGACATAGCCACCTTCGTTGAGTATTTTGAGCTTCTCCTCAATGTTGCTGATTCGCTTTTTGTCGTCTGGCGTAAGCAGATTGTCCCGCTCAAGTACCCTCTTTGACATTTCTAATAATTCCAGATAGAGAGGGCCAAACGCATCAAGCCAAATACCTGGGGTGAGCTTGAAATAAAACGGATTAGACTCCACGCCAACCTCGGCCTCGGATTTGTACGCGGGGCTTTTCTTAAGATGAACCCAGCCAATTGCGATTGAAAGCGGTACCCCTACTGCCGATAAGATGACAGCGAATGCTGTGAAGCTCCCTGCAAAGATGCTTCCAACATAAGGTGCATGGCTGATTGCGAGGTACCAGACAACAACCAGCGTGTTAAGGGCGCCCAGGATGAACGTCAGGTAAGTCCCATATCCCGTTCTGAAATAGTACCACAGCCTTGTGATAAATTCGAGCCTGTTGACCATTGAAATCCTGCAACAGTTGAACATAGGGCGATATATGAGCAGTTTGCCGGATATGCCACGGGCGATGTCGTTCGCGCAAACTGTTGAAGTTCACTTTGTACGTTGTCCGATAACGGCACGGTTATGGACTGCGATTAAGAACTCGCATCTCTCCACGATAACCAAACGTACTGACATACTTGGCTACAGGTAATTCGTGAATTGGCGGTCAATGCGGGAGTCATTCCAAGCTGCTAGGGCTAGAACAGCCAGTAAGCTGAGGGCCAGAACTCTTCTCAACACGGTTTACCTGTTTTCCGGGAGGTTAGTATTTCTGATAACGCATGCAATTGCCAGCTCTCTCCGGCCAGGCTGGCAAGTTGGGGAGCGGTAACGACGAGAGACCCAGGCTAGCTTACTTCGATTGTCACGGTGTAGCTGCTTACACCTGCGAGCGAAACGTAGGCCGTCCAGACCTGGGCGCTTCCGGGTGCGGTTAGAGTGAATGTGACTCGATGTATGAGGTTGTAAGTGCTGCCGATTCCTGCGACCGATATTGAGGTTCGGTCATAGACGACCGCTCCACTCTCCATTCGAGTTGGATTCCCGCTAGGATCTGCGATTGACACAATTCCCTGTGGGGGCGCCCCTGACCCTGTCCAACTGTACATTAAGGTCACCACGATTTGGGTAGCCGACGCTTTCACGCTGAAGCCGAAGGATACAGGCCCAGTGGACAGGGAATCATCTATGAAAGTCGTGCTGCCGTTCGTACCATCCATGTGTAGAAGCAGAACAGTGTTGCCGTCCGACACATACGCTGCCGCTGGTGGCGTGAAGCCGCTTGTCCAACGAGCGACCTTACTCACACGATATTCATCAATCCAGCCGTCAAAATAGCCTGTTCCCCCATCTTGTTTGCCGATGAATAATGTGTCGGTTATTCCGCTTGGGGAACGTGAGCTTGTTCCAGAACCTAACAAAGTTCCATTTTGAAATATGTAATAAGTTGTTCCAGAATGGACAAGCCCCATGTGGTACCAAACACTAGTACTTAGGGTCGTATTGAAACTGATGCTATCATAACTACTGCCTCCCGTATCAATAAAAAATCCCAAAGCCATCATGCCACTATTGTTGTACAAGTTAAACGTGAAAATGTTGCTGGTGGAAGGATTGCGGTAGTCGTAAAACTGCATGTAGTTTCCAGCAGTAGGTAGACTGTTGAATCTTACCCAGAAATCTACTGTGAAATCAGATGCCCAACCGTTGAAATCCGAACTGTTAGGGACCATTAAATATTGTGAGGACGAGGCTACGAATTTGCCGCTTGCCCCACCAAACACGAACTGAGACGTATCAATAGAAGCACCGCCATTCGAAGTCACGCTTTTGGTAGCTGCGTAGACTTGCTGAATGAACTCGACTTGGATATTGTTGGTGAATGATCCAAAGTATAGCTGAAGTTCATGTTCGCCTTGTGTAATGCTTAGTAAAAGTTGATGTATGACAAGCCAAAAATCAAAGAACGGCTCACGCTTAGGCAAAAGAGGCAATGTGGACGTAGGATCCATAGTGACGAATGTTTTGGTGCCTAAACGGTTTTGGTCGAATGAAACCCTCGGTGTGATCAAGATTAGGCTTAGGATTAGGAGCGCGTAAGCTAGGTGCCTACGACGAAGATGATGCTCAGATAAGACTATGCCCTCCCCTAAAGCTCCATAGCCACACTTGGTTGATTTGAGAATTGCGGTTCATGCATCCTCTCCATAGCCAATCCCATATCGGACTTGCGCCATACCGCGATACGGTGATTGGGGTGCGCTGGTTGTTGTACTGTTTAGGCGGGCTGGATTCAAGATTCTTGAGATAGGTTTCTGGGTCCAGTTTGGACTATGAGGTGATAATACTGAGAGATCAGTATTGGCCTGATATTTTTGAGCTGCGAAGCATAACTAATGACCCTGTTCGTGTAGCTCAATGTTGGATATTGGCTCAAAAAGGATATTGGCTCAACAAGATTCAGCGGACGTTTTTCTCGACAAAGATAAGGCGCAGTCTTTCGAGGCAATTTTGAACGTTTCTCTTGCACGTTGGAAGAAGCCTAACGAAGTAATTTTTTAACTTTTTAACCGTCTCGCTCGGGCTGGGCTCAATCCCACGGTCCAGATTTTCACTTCTTCGACCATGTTCGATCCCTAGGTAGTTTCCGTCTTTGCCAGCATATGCTTCCACAAGCGGCCCGGTATCGAGCGAATGGATTGGCGGTCTTTGACGTCGGCCTTACGAATATCTTTGATGTATTGCTGAATGGCAGCGCAAACGTCATCTAGGCGTCGCGCCGGTGGGAAGAGAAGCGGGCACTTCTCAGTGAGAGGATTGTTTTGCTTGATGAACCGCTGTGTATGAGGCCCGGCGGAGCCATGAACACCCGAACTGATACCGATGTTGTTCGTCAGGTAGTATCGGGTTAGGGCATGCAGCCAGCTGTGGTACAGAGAAAGGAGAGCAATCGGCAGATCCCAATAAAAGCCAGGTCGCGCCTTGGTCAGCAGAACCGCACCGGAGATATCGTCGCCGGCGAAAAGAGGGACATCGTCTGGACTAGGAAAAGGGCTTCGAAAGTCGAGGAGGTCGGAGGCGACGGTCTCCCAACGGTCTGCCCATGTGCCCCATCCCCAACAGCTGAAACGTGGTGAAAGCACAACATCATACGCATAGCCTCGGAGCGAATTCGGCTTCAAAGAGGGATATCCACCGACGGAAAACACCTGCCGTACCCGATCGTAGTGAGCGAGTAGAGTGCACATTGACTCATAGAAATGCTTGGCTGGAAAGACATCGTCCTCGAGAACAACTGCCCTTGAGTAAGACTTGAACACCTCAATAAGGCCACGTGTGATATTGGCAGCGCAACCAATATTCCGGCTTCTCTCCACAAGTTGCACCTCAGTCCAGTTCACTGCCCGAACGATTCCGCGCACAAGATTGACTTCCGATTCTTCGGCTATATTGCGCGGCCCATCTGCAAAGACAATGAGTAGATCTGGACGAGTTGTCTGCTCTCTTAGAGCGTCTAAGACAAGCTGAGTTGTATCAGGCCGATTGAAAGCAAAGAGAACGACTGGGACGTTCATTCAGACCACAACTGCTAACTGTCGGGTAAATCTCTTTTATACACATTAATTGCTTTCCTCGCCTGACCGATCATCTCAGGGGATAGGATTGCGAACCAGGGAAAAGCTTCTTGAGAAATTTGTGCTTTTTCTTAACAATGTGAGGTTCGTTGAATCTCCACTCTTGGTGGAGCGCATAAAGCATGGCAATGTTTACTTCTCTCAGACCGGCGAGGACATTATACTGAACATGCTTTTCACGAAGAAGGACGGGTTCTATGTCGATGTCGGCTGCCACCATCCGACGAGATTCTCAAACACACTCCTCCTATATAGGAGGGGGTGGCATGGGATCAACATCGATGCGGATTATCGAAATATGCGTGAGTTCGAAAATGCTCGAAAGCGGGATATTAACCTTAACCTCGCGGTATCTGATACCGAGGAAGTACTACCGCTCAATCTTTTCGATGAAAGCGCTGTAAGCACATTTTCTTCCAATTGGGCGAAGCGAATGTCTAGAGCATACAAGTCGTCCCCCCGGAAAGTTCTAATGAGAACTACCACCTTAGCGAAGACTCTAGACAAATATCTCCCGAAGAATACGCGCATCGATTTTCTTAACATTGACGTGGAGGGTTATGATTTCAAAGTGCTAAGGTCGAACAATTGGGAGAAATATAGGCCTAGTTACGTTTTGATTGAGATGTTCGACTCGCCATCTGGCTCGAAGAGAAACAAGTCCATAGATTCATATTTGAGGAAACGCGGTTACGAATTTCTTGCAAAAACTCTCTTCAGTGCCGTATACAAGAAAATCAGATGATGAGATGATTCGTGGATTCGACGCGCGCTACAAGAGGTCTTCTGGCTTCATAATGATTCATAATTTGACATGTAGGGGGAAATGCACAGAGGAGTCGTCCTTTGGGCTATTCAACGCGTCCTACACGTCGCATGGAGAGACCGCCTGGACCTGCGACTGATTCCGTTCCCTGAGGCGATGCCCCAGATAAACCGGTCCAACTGTAGATCAAACTGACCACGACCTAAATGGCTGTTCCCTTCACGCTGAATTGTGGCGCCGCGCTGACGGTCACTGTGGACTAACTTAGTCTTTGTGTCACAACCGAACTGATTCGCCCGATCTCACAAATACTGCAATCCCGTTCCTATCGCCCCGATCCTCCAATGCCACATTCCACCCGCCATCTTGTCTCAACTCTTCAAAGACCGTGCTATTCTTCATCGTATTGATATCATCAAGGAGAACAACCTTCAGCCCTCGGTGCCTAAGTTTCGACCATTCCGCGTATCCAGAGAATTCCCCTCCATCTAGGAGCAGAACATCTATTTTTGAGGGAATTCTCTCAATCACCAGTGGTGCAGTTCCAGAATTGTCAACATCCGATTGATAGTGTAGGTAATAGTGGTCTTTCGCCATTTGCGAGCCAAAAAGTGGATGAGCCCTTATTTCTTCTTCTTTCATTATCTCATCGGGACGCACGACTGTCCCGTAGACCAGTTGAATCTTGTCGTTTATCTTACCTTTCCAATGTTTCGTGGCACAGGCGTAAAGCCCTCTGTCATTTTCTAAAGATATGAAAAGGTAGTCATCATCCCTTCCGAGCAGGGCGTCTATGAAGCATCTTGTGCTTCCCTGACCGTTCCATGTGCCGATTTCTAGAAATGTCTGGAACCGTGAATCTTTCGCAACGCTGCTTATTATTTCCCCAAATCGAGACTGGCGATTTATTTGACCTTCCGTCGGCGCGGACTCCGATTCACACATCACATTGTGGTATGCATGACTGAATAACCATCTGATACGCCTCCCGACTGAATTTCCCAGTTTTGTCAACTGCTACACTACCGGATCGAAGCAGAATCGATGTCACGCTGTTATATTTTATACTCAATGGTCAACGGCTCGCTTATGTTGGCCCGAACGGCACGAAGCATCAACCGTCTGCCATCGCTACAGGATGGCGCACGGCCATCACGCTCCTGTTTTGTCCTGGATTTCAGTTGCTAGGATCTCGTGGAATTGTCGCGTCAAAGCGGTCTGGCTAAAGTCTCGCCTAGCTGCCTCGAAAACACGTATGGCTGCTTCTCGATGCCAGTCGGCTGATTGGTTGGACACCCAATCTACTTCTTTGCGGATTTCATCTGAGCTAAGGGAGGAGAGGGTCAATCCGAAGTCCGCAGTATCGATGCCGGCCTCCTTGCTCACGATCGGAATGATTCCGTGATTCATCAAGAGCACAACAGAACCTGGAGAAGCTCCGGCACAGATTGGGAAAATTGTGGCTCCACATTTGCGAATCAGCTCAAAGTACTGGGAGGTGCCCACTTTAACCCAACCGACGGGCACGATGTTTGGAGTCTCATACAGTTCCTTATGAAAGCATTTCACGAATTCCTTCTCATGAACAAATGACCCACAGACAAACAACTTGAGTCGGGGGAGCTGGACGAAGGCTTCCAGCACTAGGTCCAATCCAACTAACACCTGCCCGCTGCCTGAAAAGTAAAGGAAATTGTGTCTCGCTTCTTCGAAGTTCTTGCCCTTTGGTATGCCCGACAAATGATCATATCCATGATTGTTCCAGGTAAGAATTTTTTTCCTGAAATATGGCCGAAAAGTTGCCGCAACATCTTGATTGCCAATGCACGCGATCGCATCGAAATACTGCAAGTATTCCGCCCGGTCCGGGCTTTGGCGAACAGGTGGCAAGAGGCATCCTCGTTTCCTCCGCACGTCATCAAGCCTTTCTGTTTCCCGCTTATTCGCAAAGTTGGCTTGACTACCTGTCGCAAGAAAGATCTTCACAGCCCGGTCAGGAAGCTCCTTAGCGAGCTCTTCAGCAGCTCGCCCAAAACCAATGAGCAGATCGTATGAGTCTTCAAACTTGGCGTGATCGCTATTCCAGTCGATAACATCAACGACATATCCTAGCTCACCCAGCAAGCGCGCAATCTCCAATGCGCACCATCTGTTTTGGTGAACAAGAAACTCGCTGGAACTAGGATTCAACAAAAAGGGGCGCGTAATGTACGCAAGCAGCGCCCGCGGACGGCCCACCGGACTCCGGACTTTCGTTACATTGAACAGCATCTCCGGAGCTGGTCCGGCTGGATGCAGGAATGTTGTGATCCAATGGGAAAAACGTGGCATTGCAGGGCTCTTCACCGAATCCCTCCATGAGTGCTGTTCTCAATGCAGTTTGTCATTTAGGTTTATTTCGCGACGTAGTCTACGAGTATTTCACCGGCGAATTGCCCAAACTGCCGAAATTGAACCTTTCGCCGACAAATGCCCTAGCTGTCGACAATTTCGCGGATATCCTCACGAATATTTCCGCATTAATCCTGATGCGACCATTACTACACGGATCCCGACTATTGCATCAGAGCCAAGAAAGCTGGATACAAGGTCGTCTATGTCCCAGATGCGGTATCATGGCATGGGACAAGCTCTACAGTGGGAGCTGGAAGCAGGAGACAATAATTACTCTAACGAAAAGCATGGAATGAGGTTTCTGATAAAGGACTGAAGCGCGATTGATTCTCTATAGCTTCTTCTTTCGTAGGGTTCTGCTTGCTCTCTATTGGAGTCTATTGCTAAGGAGGAGACGAGGCGACGCTGACGTTGGAGGCCGCACTGGAACCTGGTCAAGTTAACGCAGCACTGGCAGCGAAAGCTATGGTTTTGGCAGGATAGAATGTAGAGAAGTTCTGTGCTGCCCTCTCAACGAGTGAGGAAATCGTGGCCGAGCCCGCTGGAGTTGTGTGTCGCTCGCTCGATAGGGCCCACCCAGAAACCTTAACATGAAGAAGGCCAAGTCAAATGGAATTGTAATTCACGGCGCGACTCGATTGAGTTCGGACGTTAGGGTTTCTGCCACTGCTCAACAACCTGGCGGAGTCCCTCGTCAAGAGTAACCTGGGGTTTCCAGCTAAGTTTTGAGCGAATCTTTTCACTATTGAGTACGATGTAATCTGTGTCCAAATGTGCAGGACGTATCGGATAGCCTGGCGGATAGCTTCCGCGGACTACTCTGCCTTTGAAGTTTGTCAACGTTGCAATCTTCTCTGCAAGTTCAAGATTCGAGATCGGGTTTCCGGGGGACACATTGAAGACCTCTCCTATTGCTTTTTCATTTGCCATTGCTAGTAAGTATGCTTTCACATGATCGTGGATCATCATGTAATCACGAATATGTGACGGCGCGCCAATGTACACCGTGCGATTGTTGAGCATCGACTCAATCAAATACTCGACCAAGAACCCCTTCTCTCGCATCCTGCCGTAAGTATTGTTGCACCGAAGCACTGTTGCCTTCAGTCCGTATACTTTTATTGCCATCTGTAGGTAATTGTCTGCCGCGACTTTTGAAACGCCATAAGGAGAGGACGGGATCAGTCTAGCTTCTTCCGGAGTGGGAACATGGGGCTGCCAACCGTACACCTCGGCAGTCGAAGCAGCAACGAGTCTCGTCTTTGCGGAAACTTCGAGAACTGCGTGAGCAACATTCATTGTCCCTCCGAAGTTTACCTTGGCGTACGGGAACGGATCGTCAAAGCTGTACCTTACAGGCGTGATTGCACCTAGATGAAACACAACCTCGGGCAGACTCGAAGCTATGGCGGATCGAACAGAATGATATTCAGCGAGATCACCCTCCACAAACCGCACGTCGCTCATTATCGATTCGAGTGATCGAAGTTCCGATCGTGAGGCATGCCTGATCAAGCCGTAAACGTCATGTCCTTCTTCCACGAGTCTGCGAGCCAAACTTGAACCGATGAAACCGGTTATGCCGGTGATTAGAACTGACATTGCGTTAGACCGACCTCGGTTTCAGTTGATTCTCTAGGTCTTCCAAGTCTTTCATTGTATTGACAGTGGCCCAAAAACCTGTGTGCACATATGCTTTGAGCTTTCCCAACGAAGCCAAATGTGGAAACGTTGTACGTTCAACGTCTCCCTTTTCAGGCAGATAGCCGAGGATATCATGGGAGAAGATGTAGGTCCCAACGCTCACATGGTGAGAGTGGAGTATCGGCTTCTCCACAAAACCAACTACATTAGCACCCTGAAGTTCGACCACTCCATACGGGCTCCTCAGTGGCCCGACAGCGATGGTAACAGTCCCACCATTCGAGCGATGAAACGCTGCGAACGAAGCCAAACTCAAGTCCACCAATTCGTCTCCGTTCATAGCAAGGAAATAATCGTCATCAACGTACCTCTGTATAGCCTGTCGGAAGCCTTGGCTCGTGCCCCCCTCCACCGTATGCACACTATATCTTATCCCGACGTTGAATCGATTGCCGTTATCGAAATATTCCATTATCTTCTCTTTCTGATAAGCTACGCCAATTATCAGGTCCTGTATGCCGTTGCGCGTCAGCCATTCAATTATCCACTGAAGCAAAGGTTTGCCGGCCACACTAATCATTGCTTTCGGTGTATCGCTGGTCAATGGTCTAAGGCGAAGTCCTTCACCACCCGCCAGTATGATCGCGGTCTTTATGTCGTACGAGGAGCGCACTTTCCTTACTCCTTCGATAGAGCGTTATCCGGCAATATTTGAAGCTGATTCCACGCTCCTTCGGAGCCGAAGAAATTTGACCGCTTTCATAAGAGAGGTCTTAAGTCGTTTCGAGTCGCCAAAGGGAAGTAGCCCAGACCTGTCGGTTCCTGCAAGGGTCTTTCAAAGTCGATGACTCGGCATTAGCCAATCAATTCAAGCATTACGGACATGATTGACTGCCCGCTTTCGCGGATTCGTTCAGGAAGTTTGTGTCGTGCCTGTTGTTCCAAGACTGAATCCGGTCCTGGGTAAGCCTGTTCCCAAATTTCATCCATCTTGCCAGCTAGATCTTCAGGATCATACGGGTCAAAAAAAGTAGACGCAGGCGGATTCTGTTCTCTATGAGGGGGTATGTCAGAGAGCAGGGCGCGTTTGCCAACGGAAATCGCTTCGCTGATTGTCAATCCGTACCCCTCGAATAAGGAAGGGTTGACAACACATATCGACTGCCGCATAAGAGAGAATATGTCATCGCGAGCAGTGGAACACAAAAGTATTACTTGGTCACGTAAGCCAAACAGAGACAGGTCGGTCAATAACGTGGCAAAGTGCATCGGATGGCGATGGTCTCCTGGATAACCGTCACAGACAACGCATACTCTGACACCCCGCTCCTTCAGAAGTCCTAATGCCCTGAACACGATCTGATGATTCTTGTGCTTCCAGAAGCGACCAGGAAGATAGAGGAACTTCTCTGGTAAATTGTATTTGCGGATCACTGACTGCGGGTCTTTTTCCCATGTTGATTCAGGAGGGCATATCACGGGACTGACTACCCTTGCTTTGCTTGCATACGGTGGCGCGAACAGTTCGAAGTCTCTTCTAGTGGATTCGCTCATCAAGATGACGCGGTCAGATATCTTCGCGGTCTTTAGGTACTTTCGATTTCTGTTATCGATTTCTTGGAGGCTAAACATCTCTGGCAGACGAACATGTTGGAAATCCGGTATCCAGGACAGCTTGGCTATGCCAGGATATTGATCTGAGAGTAGCAGTCCAAAAACGGCATCTATATTGTGTTCTTTAAGCTTGCAAGCCAAGGCGATGTCGCATGAGAACAAACGCGTCGCTGCAAATGCGATCAGCCGACTAGTTCGATTGCGGCTTATTCTAATGACCTTCATGTCTCTTTGAAGAGAGGTCAGTTCGGATGGGTGACTTTGATTGCCTCGACGCAACTGATAAAGCGTAACATTATCGTAAGTTCGTAGCAGAGCATAGAAAATCGCTTCGACATAGTTGACCCCGGCACGCCAAGCTTCGTCGTCGGGGACTTCAACTAAGATATTCAAGAATCATTTGTCTCCTTGCCAACGAGTCGATCTAATAGCGTCCTCCACGGAGGAACTTATAGTTTACAAATCGCGTCTTTATCGAGTCAGGTCAAACTTTCGCTAATTCCGAGCGGGACATTCTTGAGCCGCAAGTATACTCGAATACCCGATTACAAAAATCTTCGTGCCCGCATCAGGGGCATGTGGCCCTCATCTTTCGCATGAATTTATAGGGGGCACGGAGTCGTATCTCCGATCGCATCTTTGGAGAGCCTCCCGTGGAATTTCCTATGAAGACATCGCCAAGAATTTCCATAGTGACGCCCTCATACCAACAAGGGCAGTTCCTCGAGGATTGCATTAGGTCCGTTGCGGAGCAGGACTATCCGAACGTTGAACACATTGTTATCGATGGCGGCTCGACTGACGGAAGCGCGGACGTTATTCGCAAGTTGAATGACAAATTGGCATATTGGGTCATGGAGCCAGATGCGGGACAATACGATGCGGTCAACAAAGGTTTCAGGCAGAGCACTGGCGAGATAATGGCATGGCTGAACAGTGACGACAAGTACACGCCTTGGACCTTATCTGTGGTTTCCGAGATTTTCAGCTCCCATCCTGAGATTGAATGGTTGACCACTCTATATCCTCTGACTTGGGATACCGAAGGCAGGGCGGTGCGCTGTGATCAGTTGGGTGGGTTTGAGTGGCATTCCTTCTCAAAGGGAGCAAACCTACCAGGGCGATGGTGGTTTGCCAGAGCATTCATTCAGCAGGAATCCACTTTCTGGAGAAGGACTTTGTGGGAACGTGCGGGGGCGCATGTTGATGCTTCATTCAAACTCGCGGGCGATTTCGAATTATGGGCTAGATTTTTCCAATATGCCGACTTATATTCTGTTACGACCCCGCTTGGAGGCTTTAGAATACATGAAGCCCAGAAAACATCAGGCCATTTCGAAGAATATCTGACTGAGGCCGAACAGGTCCTTCGCAGATATGATTTCCACCCTTATGGAAAACTCCAAACTATCGTCAGAAGGGGTCTCCACTACAGTGTTGGCAGCAGACCTCTGCTTCCAAGAAATCGATTTTATCTATCCCTTCTATCTGGGCTTGCTCGTTTGTCAATTTTCGACCAGGTTAAGGCATGCACTTGGGATTCAAAGGGTAACTGCTGGACCACTCGCACGGGTTATGTAGCGTGATCTAAGTCTGGGGGTCGAAGAAGTAATGGTGACTCTAGCACGGACCGAGGAGAGGCCAATCATGCCACATCATCGCAACGAGGTGCAATTTCCAACTGAGGCGGGAATCGGATATGGTGAGGAGCACCCAAGACCAACAGGAGGGAGCTTTCCTTCACTACGGACAGACTGCTAGTGTCCAGCGTTACACCCTCACTTAATCAAGGGAGATTCATCGGGCAAACGATACTCTCGGTCAGAAATCAAACTTATGCAAATCTGGAACACATTGTGAGGGTTGTCGTTAGCGAGAAGAACTTTGGACTCGCACATTCGAAGAACATCATACACTTCTACGACAAAGGATCTGATTATATGCATGCCTTGATTCAAGTTGGTCAAGCTGTTACGATCGTTCCGGATCACAGACAGACAGGAGAACGTTCACCTCAGGGGAAAACCGAACGTTTGTGTCGCCCCATCGATACCTCTGTCAAAAGAATTGCCCATACGGTGCCTCAGATCAAAATTGAGTATTTACTTCAAATGCTTATGAAAGTTGGCGAAAAAGCCTTCGCCCTACGCTAATGTATTTATCGGCTATATGGTTCGTATGCTATTCGATGACACCTTGAAGGGCGGAAAGACCCGCGAGCTCGACGATGTCCTTCGAAATGAAAATACGCGATTAACAATATTCTCTGTGCCGAAACCATTTACTGAGCATATCGAGACGATCCAGCGCAATGCAATTAAGAGTTGGGTCCGCCTCGGTCCGTTCTGTGAAATTGTTCTGCTCGGTAATGAGAAGGGAGTGCGGCAGGTCGCAGAAGAGTTTGGAACAAAATTCGTTCCTCATATCGATCGCAACGACTACGGAACGCCCCTGATCAACGACGTGTTCCAAAAAGCCGAGCATGTAGCCGCATGCCCGCTGATGTGCTACGTGAATGCTGACATTATGCTGCCTAGCGACTTCCCTGCAATTGTTCAGTACACTTCGCGACTTAGAAGATTCCTGATGGTCGGGCGACGTTGGGATTTAGATTTAAGGGAGTCTTGGAATTTTGACCACGCTAATTCCGAGCAAGAGCTACGTCGACGCTTGGCTGAGAGAGGCCAGATACGTTCTTTTTGGGCGATTGATTATTTGGTTTGTCCTCGGGGTATGCTTGGCAAGCTTCCACCCTTCGCGGTGGGACGACCCGCTTGGGATAACTGGATCATTTACAGGTGCCGATGCCTCCGCGTTCCCGTCGTTGACGCCACCAAGGCAGTTACGGTGATACACCAAAGCCACGACTACGCTCACATAAGGGGTGGGGCTAGCAACACTTGGGAGGGCCCCGAGGCTGAGATGAATAGGGAACTCGCGGGAGGTTTCCGGCACATATTCTCGCTTCGCGATGCGACTCACTTTGTCATACGAGCAGACAATGAGATCTATCTACGAAGGCGCTTTACTCTTCCCGTCCCGATCCGAGTCATGGTGAACCTAACCATCTTCGGCAGAGCGCTGACTGAGAAGCTTAGTATTTGATTCATGGCCGGTCCAGGACTGGCGTGACTGGAAAAACCTGAATTTTCCATGGTCGCAACACCCGCTCGTAAGAAATCTCAGCCATCAAATTCATATTGTTCGATTGTGCAGTTTTCTATACTATCGTGGTTTAAGCAGAAATACGCCTTCGGTCAAGTCTACGAACGCTGATTTCTTTCCTTCTCCTATTACCGATAGGGTTGAGGAATCGTGAAAGTTTGTTGATAACACGAAGCGTTCTAGGGTTGAGGAATCGTGAAAGTTTGCTGATAACACGAAGCGACCAGGGGTAGCCAAAAAACTGTCGACGGGTTAGGTCATCAGCTTCGTCAAACCATGCAAAGTTCTTGGGATGCTTCAAGGGGAATTCAATATTGCTAACTGGCAAGTTCGCAACAGGACTCTCACTGACTGTATGAGTTGCCCCCGAACTGAAACCAATATTCGAAACCAAGTTAACTGCAGGCATAATCGAAATGCCCTTGCGCGCTAGGCACGCAAATGCCCATTGATAGTCCCAAGTGTCAATCTTGTAAGCGCACACCATATTCCACATACTCTTCCAGAACTCCTTCTCCGATTTGGTAGCGCACGGCTCCAAGTACCTTTCCTTGTTCTTTGTGGTGGACCAAACCTTCATGTCCACATCATAGTGTCGCCAAGCGCGGCGCCAGCAAGCCCATCCCCAAGTGTGCGGATAGCGAGAAAAATAGTAGCTGGTTTCGCAAGGTCTATGTCCCAAGAGAAAGTTATCGCCGCTGACGTGCATGACCCGCTCATCATCCTCGTACCTCACCAGCAGGTCCTCGCAAAATCGAAAGAAAGACTGATTCGGCAAACAATCATCTTCCAGTATGATTGCCTGGTCCACGGTAGCGAAAACCCAGTCTAACCCGCTAGAAACGCGGCGTCTGCACCCCAGATTGGTTTCGGCGAAGTTGGTCACCACCTCGCAATGCCAGTCCACCTGTTGGATGACCGCGCGAGCAGCGGTACACTTCTCACGATCGCCCTGCTTGTTCGGGCGTGGGCCATCAGCCACAATCAATAGTTTGGGGGGCCTGGCTCTTGCAATCTCAGCAAACACTCGAGTGGTGTATTCTGGGCGGTTGTAGATCAGAAAGGCAACGGGAGTGCGGAGACGAAACGTGGAAGATGAGCGATCGTCTGTGTCTGTCATGCTTACGCGGCGACCTCAAGATATGATTCCAAGGCTAGGAGAATCCAGCTTGGTGAGTGTCGGGGTCCAACATGCATCAACGACTAAACAGCTGAACCCCTTATGAGTCGCAGGAACTCCATCACAGAAATCGACAATGGTGCGACTAGATATTTGCTCTCCAAGTGACGATCCGATACCACCCTATTCTTTTGGACAATTAGTCTCTTTGCCCACGCCCTGTCGAATACCTTGAGGAAATGCAAGTCTGCTCTCACTATGGCAAATGCTCCATAATAGTTCTTGCGCGCAAGCGATGCGAGCATACGTGCAAGGCTGTAGAATGGTGTCAGAAGAAATGCTCTGACGAGCGCTTTTTGTTGTAGGTTTTTAACGACAGTTAGATTTCTATTTCTCTCAGCTAGGTAAATGCGGAGCGGGGAAGACCTCGACCCCGCGGTACCACCGAGTTTGTGGTACACAACGGACGAGGGTACGTAAACTACCCTGAATCCATACAACCATGCTCTCCAACAGAAGTCTACATCCTCAGCATAGCCGAAGAAATCATCATCAAACCCACCAATCTCGAGGAATGTCTTGCGTCTGACGAGCATGCTTGCTCCGCAAACGTACCCAACCTGTTTCGGCTGATTGTAATATTCCGAATCTCTGAGCATGTAACCGATATCGTAACCGCCACCAATGATGGTGATCATTCCTCCGGCATGATTGAGAATATCCTTCTCCGAGAAGAGGAGGATTTTGCTTCCCGACGCTGCTATTCTCTGATCGCTCAACATAGCCTTGACCAGTTCGGCCAACCAGTTACGGTCAGTTTCGGTATCATTGTTCAGTATCCCAACGTACTCGGAATCTACGAGTCGAATTGCTTTATTGTACGCCTCAGCAAAACCGTAGTTCTTTTCAAATCCTATGATGCGGACATGCGGAAAGTTATTCTTGACATACTGAACAGACCCGTCAGTAGAGTTATTATCCACCAAATATAACTCACAATCCAAATATGACTGGTCGCCTAAAGAATCAAAGCAGCGGCCCAAGTGCTGCCTGCCGTTGTGATTCAAAACCATGACCGCTACTGCGTGCGTCATCGAAATCATTACCCCCCTTTTCGGAATAGGAGTCAGCAATGATTACCATTAATCTTTTGCAAACATCAAACCAGAGGACTAAGCCCTGGACTGGCGACCTGATATGTTAGAGCAACCCACACAGAGTCAAGGCCCACACGTCGCATCAGATGAGGATTCACCTAGCAAGCCGTACTATCTATCCCGCATGAAAGTTGTTCTGGCGGGCTATCTAACAATACATGAGCTAGAGCGAATACGTGACTACCTTGTCCAGAGAGTGGGCCGGCTTGAGCTCATTGGCTTGACTACCTTCGAGACAAGAGGCGTTAACCCTGTAGTGGTACTATATGAGAACGCCAAAATGACGAGAGAAATACGGTTACCAATGCGCCTTAAGCCGCCCCGTTTCCTTCACACGTTTTTTCTGTTCGTAAGCTACTGCATTCATTTGACATCAATCATCCTCCTCGCGATCAGATCCGGAGAAGTTTTCGACCTTTTCATAGGTGTCAGTTACACACCGGCGCTAGCCGGAACCGTACTCAAGAAAATCGGATTGACCAGATCATTGATCTACTATGCCTACGATTATGAGCCAACTCCGCCGAACTCAAACTTGTTCACCGCACTTACCACGAGGCTCTTTCAGGTGTTGGACCTAAGATGTGCGAGATCTGCTGATGTCACATGGAACCTCTCGGAGGCCATAGTTCGTACGCGAAGAACAATAACTGAGGACAGAGCGCCTGAGTCGGACATTCTTGTACCATACCCCTTAGTTCCAACGACAAGCTATCCCACAAGAGTGAGGAAGAATACTGCGGGATTCATAGGTAACCTTCGTGCTGGTCAAGGTGTTGAGCTCGCGCTTGACGCAATCCCAATAATACGAACGCGCGTTCCAGAGTTCAGACTTCTTATCATTGGTTCTGGCCCTCTCGAGCCACAGCTAAAGAAGTATGTAGAAAAGCAGAAGCTCGATCGAAATGTGGCGTTTTTGGGTTTCATAAGAGACAAGAAGAAAGTGCAGGAAATCCTCTCATCATGTAGTCTCGGGCTCGCTCCATATTTCCGAGACCCATATAGCCTTGTAAACTATGGATACCCAGGAAAGGTCAAGACGTATCTCGAATGCGGTCTCCCGGTTGTAATGACGGATGTTGCTGACATCTCAGAAGAGATACGAAGGCGGAGAGCTGGCTTGCTCATCGATTACGACGCAAAGCAACTCGCAGATGCCGTTATCAGAATTCTGACAAACAAACGGCTCCATGACGAGCTGAGACGCAATGTGAGAACCATCACCAAGAGAAGCAACCCGCAGACCGTTCTCGACCGTGCTTTCGCTCTCAGCAGAGACAGGATTATGGCCGCAAGAAATAGAAAGACGTAACGTAACAAAAGCTAAGGCAGGTGCTTTGTAGATTGTGGCTGAAGAACAACATCGCACAACTCTCCTTGGCCGTAGCCGTTGTTTCGACTTTCGTGATTGCAGGGCTGCGAGTGTACTTCAGTCACATGAGTGGCTTCATGACGCAGGATGAGGGATTGTATTTCTACTCCGTTCTGCTGTCGGAGCGTGCGGGTTACTTTGTCTCTTCCTATGGCAGTAGACTAGGTTTTCAGATTCTTCAGTATTTGATATCGCTTGCTCTGGGTATACACAACGTTTTCGGATACCTGACGATTGGGCCTCTTCTTTCTGCCATGTGGTCCTCCATAGCTGTCTATGCGATCTATCGAATCGCGAGTGACATTACGCCTGAGCGCTGGGTTAGGGGTCTATCGATTCTCGCGCTACCATTGTTCTATGTCTATAGCCTGATGACTCCCTTTGCGCTCTCGGAGCCTCCCGCACTGGCTATGACAATGTTAGGGATATACTGTTCATACCATGCCTACAAGAACCGTCAACTTTGGCTGTTTGTGCCTTCAATACTAGTTTTCTATGCTGCATATACAATCCGTGAAACATTTGCCCTTTATTCGGGCCTTCCGATCTTGCTCATCATTCTTCTGTTCGACAGAGTCCTCTGGAAGAAGGATCGACGCTTTGGTGTTGTCTTCTTGGCTGCGGCCGCTTTCGTGACTTACTATGGCTTCACAGAATTGTTGAGCAGACTCTTGGGCCTCCCCTTCTCAGTGAGTCTTGTCACATTAGCAGTTTATCGGATAGCCGTTCTCGATGGATGGACACCTTGGCTTTGGGGGCTTAGCATTTTCGGGTTTGGTACCTTGGCCTATTTTGTAATTCATGGGAAAGATCGACGCTACGACCCGCTCTTCCTAGTGGTGATAATCAGTCAAGTCACGTTGCTGTTCGAATACTCCCTATATTTCGCCGCGAACATTGACGCGTCGTTCATCTCATCTGCATACTTGTCTGCAAACTTGCGCTATTCGTACGCCGGCCTTCCTGGCGCTTTCGTTGGCGTCCTTTTTGGAGCAGTCGGGTTGCGAGCGGTGTTCTCCAAGATCATGAGTTTGTCTCTACCTCGCAAGCTTCGAGTGAACCCTGCACCTCTGGTTATGTTGCTGATTCTGTTACTAGCGTTGGGTTGGAATGTACAGCAGGGAACCAATCTCTTGGGATTATCGCAAAGTGCGCTCCAAGAGCAACAGATGATGACCTCAGGATCGTTCAATCCAATTCCTCCGACCACAATTCCTCCCGGTAATTGGGGCAACAAAACAGTTCCTCCCGGTAATGGGGGCAACAAAACAATTCCTCCCGGTAATCAGACGTGCACTGTGCCCACACCAATCGGTCAATATGGCAACTTTTCTTCGGTGTCAAGGCTTTCGCCCCTCTATCGATCCCAACCTTTGATGCTCTACCAGTACATTGAATCCTTCATGAAGACCCATCCACAAAGCAAAGTTCTCGTCATATTACCTGGGGACATCGTACACTCCATAAGGGTGAGGGACTTTCTATTTGCGATTCCAAGTGTGTACACCGCTGACCTCCCCAGTAGTTTTCAAGTGCTTCAACAACTCGTCAGGGATCCCGCCTACTCACTGGTCCTAGTTTACGGTGAGTATTTCTCGGGGTACTACGCGACTCTGAGTGTTGTTCCGGGGTACTTTTCAGGTGTAATGTGTGATCAGACTGCCATCAGAGTGATCCCAATCTGGACTTGGTATGAAGGGTATCTCTACCAACTTTCATGATCGCTTAAGAGCCTAGACCAAACGTCGACGATCATGAATTTCCTCCGCCTTATGTCCTTACGCTTCGGACTCCTGAAGGATTGGAGAATGGTCATACCGATTAGGAACACGATGATGGCAGTGAAGGCTGCTGTAATTTGCGCTTGCAAGTAGGACTGAATCCACAGCAGCGGGCCCTGTAAAGAAACGCTAGCGTCTTGCAAGACGCCGGCCGGATAGAAAGGGCTGTGGACTTGAATGTAAAACACGGAGGAGTTTGCCTCAACAAGATAGAGGGGCGACCGCACGATCGACCAAAGACAGCCCGTCACACTCAACAGAATCATTTGAACCTGATACCCCCTGAGTGTGGCCATCGTAATCAACGCGAATGGAAGCGCATACATCAGGAATGTTGGGGCCGAGAAAGAGAAAGCGACGTAGGCGAATATCGGCAAGTAGACCTCTGTTGCTATGTGAGAACTCCCACTTGGCCTAGCAAGGAACATAACCAAACCGAGTAGAAGAAGGTAGGCGAACGCGGTCATCGCAATTGTGCTGCCTGGATAGATAGCAACATTGGATGAGAGTTTAACACCTAAAACATCGAAGACCTCAGGGCGCAGGAGCCCCAGCCCCGTGTCTCCGGAGAGCACATTGAATAGTCCTGGATTCATTGCAAGCCAACCTAAGACAACCGCAACCAATGCAGCCTGCGGCGCCAATATTGCGATGGCGCCCTTCCAATCGCGACCTCGGATCGTGCTGACGAGGAAGAACGGCAACACGATGAAGGGCACGAACCTCATAACCCCCGCAATAGCAAGGGAGGTCGAGGCCAAGAATCGTTTTTTTTCCGCCAAAAGAATGGTTGAGAGCAAGAGGAAGAACGCCGGAACGACTTCGAAAAAGTTGAATCCGTCCGCAATGAAACTGAGCGGACTCAGCAACCACACTCCTAACGCCCAGTAGATTCGCGACTTACTCACAGCGAGCTTTGACAGGACGTTGTAGATCAGCAGCGCAGTCAGAAGATCGAAAATTAAGCTCGGCAGCTTCATGAAAAGGAGATAAGACGAATGTGAGATTGGAAGCGCCAACCAAAGTGCATAGAAGAATGCGAAGAGGTAGGCTCCAGCTGTGTAGACTCCGAAAAAGCCCGAGTGATCGTAAGCAATATGACCCATGCCCACGAACGTGTCCCAGTCGGGGTTCCAGCTTACGGCTGCAAAAACTATGCGAACAAGCATCCCGAATGCGATTATGGCCGCTAATTTCAAATCCATAGTTAGAAAATAACTGCGAATTCCACCGAATCTGGTCAAGAAGCATCTCCTCGAGCGAAGAGTTCAAGTGGAATCTGATTCCAAATTGCACGCAATCCCTCAACCTCGTTCATGCTTGTAAGTATCAATTCGCGCGACTTCATTCCACTACCTGTCTTCTTCTAACTTAATCGTCACGCACGAGCCATATTTAATTCAATTCAGTTCGACGCGGTAACCATGTAAATTGCTATGGATGAGCTGTCCTAGCGTAGATGATTGACATTCGAGGCTGCACATTCAGTATCTTTAAACTCTCACGTTGTGGTGAGTAAACCAATAAGGCGAGAAGTCTAGAGCATACTGGTGGTTTACTGGAATGAATAAGGCGCTGATAACGGGTATTACTGGGCAGGATGGATCCTACCTTGCCGAGTTCCTGCTCTCAAAGGGCTACGAAGTTCACGGGATAATCAGAAGGGCTAGTACATTCAACACTTCCAGAATTGATCACATATACCAGGACCCTCACGAAAAAGGCACCCGCCTGTTTCTTCACTACGGCGATGTCGCGGACTCTGAGCAAATCTCCAACATAATCTACAACATCCAGCCAGACGACGTCTACCATTTGGCGGCGCAAAGTCACGTAAGAGTAAGCTTCGACACTCCAGAGTACACTGGCAACGTGACTGGATTAGGGACCGCTAGAATTCTTGAATCGATCAGAAGGAGCGGGCACAAAGCAAGGTTCTATCAGGCGTCAAGCAGCGAAATGTTCGGAAACAGCAAACCTCCCCAAAATGAAGAAACCCCGTTTCAACCGCGCAGCCCATACGCATGTGCAAAAGTCTACGCCTACTGGATGGTGGGCAACTATCGAGAAGGGTACGGTCTGAATGCTAGTAATGGAATTCTCTTCAACCACGAGTCCCCCAGACGAGGTGAGATCTTTGTGACCAGAAAAGTAGTACGCGGCGTTGCAGGTATTCTGGCAAAAGAGGAGGACAGCGTTTACCTGGGAAACCTCGAAGCCAGGAGAGACTGGGGATACGCACCTGAGTATGTTGAATGCATGCACAAGATAGTAGAATCGGAAAAACCCGGAAACTTCGTAGTCGGCACCGGGGAATCACACTCAGTAAGAGAATTCGTTGAGGAAGCCTTTTCCTACGTTGGCCTAGACTGGAAGGTGTACGTTAAGGAAGATCAGAGGTACTTCAGACCCCTCGATCCGGATGACTTGATCGCCGACTCAACCAAAGCGAAGAAACTCCTAGGGTGGACACCTAGAATCAAGTTTAGGGACTTGGTCAGAATTATGGTCGACGCCGAGATGAGAAAACGCGGGTTGACACCCATCGGCGAAGGCGATAGAGTTCTCGAGAAAACTTACCCGCAAAGATGGTGGAAAGTTGACTGAGTTCTCATGGGGATCGAAGCAGATTCTAGTCACGGGAGGGGCAGGATTCCTAGGCTCATCTGTAATTCAAGAACTGAATAAGAGAGGCGTTGAACGGGGAAAAATCCGAATTCCACGCAGCCACGAAAGTGATTTGAGAAAATGGGAGAATTGCGTTAGCGCAGTGAAAGGTATTGACCTAGTCATCCATTTGGCTGCCAACGTGGGAGGAATCGGATACAATCGAGCATACCCGGGCACGCTGTTCTTCGACAATGCGGTTATGGGCATTCAGTTGATGGAAGCAGCGAGGCAGGCGGGCGTAGGGAAGTTCGTGGCAGTCGGAACCGTATGCGCCTATCCTAAATTCACCCCGGTTCCATTTATGGAGAGCGAGCTGTGGAACGGTTACCCTGAGGAAACTAATGCGCCTTACGGGATAGCTAAGAAAGTTCTATTGGTGCAGGCTCAAGCTTATCGGGCTCAATACGGTTTCAACGCCATCTACCTCTTGCCTGTGAACCTTTACGGCCCCGGGGACAACTTTGATGTTGAGAGTTCGCATGTGATTCCAGCACTCATCAAGAAGATGGTTGACGCGAAAGCGAAGGGCGAGAAGAAAGTTGTCGTTTGGGGGAGCGGTGAAGCTTCAAGAGAGTTCCTTTATGTGGAAGATGCTGCCGAAGGCATCGTCCTTGCCAGCGAGAAATATGATGAACCCGACCCCGTGAACATAGGCGCCGGCTTTGAAATTAAAATCAAGGACCTAGTCTCCTTGATATCCAAACTGACAGATTTCAACGGACAAATTGTTTGGGACGCTAACAAACCTGATGGGCAACCCAGAAGAATGCTCGACACGTCCAAAGCCGCATCGAAATTCGGATTCAAGGCAAAGACCTCGCTCGAAGACGGCATTCGGAAGACAATTGAGTGGTACCGTCGAACCAGCAAAGTCGAAGTCTAAGAGTTAGCAGATTTTCAAATGGCTCATGCAAGCGCTAATTTCGGTCGTGACCTAGCCACCATCAGCCCGCCGCAGAGTAGGCAACCCCGGTAGCCAACTATGCCATAGTCGCCGCAGAGAAAGTCGAGAAGACAGCGCGCAGTGACGAAGAATGCCGAGGAAGGAACCTCCCGGCCATGGACCTAATCCCCAGCGAATAGGTCCATCTTTCCGCAAAGAAAGTGAAGGAGGTTGCCAAAGGAACGTGACTATGTCCATGGTCGCCAACGACCAAGTCCATCGTTCCAGGACCACAGTCTACGCAAGCGCCGTGGCCAACAAGGTCATTGTTGCAGTGAATGCACGAATGGTCGTACTGGAGCATTTGCGGGGCGATATCACCCAATCAATAGGTGATGACACCCACCATCAGGGCCCTTGCGCTTCAATGCGTATGTGTTATATACTAACGGGGTGTCCCATCTCTTGGTTGTCGTGTTGCAAACTACGCGTATTCTTGGCGGTTTCGTCCTTCTCCTCGCCCTAACGCTAATTCTGGTTAACCTGCAGCCCGGATCGGGCCAGGTGGTTGCGGTATTGATTACACAAGTCGATGCGGGGTCTGGTTCTGTTAGCCCGAACTGTCCGAGCCCTGCAGGTTGTCCTGAGAACCCTGGTGTGACGGTTACAGTGACCGCTACGCCTAGTCCTGGTTGGCAGTTTTCATCGTGGTCAACTCAGACTGGGGCCTCATGTATTGGGGGTCCTACCGTTAATCCCTGCCAGATTCAGATGCCACTCCTTGGACGAGTTATCATTACTATCGGGGCCACTTTCACCCAGGTCATATTCCCGGCTGTGCATCCAACTCCGGTTGGTGGCGTAATGCTTCCAAGCGTCGGGTTTACTGCGCTTCTACCTTGGGCCGCGTTGTTGTCTTTGCTGGGAGTTCTATCGGTGGAAGCGTTCCGCGTTAAACGCCGCACAAAACAACGTTAGCCAACCATCACCAAAACCTAACCTAACCCATCACCCGTTTTTCACGGGTTTTCCTATCGGCCGACAACTTCACTTTCTCACCCGCGTAATCGACGCTGTAAACGAAGTCCTCCGCTACACTGCGCATAAGGCCAGGGTCGAGTTGCATCCGAAAATGCCCACCGGACCGCTGAACCGAGTCGCAGACAACCAGCTCACTGAGAGAAAAGCCTGAAAGGTTGATCCCCAGTTCTGCAAACGAATCCTCCTCCGCACACATATCACAAATGGCACAGAAGGATTATATTCGTGTATTGTTCGTGCCCATGATTCATGGGCTTCAAAACCTTAACAATCAGCGACGAGGCCTACCGAAAACTGCGAACGCTGAAGGAAAAGAGTGAGTCCTTCACGCAAGTAATATTAAGATTGAGCGAGGGCCGTGGGAATATTCTGCGGCACGCAGGCGGCTGGAAGGACATGACCGATAAAGAGGCAGACGATCTAAACGAGACGTTGAGAAAGATGTGGTCTAGGTGGAAGCCAGGTTCTGTCAAGTCTTCGTATGCTTGACTCATCTGCATCGACTAAGGGATTACCGTCAGTCTCGGATTCCCATACCATCGCTGGATGCATGCTAAAGAGTTCATGCCACTCAATAGTCACGAGGAACGTTCAAGACTTCTCAAGAATTCCTAAGATAGAGGTCATCCCCTGCTGACAAGAACCTCCTGTCAGGAATACTTCTGCCCATCTCGCCCTCGGCTAAGGATTCGGGCCATTGAGAACTCCCTGCTCAAAGAGAAAAGTTTCGTTGTAAAGGAACATTTCCGGGGGTCTCGGTCGCCTTGAGGACGAAAGGCGGAAGGGTGCATTGCACCCAATCGTCAGGTGCACCTTGACGAGCTGAGATGAAGCACTTTGATGCGAGAGTCAGTACGAGACTTCGGGGAAGAATTTCTTCATCATCGTGATTATGGCCTCGTTCTGGCGCGGGTTCAGGGAGACTTGTACGCCGTACGCCGTCGGCTTCGGAACAATCAGGCCATCACGGATTAGCTGTTTTGCCAGTTTCTCCACTCTCGCCAGACTGTGCTTGCCGAGATCCTGCAACTTCCATCCTTTCTTCAGGTTGTCCAGGGCAGTGTGGCTTCCTCCCCAGTTTCCCCTTTTGTATAGCTTGAAAAGTATCGCGGCCTTGATTTGCTCGTCGGAAAGCATGAGTTCACTTATGGTACTTTGAGGGTCTAGCCTTAAATACTTTCAAAACCAATCAATTTCATTATGTCACACAAACCGAACGAGACTCTGCTACTCAACTACCTTGGGGCGAGCCCCGTGCTGAGAATCATCGACTTTTTCCTAGACAATCCTCTCTCAGATTATTCCAAGAACGAAATTGTGAAGAACCTAGGGATGGGGCGGGTGACTTTCTTCAAATATTGGAAGGAACTTGAAAAATCGGGCGCTGTCAAGGTCACGAGGTCAGTTGGCAGGGCAACTATGTATCGGCTTGCTAGGGAAAGCGAGGTCGTCAAGCAGCTCGTTCGCTTGGACATGGCCCTTGCTAGAGGAGCGATGGAGAAGGCGGTCAGGGAATATGAGAAACCGGTTGCCGTAAGGTCACGCTAGTTATGCGACTACACGAGTTAAGAATCCGGACATTGAGCTGTTGGAAAAACTGGCTCGCGAGCATCTGGAAACCCTCAAATTGCTCGCAAAGAACGGGAACCACAAGGCAGATTAGTTTTTTCCCTTTTTCATTCTTCACGGTTGCATTTTGACTTCCCCCTGCACCACGCTCACCTCTTCATCCCCCACCACCTCACCTCCCGTTCGTTCCTCTCCAACCGTTTGCGAACTCGCACCATAATCACTAAAAAGCAGGAACCATCACGCGGACCCGCCACCGCACTAGGATGGGGTTAAGAATGAATTGGAAAGATCGCCGGGTGCTCGTAACTGGGGGGCGTCTTTCATTGGGTCGCATCTGGTCGATCGCCTCGTCGAGAATGGGGCGAAGCTGCGCGTTGTCGACGATCTGAGTAGTGGAAAGCTTAACAACATAAACGACCACGTCGCCCGGAAGAAAGTTGAATTCGTAAACCTTGACTTACGCAAACCCGGCGCTGCCGAGCAGGCGGTCAAAGGCGTGGAGGTTGGGTTTCACCTCGCAGCCGACCATGGCGGTCGAGGCTACGTTGAGCTTCATCAGGCCGCCTGCGCTGGCAACCTCGCCCTCGACGGCATGCTCTTCCTCGCCTGCCGCGACTCCGGCGTGGAGAGGTTAGTGTACGCCTCCTCCGGATGCGTTTATCCGAATTTCAAGCAGACGAACCCTAAGGAGGAGCTGTACTTGACGGAGGATATGGTCGGGCCCCCGTACGATGCGGACAACATGTACGGGTGGGCTAAGTTGATGGCGGAGAAAACTCTCGAAGCCTACTGCAAAGAGGCGGGCATGAAGGCAGCTTCGCTGAGGTACTTTACTGTGTACGGGGAACGTGGCAAGGAAGACCACGCCGTCATGGCTATGATCGCCCGCTCCTTCATCAAACAAGACCCCTTCATCGTCTGGGGCACGGGTGAACAAATCCGCAACTGGACGTATGTGGATGACATTGTTGAAGGGACCCTACTCGCCGCCGACCGCATCCAAGACGGAACAGCAGTAAACTTAGGGACTATGGAGCGTACGCGCGTAATCGACGCCGTAAACGAAGTCCTCCGCTACACTGGGCATAAGGCCAAGGTCGAGCTGCATCCGGAAATGCCCACCGGCCCGCTAAACCGGGTCGCAGACAACCAGCTCGCACGCAAGCTGCTAGGCTGGGAGCCTAAGATGAAATTCATCGACGGCCTCCATCGAACAACCGACTGGTACTACAAGAACAAAAACCCGGACGAAGTACGGCGAATCTTGAACAGCGGCGGGCTCACTGAGAGAAAAGCCTGAAACGCTGATCCCACAGTTCTGCAAACACGCCGAATTTGACGATCGCATTGTCCCATGAAGTTAGTCCACCATCCGCTTTCCGTACCGGAACTAAGGCCAGGTTGTTTTGATTTCTTTCAGTTGCTGGAAATGTGGGTCGTCCGTGACGCATTTGGCTTGCAAGGATTTGCAGGTGGCAGCTATCACCCCGTCAGCCATTGGGATCTTATGATTGTGTCTTAGTTCTGCCGCGGCGACCGCAATCTCAGCGTTCACGTCCGATATGCGAAATATGTCAAGGAGGACTTGCAAACGCATGCGTGCAGTTTCTCGGCCCTCCTTCCTTAGGCTTAGAAGGTAGGTTTCGTGAATCGTGAGCGTTGACACATACCGGTCCTTGTTCTTCGAAACGAAGCTCTTCGCTTTCTCGATGAATTCGCAATTTGATGAATAGAAATATTCGGCGAAGAACCGCGTATCAAAGACTAGGTTAGGCATCCTCCTCCCTCAACCTGTCCAGAAGCTCTTTCACCTCTCTCACAGTGGCTTTGCGTGAGCCCGACCCACCCAAATCAAAGAAGGACAATTTCGGTTTGAAGAGCACCCCCTCTCCAGTGTCGATGGCCTCCAACTTGGACCCTTCAACAATCCGATACTTTTTGCGCAGTTCGATCGGAATCGTTGTCTGGCCCTTTCTAGTTACTACAACCTCTTCCGTCATACCCAACCGTGGTAGTACTCAGCTCGGGTACTATATTTGGATTTCGAAGGACGTGGTCCAAATGTGCCTCGGTAATGAGGACGATATTGACTCAAGATGCATAGTGTTACAATAGAACTTGATGACAAATTGAAGAGGAAGATGGCTAACGTGGCCATCAACTGGTCTGAGTACATTCGCCGAGCCGAAGCGTTATTCAACGGCATTCACGTTTCCACAGGGTGAGAGGATTGAACCGTGGCCCAAGTTAAGGTAACATACCCATCCCTAAGCCGGGCGGAGGTCGTTGACCGGTTAAGGAAGGGATACGCAAACCTAACGCCGAGACTCCTAGTCTCTCGAATAATCCTCTTTGGCTCGTACGCGAAGGAACGTTACACGGCGGGAAGCGACATAGACGTCATAGTGGTCTACCGGGGGCGGGCAAGAGATGATGCGTACAAGACGGTCGTGAATGAGATGGGGCTTCCGAGGCTTGAGGCGAGAGTTTACACGGAAGAGGAGTTCAACGCCCTACTTGCGGGCCGTCCGAGATTCGCCGAAATGCTAGCCAAGGAGGGCATACTGATAGCTGGTGAGCGAGAGTGGTCGAAAGAAGCAAAGACTGGATAGATCAGGCTCAACGGGATATAGCGCAGGCAAAAGCCTCGTTGAGAGACGGGTTCTACGAATGGGCGTGTTTCGCCGCTCAACAGGCCGCGGAGAAGGCGGTTAAGGGGCTCACTCAAAGTCTGGGAGGAGAAACCTGGGGCCACTCGGTCACAGGGCTCATCGACGCATTACCCGAGGACGTGAAACCTCTTCACCTTCGTGACGGGGCGATGGAGTTAGATCAGGCTTACATTCCCAGCCGGTACCCGAACGCACATCCCGCCGGTTCTCCGGGGACAGCCTTCACGAAGAAGATGAGCGAAAGGCTAATTGAATATGGGGAACAGATACTTGCATACTGCCGAGAAGAAGTTTCAAAGGTTCTCCTGAAAAGGGACACAAGGCCCTAGAATGATAAGGGAACATGAGTCCCGTTCAGTGCCCTTCTACCCTGGGCTATAGTGTTGTCTTTGCTGGGAGTTCTATCGGTGGAAGCGTTTCTTGTTAAGCGTCGAACAAAGCGACGTTAACCCTTCAGGGCTCCTCATCCGTCGCCATCCAAGAATCATCTTCCTATAATTCGCTCCAATCTTTGTCGGGATCTTTCTGGTCCAGATGAAGCTGCTAAATTCCGAACCATCCGGCTCCGCCACGCCTCGCGGTTGCTTGCTGGCGAGGCAGCAGGTGAAGTCTGCTCGAGTCGGGAACTTGACCGGGAACACGCCCACCAGAAACAGTTCACCCGCCGAAAGCCTGTACTGGGCAAGAATGCGCTGCGCTGACGCGCGCAGGCTTTCACCCTTCAGAACCCGGCCTCCAGGGAGCGCCCAAACATTCCTGTACGGGGGAATCTTACGCCAACCAAGCAACACTTCTCTCCTCGAATTTTCAAGTATCACGTCAACGCAAGGAATCGAAATACATGCCAGCACCTGCTTCCAAAGCCTCTCCGGCATCCACTCCTTCCCAAGCCCTAGATTCCTAACGCGTCTTCGACTCACGCTAATCCCCTAGTCTTCGAATACGACCGATGTTTGCGCAGGGTTAAATGTGCTCTGCACACAACAAAGCAGCAACGGTAGGAAGGCATCTCTGTGGAGAAGGTGCTGGTCACAGGCGGGTTGGGTTTCATTGGTTCCAACTTCATCAGAACCCTCCTAACCCAGAACGGCCGGTATGAAGTCGTAAACGTCGATAAGCTCTCCTACGGTTCAAACCCCGCCAACCTCAAGGAACTAGAAACTCGAAGCGACTACCGATTCATTAAGGGCGACATATGCGACCCCGAACTTATCCGAGCGACCAGCGCGCAAGTTGAAGTTGTAGTCAACTTCGCTGCTGAAACGCACGTGGACAGAAGCATCTCAAACCCCGAGGTATTCCTGCGAACCAACACCCTAGGCGTGTTAAACCTCCTAGAGGCCTGCCGGTTGAACGAATGCAGGTTCCTCCAAGTTTCCACAGACGAAGTATACGGTTCCTCCTCGGATGGTAAGGCATTCAAGGAGACCCAGCGGCTCGAAACCTCTTCCCCCTACTCCGCATCTAAAGCGGCAGGGGACATGCTCGTTCAAGCCTACCATAAGACCTACGGGTTAGAGGCGGTGATTACGAGATGCACCAATAATTTCGGGCCTTATCAGTTTCCAGAAAAAATGATCCCCAAGGCGATCATTAGGGCGCATAGGAATCTGACGATACCAATCTACGGGTCCGGCCGTCAAATACGCGACTGGATCCACGTACTCGACCACTGCCACGCAGTTGAATTAGTTATGAACAAGGGTAGCGCCGGCGAGATCTACAACATTGCCGGCGGCAATCAAATAGAGAACCTCAAAGCCGCCGAAACGATACTGAACATCCTCGCCAAACCCCTCTCCCTAATCGAACACGTCGAAGACAGGCCTGGGCACGATTTTCGCTACCGATTGGACTCTTCCAAGATCGAGGATGAGCTTGGTTGGAAACCAGAACGAAGCTTCGAAGAAGGGTTGAGGGAGACCGTGAACTGGTATCTTGACAATGAGTCATGGTGGGCGCCCATTACGAACGAGAAGGTACTAAGCCCGACCCCATGGAAGGACAAATGGTAGGTTGAAAGTCATCATCACAGGCGCATCCGGGCTGCTTGGGGCCAAACTGGCAGAGCTAGCAACCGAATCAGGGTACAACGTCCACTCACTCTACAAATCACATCCCTGCCCCCCTAGCAACGCAGAGCAGGTGGACATTACAGACCAAGTCGCCCTTAGGAAGGTGTTCGCGGACGTAAAGCCCGATGTCGTTTTTCACACCGCCTCACTTACAGACGTCGACCTGTGTGAAAGGGAGCCCAAGCTTGCGATGAAGGTAAACGGTGAGGCGACGGGTTTCATCGCTAAGGCATGCCAAGAAACAGGAAGCTATCCCGTCTACGTATCCACAGACTACGTCTTCGATGGAGTGCGCGGCCATTACTCGGAGGAGGATGGACCGGCTCCGATCAATACCTACGGGCGGTCAAAACTGTTCGGTGAGGAGGAGATGGCACGGTATTGCTCGCGCGGCTGCGTTGCCAGGACGAGCGTTGTTTACGGTTGGGGGCGCTCGTATCGGCCGAACTTCGCAACCTGGGTTCATAGCAAGCTCGCAGCCAACGAACAAGTCAGAGTCGTAAGAGATCAGTTTGCTTCACCCACTTTGAACATTCACCTTGCGAGGATGCTGCTCGAGGTTGCGGAACGTCAAGTGAAAGGGGTTCTCCATGTTGCCGGGAGCACTCGAATCAGTCGGTATGAGTTCGCTGTGATACTGGCGAAGCAATTTGGGTTCAACGAGAATCTCGTAACCCCAATCCAAGCAGAGGCCGCTAACTGGAAAGCAAGAAGGCCAGTTGACTCTTCCCTCAACGTGTCAAAAGCGCAAGGAATACTCACCAGCAAACCCGCCACGCTCGACCAGGCGCTAAGCGAATTCGCTACGGGCCATCAGCGAGTTCCATGAGCCTCTAGGCTACGTTCGTAGGCCCCGTCCACACGAAGTCGTTGTCAGCCTCCTCGAGTAGCGGGGCCTTCGCGTCCTTGCTAGATAGTACCGGATTCGATATGGGCCAATTTATTCCAATGTGTGGGTCGTTCCATAATATCGCGCGGTCCAATGCGTTGCTGTACTCGGCGGTGACTTTGTACTCTACCTCAGTCACGTTCGTCGTTGTCAGGAAGCCGTGAGCAAACCCTACCGGAATCCAGGTCATCAGGTGGTTCTTCGATGAGAGAATTGTGGAAAACCATTTGCTGTAGGTGGGCGACCCTTTGCGTATGTCCACAGCTACATCGAAGATTTCTCCGACGACGCAGCGAACAAGCTTTGCCTGCGCGGCCGGCGCCTTCTGGAAGTGTAGTCCTCTTAGGATGCCTCTCTCTGTTGAGTGGGAATGGTTGTCTTGAATGAACTCAGAAGGGATTCCCCGCTTCTCGAACTCACTCCTCCTGTAACTCTCCAGGAACCAGCCTCGTTCGTCAACGAAGGCTTCAGGTTCAATTACTATGACCTCGGGTAGGCCGGCGGCTGGCGTGAATTTGAAGGGCACCGCGTCCAGCTCCTAATCCAAACCTGCCTGAGGTCGCTCCTTTGCAATAGCCTGGAGATAGTCTCGGTAGTCCCCACTGTAGTTCTGTGCGAGCTTCACAACTTGGGATGCGTCTATGTACCCCATGCGATACGCGACCTCTTCGATGCAGGCTACTTTGAACCCCTGCCTGTGTTCGATCGTGGCGACGTATTCAGTCGTCTCAAGCAGTGATTCCGGTGTTCCTGTGTCGAGCCATGCGACGCCGCGGCCGAACTTTATGAGCCGCAATTTTCCACGCTTGAGGTACTCCTTGTTGATGTCTGTGATCTCCAGTTGGCCGCGAGCGGAAGGTTTCAGGCCCGCTGTGATATCAAGCACCTCGTTGTTGTACAGGTAAAAGCCTGTGATCGCGTAGGTTGAACTGGGGTGTGCTGGTTTCTCCTCGACCCCGACCAGCCGCCCGTCCCTGTCAAAGCTCGGAACCCCATACCTCTCCGGATCCTTCACTGCGTAAGCGAAAATCGTTGCGCCGTTGTTCTCGGCCAACGCTGCTTGAAAGAGGCCGGAGAGTCCGTGCCCGTAAAAGATGTTGTCACCCAAGATAAGGGTGACATTGTCTTTTCCGATGAAATCGCGGCCGACGAGGAAAGCTTGCGCAATCCCTTCTGGGGCAGGCTGCTCTAAATAGGAAAGCGAGAGGCCGAGCTGAGAACCGTCCCCAAACAACCGACGGTACAGCGGGACGTCTTGGGGCGTGCTGATTATGAGGATGTTTCGAATTCCGGCAAGCATCAGAGTGCTCAGCGGGTAGTAAACCATCGGCTTGTCATATACCGGCAGAAGATGCTTGCTAATCACCCGAGTCATGGGATATAGTCGTGTACCCAATCCGCCCGCCAGAAGAATCCCCTTCACGGCTTTTCACCCAGCGCACTGTCTTTCTGGAATAGTTGTCTCACTTCTTCAAGCGTCTTGAAAGTTCCTATGTCGTAATGCCTCTTCGAGGAGAGGAATGCGTAGACTGGCTTGCCTTCTTTGATTAGTCGGGGTATAACGTCCTGCGCAATATCCAAACCGGGCTTGCAGTATGAGAGAACTTCTTTCTCACAGACCTGAATCCCCATGCTAATCGGGTATTCTTTCAGAATCGGTTTCTCTTCGAAGTATTCAACTCGGCCGTCTTTCGCAACACGTGCAACCCCATAATCAATGGGAACGGCATTGCTCATGGCAATTGTGCACACCGCCTTTTTTTCTTCATGAAAGCTAATCATCGCTCTTAGGTCCATATCGGTAAGAACGTCGCCGTAGTAAACAACGAAACTGTCGCCGACAAGGTCCGCTGCTGCACCGAGCGCACCAGCCGTGCCAATCCTTTCAGCCACCGAATACTCGATGCTCACCCCGAATCTATTGCCATCGCGCAGATGATTCCTCACCAGTTCGAACTCGCTGTCGGAGACCAGCATCACAATCTCGGTGACACCGTGACTCTTGAGATAATCAATTATGTACTCTATGACGAACCTGCTACCTATTGGTATCAGCGTCTTGGGCAGGTAGGTAGTAATTGGATATAGGCGAGTACCTGCCCCTCCAGCCAGAATGGCCGCCTTCAACGAAATTTCTCACGGTCGCGAGCCCCGTGCAGCCTTCCGTAATAAGCTTTGATTCTCAGCGTTCGTGTATCCATTCCTTGGAAGGATGGACATATTCGTTTGCGAATGTATTGGCCAGCGTACACATTCAACGATTGGGTGTGACTTACTTGGTCGTTCGTCGTCCCATCCTGAGTGCGAATGGTGTGGGTTCGCGAACGGTTGGGAGCGAACCAATGGGAGGTGAGGTGGTGGGGGATGAAGAGGGGAGGATGCTGCGGGGGGAAGAGAAGGAGAAAACACAATGCGAAACATAGCGGGACAGGCTCAAGTTGTTAACTGGCGGGACTCCGTTCCGTTAACTCCTAGGGATAGTGGCTTTGGTGCTAACTAACGGGACGCCCTTTGTCGGCGTAACGTGAAGTTGTCGGTCGATAGGAAAACCTGTGGAAACACGGGTGATGAGTTAAGTTAGGTTGTGTTGATAGTTGGCTAACGTCGCTTTGCTCGACCCTTAACGCGGAACGCTTCCACCGAGACAACTCCCAGCACAGACAGCAATACGGCCCAGGGTAGGAGGACAGTGGACCCGACGCTTGGAAGCATTACTCCACCAACCGGAGTTGCATGCGCAGCAGGGAACTGAACGAAAGTGGCCCCGATGGTAGCAGCCAAGTTGGTACCAACCGGTATCAGGATTAGACAGGGATTAACTGTAGGACCGCCAATGCATGAGGCCCCAGTCTGAGTTGACCATGATGCAAACTGCCAACCTGAAGCGGGCGTAGCGGTCACAGTAACCGTTTTACCGATGTTGAACGCTTCACCACAACCTGTAGGTGCCAGGCAGTTCGGGTCAACGGAACCAGACCCCGCATCAACACCTGTAACCAATGAAAGACTAAGAGTCCCCGCCGATGCGGGCTGCAGGTTAACCAGAATTAGCGTTAGGGCGAGGAGAAGGATGACGCCGCTAAGAATACGCGTAGTTTGCAACACGACAACCAAGAGATGGGACACCCCGTTAGTATATAACACATACGCATTGAAGCGCAAGGGCCCTGATGGTGGGTGTCATCACCTATCGATTGGGTGATTACACCCCGTAAATTTCCCTGTACAACGATTCGTGCATACACCGCAAACGGTTCATTGTTCCGCCTGGCCAAGAGGCGATTACCCCCATCTTGGTGATCTGCGCGCAGCTCGTGGAAACCTGCACGCAGGTCGGATGCGCGGAGGGTTACCTTTTCCCTTTCTTCGCGGCAACAATGACCTTGTTTGCCACGGCGGTTGCGTAGACTACGGCCCTGGTACGATGGACCTGGTCGCTGGCGACCATGGACATAGTCACCTTTCCTTGGCAACGGGCATGAGTGAGTGGCCGGTGAAGCTTTGGGGTACCCTCCCTGGAGGGGGGACGTGATGGCTCAAAATTCTAACCAGCTTTCTTCGCAACGGTTTCTTGGCCTTCTTGGTTGCAACTATGACGTTGTAACACTATGGCCGACGCCAGGATTGTGGCCAGGCTAAGCCTGGGATCCTTCGAGTTTCACGAATCCACTGTACAGGCCATTGTGAATACGGAGCTTAAGCAGGCGGTCTCGGGTCATGCCGGATATGGGTCGACGATACTTGCATGTCAGCGCCGGCGTAGATCGTGGGTTGATTTGGATCAAGCAGCCCACGATTCCTCAGCTACTTCGTTTTCCAATTAGTTCAGGGCCAGGTTTCGATCCGGACTATTTCCGTGACTCAAGTAAATCAGCGTCTGGCTATCCTGTAGGTAGGTAGGCAACTGCGCTGAGCGCGTAGTTGACCGAATCAATCAGGATTACTCCGACAAGTAACGCTTCGGAGAGGCGAACTAAACGCGTCGTCGGATCTATTCCAACACGCGCCGCGACCCATTCAACCGCCCCCAATAACCCCATCACCCCGACAGCCGCCAACGCCTGAAACGGTATTAGGTATAGAACTCGCCATCGTAACGATAAATCCACCAGAAGCACGCTCACCGATGTGACGACGGACAACCCCACAAATGGGCCTGTCGCCCTCACATTCGTTTTGGCCAGGAAAATGAAGCCAACAATTGTCAGGGCCAATGTCAGGGGATAGGCGAAGATGGCGCCGACAAAACGAGTCAACGTTGCGGAGAGCGATGGCATGATGCCGCCGAGACGAGCAATGCTCATTGAGCCCACTTCCGTATGTAATACGTTAACGAGTGACGCTGCGATTCCAAACGACGGTAAGCTCAGGTAAGATCCAAAATACGCTATCATGACTGACAGGGAGCAACAGAGCAGTAGCAGTGAATGTGCTACAATGGAGCCTTTCAACGCCGAAGCTTTTCTGTCCCCCAGCCAGAGCAAACCATTGAAAATCGCAGATACCACAACCGCTCCCATCATTATTCCCCAAGTCCAAACGTGAGCTAACAACACGGCGTAAGACGCGAGAATCATCAGAATCGCTCTGAATTTGGTAAGCGGAGTGCTCAAGAAGTAGAACACCAACAACACGAAAGACATGGCCAGGAAGTTTGCAAATATTCCCGCGTAAAGCCCAACAGTGACGTGAAACGAGGCAGCGGCCAACATGCTGGAAAATCCTGCGGCCAGCCAATTTCTCGTCACGCCTAAGATGAGGAGGTAACTCACAATTACCAGCAGCGCTGCAAGTGCTGCGGGGCCTGCGATGGTCACAAGGTAAGGATTCCATCCCGTGGAGACTTCGATTGCATAGAAGAAGAGAAGACACAGCGCCGTGTAGTTGAAGCGGAAGATTGTGGGGAAATCGGCGAGGCTGTGGATGGAAGAAAGCGCCTCATAATAATAGCGGGTGTCGACTCCGCGAAGCGTACTCGTAGACGCATACGGCGAAAGCGCCACTAGGACGCTGACCACAAGCGCAAGCAGAAGCAGCAGAAGCGAGACCAATCTAGTGTTTCGTCCAGGCTCTCTAGCTGTCTCTTGGGTTGACCTTCGCAGGACATTTCGAACAGCCAAGGGAATGATTGCTACCCAACTGAAAAGAGCGACTAGCATGAGTGGTGTGACGATGTTGAAAGCTAGTCCAGATAATTGTGCTTGAAGAGTAATCAAGGGCACCGAAGGGTTCCAGATCCATTGGACGTGTCGAAATAGCGAAACTAACTCAACCCCTGCGAGTAACACAAGGAGGCTGAGGGCTGTGACGGTCCCCTCGAGCTGAGTCCCCAAACGAAACTTCCTCGCGAAAATAGTGATGAGAACAATGAAGAGAACCTGAAGGATCAATGAAGCCGAATACGCGGCGAAGGGCTGTTGGTTCAGGTAGACTGCAATCGGCAAGAACATCGAGGCGGAAAAAAGTGCGTAAGCCCCTCTCTCCCTACCCCGCCTTACAAGCGCCACAAAAAGCGCAAGTACCGCGATGAGAACAGTTCCCCAGAACCAAATGAACAAGTCCGCGTAATTCGCTATCAGGACCAAGTCGATAGGAAGAATCTCATAACCCACATGATACTGAAGCCCCAAATTGGCTGAAAATCTCGCAAATGCGAAAATTAGAGTAACCGATATGCCGCAATGAAGCACGATGGAAATGGGGCGAATCAGGCTTGCCCTCAAAGGTCTATGCCGCAAATCGAGTTTAGTTGGCTGGATGTCTGCAAGCCTCCGGCCCTGATTCTAAGATACGCGTGGGTTAGCGTCAATTACAACCTTTTGGCGAGAACGGCGCAAAATCCTCCCCCAACTTAATCGGTAATTTGCCGTATACAGTCAACGAGCGGGTCGTGGCTGCGACAATCGGCTGAAAAATCGGAAAGTCGATGTAGGTCAACCAACACCTAACATAACCGCTAAGCGGGGTCCCTAAATATTCACAGTTGCGAACACTACGCGAGGTTTTCTGTTGACCAGGTCACTGCGCGGTCGACGCATGAGATTCTCCGCCAGGAGACTCGTCTCCTTTCTTCTCATAGTATCCATCATAGTCATATCGACCGGCTACATTCCATGGCCACGTACGCAAGCCGCGGTTCCCTCAACATTGAACATAAACGAATGGCAGGTCCCGAGCGGAAACGCAGGGCCTGCAGGCATTAATGTCGACAGCACCGGAAGAGTCTGGTTTACTGAGAACCAAACGGGCAAGCTCGGCATGCTCGATCCAACAGCCAACAAAATCTACGAGTGGAACCTTCCCAGTGGGAGCTCTGTCAATTCTCGCAATATCTTCACTTCACCATCAATCACGTACCAGAGTACGTCTTTCCGAGCCTATTTCGCAGAAAAGGACAAGGACAAGATAGCGTACCTTGACACGACGGCGCCGACTCCGACCGTAACGACAACTGTAACGAGTACGACGACGATCATTACAAGTACAACTACTACGAACACGGCAAACTTTCTCACAGAATGGCAACTCCCAGCGGGCAGTAAACCTGTGAGTATCTTCGTCGACGATCAGGGCAACATTTGGTTCACAGATTCCGGGTCAGATGACATTGGTGAACTGATTGGAGGAAGCACAACAAACTCGCAATTCATCGAGTGGGACCTTCCTGGAGGGAATCCAGGTGCAGGTACCTGTGGTGCCCTCTGTGTTTGGGGACTCTATGTCAAAGCTGGATTTGTTTGGTTCACGGAACGCACAGGAGGAAATGCCGATGCTGGTTTAGTTGGCAGGTTGCAGTTGAGTAATAATCTGCTGACTACTTGGGATCTCAACTCCCTCAATAACGGTGTGTATCAGCCGGTTGATATCGCTGTTGACTCTGCTGGAAATGCTTACTTTTCCAACTATCTCGGAAACAAAATCTCAATCCTCAATCCCGACAATGGAGCAATTAGAGAATTCGCGATCGGAACAGCGGGTGAACCCGTAGCATTGACCTTGGATCAGACTCGTGGTCTGCTATGGTTCTTGGAATTTGCAGGCAACAACATCGCATATCTCAACTATGCTGCAACCGGAAATTCTCTTCAGCTTTCCCCTAGTCAGTGCACAATTCCTAGCACGATTACTATAACCAACACCTACACTGGGGGACCTACTGCGGTTACTACTAGCAACCAACCTGCTGGGGCATGTGTGAATGGCGCTCTTGAGAACGCGGCCATTTCAATGTCCACAGCTCCGAAAGGTGTGAATCCACCGAATATAGCAAGTCAAGGGCCGTCAAGCCGCCCACTCGGTGGCGCGCAAGCGTTGGCGAACGGAATCTCTGAATACAGTCTGCCAAGCGCCAACTCGCGACCTTACGGCCTGACCTTAGATTCAAATGACAACTTATGGCTGACGGAAAGCGATAATTCAGCCAACAGGATTGCGGAAGTACAGCTTGCTTCCGATTTCAATATCCAGCTAACATCGCCGCCCGAACTAGCCGTCGCGCAGGGGGGTACTGCGGCATTCTTGATTTCTGTGAGTCCGGTTAGCGGGTCAAAGAGTCAGGTTTCGCTTTCAGTAAACGCGCCGTCGGGGCTTAAGGCCAATTTCATCCCTTCAATCCCACTAATGCCACCCTTCAATGCCACCCTAACCATCACAACCATGGTGTCCACTCCACTATCAACTTATGTGATGAGCATTACTGCTACAAGTATCAGTGCCACGCATAGCTTGTGCATTGCCCTGACGGTGCTCTCAACAAGCCCTGTCACCTCTACAGTCTCATCAACATCATCGCAAAGTTCGGTGGGTTGTCCGGTATCAAACTCAATTCCCGAGTTCCCGACAAGTCTACCTATTCTAGCTTTCCCCCTGCTCTTCATCGCGCTTGGGGTTAGAGACAGACGTAAACCTCGTGTTTCCAAGACTACACGTCGAAATTGTGCAATCCACACAACAGAGACTCAAAGGGCCAAGCTTACTTACAAAAACCCCCCGAGCGCTCTTCACGTTGCGGACTAAAGAAGCAGCCCTAGTTGCCTGACAGCTGACTCGGCAAGCGCTGTCCGTTCGGACATATGGACATCTTCAAAATCAATTCCATAAAATCGCACCCTTAAAGGTCTTGAAAGCTCGCTCTCCGAGCCTATTCATAATTGTTTTCCGATATTTTTTCCTGTTTCTTAGGACGGTTTTCCGGCGTGCCTTAACGCGGTCTCCAGGCTCTTGCCGGATTGGCGATCTCAATGTCCCAAGAAATGCCTTCAGCCTTTTCTGCCAAGGTGGATTGAAGGCGAAAAAGTATGCTCCCAATACTATGACCTGTCGTAATGCTGCAACTGTGTTGATCAGTCCGAATGGGGTAAGTTGGTCCTTAAGATAGTTCGGTAGTTGCGGATTGTTGCCGCCGATGAAGTAGAACATGATTATGAATGCGTTGAAGACGTCGGCTATTCTGTAGAGGATGAAGTCGAAGTTCGGCGTGAGAATTACGATTGGAAAGAGCTGGATCCACATTTGCGGGTCGAACAGGTAGATTGCACCGTACCACGCGTACCACGAGAGGAGGATTTTCTCAAGAGGCTTCCTATCAGAGGATATCGCACGCAGGATCAGGTATCCGATAATCGCGAGGCTGAGTAAATGGCCCGCAGTACGTCCAGAAATTGCGTCGCCGAAACCCAAGGTACTAGTTGCCATGGATATCCATGTATTCTGCAGTTGATGGCCGGACGTATGTGTGAATAACTGCAACCAAAGTGAAAAGTTAGCGTACGCGAAGGGTGCATTGACCACGCCCCAAACTGTTGCGGTAATCGCCACAAATCTCAGTCTGGCTTTATTATTTGGGAGGCAGGCTACCATCGCGGGAGCCATGCAGATCGGGATAAATTTACTGAGTATTCCACCCGCCAGCGCTAGCGAACTCGCATCGTATCTTTTCTCAAGGTAGAACCATATGGCTAAGCTGACAAAGTATGCGACTATGAAGTCCCAGTTATAGAATCCATACACAATAAATGTCAAAGTGGAGAGCAGGTACAGGTAGATGCGTTTCCTATCGATTCGCAACTTCGTGCAGAGCATGTAAATGTTATAGATTGTGCCAATCATGAACGGGTATTGGAGGATGGATTCAGCGGCCATGTACGTGTTGTACTGATCCAACACGATTGGCAGGTAGGTTCCGATCGCCTGTCCAAGCCATATTATGGCTCCAATGACCTGAGGATACTCGAGCTTGTAGGCTACATACGGGATAGCCATGTTGTGCTGGCCCAGGTATACGTCTCGAAACCAGAGGTATCCTACGTCACTATAGTTACTCGGCGCTATGAACGGGAATTTTGTGATGGTTGTATAGATCCATAGGGTTGTGGCCACAACCAGCATCAACTTGAACTCAGTATCGCGTCTCGCTAGGTTTACGAATTCGCGTAGGCCCTCCCTCAGCAAGGAAAACACAAGCTAACCTGCAAACCTGCTGGCCATTAGAAGTTTTCTAAAAGAGGCTGGTCACTTGTCTGATTCGGGAAAGTGTGTCTGTACGAAGATTCGCAGTAGCTCTCTAAACATTCCGAAGATGTCTCTGGATAGTTTCATGGAAGTATCTTTGCTGTAACGCCACTGGACAGGAAGTTCAACAACCTTAGCGCCCATACGCTTCGCCTTCAGTAAGAATTCCACATCATACGCAAAACCGGGGTTAACTATCTTAGAAAAAGCAGCGCGCCCCACGCTAGTTCTAACCGCTTTAAACCCGCATTGGGAATCCCAACGCATACCTAACAGGGCCCTTGCAAGAACATGGAACCCCCTGCTCAACGCTCTCCTCCGGAAAGGTTCATCCCTACTGCTGCCCTTCATTACGCGGCTTCCAGCAACAACATCCGCGCCGGTCTTCAGAAGCTGAACCGATTCCGTAATGGTGTCGAGGGGGACTGGAAGGTCAGTGTCGGTAAACACTGTGTATTCACCCTGAGCTGTTTCGATACCCCGCTTCAGCCCGCCCCCTTTGCCGAGCCGCCCCTCAGCATGGAGTAGAGTAATTGGTACTCCGCTCGGATTCTGCTCCCTAAACTCGTGCACGATCTGAATTGTCCTATCTGTACTGCCATCTTCACTGATCACAATTTCCGACGAGGAGTGATTCAACCTCAGAAACTCGCTGAGCCTCGTGAGACAAGATTTCATTCGTTTCTCTTCATTATGCGCAGGAATCAACACTGTAAGTTCAACGCGCGGAGGAGAAGTCAAGATGATTCAACTGTAGAGTTCTAGCCCTAACCAGAGTTTCGGTGTATAATAAAATCTAGATTGCGTGTGCAATATACATCAGCCCCTTTCTCTGGGAGGAGGGCCCATCTAATCCACAGGTGAATTGCATGGCTTTGCACACATGGATTTTTCGAATCAATGCTTCGGTGTACCTCGGTGGGGATTCCGGTGAAGGCCCTAAAGGGGATTCATCGACGCGTAGTTGGATGAACGATTCGAAATGATGGCAGATTGGGCAAAAGACGAAACATTAGGCCATTCAAAGATGATTGACTCATGTCTCAGTTTATTGCTCTGAAGGAGGTTGGTTTGTTCTCTAGCAGGTGTTGTATTTGCGCCAAATTTGCATGTCAGCTTTTTCGAGGGAAAAGTGGCCTTTAATTCTTTGATTTCCGGTCTATAGGTTATTGGAAGGCAGAACTATGCGCACGATGAGAACTGTACTAGTCGCAGCCATTTTGGTTGTTGCACTCATTTCGAGTGGCAGCTTCGCATTATCGCCTGTAGCCGCCGCTGCCCCCCTAAATTTGAAACTCCTCGAATGGCCTGTCCCAACTGGAAGCGCCCAACTTGGCGGTATCAGTGCAGATAGTAGTGGAAGAATCTGGTTTACTGAGAACTCATCGGCCAGACTGGGTCTGCTAGATCCGGGGACTAACAAAATCTACGAGTGGGGCGGCGTTAGTGCCAATTCGCGCAACATTGTTACAGGACGAGCTGGCGCATTTGGTGGTAGTTCCAACCGAATTTACTTCGCGGAGTATGGCGCTAACAGGATCGCGTTTCTTGACAACGTTACTGGTTTCCTCAACGAGCTCACTGAATTTGGGGGTCTCACCGGTTCTAATCCAGTGAGTGTTGCCGTTGATAATTTAGGCAACATTTGGTTCACCGAGTCTGGAACCCCGACAAGCCAGGGTTATATTGGAGAACTCTCCGGAATAAGCACGCCCACAAGCGGCTCCGCGACTGCGCAACTAATCGAATGGCCGCTTCCAGCATTTTCCAGTGGGGGCTTTCCAGGTTCCACATGTAAATGTCAACCCTGGGGTATCTATGTCAATCAAACCAGCGCCAGTTCCAGTTCGTCGCCTGACACTTACGTATGGTTCACGGAGAAAACCGGGGGCACTGGTGGTGCTGGTGCAATTGGTAGGTTGCAAGTAAGCACGAACACTTTGACCATGTGGGATCTCGGTGCCTCGCCACTCAGCGGCATCCATGGACCTACGGACATCACTGTTGATTCATCTGGAAATGTATACTGGACCAACTCTGCCAGCGCGGGAAACAAGCTATCGCTTCTCGCCAACGGCGGCAATACGTACAAGGAATACGCTCTACCCACAACGAGTGCTGCCCCTGTGTCGCCTTTCCCAGATCCTGCTCGTAAGGCCGTATGGGGGCTAGAGTATACGGGGAATAATATTCTGTATCTTGACACCACTGTAATTACCAGCACCGGGCTCTCTCCATTCGCTGGGCAATGCACCATTGGAACACCCGTTAATGGACAACCTTCCGCATGCCCAAGTGGCATTTCCAAGTCGACACCGGTCTCAGTCGGCCCGCACTCGCTAGGTTCTGCAACTGTAACGCCTCAAAATCCAACGATTACACCCTCGTTAGGGAGCCCAACAGGTCCCTTCAACGGGCTCTATGAATACAGCCTGGCGAGCTCGAGCGCGGGACCCTTTTCGCTCTTCCTGGACGCCAATGAGAATCTTTGGCTCACGGAGAGCAGCAGTACTGTGAACAGGATTGCGGAAATTCAATTTCCCGTTGATTTCAGTATGCAACTGACTTCATCTTCTTCCCAGACTGTTTCTCAAGGGGGTTCGGTAACTTATTCTGTTTCAGTCACTCCCGCGAGTGGTCTGCAAACTCCGGTCACTCTTTCAGTGAACGCTCCGTCGGGGCTTTCGGCCAGTTTCAATAATAATCCAGTAACCCCACCACATACTTCAACACTGACTATCTCGACTACGGGTTCCACTACGCCGACCACTTATGCGATGAGCATTACTGGTACAAGTAGCAGTGCAACGCATAGCTTGAGCATAACGCTAACCGTCACTCTTGGAATTGTAACTACGACGACCGCTAGCACTACTAGCGCCTGCGGATTCGACTATCAGATAACGGCGGATCAGACCTCCCAGACTTTCATGGAAGGAGACTCGGGTTCGTATCAGCTGCATGTGCTGCAGACTTGTCCCACCGCCACTCAGCAACCAGTAACCTTGACCCCTACGACGCCCACTGGAGTTACCGCCCAGCTCACGGACAACGGGTTGACGCCGTCGTATGATACTCAGCTTCAAGTTCAGGTTGCGGTGGACGCGCCAGTTACGCAAAGCGCGACAATCTCCGTTTCCGGTACCTCTGCAGGTGGCCCGTCCCACACTTTGACGCTGACCCTTCAAATTACAGCTGTTCCAAGGGACTTTAGCTTGGTGGGCTCAGGAAGCGTTTCTCTATACCAAGCCTCTAGGCTAGACATTACGTTGACCGTCACTTCGATTGGCTACTTCGATGGCCCAGTTGGCTTCACTATCCCAACCCCGTCAGTGTCGGGACTCGGCGGAAGTGTCACACCAAATCCTGTGACTCTATCACCAGCTGCAGCTGTGACTACAACGTTGGAGATTATAGCGCAGAAGGGAACCCCACCCGGTACATATCAGCTGACAGTGACTGGTTCAGGTAATACGCCGCAGGGTCCCGTATCTCATGACTTTCAAGTAAGCGTGACCGTCGCATCAGGCCTTCCATGCCTCATTGCGACCGCAACCTTCGGTTCACCCTTAGCCCCTGAGGTCCAATTCCTACGTGACTTTCGAGACCATCAAATCCTGCACACATTCGCAGGATCAAACTTCATGATCGTCTTCAACACGTGGTACTATTCCTTTAGCCCCGGGGTCGCTGGATATGAAAACATCCATCCCACCGTCAAGACTCCAATGCAATACTTCCTTACGCCGCTTCTTGGAAGCCTCCACATCTCCTCATGGACCTACGCGTCCGTTGCGGCAGTTAATCCCGAAATTGCGTCACTAATCGCGGGACTTGTCGGAAGTTCACTCATAGGCCTACTATACTTGGCGTTGCCTCTCGCCGCCACGCTGTGGCTCCTTGGAAGGAAGGTTTTCACAAGGGCAGGACATGTCAAGACCAGGCTCGTGAGGTTCTTCATCGCATCAATCACCGCGATGATAGTCCTATTTGCAATCTCAGAACTGTTCACTCTCGCAATCCCTATGATGATAGCGAGCGCAACCCTCGTCCTCCTAGGATTAGCTGCAGGCAGCACACTTCCGATCTTCGAATTATTCGACAGGCTCTACAAACGCTGATACTGACCAGGACGCCGCTCCCGGTCGCAATATGTGGGACGCGTAGATAAGCGGCTGCCAACAACGCCTATTCGGCGAGAATGACGCAAAATCCTGCAAATCTTGCCATGGCTCTGTCAATAATTACCCGTAACTCGTCAAACAGCGTTATATACACTCTAATAGTGCTAAGTCACATACGTCCACAAAACCATGGGCGCTTCAAGTTGATTTGCGATCGAGATAACCAATCAGAGGAGACCTGAACATGGTGAAGAATCGACGGCGTAGTTCCGTATGGATAATCATTCTTTTGGCCTCAGCGTTTCTGATTCTAGTTTCATCTGTGAGGCCTGTTGCAGCCCAATCGGTTACACTTACTCCAAACGTGGGAACAGATTCGACCCTCGTGCAGATCAGTGGGTCCGGGTTCGATTCCGCGACAGGCTATACGGTAGTCGGTAGCCCAAGCACTCTAAGCACAGATCCGAATTTTGCAACTTCCTGCAGTAATCTCGGCAGTGGGAGTTGCGTCGGCACATTCCTTGTGTCCGCCACGGCGCCGGCGGGGATATATGTCGTCACCTTAACTGGCACTGGGTGCACCACCGCCTGTTCTCCCGCCTACGCTCAATTCGTTGTGGGTGCACCCTCCGCTTACATCTCATTGTCACCGACCATCGCGACCGCGGGAACTGTGACGATCTCTGGCTCTGGGTTCAGTATAGCGGATACTGGGTGTTCGATTTCCACCGGTAATGCGATTATTAATTCAAAACTGTTTGGTTCTACAGCCTCATGTTCTATGTCGGTTGGAAATGCAGGAGGGGCATTCACGGTACTAGCAAACGCACCACAGGGGCTTTATCTAATCACGGTCACTGGTTGTTCGGGTTCTGGTTGTGCTTCTTACGTGGCGACTGATTTCGCGTCCGCCTACTTCGAAGTGCCCAGCACTACGACCACTATTTACACTTCAGTATCTATTTCGGTACTCACAAGTTCCACCGCTACTGTGAGCACTACGACAACCGCAACCGTTTCGACACTGACAACGACATCGGTCAGCTCAACAGGCATATCAACAGAACAGAGCTCTGCATTCACGCTAGTGCCTTATCTCGCTCAGTCAACCAGCACCTCAACATCAACGTCTTTCACAACATCAACCGTCACTCTGGCCAGCACTCAGCGAACAACGACCACGTTGTTCACAACGTCGTTCCTAGGCGGGACTGGAATCATCACGCCCCTACCCTACTCGCCACCATCTGAAATGGTGAACATTTTCGGCATAATCTCCGTCATAGGTTTGATCGGCCCAATCCTTCTGAGGAGGTTTCTGATGTGAGGAAACTTCGGCAGAAACAGAAACTTCGACGTTTCCCGCTCACCATACTGCTCTTGTTAGCTGCGTTGTCTCTATACGCATTATCGGGCCCGCTCGCCAATGTTGGAGTAGTGGCAACAGGAATCTCATCGCAGACAACCTTGACAACCCCGCCTTTGAGCACGTCGACAAGCACGCAGACGGTAACCACCGTACCCGTCTATACGTCGACAACGACGACTCTTACTACTGCAACTTCAACTTCGACGACTTCTACGAGTACGACTAGTACTTCAACCTCCAGCTCCATCAGCTATACGTCTACGAGAACGGAGACATTTACCAGTACCAGCACGTCAACCTCATACTTCAACACGGTCGGCTTAACTGTCAAGCAAACTGCGACGACGACCACATCGATTGCGCGGAGTATCTCAACTTACACGTTAACTTCTTCAACGCAGAGCATAGGCACCACCTGCCCAGTGGCCTTCGCCACGACAGGCAACGCCCTAGAGCCCTACGCGAACATCCTCCGCAACTTCCGGGACAGGTTGATAATGAACACTACAGCGGGCCGAGATTTCATGCCCATCTTCAACGGGTGGTATTATAGTTGGGCACCCGGGCTCGCGTATGCGGCGACTACTAATGCGTGGGTTGGAGATCTGGTCCGAATAGGCGTGTATCCGCTCATTGGAATCCTCTACGCCTCCTTCGGAACCTACGAGCTCTTGCAACCTGTAAACACTGAGGCCGGTGCGTTAATGGCAGGGGTTGTTGCGGCTTCGTTGTTGGGTCTAGTCTACGTTGCTCCAGTCGCCTATCTAGGGGTGAAGGTTCTCAGAGTGAACAGAAAACTAGTCCAGCTTGGAAGGTCGCACGTGAAACTCTTTGGGTTGTGGACCGGAATGAGCCTTCCGCTTCTCGCAGCCGCTTACCTATCCGGATCCGGCGCCTTGATGAGCATCGCAACTGCGAACCTAACCCTTTCAACCCTAAGCCTCGGTTGTGCGCTCGGCGTCATCGGGTTGAGATCAGTTCAGATGCCATTGTCCAACGTTCTCCTATCCTCAATAACGCTCCGACGCAACATACGAAACTGAGCGAATGTAGTTTAGAGGTTCTTTCCGAATAGCCTCAAGCTAGAGGGGCAACCGGAAGAAAATCAACCTCAAAACTGGAACCCAAGGTGCGTCAGAGACACTTCAACGCATATGTTTCGGGAACGCGACATTGTCGACAACCGCAACGCTGAGAACGGCCAACCATCAGTAACTGGAATCGGAATGGATAGACAATCCGTCCCACGAAACAACAAACTCCCAACCAGTCTGCAGCGCAATTAGGTTCTCTGCGGGCCCGAAGGTTCCGCGCGTAAGCGTTCCCATCAAGGTGAGCAGCGTCCAAGATGAAAGTGATCAGAGGCGAAACTTAACTTCACATACGCCTTCGTGATACTCGGAGCTTCGTTAGGAGAAGTTGCAGTGAGCCACCAGACAGTAACAACGGTCTCGGGTGCTGAGGTTAGGCTTTACGAGGATGTGCTCGATAGGATATTTCGGAAACACGGTGAACTGAGAGGTATGGTGACGCTTATCACGGATACCGTAGCGTCACCTGATCTAGTGCTTGCAGGGCATGGCAGAGAACTGGTGGCGGTTAAACACTACGTGAGAACTCCATTAGGCGCCAAGAATATGGTGGTCGTCTACCGTGAGGACAAGCACTTGATTATCACAGCGTTTTTAACCTCAGACCGCTCGAAGCTTGTGAGGAAGAGGACGGCAATATGGCAAAGGCAGAGCAAGTGAGACTAGCTCCGGAAAGAATCGATGTGGAGTATGATGAGAGAGGAGACGCGCTATACATTGCCTTTAGTCCAGATACGATTGCCGACGATTCAGAATTGACAGACAACGATGTGCTTGTCCGTTACAAGGGCAAAGAGATAATTGGCTTAACGATACTACACTTCTCGGAGAGACAGAAAAGGGCGACTCAACCTACAAACTGAGTTTTCCCTTCCATCTGCTACTCAATACGTAACGCGTGTAACAACATTTACACACATACATAAGAAACTGAGCGAGTGTAGTCCAGAGGTTCTTTCCAAGTAGCCTCATGCTACATCTAAGCAGAAAGCAGAAATAGGCTCGAAGCCCTCCGAACGGAACCGACGCACGAACCGAGCACTCGCCATCAGTAGCATGAGACGGATATTGTTTGGAGACTCAAGCGTCGGTTGCAAAGGGAGCCACCTCGCTCTACGCCGCGAACGTTGTCATTCTCGTCGCTAACACGCTCTACTTTCTTGTGCTAACAAATCTCCTTCATTCCACGCTGGGGGTTGGAATCGTTACGGCGCTGAACATAATGATCTGGCTCTTGGTTACCGTTTCCATCTTAGCCCAGCCTATCGCTCAACAATCCCCTGTCCCAGCACCTCTGGCAGTGCTCAAATTCATCCCAGAATTGCTAACGAAGAAGGCTCGGTCGGGAGCCTCGAAACTATTCAGGGCCTCACTAGCGTTTACCCTGACAATAGGCGGAGTCATTATGGGAATTCTTCTCGCTACACCTGGCCTCGTGATTCCATTCATCGGCGGGCAAGCGGTCCTCCCACTGTACGTTCAGCTATCCGGCATCGACATCCTAGTCCTCTCGCTCGGCCAGGTCTGCATCGGGGCACTAGTTGCAATGGGAAATATGAGAAGCGCCACCGCATATCTCATTCTCTGGGGTGTGATCCGTTACGCCTTAGCCTCGCTGCTCCTCGTCGCCTTCGCAATATCAGGCGTTCTCATCGGTTGGATTCTAGGTGATGCTCTGTTGTTAGTTTTCGCGCTCCAGAAATCAATTACAAGTTTGCGTACCGGCGCAGGCCGCTCTCGTTTCTCGTTCCCCGACCTCGTCCGCTACTCGCTCTATACTCTCCTCAGCGCACTGATCGGGTTCGCCGTGAATCAGGCTGACAAGATATTCACGTTGGCCCGGCAGGGGTTGCCTGAGCTTGCAATTTACAATGTAGCGATTGTTGCTGCGAGTTTCGCTGGTTTCGCCCCCTACGTCCTACTTATAGTCTTACTGCCCGCCCTATCCGCCTTGCACGCGGCGAAGAGGACACGGCAGATGCATGAAATGATACGTGCCTACACTCGCTATGTGTCGATCGTAGTCCTGCCCATCGCGTTTGGTTTTGCTTCGATAATGGAGGTTGCGTTACGGATTTTCGGCCCCGAATACCTAAACGGGCTAATTCCTTCAGTCATTGTTTCCGTGGCGACAGGGTTGACCTCGGTTGGGGCGGTGTACGCTGGGGCATTGTTGGCGGTTGGGAAGTTGAAGTGGTTCACAGGCGCGAACGCAATAGGCCTAGTTGGCCTGATCATAGTCTCCTATTTCTTGACGCCCATCTTCGGATTGGGCGGCCCCGCCTTGGGCCGAGCTACGCTCATGGCTCTGGTAGCTGTGGTCTACGGTGTTGCGTTGCTTAGAAGCGGGCTCTTTGAGTTTGACGTACGAGCATTCCTCAGCGCGACAGTCGCTTCGACAGTTATGGGTGTCGTGATCTTCTTCGCCTTAACGCTCGCGCACTCGTTCCTCTTGCAGTTGGCAATGCTTCCTATAGTTGTCGTGGCCGGAACGCTCATCTACTTAGGCTCCCTGCGGGCACTCCGCCTTCTAACCGTGAGGGACCTTGAATTCGTACGCGACCTCACACCGACAAGGCTGCAGGTGCTCCTACCAGCCGTCGCAAAGTTCGTCGGATTACGTTGGAAGGAGAAATAAACCGAGAATTTATTGAATCGGTAATCGTTAGATGGCTACCCGTATTTCGCAATTCTCTCTCTTTCCGTTCGGCTTTAATTCTGCAGTGTTCAGTTCACCGTTCGGTGAGCTTGTGTGGCCCTAAGTAGGCTCAAACCCGAAGAGAGGGTGAGGGTGACTGTGGGTATGGTAGATGTGGTTACTCAGGTCTTAGCGGACAGGGAGAAGGAGAAGCATCCAGGTATCACGGAGGATAGGCTGATTTCCATTTTGCGGCGCAGGTTCCAATATGGACGAAGAGTCCTCCGCAGGTGACAGTCCCCGGAGTCGTTCTACTAGACGAATTGATGTCTTCGCAAGGTATTCCGTAGTCCAAGTAGGCGTAAGCGATGATTAGGGACAGACAAGTTCACGAAAGGCGTGCACGGTTCTGGTAACTTGGGTGGGCGGTTCGGTTGAATGGTAACTGGTGGGGGGAATCTCGCTAAGGGCTATATCCCTCGAAACTGAGTCCGAGATGCTTGCTCGAATTATGGTATGGTATCCTTCCGTTGACGATGTAATTGATATGAACGTCAACGCCCTCGACCTCTCTCGTGACAAATATCCTTACAAGATGCTAGGTTCCGTGGAACGCATTCAAACAATTCTTGAACGTGTTAGAGAGGTAGAGGGGGATGGGCTAGCTCATCAGGCAGCTCTAATTATGAAGGAATTTGCCGATGCCCAAATCTTCGCTGGAGCGAACCATCGCACAGGCTACGGCTTGGCAAAGATGTTTCTAAGGAGAAATGGAAAGCGACTAAGGGTAGATGACCTCAAAAAACGCATATCCGTTTATAAAGAACATTGGAACTGAGTATCCAAGAAATCCAAGAGTGGATAGAGCATGGAGCGTCCGAAGAATCCGAATGAGGCACTCATCAGAGAAATTATCAAAGAGGATTTGCCGCTCTTTCAGATGCTCGCCACTAACGGCAAAAGCAAGCCTCAGGAAAAGTAGCCGTTCTACTTTTTCGCCGCTTTCTTGATTAGAGCTTCCCACTTGTTGCCATTTAGCTGTAGGTCTATCCCAGCGACTTTTGCAGGCGTTTCTCCATTCAACGCTGAGTGCGGTCTAAGGTAGTCGTAGTAAATCCGTGTCGCGCACCTTCGACCGCGCCCACGTCAAGCCAGCTGTCCCCATAAACTGCAGTCCACGCCTCGACTTGGTCAGCTCTGTCTAACCTATGTTATTCGTGCAAGCTATGTGGATGGGAGCGGTAAGCCTCTACAGCCAACTTTCCCGCGCACTCGCCGGTTATAGTTGGGGCACGTGAAGCATTCTACGAAGGATACGACCTTCAACTTCACCGGGCAGTCAACTGCCTCCTTCTTCATCTTCGCCAACATCTTCCCCTTAACCGCCCCTTTGATCGCTTCCAAGGATGCCTTCGGGCTCGGAACCGCCTTGGGTGGGGTGAATATGTCCACGCTATACTTGTCATCCTCACCCATCTGAACCGGTGTCTTGTTCGCTGGTGTAGTTTCGCTCATGGACATTCAGGCTTTGGAGAAGGGTTCCATTCAATTCAATAAATGACTTTCGACGAGGTACAAGATGAAGAAGTAACTTCCATTCTACTAGACTCAGGCGCCGTTACTTGCATACGATATCATGGAAGAGGTCCACCTGCTTCCCTACCAATAGTTTCCTTGACAAACCCTGCTCCTTCGTCATCTTAACACGTGGCAAAGCTCTCACTATGGCTACGGGTGTGCGCTCAGTCCCCTGTCCCATAACGAGTTCAGCCGCGGCAGCAATCTCATCAGCCAACCCTACGAACTTGTACCTCAGCTGGTAACCGAAAATGTCCTTTAGGCCTCGGTAGTCAATAATTGGTTCCAGGCCTGACACCCCTATGGCAAACTCCACTTGTCCAACCCGAAACGGGCGGCTATACGTGTCGGCGACGATAACTCCCAACCTCCTGCCTGAGAGTTGCTCGAGTCTAATCCTGATTTTGCTGGCCGACGAATCCGAGTCCGGTGGGAGCCGAGCATAAGTAAGGCGCCCTTCAACGTTTGACTTGTCAACACCTGCGTTCACACATATCATGCCATCCTTCCTCCGAACAACCAGAGCTTGGCTGTCTGCGCGTAGAACGGCGCGCGAATCCCGCAGTATCAACTGGATAAGCCTTGCATCCTTCCCTGTCTTCCGCGCGAGGGCTCTGGCTCTTGGACTCGGTTTAATGGCCGATATGTCGACCTCTAGCCCGTCTGCCTTGGATACTATTTTCTGTGAGACAACGACAACGTCGCCGTCAATAAACTCCAGATTCTCCATCCTAACAGCGTCGAAAATCACTTGGCCAATATCGTCGCCAGGCTTTACCAAGCCGATCTTTTCCAAACCGATGACTGAAATCGATCCCGCCAAATCGACAACACAACCCTTTCGAACTTCAGTGAGTTCCAACTGCGACAGCTGTACTTGTTGCTTAAATAACGTATGACCGTTGCCCGCAAAATGCGCTCATCAAAAAATCCAAGTGGAGTCGATGCGTCTAATCATGACCGCTTCAGGGGTTATGTGACTTGTTTGAAGTGGGCGTAATGAGTTTCGAGGCGCTCGTCCCTTGGGCAATTATCGGAATTGCAATCATCAGCTTGCTCTACGCTTGGTGGCTGCGCGGAGGAGTTCTGAAGAAAGACAAAGGCACCGCCAAGATGCAAGAAGTGTGGAACTCCATTCGAGTTGGCGCTGACGCCTACCTGAATCGACAACTCCGAACAATACTCCCACTCATCGCCGTCTTGGCAGTAGCATTATTCTTCAGCGTTTACGTTGTCCAACCTACCTCCGAAGCAACAGAAGTTTTCGGAAAGAACGCCCAACTGATCATAGCGGTCGGACGCATGCTTGCCTTCGTGCTCGGCGCATCATTCAGCCTCATCGTAGGCCAGTACGGGATGCGCATGGCGGTTCAAGCAAATGTTCGTGTTGCGTCTGCATCTCGACGCAGCTTCAACGAAGCCTTATCCATCGCCTACTACGCCGGGACAATCACGGGAATGCTAACAGACGGCTTAGGCCTTCTTGGCGGAACTTCAATTTTCATCATATTTGGAAAAGCAGCCCCAGACGCCCTGCTCGGCTTCGGGTTCGGCGGCACGCTTCTCGCACTTTTCATGCGGGTTGGGGGCGGAATATACACTAAGGCAGCCGACGTAGGCGCCGACCTCGTCGGAAAAATCGAGAAGGACATACCCGAAGACGATCCCCGTAACGCTGCCGTAGTTGCCGATTTGGTGGGCGATAACGTGGGTGATTGCGCGGGGATGGCGGCGGACATCTTCGAATCATATGAAGTAACGATTGTTTCAGCTTTGATTCTGGGATTGGCCGTGTTGGCTTTTGACCCACAGCATAGGCTCATGTGGATTCTCATCCCACTCATCGTTCGTGGAATCGGCGTCATCTCATCTATCCTTGGCACGTTCACTGTCCCCATTTGGACTAGGTTCCCCATCAAGTTTCTGAGGGCTCACAATGCGGAAGACGCGATGTTTCGCTCTTACGAGGTTTCCAGCATTAACACGGTCTTCTGGGCGTTTGTTGTTGCTTGGTTCTACGGGAATGATTGGCGTCTAGGAGCGCTCGTGGCGATCGGCGTTGGGCTTGCCGTAAGCTTCAACCCCCTAACTTCCTACTTCACTGCCACGAACAAGAATCCAGTTAAGGAGATCGTCAAAGCCACCGAGGCCGGGCCGGCAACAACAATCCTTTCTGGCCTAGCGAGCGGCTTCGAATCATCCGTCTGGGCACTCTTGTACATTGTCATCAGCTTCGTGCTAGCTATCTTGCTCTTTCCACCCGAGAATGGCAGCGTGTACACATTGTACGCCATAGCGATGATCGGGATTGGCATGCTAAGCCATACGGGTAACAATGTGGCGATGGACTCCTATGGACCAATCAGCGATAATGCTAACGGCATCGGGCAGATGGCTTGGGGGCAATTGGATGATGAGGAGACGAGGCAGGGCAGGCAGGTCATGGCGGACCTCGATTCAGTAGGAAACACCACGAAAGCTATCACCAAGGGAATAGCTATCGCATCAGCCGTAATTGCTGCCGTGTCACTCTTCGCATCATACATCACAGCCACTGGCCTCCAGGCGATTAGCGTCTCAGACATCAGGGTCTTCATAGGCCTTCTACTGGGAGGAGCGCTCCCGTGGCTGTTCAGTTCGCTGAACATCCGAGCCGTTTCGAGGGCGGCCAAAATGATAGTTGAGGAGGTTCGGCGACAGTTTCGAATCCCGGGAGTTATGGAGGGTAGAGTGCCTCCGGACTACCGTGAGGTTGTAGGTATCTCTACAGCTGCCGCGCAGAAAGAGCTGATACCCTTGGCAGTCATAGCGTTGAGCATCCCCATCACTGTGGGTCTGTTATTGGGCGTTGAAGCGTTGGGTGGTTTCTTGGCTGGCATCATTGTGTCGGGACAGCTGCTAGCTGTTTTCATGGCCAATACAGGCGGAGCTTGGGATAATGCGAAGAAGACAATCGAGGATGAGCCACGCGATTTGGCCGCGAATACCGGCAAGGGCAGTGATCGCCACAAAGCCAGCGTGGTTGGGGACACGGTTGGCGATCCACTGAAGGATACTGCCGGCCCAGCTTTGAATCCCATGATCAAAGTCGTTAATTTAGTCTCCCTAATCATAGCGCCAATCATCGTCGCCGCCAAGATGAGTTGGGCAACTTCTGTTGTCGCTTTGTTACTAATCGCCGCTGCGTCTTGGGCCCTGTGGCGGAGCAAGCATGAAGTCATCTTGAGAGAGAAGGCGAGGTCCGGACGCTCAGACGTGCCTGTCAGCAACAGTTGACTCTCGACGGTTTTTGAGTAATCTTCATTTCTCGAAGATTCACGGTTCAACTTAAATAACGTAACGTGTTCCTACGCAGGGTTCGCCTCCGGCGAAAGAGGAGTAATGTTTGCTAATCGATTACGTCTTCGCAGTGAGTGCCCTGTCCCTCGCCGTGGCAGGGTATATTGTCACCTGGATAATGAAACAGGACACTGGAACAGCGCGGATGAGGGAAATATCAAGCGCAATTAAAGCTGGCGCCCAGGCCTATTTGGCGCGGCAGTATAGAACTATCAGCATCATAGCGATCGTTGCGACCATTCTGATGGCTGTTGGTATTAGGAGTCCAAGCAACTCATGGCTCGGTGTTGACACCGCTGGCGGCTTCTTGCTCGGCGCGGTGTGCTCTAACTTGGCGGGTTACATTGCAATGTACATCTCGGTCCGCTCGAACGTTCGTGCCGCGCGCGGTGCGATGAGCAGTCTCGACCGTGCCCTGAAGATAGCTTTCCGTGGTGGAGTAGTCTTCGGCTTAGCGGTCGTTTCGATGAGCCTGCTCGGAATCTCCACGCTATTCCTCGTTTTCAACGGCGACCCTCGGCTCATGGTCGGCTTTGGTTTCGGGGCTAGTTTCGCGGCGCTATTTGCCCAGTTGGGCGGCGGGATCTACACGAAGGCTGCGGATATGAGTGCAGACCTTGTCGGCAAGGTGGAAGCAGGAATACCCGAAGATGACCCGCGCAATCCAGCCGTCATAGCAGACCTGGTCGGAGACAACGTCGGTGACATTGCAGGGCGTGGAGCCGACCTATTCGAATCCATTACGGCAGAAAATATCGGCGCAATGATCCTTGGTCTAGCCCCTGCAGTATACGCAGTGTTCGGAATCAACGGGCTTCTGTTTCCGCTCTTAGCCAGAGCGTTTGGATTGGTCGGGACAATCGTTGGTTCGGTGTTTGTGTATTCCCGCAAGAAAGAAGACCCATTCAACTCGTTGGCGCGCGGTTTGATTGTTACCGGCATTATCTCCGCTGGGGGTTTCTACTTCCTAACCGTTGTGCTTCTTAACGGTGAGATGAACTTCTTCTTCGCCGCGCTCGTCGGAATTATTGCAGCAGTACTTGTTGCGTGGATAACTGATTACTACACTTCGTATAGAAGAAAGCCCACACTCGAAATCGCCAGTGCTTCAGAGAGCGGTCCTGCGCCTGGGATCGCAACGGGTTTCGCCGTCGGGATGGAATCATCTGCTCTCTTCATTATCGTAATTGGTGCTGCGATCCTGCTGGCATTCGCTTTGGGAAACGGGTTCATCTCCGAGGGGGCGCGACTAGACCTTACCGACCCTGCCTTCCAGAAAGGACTGTATGGGACTGCGATAGCGACTATGGGCATGCTTTCGGTTACTCCAATGATTCTTGCAATGGACGGGTTCGGTCCCATAACTGATAACGCGGGCGGCATCCTAGAAATGTCAGGAGTGTCGGCAAGAGCCAGAGCAGTCTCAGACCGTCTCGATTCAGTAGGCAACACGACAAAGGCATTAACGAAAGGCTACGGCGTCGCGTCGGCCGCGCTTTCAGCCTTCTTGTTGTTCAGCGCCTTTCTGGAAGTGGCAGGCTTGAAAGGCGTGGACCTTTCTCGGCCTGGAGTCTTTACGGGAGCGTTCATCGGTGCGATGCTGATCTTCTTCTTCAGCTCGCTCGCGATAAAGGCAGTTGGAAGAACCTCAGCCGTGATGATACGTGAAATCCGCAGACAATTCAAGGAGAATCCTGGAATCATGAAGGGCAAGGCCAAGCCGGACTATTCGCGATGCATCGACATAAGCGCCAAGGCAGCATTGAAGAACATGGTATACCCGAGCCTACTCATTGTTATCACGCCAATAGTGGTCGGCGTTACCCTCGGCGCAGAAGCTGCGGGCGGACTGCTAATGGTGGGCACCGTGGTTGGTGTCCTCATGGCATTGTTCATGAATAACGTCGGCGCCTCTCTGGACAACGCAAAGAAGTACATAGAGGCTGGCCATTTGGGCGGAAAAGGTTCACAAGTTCACGCGGCGACCGTGATAGGTGATACATTGGGGGATCCGCTGAAGGATACCGCTGGCCCATCATTGCACGTTGTCGTGAAACTCCTTAACACGATAACCCTCGCATTGGCGCCTCTCTTCGTCTTGGCTCTACTGCATTAAGAGTTAAGCACAGCATAGGCGCCCGGCAGTCTGGGCAATCGCCATTCCAAGATTCTTTCTTTCTGAAGGAACACTATTAAACGGGATTACTTGTACCGGTTTCGGGCCTTGATGTTGCAGGAAGTCGTCCGGGCTTCAAGAAGGGGGCAAGCGGTCGAATATGCTATTCGGGATGTCATGGTTAAGGCGGAGGAAGTTAGGCGAACCGGAAAGAAGATTCTTTACTTAAACATAGGCGACCCAGTCAAGTACGGGTTTGATACTCCTCCCCACGTTAAGGATGCGTTGAAGAAAGCAGTTGATGCAGGCTCGAATTACTACTCCGCATCGGAAGGAGTCAAAGAACTGCGTGAGGCCGTGGCCGAGAAAGAAAACTCAATGAACGGAGCACATGTTGACGCGCGCAATGTTGTAATCACTCAAGGAATTTCCGAGGCAATCTTCTTCCTTATGGGGGCGATCGTAAACCCAGGCGACGAAGTGCTCCTGCCAGGGCCCTCTTACCCACCTTACATGACCTACGCCAAGTTCTTCGACGGAAAACCAATAGCTTACAGAACAGTCGAAGAGAAGGGTTGGGCCCCTGACCTATCCGATCTAGAGAGTAAGGTAACAGGACGGACGCGTCTCATCGTCGTTATCAACCCGAGCAATCCCACTGGCTCAGTTTACTCTAGGAATGAATTGTCACGAATCATAGAAATCGCCGCTTCCCACAACATACCGGTGGCGGCCGACGAAATATATGACCGAATCGTTTACGACGGCGCGTTCACCAGCGTCGCATCTATAGCCAAACAGACCCCGATATTCGGACTGAATGGCTTCTCGAAAACCTACCGGATGACAGGTTGGCGGCTAGGATACCTGTATCTTCAAGACCCTAACGAGGAAATGAAAGACGTCTGGGACGCTGTGCAAAGAATATCCCGCGTACGCTTGTGCGCAAGCACACCTATCCAGTACGCGGGCATAGAAGCACTTCGCGGCCCCCAAGGCCATATCGCCGAAATGGTATCAAAACTAAAACGACGCCGCGATTTATTCTGGAAGCGTGCTAACGAGATTCCCGGCCTGTCCGCAGCCAAACCAGCAGGTGCTTTCTACCTTTTCCCCAAAATCAACGTGATTGGCGAGAGATGGAAGAGTGATTATGAATTCGTTACCGAGCTCCTGAAGGAAACAGGGGTTTTGCTCGTTCACGGGTCGGGTTTCGACCCGGCCTACGGCAAAGACCATTTTAGAGCGGTCTTCCTGCCAGACGAGTCGGTCTTGGCCGAGGCATTTGACGCCATTGAAGATTTCATGAAACGACACTCCTAACTCTGAATTCTGTAAAGGTTTAATTGTACTCTTCAGAATGAAACGCAGGCTTCACATATGTCCGAAGAAAGCGAGCAGCGGCCTGCAGGCATAATGTACGAGTGTATAAGCTGCGGCCAGCACCTTACGGCAGACCAGTTGGCTATGACGCCAGAAATCAAGTGTCCCTTTTGCGGTTACCGTGTCCTGCGCAAAGCTCGTCCTCCCATAGTCAAACGCGTCAAAGCGCGGTAACCGGCGTAGTGCGGCTTGCGAAATATACGATCGAAGATTTTCCTCGTCTACTAAACCGGAAGATTCCGCTTCGATCTACTATCCGTTGCCTAGACTTGGGCTTTACCGCATGTTGGGCAGAAACCTGATGGACCGTGCATCAAGCCGCCACAAAACTTGCATTTCAAGTAAACTAGTTTCGTAGGTTGAGTACTGATTGGTCGGTTCGGCCGAACATCATCCTTCTCGTATCTCTTGCCGATCAATACCGATAGCTCCAGCAAAATTAACATGGGAACGAAAAGTGCCAAGTCGGCAACGGGTCCTCCATCAGGAGTAATAACTGCTGTGACGATGTACAAAGCTGCGTAGATGTATCGGCGTCGGGTCGTTACGTAACTCGTTCTTAGAATGCCAAATTTGACAAGAAGGACAAAGAAAACTGGTAGCGTGAAGGCAAACCCTGCGACTAGGACAGTGACGAGGACTAAGTTGTAGAAGTCCATGACATAGATAATTGGGACTGCACTCGTGAGCCTGAAAAAAGGAATCATGGCCCAGAGCATGAAGGGTGCGAGCACCTTGTATGCGAAGACCGCGCCGAGCAAGAACAGGATCGTAAAAGATGTGACAAATGGATAGACTGCTCTACGCTCTTCAGGGTAGAGCGCAGGGTCAATGTACCTGTACACCTCGTACGCTATAACCGGAGTACTCGCTGCAACACCTAACAGCACGGAGGCTATCAGGTATATTTCAAGAGGTGCAGTGAACTCTCCCGCAATCAACTGGATTCCAGATGGAAGCACGTCCTGCACGATTTGATGCAAGACGAGTGCGATTAATGGGTCATAGAAACCCAAGGGGTTGCTCAGGAAGGAGGTGTTCGCAGGAAAGACCATGAAAAGGGTCGTGGTGAGAAAAAGTGAGTACAGAACGATTTTCAGCCGCTTGGCCAGTTCGTTGAGATGTTCCCACATCGTACTGGCTCTCTCTTGCTCGGTATTGCTGTCGCTCAAATGATGTACCGCCGATTGTAGGTGCGCGCTAATTATTGAGGAAACTCCGAAGATACCTAACGTAGGTCTCCTTTCTTGTAATGCCATGGTATCTTCGGGCCCAGCAAGAGAATCGTCATAATCATTATTGTGAGTATTTCTCACGCCTGAAAGGCCATTGAAACTTCCCACGAGTGGCTTGTTTACTTCTTGGCGGTTTTCTCAGCGATTTCTCTAGCTATCTCTTCTTTCGTCTTGCCTTCAGTGGTAATTCCCAGATTCTTGGCAGCGACGATTAGTGGATCAGTGTCCGCGGTTGTCGTAGGCGCACCTGTTGTCCCCCCCAACGATACCTCCTTTGCCGCCTTCTCGAATTCTTTCTTGGCCAGGCCGATAGACCTTGCAAGTTCGGGGAGTTTCTGTGGCCCCCAGAGAAAGACGACTAGCAAAATTCCGACGACGATCAACCACTCATATCCTACTAGGGCCAAGCGTAATCACATCAGAACGATGCGTTCGGCTCAATATAAGAATGGTGAACCAATGGGCAATGTTGTGAGAATTTCTTGGAGACAAATGCTGCGGAACACATTTAAGCCACGTAGGTTCGCCCCGCTACAAAGTGTTGCTCAAACCGCGACCTAGAGGTGGACAGGGACGTTTGTTGGCGGAATTCGGCTGCGCCCAGTGTATTTCGCTCTAATGACGCGAATCCCGGTCTTTGGTCCGGGCCCGAATGAAATTTTTATCGAGGTTGGGTGACGACGCCTATGAGTGCTGTAACGACCTCAGAAAACTCCCGAAGAGAGAAAACTCAGTTTGAGCTCGAGTGTCGAGATCTCGGTTACAGTTACATTAAATCGAAAATGGTGTACGACCACGTAAACCTGAAGACGTTCGAAAACGAGCTGGTAGCAATCGTCGGCCCAACAGGATGCGGAAAATCGACACTCATCAGAAACCTAGGATACTTAACGCCTCCGACAAAAGGCCAAGTCTTCTTGGACGGGAAAGAAGTCAGGAAACCTTCTTCCAAAATCTCACTAATCCACCAATCAATAGCCACATTTCCATGGATGACAGCGCTAGAGAACGTGAAACTGTCATTGATCAGCAAAAAGATAGAACAGGATGAAGCCAATCGAATAGCTAGAGAAATGCTGGAACTCGTCGGCCTCAACGGGTTTGAAGACCATTATCCGAAGGAAATGAGTGGAGGAATGAGACAGAAAATTGCCATTGCAAGAGCACTAGCCGCATCCCCAGAAATACTCTTAATGGATGAACCCTTCGTGCACCTGGATGAACTCACCGCTACAAGCATGAGAAAGGAAATCTACGATCTGGTCTTCAATCCTGAAACTAGCTTGAAGTCAGCCATTTTGGTCTCGCATAACCTGCAAGAAGTCATTCAATTGGCTGACAGAATTTACGTTATGAATGGCACTCCTGGAACACTGGTTGACGAAATCAAAGTCAACATTCCTAGGCCGCGATCCCCAAGAGACCCTGTCTTCTTCGACTACGTTGACAAACTGTATAACGAGTTGAGCATGAACCCGAAGTAGCGGGCTTGTTGATATGCATGGACATTATCACAATAGCCCTTGCTACCCTTGCAACAATCGGCAGAATCATAGTGCTAATAGTTCTATCAATACTGACGGGCTGGGGTCTAGCCTACCTCGCGATCAAAAGCAGGAAATTCGAAAATGCGTACGTACCCTTCGTTAACGTTCTAGAATCCATCCCTGTTATCGCCTTCCTCCCAATCGTCCTCTTAATTTTCATTCAGGGCTTAGGAGGCTTTTGGGGAGTAGAGGTAGCATCGGACTTTCTAGTGTTCGACGCCGTATCGTGGAACGTTTGGATCGGAGCTTACCAAGCTTTCAAGACAGTTCCAGAACATCTCCTAGATGTATCTGAGAATTACGGCCTCAGCTTCGGCAGAAAGATGTGGAAGCTTTACATCCCGCATTCGATCCCACGTGTGACATCGAATCTCTTCTCAAGTTTCGCGGATGCCTTCTTCTACATCACTGTCAGCGAAGTGTTCACCGTTGGTGTCAACACGTATCAGACCTTTGGAATTGGCACCCTAATAGCAAATTTCGTTAAACAATCAGACTTCGTTGACGTATATTATTCGCTGATATTCATTGCAATCGGCGTCATAGGCGTTACAGCTGTACTTAACGTTCTGAGTAAAAGTGGTGTCGCCAAATATGGCCTCGACACATCATTTGAGATCAAACGCCGCAGTCATTTAGGCCGACGATTTAGGGCGATAGACGTCTTCCGTAGTCGAACTCGGTACATCTCTCGCTATGCTCGAAAGATCGCTCATCCTGCGCATCGCGGTGGGTTCGAAGGCGAAGTTGGTCCTCCGACACCAATCCGGCAAATAATGAAGGCGGTAATGAAGTCGCTGACATTCTGCATGGGCGCAATCATGTTGCTGTACTTGGCGTACTCTGCTTTACTAATCGCGTTTGCGGTTCCGCGAGAAGAATGGCAAGTGTTCCTCGATTCGACTCCTTACCTTCTGTATTCTATGGGCGCAGATTATCTTAGGGTGATAATCGTAACTCTTGCCTCGTTAGGTCTAGCATTGACTTTGGGTTACGCTTTAGCAACACGCCATAAGGCAAGTTTGATATTGGCGCCCATCGTTCAGGCGATCTCCGCTTTTCCAGCTCCAGCCTATTTCCCCCTTGTCTTCATAGCAACATTCCCCTTATTCTCCTCAATATTGCCACCGGCGTACTCGACTGAGATCTATGTATTCACCTTAGGTTTTCTGAGCTGCTTCTATTACGTGTTCTTCGATTTCTGGATCGGAGTTCAGGCTATCCCAACGCAGTTCTGGGAGGTCATGCGTAATTACGATCTCGGTTGGGGAACTCGCATGAGACGCATAATCATTCCCGGAACATTCCCATACCTCGTAACAGGCATTTCTAGCACAATCAATAGTGCTTGGGCTGGAATAGAGATTGGAGAATTCTGGCCTAAGATCGATGGCACCCATTCGCTTGAAGTTCGTGATGGAATGATGAAATACATTGGGCTTAACATGTCCAATGGACATGTGGCTAACGCAGCATGGGTTTCGTTGCTCTTCGCCATTGTCGTAGCAATCTATGGAATAGTATTTACGCGAAATCTCATGGATTTAGCCCGAAAGAAGTTCGTGGTAGAGGAAGGGGTCTATGCAGCTTAGAACGTGCAGAAGGCCTTGGAGGAGATTATACAAATGACCCAACACAAGAGACCGGAAATCGACAAAAGACTAGCCCGAATAGAAGGTCATGTACGCGGCATACGCAAAATGCTGAATGAACAACGATCCTATTCGGAAATCACACATCAAGTCGCAGCGACAATCTCCGCGCTTGAAAGCGTCATACAAGTTATGGTGGACGACTTAGTTGAGGCCACAATCGCCAAAACTCAGAAACAAGAAGTGAGAGAATCCGTTCAAGAACTAAGAGAAGTCATAGATCGAAGCGGCTAAGACTCGTCGAAGATGAAGGCTAAGTCCCGCTCTTATTCTTGACCGTGTAAACTACCAAGATCGCTTCAACTATGAGATTGCCTGCCGCAAAGATGAAGGATGAGGCCCTGTCGATTGAGGCGATGTAGAGACCCAGCAGTGCCGCCAACACGAATACAAATACGAAATCGTTCAATCTGAAATGAGTTGACGCTTTCTCTGGGGTTCGATGCTTTCTTCTAGCATAGAGGTAGGCGCTCACTGCTATCAGGAAGACGGCGCTCCAGCTGATGCTAAGGGCCCATAAGAAGAGTAGGTTAGAAGACTGCATTGGTCATCTCTCAGAACTTGCATACTTTGTAGAAAAATACCTTCCCGGCGTCCACGAGTAGAAGATACGTGACCACCATAAGGACCAAGAGGACCCAATACTCGGCGGGAAGGGCTACGAAGCCTAGAAAACCGCCCAAGAATGTGAATGGCAGTATTGTACCAAAGGCCACTGCTGACAAGGTTAGTATGGTGAGCCATTTTCCTGGGCGACTTGTGACAAATGGTATTCTTCTGGTTCGTATCACGAAGATAACAAGGACTTCTGTCCAAAATGATTCAACAAACCATCCGGTCTGGAAGAGTGGTGCCGACGCCGCCGTCGTCGCTCCAAATATGAAAAGCATGATTCCAAAGGTTAGAAAGTCGTAGAGAGAGCTGAACGGGCCAAAGAACAGTGTGAACTTCTGAACGAAATCTATGTCCCAGCGCTTTGGCAATTCTTTGAATTCGACGTCAATTATGTCCGTGGGCAGCGTCATGTTTGCAACATCATAGAGCAAGTTCATGAACAGGATCTGCATGGGCAACATTGGGAGAAAACCTGGGAGGAATAGCGAAGCGGCTGCGGCGCTGAACATGTTCCCGAAATTGGAGCTGGTCCCCATCAGAATGTATTTTGTTACATTGCCGAAGACTTTTCGCCCTTCTTCAATGCCGTTGGCCAAGACAAGAAGGTCCTTGTCAAGTAGAACGATGTCCGCTGCATCCTTGGCGACATCAACTCCGGAATCGACGGACAATCCTACGTCTGCTTCGAATAGAGCGGGCGCGTCATTCACTCCGTCGCCCATGAAGCCAACAACGTGTTTGTTCACTTTTAATGCCTTTATGATGTCAAGCTTTTGTTCTGGTGTTATTCGGGCAAAAATCGTGGCTTCTTCGACGGCCGTTCTGATTTCGGTTGAGGTCATTTGAGTTAATTCTGAACCGCGAACCACATGGTAAACGGGGACGCCTAACTCTTCACAGATTTTCACAGCGACCAATTCGTTGTCCCCCGTGAGGATCTTCACATCAACGCCCATCGCCTTCAGCTTGTCGAGCGCTTGACGAGCATCATGTTTGGGCGGATCTGTGAATGTGAGAAAACCAAGAAGGGTCAGTTTGGATTCGTCATCGACTGAATAGGACTGCTTCGCTTCCACCATCCGGTAGGCTATCGCAATGGTGCGATAACCCGCACTGGACTGTTCAACGAGCTTAGCTTCAACGAACTGACGGATGGAATCTAATGGCTTAATTCCGTCGGAAGTTTCGGCGAGCTCACACTTGGAGAGAACAGATTCCGGCGCTCCCTTTGTAATTAGCAACGTTTCCGGTCCGTTCTTGACAGCCGTTGACATCATTCGTCTCTGGTAGTCAAATGGGATCTCGTCAATGACTGGGGTCAATTTCGCGTCCCTTTCAATGCCGCCCTTTATCGCATATTCCAATATGGCGACGTCCATTGGATTGCCCGTGATTTCCTCGGTTCCGGCGACCGCACTGTTGCATACCATAGAATACTGGAGAATCTTCTGGTCAGCGCTTCCGTTCGGTGCCCAGTAGTCCTTAACACCAATTTTGCCGCTCGTCAACGTACCCGTCTTGTCGGTACAGAGGACATCCATGTTTCCGAAGTCTTCGATTGAGACCTGACGTTTCACCACAACTCTCTTCTTAGCCATATTTCGTGCTGCTTGTGACAGGCTGATGGTCACGATTGCTGGCATCAGTTCTGGAACGAGTCCGACGGCGACGGCAAGAGAGAAGAGAAGAGATTCAATGATCTTATGACCAAGGAGCGCGTTAAATGCGAAAATTCCTACTACAAGTGCCAGCGTCAGCATGATTAGCATGTTGCCATACCTACGTACTCCCCGTTGGAATTCTGTTGGGGGACGAGTACGTGCTAGGCTTCGAGAAATAGAGCCAAACTCTGTTTGTTTCCCGGTGGCCACCACTACGCCGCGCGCGGTTCCATGAACGACAACCGTTCCCATGAACGTGTAGTTCTTCAATTCCTGCGGAGTTGGATTCTCAACCTGCAAGATTGCAGAGGTTTTTTCCACTGGAAACGATTCGCCGGTAAGGACCGCTTCGTCTACTTCAATTTCCTTGCAATCAACTAACCGCATGTCGGAAGGGACGATATCTCCAACGTAAAGCGAAACCACGTCACCGGGAGTAAGGAACTTGGAGTCGATTCGGGCAGGTTTTCCATCTCTAATTACCACGGCCTTCAACGATACCTTTTGCCGAAGGTCCTCGATTATTCTCTCGGCCTTGTATTCGTTATAGAATCCCAGAACCACGCTTAGCGCGATCATCACGATTATTACAATTGACTGTCGGGTATCGAAGAAGCCAGCTACGACTGCGGCCACGAGAAGTATGAAGAACAATGGATTCTTGAATTGCCTGCTGAGAATCCGTAGCGAGCTAAATGCATGGGTTGGTAGTTCGTTGTAACCGTAGGTTCTCAGGCGTTCTTGTGCTTCCCGCTCCGATAACCCCTGCTCACTGGTCTCAAGGTTCTTGAAGACCTCTGTAGCAGGTTTGGACCAGTAGTCCTTGCGGTTGGGCGTCGTTTGGTGCTTATTATCCGACGTCGCTTTCGCCCCAGCAATTCATGAGGCAAAACGCCTTTCCATCAACGCTTACCCCGCTCATCGTTATGCTGATTCTTGGACGACTTCTAAGTCGTCAAGGACTGGGTATGCGCTTTTCACGGTCTTCTCGAGTTTGAGTGAAGTATCGTGCGCCTGCTTTACGCTCATGGTTGGATCGAAGCGGCACCTGAGTACAGCTCTTAGAGTGTTCCCACTTCTGCGGATCTTCACGCCGTGAATAGCTTTGATTTCCGGGAACTTTTTCGCAGCATGCTCAATGTACCACCGAAGTTCTGTTCCGTGCCCTTCCAATTCCCGCGATACAAGGTCTGATGCGGATTCCAGGTGAATTGTGACTTCGGACACGTGCGCGTTCGCCGCCTTCAAACGTCTCTCGACCTCTTTTGAAATTTCGTGCGCCTGTTTCACCGCAATATTCGCACTTACCTCGAGACGTAGGTCGACGCAGACTTTCCCATTGATCTTTTGGATGTAGACGTTGTGAACACCACGTGAACCTGGAACGTTTTCAGCTATCTCTGACACTAAAGATGCGAGGCCTATTCGCGCGTGGCCTACCGGTTCCGTTTGCACTGTGATACGGGCTATTCTTTGAACCTTGCTTCTCACCTGGTGCTCGACTGACGAAACAATTCGGTGGATGTCCTCGAAGCGCAGTGTGTTGTCGAGCAAGATGTGGGCTGTGATGTCCAACCTTTTCCCGGTCATGCGCACACTTACATGTCGAACGCCTTTGACCTCTGGAAGTTCCTCGATGGAGGATTTTATGGTTCGCGAAATTTCTTTCGATGAACGCTCTAAGAGAGGAATTGGCATGAATCATTCCCGACCAAATTCAACGTGAATTGGCTGACCCTAGGGGATTTGCGTTGCATAAAAGTGGCTCGCTTCGCTCCCATGTCCAAGAGACTTAGAGCAGTCCGCCAAGGTAGAAGGAAAGTTTTGGAAGAGCATAGTAATCTCATTGCGGTCAAAGGTTCAGCTGACCGAGAGCTTTGTACCCGTAATGGTATGCGGCAATGCCTGTTACCGGCAGGTCTAGCCATGAAGTCACGATTCTTGACAGGAGTGCTGCTGATGCTGCAACGGCAACGGGGACTCCGAACAAAGACAGTGCTGCAGTAATTGCGGTCTCATAAATTCCAAGCATGCCGGGAACAGCAATTGGCGTCATTTGAATCATCTTCCCGATTGCCATCGTGACCACCACAACCCATAGGGAAACGAGCGAACCAACGGCCAAGAGAACAACCCACAAGATCAAAACGGAGCATGCCCAGTCGCCGAGGCTCGCCGCGAACGACATCGCAATATGCGTTGTCGAAGAGAGCATCCTACGGAAGGCGACATGATAATCATTCAAGAATTGTCCCGACTTCCCATTCATTTTCGATTGTTTTTGCACGATTTTGATAACGGGTTGAACCAGCCTAAGCACGCGGTCTAAGAGCGGCTGCATCATCTTGGGGTTTAGAGATAGGTAGAGGGAAACAACTAACCCTGCCACTGCGAGTACTGGTACAGCAGCCAATTGAAAGATCACTGAACTCGTTAGGCGTCCTCCGATCAAAAGCACGGCGAAGGCCAATGTCGTGCTTGCCAGAAAACCGACGATGTAGAGAACTCGATGCAAGACAACTGTGGCAGTCGATTCTCCCAATTTCATTCCGGACTCCTTCGACCCTAGGATGCACCTGACCGCCTCAAGGAAGACACCACTCGGCATAGTGTAGCTCGCGAAGATGCTCGCGAACGTAATGCCCTGACAGGTGAGAAAGGGAAGCCTGTGACCAGTAGACCGGATTAGTACATACCATGCGGTCGCATAAAATGTGAAACCAAGAAGCTGAATCGTCACCATCGCAAGAATCACAGCAGGGTTAACTTGGAAAAGGACTCGCGCAAGAGAGTTGAGCCCAACGAAATAGATGAAGGCCACCAGAACCGATATCCCAACCGCTAGGCTGGCAAGCCTCGTGACTCTCACTCTGTTAATTGACTGCGCCTCCGATATTGCCGATTCGCGAAACAAGACCAGTTGAATCCTGTAACCATCGAATTCACACTTATATTCATGCAATGCCGCGAAGGGCAAGCCGCACATTGCTTCGAGGTAAGATTACGTGGCAGAAACACTGAGCTATGACGTAGTGATAGTTGGTTCAGGGATCGCGGGGCTTCGCGCTGCCATCGAAGCTGCTCGTGTTTCGAAGGGCAGATGCAACACCGCTGTGTTAACCAAGGTTCAGGCCATGCGATCCCACTCTGTATCTGCAGAAGGGGGCACCGCGGCTGTTCTGTACCCGGACAAAGGGGACACCCTCGAATCCCACATCTACGACACGATAAAAGGCAGCGACTTTCTCGCCGACCAAGATGCAGTCGAATTCTTCGTCAACGCCATGCCCGCTGAAATCTATATGCTCGAACATTGGGGAATGCCTTGGTCAAGAACCGAAGACGGCCGAATAGCCCAACGCAACTTCGGCGGATACAGTTTCCCGCGTGCCACCTTCGCCGCCGATCGAGTAGGATTCTTTGAGATGCAGACACTCTACGATACAACCCGCAAATTCGAGAACATTCACTTCTTCCAAGAATGGTACGTCACTTCGCTGATTGTCGACAACGGCGTATTCAAGGGTGTCACGGCGGTCGATTTGAAGAACGGTGAATTCCATGCCTTCAATGCGAAAGCCGGCGTTATAGCAACAGGGGGAGCCGGCAGACTATACAAGTTCGCGACGTATGGTTACTCATCCACACCAGATGGCCTATCGCTAGCATACCGGGCCGGTGCGCCGATCGAGGACATGGAGTTCGTCCAATTTCATCCCACGGGCCTGATCCCTTCGGGCGTCCTAATCACGGAGGGGGCACGCGGAGACGGCGCCATTCTCATCAATAGTAAAGGGGAACGTTTCATGAAGAAATACGCCCCGGAAAAACTGGATCTTGCATCAAGAGACGTCGTTTCTAGGGCAATGATCACTGAGATTCAGGAAGGGCGAGGGCTAAAGGATCCTGTGAGTGGAATGGATCATCTCCTCCTCGACTTGCGCCACCTCGGCGGCGAGAAGATCAAGGAGCGGCTTTCAGGAATTAGAGAGATCGCTATCAAGTTCAAAGGAATAGACCCGATCGACGAGCCCCTACCGGTGCGCCCAGTTTGCCATTACAATATGGGCGGAATCAAAACCGACATCAAGGCTCAAACCCCAATCGCAGCTCTTTGGGCCGCTGGCGAAGCTGCCTGTGTAAGCATTAACGGGGCCAACCGCTTAGGAGCTAACTCCACTTCCGAATGCTTGGTATTCGGCACACAGGCCGGTGCAAATGCAGCCCAATACGCTATGGGGCAGCCATCCCACAACTTGAACCAACAGGCGGTTGCCGTCGAGGAGAAACGGCTCTTCGATGGAATCTTACACGGAAGTGGGAGTGAAAACCCATACGAGATTCACAACGAAGTGCAGGAGATTATGGACAAATACGCATATGTTTACCGAACGGGGGAAAGGTTGGAAGAAGGATTGAAGCAACTTCGAGCGCTGCACCTGAAATCCTTCAGACATGTCGACGACCAAGCAAGAGAGTACAACACCAATTTCATAAACGTCCTTGAACTCGAGGCAATGTTCGAGGTCGCCGAAATCGTCCTGGCAGGAGGCTTGGCTAGAACAGAATCACGTGGCGCCCACACGCGAACAGACTATCCCAAACGTGATGATAATAATTGGCTCAAGCACACACTCGCCTATTCCACCCCAGATGGGCCACGCTTGGATTACGCTCCAGTAACAATTACTAGATACACTCCCACAGAACGGCATTACTAGAGAATGGTGAGAGGAACGAAAACTCTACAGACGGAAGCGATTACCCTTAGGGTCCTGCGTGCAAACCCAGCGCAGCAAATCGGGCACCATTACGATACTTTTCAAATCCCAGCCGAACCTGGAATGACAGTTCTCGCCGCCCTCCTCTATGCGAAAGAGCGAATGGACCACTCGATCGCGATTCGTTTCTCTTGTAGGATGGCTTCTTGCGGCTCATGCGGAATGAAGGTAAACGGGCTGCCGAGATTAGCATGCTATACTCAGGTGACGGAATTCGCGAATTCATCTATAACAGTCGAGCCCTTAGACCACTACCCGCTTGTCCGCGACCTTGTTACGGACTTTCACGGTTTCTTCTCGACGCATCAGTCAGTGAAGCCTTTCCTTATCAGACGAGACGAGGCCGAACAAGAGACATATGAATCGGAATATTCTCAAACTCAAAATGAATTAGATGACTTTCTCCAGTTCTCATATTGCATAAAGTGTGGTCTATGCAACGCCGCATGCCCCACAGTGGCCACAGACCCGCTCTTTACAGGTCCCCAGGCTTTGGGGCAGGCATACAGGTACACTGCAGATTCTCGAGATGAAGGGGCGCGTCTTCGATTGAATGCCGTTGATCATGCGCACGGAGTTTGGAGATGCCACTTTGCAGGCGCGTGCAGTTTCGTTTGCCCAAAGGGCGTAGACCCTGCATTAGCAATTCAGAGACTAAGAAGACTCGTGGTCACACATTCCGCGGCAAAGCGAGCGGGCGCACAACTGATGCCCAAACACACCGCGCAGTAACCGTGAACACAATTGGGAATTGACTCGGCTTTCCTCAAGAAGGATAACAAACTGCTCGACATGGGCGTTAAGTGTGCCACCTGCGGCACCAAGATTGAGGTTTTCGTTAACATTTCGTTAACACAATATCTTCAGCCGGCGACGTGTGGCCTTTCTGCGGGAAATGCGGCACCTACGTGGATGTCGTTCCCGGCGACTGATTATTCTCAGTCGACGTGGTCCAACGCAGAATCCGCCCATCGGGAGAGATGACGATGTTTTCCATAGCTAATGCGGCAACTGAGAGCATCTTTAAGGAAGTGCTGGAAAAGATGTTGAGACTGGACCGAAAGTGAGGCGCTCCTGAACAGGTACTGGAGGTTTGAACTTGGAAGGCATCGACAAATACGAACTCTTATCAGATCTGGCGAAGCGCCGAGGCTTCTTCTGGCCCTCGTTCGAAATCTATGGGGGCGTAAGCGGCTACCTTGACCTAGGCCCTTTAGGAGCAAAGCTGAAGAGACGTATAGAAGACAAGTGGTTGAACCTCTTCGTCTACCAACACGGATTCGTAGCAATCGCCACTCCCGTCATAACACCTGAAAAAGTATTCGTCGCCTCCGGCCATATTGAACACTTCAAAGACCTGATGGTTAGTTGCCAAGATTGCAAGAGGCACTTCAAGGCTGACTACGCAATCACTGAGGCAATGCCCGGACGCACCGACGTTGCAGTCGAAGCCATGTCAGCAGCGGAAACAGACGCGTTCATCGAGGAAAATCACATTCGTTGTCCGGAATGTGGCGGCAAGCTAGACCGAACGGAATACTTCTCGACGATGTTCAAGACGAACATTGGGCCCTACGGGGATGTACCAGGCTACGGCAGGCCAGAGGCCGCCCAAGGTATCTTTGTCGATTTCAAGCGCGTCTATGAAACTAGCCGCGAGCGGCTGCCGCTCGGCATCGCACAGATTGGCACAGTCATGCGTAATGAAATTTCACCGAGGCAAGGCCCAATTAGACTTCGGGAATTCACAATCATGGAAATGGAATTCTTCTTTGACCCCGAAGAAGCAGAGTGCAAGTATCTCAGTGCTGTGAAAAATGTCGAACTACCCCTCTACCTCGCGAAAACACGCGAGCAACATAACAATGATCTAACACGGGTAAAGGCTCCCGAAGCGGTAAAACGTGGGTTGGTGCTCACAGAATGGTCCGCCTATTTCATGGCGCTCTCGGTGCAATTCGCGAGCTCACTCGGAATACCACCCGACAAACAAAGGTTCGAAGAAAAGTTTGCAGCGGAACGCTCGCACTACTCAAGTCAAACTTTCGACCATCAGATTTGGCTCGACAGGTGGGGTTGGGTGGAAATCGCTGGGCACGCGTATCGAACAGACTTCGACTTGTCAGCTCACATTAGGTATTCAGGGGTCGACTTGTCAATTTTCAAGCCTTACGCAGTCCCTATCGAGAAAAAAGCCACAGTACTTGTTCCTCTAGATGCAGTCCTTGGGCCTTTGTTGCGGGAAAAGGCCAAGACGGTTATCGGCGCCTTAGTTTCAAGCAAACCGGAGGAAGTGAAGGCAAGCTTCGAAAAGTCCGGCTACTTTGAGGTACAAGGCTTCAAGATTCTGCCATCACATTTGCGTTTCGAAGAACGTTCAGTACGCGAAGCCGGCAGGCGATTCGTGCCGCACGTTGTGGAGCCAAGCTACGGCGCAGAGAGAATAGTGTATTCGACCTTGGAATATGCATACAACCGAGTGAAAGACCGAGTGGTTCTGAAGCTTCCGGTCGACCTTGCTCCCACTCAGATGATGGTATTCCCCTTAATGGTGAAGGATGGCCTCGCGGAGCTTTCCGCCAACATACGGGAGTATCTTCTGGGGCAAGGATTCGAGGTTGAGTATGATGAAGGCGGAACTATTGGAAGGCGGTATGCGCGAGCAGACGAGGTTGGCGTCCCGTTATCAATCACTGTAGATTATCAAACAAAGGAAAACGGTACGGTTACGCTTCGGGATCGGGACACCTGGCAACAAGTCCGCAACGAGTGGAAAGCGATACCTGAAATCGCTAGGAAGTTCTTACAAAGAGAGCTAACTTTTGCAGACCTTGGGACGCCCGTCAAGACGGCTTACGAGTAGTCCAAACCCGAACCCTCCAAGAGTGGGCGATGGTTTAATTGCCCAACCGCCTTACTAGCTGCGGAAGCTCCGCTGAGATGCAATCGACTTGACTTTTCCTATAGAAAATGAGGCAAACATTCGGCGCAGAATGCTCGAACTATGCCAAGTGCATGCGAGGAACGTTGTAGAAATCACTAGACAACTAGTAGTCCTACTAGATAACCTCGCAGACAAAAAGCCGAAGCTTGCGAAAGAGAACTACGAGAACATCCTGAAGACGCTTCAAGAGAATGAAAAGAACAAGGCGACGTTTCTGAATGAAGTGGCATCGGTAGGTAGCTTACTCATAAGCAGGGAGGACTTCTTGCGCCTGCTATTTCGGCTCGGTGAGGTGGCAGAATACTGTGAAGCTATGGGATTCAGGCTAATGGGAGTAGTGGACCTAAAGTGGAAATTAGACAACAAGCGATTAGAGGAAATATCTCATTTGATGAGCTCAGTGCTGAAAGAAATTTCGAAGGTAAGGGAAACTCTTCACTCGTTATCATTCGACGCGGAAAAGGCGGTCGAAACCGCAAAGGCTGTGGAAGATCTTGAGCGCCAGATTGACGCTGAATCACGGCAACTCGACTTGGACTTGATTTCGAGCAAGATGCCATTGCAAAATTTACTGTTCCTTCGAGACTTGGTTGATAGAGCCGAAAAAATAGCCGACATAGGCGCAGACGTAGTCGACCATATACGAGTGCTCGCCCTTACAGGATAGATTGCCGCGCATGAAGCCCATCGCCGCGGAATTAATCGGAACCAGGCTGATTGTGTGGGATTTCAAAGACGGAGTAGCACTCTATCGGATGGGTTTCTTCGGTAAGCCTGTAGGTATTCCAAAGCCCAAACCCGAACAGGAGTTCAAAGCACCCTTGATGCTGGATCTGATGGAGGCCTTGTACCTTCTCGATAGAAAAATAATCAAAGTAGTTAACGTCAAGGCCTCTAAACCTGTGAGTAGGTCAGCGCTCCTTACAGTCGCGAACAAGACTTACAAGCAGTTTGATTTGGGATACAGCGCTTACGAGAACCTGCGTGAGAAGGGGTTAATCGTGACCCCTGGGATAAGATTCGGGTCGGACTTTGCGATATACGAGCACGGGCCGGGAATCGACCACGCCCCTTTCATTGTTACAGTAAAGAAGGAAGAGGAGACGATGGGCCCCTTCGAAGTTGTATTGGCGGGGCGCCTCGCGACGACCGTTCGAAAACAATTCACAATCGCAGTACCTAGAGGACGCGGAAAGAAAGTAGATTACCTTGTGTTTCGCTGGTTCAAAGCCTGAATCCTGTGACCGATATTACTGAATCATGCTAACCATTTCCACTAACTTGCGCTCCCGTTTGAAAGCTAGCTTTGCAAAGAGCCTCCCAGCTATTTCGTTACTCTCCCCTAACCAAACCGTTAGAGTTTGGACGCCTCGCTTAACCAACTTGTTCATGCCAGTCGCCACTTCCGTCGTGGCCAGTCCTCGCGCCCGGTAGAGCGGGTGCGTGAACAATTGTGCGAGGTGTGCTTCTCGTGGGGAACTAAGCGTTATGAAACAGGCACTCACTGTGTTCAGGAGTGTGGCGCTAATTAGCGAGGCCTCAGCTGCGTAAGGCCCCTGTGAGCCGTGCATTATGTCACGTAGCAGTTTTTCCGCGGAGGCAACGCTTGGCAACTTCGCCTCTGAACTCTTCTCGTAGGACTCATACATGAGCTTGGCAAGTAGAGGTATGTCCCGCTTAGTGGGACTATCGAGCGGAAGGATAGGCATCAGTTTTGTTTCGATAACTGACCCCACCAGTTTCACGAGCGTACGCCGTTTTTCAAAACCATTCTTCATAAGCGCCTCAGACATTTCTTGCAGAACGTGAAGAGTCAGGGAACCAACTTTCATTCCTTTGAGGTCATGTTGAAGACTAGAAACTAACGTGTCAAAGGAGAGAGAGGAAGCAGGGAGGAATTTGTCAATCACTGCATCCATATCGGAAACATGCAGAGTGAAGACAGCCGCAGGCCCGTCCGTGAAGAGGACATTCCATTGTTCAGTGGATTTCTTAAGCTCTGATATTACTTCTGCTTTGTTCGAGCATTGCGGAAGTGCCTCTTTCAAATACGCCCCATTTTCAAGAATGAGGTCTGCAGCTTGAGCCAATAGGTCAGATGATGCTTTCGCAGTTCTGGTGATCATGAATCGTCATCCTCGGGAAAAAACCCAATATGCCGCCCTATATTCAATCTTATGTGGTCCGAATGTATACAGGGCTCGTTGCCTCAGGTGCTATTGTGGCCGTCTTCGGTGGCTTTCTTGTTTTCACAGATTTCTATGTTCCCCTAGGTGTATCGATGTTCGGTTTGCCAATTGCAATTGTTGGAACAGTTATGTTCATTCTGGGGTTGCTGCGGACCGAACCCCCGCTTATTGAACCGGAGCAGGGCAAGAAGTTCTGCTGGTATTGCATGACACAGATTCCTAAAGGGGCGAACGAATGCCCAGCCTGTAGTCTTCCGCAGCACGATGCCCACGAGTAATTCCGGTGCGTCACTGTTTCGCTTTGTCCTGCGCGTTCGGTTCTTTATTTTCGCGCAGTTGAATATGCGCTTGACCTTCCATAATATTTCGCTGGAGAGCGGTAATCAGCTCATCGATGGCCACACTGTCGAGTTCAAGTTGCCTGAGCGCGGCCAGCGTTTCATCTGAGAGCGTCGCCGCGATATTGGGACCGCCGTACCCTTCCATACCGATCGCATCGAATTTCAACCTGGCCTTCCTAAATTCAAAGTAGCCTGAGATGTAAGTCACCCGTCCTTGTTCGTCTAATGATTCTATGAAGACCTCGAGGTCCTCTGGGAGTTCTGGTCTGCTCATGGTGAATCCTATCGATGTTCTCATGAGGCTTTAATTCTACCAATATACTTGTTTCGGCTGTCTACTTGTAAAAGGGAACGCGCACCTTGCTCACAAAACTCAGCGAAGCGGTTTCGATCATCGACACTCAAGCACTAGGCGCACCGAATGTCGTAGCCGCGTATCTTGTTACAGGAAAAGAGACAGCAATCATTGACATGGGTTATCAGTCCTCAGCTGAACTTGTAATTCACGATCTGGTCGGGAATGGAGTTAGTCCAGACTATCTTCTACCCACGCACGTTCATTTGGATCATTCCGGTTCCTGTGGGGCCCTTGCCAGAAAGTTCACGAATGCCTCAATTCGTGTTCACCCCAAGGGTGAGCCGCATTTAGCGGATCCGTCGCGTCTTTGGGAAGGCGCAAGGGAGTTGTTCGGAGACGAATTGATGGAGAGGTACGGTCGGCCTGAACCTATCCGTCGGAATCGACTACGTGCTTCACCTGATGGCGACGTGGTTGACTTAGGGCGGGGGTTAACGCTTCGCACGGTTTGGACGCCGGGGCACGCTTCACATCACTTAAGCTACGAATGGGAAGGTCACAAAGCATTCTTCACGGGCGACGCAGTGGGACTTTACTCTCCGAATTTTCCGGTTTTGATTCCCACGACTCCTCCCACGAGTTTCAACTTAGAGCAAACGCTTCAGTCACTTGAGCGCATACGGGCCAGTTCTCCCGTGGAATTCTACACGCCTCATTACGGCGTTGTGAAGGATGCGATGCGGTGGATAACAGAGAATGTCAATTCGCTGCAGCATTGGTCCACGAGCATTGAGCAGATGAGGAGGACCGGGTTTTCCGATGAGGGGATGACGAAAGCCCTCGCTGACGAATACGCTAGGATCATAGGTCAACCGGTTAGTGAGATGCCAGACTATCTTCGCATCTCAATCGAAATCAGCGTCCGAGGTTTTCTTCGGTATCTGTTAAGATGAAAGTGTCAGCGCTTAGGTCCTAAGGCTGGCGCATGCCTCTGCAGTGTTCGGATCGTAGGAATGTATGAGTCGAATATTCACCAATCACAGATTGTTGTAATCTTAGCGTGGTTTCATTAATTTTGGTGCATTGTCGCGAGTCAAATTCACAGTTCTCCGGATGAACAATTTAGAGTTGTGTCGGAGAATGAGTCGCTAAGACAGTTGAATGGAATATCATTACACTGGAGGCGTGAATGAAGTTGTTAGCGGCTTGGAAATGCACCCTCATCGTAGCCATTTTGGTGCTCTCTTTTGGCACAATTGGGGTCTTTGCTCAAGAAACGAGCCTCGGCAGGGTACGAATAGCCAGCTTTGTATGTCCAAGACAAGTCGCGCCGGGCAGTGTGTTCTCGGTCACTTTGGATATGGAGTACGAGATCCGCACGAATGCAAGCGTACGCGCAATCATACTCGGAAACATGGCGAACGCAAGTACGCCTCTTTGGCAGAGTGATGTTGCAAGCGTCAGTGGCGGAGGCGACAAAGTTTGGGCCATCAACTTCACTGCTCCACCAACCGAAGGCACAATTCAACTTTCTGCGTACGCATACTACTTTGAGAACGGTACCTGGAAGTTTTACAATGACACTGTTCTCGGTCCTGGGTTCAGGCAAGTCGTCATCAAAGTTGCACGAAACGCGGTTCTTCAAGTTGAAGTAGGCGTGCCAGGGCTTGAACTTACGCTGGGGAACCTCTCCGCGACAACAACGCCCGCCGGAGATGTGGGTGTCAGCCTCCCAGTGGGAATGAATTACACTTTGTCAATTCCAGGCGTTCTGCAATATCAGAACTCAACACGGATGATGTTCGACGGGTGGCAAGATGGAAATAATCAGACCAGCAGAATCATATCTATAGACGGAGACACGCAACTCGTAGGTTCCTATCGAACACAGTACTTGTTGCGGGTTACTTCGACCGTGTCAAGCTATTCCTATGAGAAGTGGTATGATGCCGGGTCGAATGTGACGCTTCAAAGGGTTGATTCAGTTCCCATGGTTTGGCCGTTGGGCCTCTTGGGAGGGAAATACAATTTTGCAGGATGGTCTGGGGATGTCAACTCCCAATCGGGCGAAATCAACTTCACGATGAACTCGCCAAAGAACATTTACGCCAACTTCTCAATTGAATATGGCGCGCTGATAGTTATCCCGATCATCATAGCCGCAGGGGTAATCGGCGAAGCGTCACTCCTCGTCCTAAAACGTAAGAAAACCGCCCAGGTTAAGGCTGAACCTGCCATTTCGGTCTCTACATGTCCAAATTGTGGTGAGAGTATCGAGGAAGGATGGCAGCATTGCATCCACTGCGGAGGCAAACTAGGCTCCCTCGAGGATGAACCGGCCAATCAGTGATAGCACATAGTCGATTCTCACTATCTGCTTGAAGTTTTTCCACTACGCCGGCGTACCAGGCATGAGGCCGCTAATTCCAAGTGACCCAGTCAGTTCAGTGCATTTATGTGGCTAAGAACCCGCATGAACCTAGGTATAATTTATACAATTAAGTTGGCATGTTTTGGCGTTATCCTCTAAGGATATAGGCCATTAATTAGTCTGAATGGGTGAAAGACACTGAAGTCTTAAGTAATGTATGCGTGCGTTACGTAGCATCCGCGGAACCCAAAAATTGCCAGATTATGAATCGAACTGAGGCACTGTAATGAAAGTCGCTCGGAATGTAATTGTGTGCCTCGTCTTAGCGTTGGTGACTCTAACACCAGCGCTAACACCAGTAATGGCAGCTATTGCTCCGTTAGCCGCAGCTACCTTTCCTGTGGGAACAATCGTCGTCCCAATGGATGGGAAGCAAAACGACAGGATTCATGTTTACGGCCTAATTCACGAGTTTCAAAAGTCTACCCCAAACGCACTGCTCGCCCGCGTTATTGAGCCTCCTGACGTCACGTTGCAGACGCAGTTAACTCCGAGTGGTGACGTGTATCAAGGTGGACCATTCCTTATCGATGCATCGTACGATTCCAACATGAACACGATGTTGAGCAACTCCACTTTCGCTAAGGTAACCGTCACGCATCTTACATCTTCTTTCACGTCAAATAACATCTTCTTCGTAAGACAACCAACGAGGATTCTTGTCATCGGGGACGGTTATTGGGGGAAAACGTTTCTTACACTTCAGAGGATGGGGATAAGCTACACTCAGGTGACTACTGACCAAATACTAGCCAATCCTTCGCTGATAAACCAATTCTCGCTTATTGTACTTGACAGCCCGGGTTGGTACGGCAATCCAATACCCTACGCGCCTGCTCGCCGGGCCCAGATTCAGGCTGTCTATAACACGATTCAGACTCGGGTGCAGGCTGGGAACGAGGTAATGTTTACTGATGCCGCGCTGTTGGACTTGAACTCAACTTTCCCGGGCTATATCCACCTGGGAGCAAGCGGAATAGCGTCCACCCCAAATGTTATCATCTATAATCCTCCGAGGGGAGGTTTCAATCCTGAGTTCCCAAGTCAATACTACAATGCCGGGCCAAACCCGAATAACGCAAAGATCTTAACGGAAGAGGGAGCGGGGCAGTGGGTGCCGACAGGTGTCCAGTCGGCGCACGCGGGCGACATTAGGATACTCATGGACAGCAAGAATTACGGTTACCCGCACCCGCAGGTTCCGTATACGATTCTGGCATTCTATTTTCCATACGGCTACGGGATTGTCGAAGGTTTGGCATTCCAACCCTATCAGCAGCTATACCCAAACTACGCAGACGTTAACGGTTACTATGCGACTTACGAAATATACGGGAACAAATTTGTTGAGGGCCCGCAGATCGATTTCCTACTTTCAGCGTCACCATCGACGCTAAGCGTCGCACAAGGTCAAACAGCAACATACACCTTGTCTGTGACCTCTATTCAGAGCTTTAGCTCGGCTGTGAACCTCCAAGTCACTGGAGGCCTACCGCCTGGCGCGCAAGCCAGCATCGTGCCTTCATCTGTAACCCCGGCCCCAGGGGGAACCATATCTTCGACGTTGACGATTCCCATACCATTGAGTACACCCACGGGGACGTATACCCTTACGATTACTGGAACTTCAAGTCTACCTCAGATCTCGCATAGTATTACGGTGACGCTTAGTATTACGCCTACGACTCCAGACTTTACAATTGCCGTGACCCCTAACGCTGTAGTCAACCAGGGACAGTGCGGAAACATCACTGTCACAGTTGGTTCCATCGGCAATTTCAGCTCGCCTGTCGACCTCACTCTCTCAAGCCTTCCCGCGCATGTTTCGGGAAGTTTCACACCTAATCCGGTGACACCGCCGATAGGTGGCACCGCACTGTCCTACCTACAGCTTTGTGCGGACACATCCTTGGCACCGGGCAACTACACGATTACAGTGGCAGGAACGAGCGGAGGAGTGGTGCACACTGCTGACATCACGCTGGATGTTCCCATACCCGTCTTCAACTTGCTGCTCCTCTTGATTCTGTTGGCGCTGCTTTTCCTAGCGATTGCGTTAGGTTTGATCATCTTCGCGCTCTCTAGGAGAGGCCCCAAGCGCTCACGAGTAGTGCCGGTACCGGTTAGGTACGCGAGGATGCGGCCGCGAGCGCAATACGTCATGCCGCTTCCCACTGTCCGCTGTCGGAATTGTGGAAGAATGATGCCCCTGCAAGCAATATTTTGCCCATTCTGCGGAAGGCCCCAAGTAACTCTGGCGCCACGGCCAGGGAGAGTGGCCGCGATGAGCCGGCGAACGACGAGAAGTGTTACCGGATTCTCGCTTATCCTTGTGTCCGGAATCCTAGTTCTACTAAATAGCGCAGCATTGCTTGCGCCATCATTCTATGGGCCTCCATTAAACTGGTCGGCAATCTTCTTCTGGTTACCGACGATAGGGCAAAATTATGCCTTCGTAATTGGCGCCATCATCGGCCTAACGCTAATCATGGGCTCAATCATTATGGTGATGGGACATGGAGCGATTGCTGACGTAATCATATTTCCGTTCGCTGTCTTCAGCCTCATAATTGGAGGAGGGTTTGTCGCGGGCTTCGTACTTGGCGTCGTTGGCGGAATTCTTGGCGCGCTAAAACGGTAATTCATAAGTCATAACGAATTATCTTGACGCTTTTCACGAAGTTTCTAGATATAGTCACAACGCCCAACTTTCGGTAATGTGCCTGCTCTATTCAAGCTAACAATCCAAGCGAATTTGCTCGAACAACACAATGGTAATCCCCGAGCCTGCCTCTAGGCTTCATTACCTTTAGCTCCACATATCAATTGAAAGTTTGTTAGGGGAAAGTATTGCCTGGAAAGTGGAACCCGCGGTGCTGTTTTCTGGGTCCCAGAACCAAAACTCTCACGTCCGTGATGATGAAAGGCCTAAGTCACAAATGGGTCGCTACTAGCGGAGTGGTGTAATATCAGATGGAAATCATGGAATATTACCGCGATTCAAGTGGTTTCTGGCGGATTAAGAATTTCCGAAGACGTCGACGCGCCAGATTATAATCGTCCACCGGTCAGCATTTTTCGCCTAGGCCGTGTGGATTTCCACAATATCCTGGTCATCGAGCACGTGTTCGGGCCCCACGCGCTCGCCCGCAAATTTGCTAGTCGGCCCCCAGATTCGTGAGTATCGATATCTATCGGCCAGATCGGTGTGGATGTTTCGAGCCAGTTCGCCGACCGTAGTCCCAGCTCGAACAACGAAGGGGAATTTTGAAGGCCTTGGTTCGTTCGGTTCCTTGGTGTAAACCCTTATGATTCCGAGGCTGTGAAAGAGGGTTCCACCCACATCCTTGAGCCCCTGTCCAGTCAAGCATGAGGTGATAACACAGGGTAAGGCTTGGGGATGTCCTGTTGGAAGTTCGATAGAAGCCTGCCGAGCTTCGGGTAGATCGATTTTGTTGGCGATAACCATCGTTGGCTTATACATCATCACGTTTTCGAAGATCGCACTTTCCACATCCTCAGCAGATGCGTCTCCGTAAATTCTCACGAGCGCGTTCCTGACGCCATAGCTGTGCAGTAGTTCGCGTATTTGGGCAGGCGTACAAGACTTTTGATGCCCTGATGTTGCTATTCGTATCTCGCCGGAACCCTTCTCCCGAACTATCTCCACCCTCGATAATGGTTTCTGTGTAGAGATGCGAGCCTCTTCGAGGGAGTTGATAATGGAACGCAGTTGGCGTGTTGCGTTGGCTGACATGTCAACTACTATCATGAGACCATCTGAAGATCTAATCAGGTCCAACGCCTCAGGCTGTATTTGATACCGGTCGCCGCGGCCAAGTTGAGCTGCGGGCAACTCAACTAACTGAAACTGAATGTCCTCGTACTGGAGCATTCCCGGAACAGGGATTTGGGTTGTGTAACTGTAGGAAGCAACTGTAACTTGTGCATTAGTAAGCGACCGAAGAAGGCTGCTGCGGCCCGCGTTGGTTGGACCAAAAATCATAACTTGTGCCGCTCCTTCGCGTCCGACGAACCAACCCGATCGACCCACGGCACGTTTGCCGCGCTGAATGGCGAGCTCTTCTTTCAGCTCAGCAATCTTGGTTTTGATTTGCGCCCTTAGTCGTTCGTTTCCTTTATGCTTCGGTATTGCTGAAAGAAATTCTTGATACGCCTGAAGCTTCTCGCTGGGGTTTGTAGCTAGCTGGGCCTCCTGCCATTTCGCCTGAGCTTCAGCTGTGAGGTTTGCGGGCAACGCCTCTCAAGTCTGCTTGGGACTCAATGGAAGAGGAACGGTGCCGGAGGCGGATTTAGGTCCTTTTCCGGCGATTTCGTTACTATGGTCGCTGCGACTCTATCGCCGACCCGTTGTCGATCAGGAGATGTCAAGATGGCGAGGGCACCAATGATGTAGAAAAGTGGCAACCAATCCAAGAAGCGCAGAAGATTTCGTTTGAAAGAAGCACTTAACGAGCATGCGTCACCGTCAACTCCCACCACGCGAAGTCTCAGCAGCGACTTGCCGATGGTCGAAGCGAAAAGCCATTCCAACACAAAGTAGTAGGCGAACGTAACAATGGCGAGATAGGCCACTGTCGTCGGAGGCGTAGATGTTGCACTTGTGATCGTGAAGAGTTCTGGCAATGCGTTCCATCTACCCATCAAGACGAACCATACTAAGGCAACTATGAAGGAGTCTACGATTCCCGCAGTTATGCGTCTGGGTAAGGGAGCCGGGCTTATGTGAGTTGGTGGTGTGGATAGTGTCTCGATGGTTACTTCATGTCCATTGTCGTGGTGGGCCATTGCAATCATTGTCCGGTTCCTATTCACTTGCGAGCTTTGCCTCTAGAATGATTTTCGGTGGATGAAAATTCATAGGTTCAGACATACGCTTAAATATAATCCGAACCGTAACCCAGTTCACTAAAAAAGGAGTAATCGAACTAAATAATGGCGGAAGTGTGCCCCACCTGCGGGCTTCCCAAAGATCTTTGCGTATGCGGTACCATCAGCATGGAGCAGCAGCTTGTAAAGGTCCGCCTCGAGACTAGGAAATGGGGTAAAGCGACCACAATTATCGAGGGCATAAACTCGAAGAGCGTTAACCTCGGAGACCTCGGCGCAAAGCTGAAGACTTATTGTGCTTGCGGCGGAACTTCCAAAGACGGCCTGATAATGCTTCAGGGCGACCATCGGAATAAGGTCAAGAAGCTCCTAATTCAAACCGGCTTCCCCGAAGGCTCAATTGAAATCCACTGACGAACCAAACCGAGGGCGCTTGCGATGAGTGATTTCTTCGATATGGTGAAGAATCTCAAACACTCTGGGCCCGCGGCAAAGATGTGTCCAGCATGCGGAAGCATGAAGGTCAAGCAGCAGGGCTCGTTGAGTGGCTGGTTGTTGCCGGCAGTCTATGCGTGCGAGGAATGCGGCTACGTGGGCCGCGTAGTTCTTGAGCGCGAAGATGAGGGCGAGGGTCCACAGAAACGTTAAAACATTAATGTTCCATTTACGGAACGTTAATATACCGCACGACTTCTGAGGACGTACCCGGAAATCCCCTCGGAGCGGCTGACCGCACTGAACACAAGAATTGGACTGCGCCTCGCGCCATGGGTCGCCGTCCTTCTTCTAGCTTTTCTCACATTCGCTGGCCCGCAAACCGCATCCGCCGATCAAACGGTGACGCGTTCACAAAACGTGCAACTTAGCACAGGTGACTCCTTGGTCGTTCAAAGCAATATGGCGAGCATACAACAAGTGTTCATCCAAGGCAACTTGTCAGCTACCAACCTGACCCGACCGGCCCATTACCCAACGGACCACTTTGAGATTCAAGCCTTCAATCCAGGCAGCTTCGAACTTAGGCTCATTTTCGATTACCCTAATGAATACCAGGTTAATTTGCTTACGAAGTCTTCAGATTCGAGTGCGCCGGGGAACAGCACAACCTACTATTTGTCAGGTGGAGCGTTTGAACTTGACGTAAACGCATTGTTCAACGCCCGTCCCGACATTCCTGCAACTGTCATCCCGCCCGTATCGCCATGGGACAGCTTTGTTGAATGGATTGGAAAGTTCGGTCAGGCATTTCCGTTATGGGTGAAGGCGCTGTACTTTGCGCTGGGCCTACAATTCTTCGGTGTTGGCGGTTTATGGATCGCGCGTGAGTCTAAGCGGAAGGAAACAACAGCACAACGGCTTGACCTAGGGGACAAGGCATACCTCTGGCTTGACGTCATCTACAAGTTTCTGGTAGTCGCCTTTGCAGCAATTCTCGCCATTATGGGCGGTGAACTTCTGTTACTGTTCGTACTTCGTTTCATGTTCCTTGCCTCACTCGACCTACTGTCTCTATGGGATCTTTTCGTCGTAGGTTTCGCTGTAGGAGCAATCATAATTGTTTACCTCATTCGGTTCACCTTTGAGAAGGCTTTCGACCTGAAGCCTGTGGAAGACGAATAGTTATGTCAAGTCAACTCGACGATATGGAGCGATACGTGCAAGAAGACTCAGAACCGGGGTCGGACCTGGAATGGTGGCGCAAGTTCAGTATACTCCGTTGGATGAACTACGTGCCGCTACGGGTCGTCGACAAGGACTTCGCGAAATGGCGAAAGTCGAGAATATCGCCCAGAAAGTTCAGAAAAATACAACAGCGCTTGGATAAGCTCTACCCTCCTAACAAATTCTCATCAGTCAAACTCATCGGACGCGAGAAGGAATACAACCTCCTCTTGGATTCATTCAGACTTCACGTCCTAAAGCATCCAATGCTTCGGAAATGGTTCAATAAAGACGAACTTCCGAAAGCCATCTGCTTGACGGGCGAAAGCGGGACTGGGAAGACTTTCCTTACGATGGTCTCTCTGAGGCAAATGTTTCTCGAAGCCCACACGAATGGCGTACTGCTTTCACCGATAATCATCAAGGGATCCGACGTGTTTTCGGAGTATTATGGAAGGAGCACCAAACAGTTGGGGCGCCTCTTGGAACGAGCTGCTTCTGCACCCTCCGTAATTTACATCGATGAATTCCAGAGTTTCGGCAGGAAGGTAAGAGGTGACACGGGCACGGAGCTCGAAGACACACGGGTTCAAGACGAAATAAACAGATGGCTAGATAAGATCCTTAGCAGCGACGCACGCACCATGGTAATTGTCGCCACGAACTCCTACGAGCAAACCCGTGAGGACATTCGCCGTCGCCTTTCGCGAGTTGACCTTGACTCGGGCATTACTCACGATATGTTGCTGGCTATAATTAAGGATAAGTTGGCGAGTGAGAGTTGGCGTGGCGTATCAGCAACAGAGATACTGGATGTATTGGAAAGAGAAGCAGCAATGCGACGGCATGGCTCCATTACACCAAATGACATCCTAAGCGTATTCAGGGAGGTGAAACGCGCGAAGGAGGTACCACTACTTGAAGCGATTCGAAGGTCTGTTCCTGGCCCATTGTCCAAGTGGACCAAACCAAGGTACAAGATTAGCCTGGAGGATTTTGCCCAAGCAGCGCACACGATGAAGTTCTACGCTGAACGGGAAAAGTCCCAGGAGATAATGGATGCCGTATACATTGTCACCCCTAAGGTCTCCAGGGAAGACATCGGTGGTCTTCAGGATGTCAAGCACAAGGTGCTAAATCACATCTCGCTTGCGTTCAACCGAAAAATGTCGCAGCTCGGATATGCCTCCAATTGTAGGTTCTTGCTCTTCGGCCCGCCTGGTACCGGCAAGACCCTCCTCGCGTTAGTTGCTGCCGCTGAGAACCGAGTTGCCTTCATCAAAGTCAGGGGAGGTGAGCTGATGAGCGGTGCGAGTTACGTGGGTGAGCCCGAGAAACGGATCAAAGACCTGTTTGCACTGGCCAGGCAACGAACTCCGTGCATTCTTTTCCTCGACGAAGCTGACGCGATTTTCTGGGGAGCTGACCCGACTGCGAACAAGATTCTTGCTCAAATAAAGGCCGAGTTGAGCGAGATCAAACCTGACGAAGGAATTGTCGTGATCGCTGCGTCGAACAAGGAGAATCTAATTGATCAAGCTACGAGGGATCGGTTCGAGCCCAACGTATTCTACGTGCATCCGCCATTGAACGATCGTGAATGGAACGAAGTTGTGGAGATCCACTTAAGAAAGTTCAGAAGATTTCTGCACGAAGAGATTGATGCCGCAAAAATCACACGTTTGTTCAGAATGCAGAGAATCTTGAGCCCGAGGGCTGCAGCTGAAACCATCTCTGAGGCGCATCGATTATGGGCTTCGGAACTAAGCGCTGTGGACGAGCTTCAAACGGCCAAGACCGATACGGAGAAGCTCTTTGTCAAGAAGCGATTTGAAGCGGACCTAGAGAGGTTGCAATCGGTGGTCGGAATGGGAGGTCGAATGGAAAAGATCGACGAGACTTGTTACCCAATCCGTCTGTACCATTTCGAAAAGGCGATTCAAGCGCTCGAGTCTAGCCAAGACAGACAGCGAAGGGACATGGAAGAAGCCCTCATTTTGACCACGCCCACGGCCGGGGCTTCGTTCGGTCTCTACGCGGCTGATGATGGAACTGGCGGAATAATCACTGTAGAGTGTTCGAGTAGGCCGATAATTCCGGGAGAGAAATTAGTCTCAGTAACTGGCAATTCGACGTCGTTGATCGTGGGGCAGTCCGTCATCCCGGACGAGTCGGTTCTGCAGAGCGCGCAGAACGCCACCGAAGCGGTTAGGTCGTGGCTCTGGACCGCATGCAACATAGACCTCAGTCGTTTGCACGTACATTTTCAAGTTAGAAGCCTCCTAGAAGGTGCTCCCGGGCAAGGCGTGTCAGGACCAAGCGCTGGGCTGGCAATGGTCCTCGCACTCATCTCCGAGCTCGCAGGCGTTTCTATTTCACCTGCAATTGTTGCAACGGGGACCATTGGAGTCAAGCTTGATATTGGCCCTGTGGGCGGCCTCGGAGGTTACGGAACTCAGACCGGGAAAATTGTGGGAATTCTCAAGTCTCGGCGAATACGCGTCAAGAACTTGGTTTTACCCGTTGCAAATTTCGAAGCGGCTCGAGATGAAATGAGAATTCTCAGCGAGGAAGGCGTGCGAGTCCATCCTATTAGAAACGCCGCGGAATGCCTGAATATGGTGTTCAGTGTCAGCGAACAGGAATTGATTGAGATGATAAAAGAAAGGTTTGAGACAGCTGCGAAGCTAACTCAGCGGGCTTAGATGTCGAGTTTCAGTGATTCTTTAAGTCCCTTGTACCTGTTCCGGACAGTCACTTCGGTTACGTTAGCTACTTCAGCTATCTCTTTCTGGGTTTTCTTTTCCCCTTCTAGGACGCACGCGACGTAGAGCGACGCTGCGGCAAGGCCCATAGGGTCTTTTCCGGCAACAATGCCCTTCGTCTTGGCTTCGTTGATGATTTTGATCGCACGCTGTTGGGTGGGCATTGTGATTTCGACCTTGGTGGCTATCTTGGAGATGCACTTAACAGGATCTTCGACTGGCATTCGGAGGTCCAATTCGCGGACGAGGAGTCTGTAGCATCTTGCAACATCCTTCTTTCGAATTCTACTGGCTGCTGATACGTCTTTGAGTGTTCTCGGCGTTTCCGAAATCCTGCACGCCGCATAGAGTGATGCTGCAGCAATTGCGGCTATGGAACGGCCCCTGACTAAGCCGTTGTCCAGTGCTTTCCTGTAAACAATGGCTGCTCGCTCCTTAATCGAGGCTGGTATGTGCAGCATATCCGTTAGGCGGTCAAGTTCGGCCATCGCCTGCGCAAGGTTCCTATCAGCCGAGGAATGTACACGTGTTCTGATCTGCCATTTTCTCAGGCGAAGCATTTCAAGCCTAGTTGCCAACGGAAGTTGGCGACCGTACGCGTCTCGGTTGACGCGGTCGATAACCGTCGAAAGGCCTTTATCATGAATCGAGAATGACGTTGGGATACCTACGCGCCCACGCTCATCCTTCTCTTCCTTCGTGAAGGCACGCCATTCAGGCCCCAGGTTCAGAGAATGTTCGCTGATAACCAAACCACAATTCTGGCAGATGATCTCGCCTTGGTCGTAGTCCTCTACTAAGTTCGTGCTCCCACATTCGGGGCAGTTGGTTAGTTTTCCAACTTTCTTTGTCGTTGTACTCGCACTCATTTTCTTTCAACCTACTCGATGCTTTACGCTCGGACCATCTCTCCTTAGTAGAACAACGCGGCGTCGTTCTGCTTCAGAACTCCGTCATCCGGCCCGAAATCTATAATAACCACCGGTATAGCGTATTTAAAGCTTATGTCGAATTTCAGCACTTTCTAATCCAATCACAGCAATATGAGACGATTCGGGAGCACTAATAGTCAAATTACAGTGATGCACTTGATATGCCGCTGTAATGGCCTGGAATGTTGTTATTAAGACGGATTTCAGCTGGCCAAAGTCTAGTTTCAATCAATTGTCTTCCGGAAGTACACGTGATCGGATTCTCTGCGCAGAAAACGTGCATACCTCCCACATTCCGAAACGAGCATTGGCTGCAAATCGTCGGGGGATGTGAGGACCTCAATATTCAAGACCCTGAAGCGGTCTCTGTCAGGATCTCTGCCGAACAGTTTTCGGAAATCGTCGAGGTCTAGTTCAGGTGCGAGCGGATCCTTCATGTCAATGACAACAGGGATCCTTCGAATCGGCACCTTAACGACTACTTCAACCGGCAATAGGCTCGTCCCCAGGCCTGCCGCGCTTGGAAAGAACGTCCAGCCACGGGTTATTGGCAAAGAAGGATGGAAGTTGGGCACTGGAAAAGCTGGGATTGGCGAACATTGATTCAGGCCGGTTGATGCGTGATGACGGAGTAGGTTCTGTTGTGCTCGTGCGGGATTCAGAGTCACGTTGGAAGGTCTTAAGGTCTTCGCGAAGCGTGGCCATATTCCTCTCCATTTCTGCGTACATAGATCTCAAGGTAGCCAGCTCGGTCAAAACGCCTGGGTCAAGGTTCGGTGACTTCTGTTGCATCGTCTGGGTGGGTTGCAATGATTGTGGGGGGACTGCTTCATCGATCCGGCGTTCGTCAAAGAGCAGCAGGCCTATTCCATAAGGCTTGAAAATTGCGGCGTCAATTGAGGCTCCCAGTAATCTTGGCGCGGCCAAATAGAGCAATTGGGATGTATTCCGAAGAGATGTCAAGCTGAGTATGGTCTCAAATACTTTGTTTCTTTGAATAAAATCCTCATTCCTCAGAATGACGACATGAATCTTCTCTGAACCCGAGAGAAATGCGAGGTTATTCTGCGGTATTTCCGCCCTTTCGGTCTGTTGTGCGCCCATTGCCAGAAAGTAGTGAAGCAGCCGGTCCTCTATGGGTAGGTTAGCCACTGAGCTTCATCCATCCCTCGAGGCGTTGCCAATCCCATTCATAGTTCTCTGGAACTGCGAAACCATAGATTATGCAGCCATGCCAGACCGAGAATTGAGGAGATTGCGTCATCTTGACGGAGACATTCTTGATCCCCTTCTGTCGAAGTAGCAACTTCATCTTTGTGGGGGCGTCGACCGCTGTATCTTCGAGTCGTTCAGGGACGACCCAGCTGAAATTCCCACCTGACAGGAGCACTTCACGGTAGAGCATGGGTTGCAGTTCAACCGGGCAGCGCTCTACTGACGCAACAATGGCATCGCCGAAGTCCAACATCCCGCGGAAGATGGTTTCACCCATCTTAACGTCCTTCGGTCTCGGCATGCCGCGCCCGAAGTAACTCTCGAAAATCTCGTGGTTCGGGTTGAAGACGTACTCACCAATTAGGAACCTTGTCCACGAATCTTTCTCCAGATCAATCTCGACTCTAGTTCCTGGCACTTTGTACTTGGCTCTGAATTTTCGGGGCAACCTCTTCGCTTCGTTGACGGCGGTGTCGAGGTCGGCCGGGACGAGGCCTATGTTTTCCTTGACCTTCCGCACGAATGCTTCTTCCTTAGCTAGGTCTCCGTATCCGGCGTCTTTCAATATCTCAGAGGTTATTGCGTTTGCGTCGCCACCGCCTCGGTTGAGCGCGACTTGCGCTGCGCGGATGGGATATTTGGAGATGGGGCAGACCTGGCTGTTGCCGTGCCCGGACTCGATCACAACGCAAGTTGTCACCCCATGGCCAATTGCGACCGCGAATGGTTGAGGTATTACTGTTATTGCCTTGACCATTCCGTTAACGTTGTTTTGTTCGAAAACCTCGATGAGCTTTTCATACATGTAGCGTGGCGATACTGACGAGAGTGAGGCTACGACGTAGTATCCTTGGAACCCATTGTTTGGTTCGGGTGTGAAGGCGTTCAAGCCGAAGTTAGTTAGGGCGCTTACAACTCGCCAGGCAGTATCATCGCCCTTGTCGATCATGCCGTTACGCATAGGATGGACTAAGTGACTAGACATGTCTTCGGTGGACTGGAGGTAGAGTGGGACGTCTTCGCCCACAATGATGTCGGCTGTCGATTCGAAAGCCTTGTACACGACCGAGTTCTTGTCGGGGAAATATCCGCGGTTGTTAACGACTCTCGGGTTCTCGCCGCATATAATGGGGCCGAACTTGAAATCACTCGTCCCGAAATCCATAGCGAAGGTATACTGGCTTCGATAGTCGTTGCCTGCTGTCATGCTTTCGAACCCTCTATAACCAGTCGCCTGCCATCGATTCGCACAACGACCTCTTGATCCGGGTTGAATGGGAAAGATGAATCTTTGACAATGTCCGCAGGAATGTACAGAATTCCAGTTTTGCTTCTGTCGCTGCGGCTTGGTAGGATTATTTTCGCATAGCCTTCAAGCATCCGGTAATTCACCATGCAATCGACAATGCAAACCAACTGCCCCCGAATTGAGGATTTAACGGAGCATGGGTGGGTTAGGGATAGTGAGCTGAGTAAAACTAAAACGCACTGCCGAGGCTAGAAGTTCTTTACGCGGGTACGCATAATGGTAGTATACATGACGGCGGACCAACTCCAATTCATAATGAATCATGCTCGTTCCGCATATCCTGAGGAGTGCTGCGGTTTTCTCCTGGGCATGGATTCTGACGGCCGAAGAATACGGCGGGCGCTGTCCGTTCCGAATACGAATCAAGGTTCACGCGGGAGTAGATTCAATATTGATCCTATGGAACTTGTACGGGCAGAGGAGGAAGCACGTCGGTCAAATCTTAATTTGATAGGGATCTACCACTCGCACCCCGACTCGCCTGCTCAACCTTCCAAGGTCGATCTGGACAACGCGTGGCCGGGGTACACGTATCTGGTTGTGTCGGTGCAAAACGGAGAACCGAAGGATTTGGCGGCATGGTTTCTGAGCGAGGACCGCTCGGCGTTTCATCTTGATGATATGAGAGTCATCGTGGACTGAGTCTCCTACGGGAATCGTACCGATTCCTCAACCTCAACAGAAAAACCGATCTGATTTTGCTCTGCTACTGGTTTCAGAATTTCCTCAATTCGATTTCTCTCCATGTTGGGGCCCTCATAGGTAACGGAGAACTCTTTTCCCGGCTTAACAACAGAATGCACCTCTTTCTTGAAACCCGCAGCAATCAAAGCCGAGTCCACTAGCTGCAGAGCTTGAACCGGGAACGCCTCGCCTTTCGCAAAGAGGCCTACTATTAGTAACAATAGCTCTCAGCTACCCTGAGGTGTCGCAGAATCATAAAGGCTACTGCTTAAGAAATCGGACACGCATTAGGTGATTGGAATGGCCATGTTCGAGCATCGCAAAGAACCCATGCTATCTCGGGCAGCGTTCTTGAGGATCGTATTCGACTATGAGCAGCGTTCCTAGTTTAATTCCGTCCGGAATCAGTTGAGACAGTAAAGAAAGGCTAAGACGTTCCAATCATGCGTCCATCGAAGATTCGCATCGGCGTAAGAATAAAGACTGCCGGTTCCAGATATCGGTAGTTGTCCGGCTTCTTCCGCCAGGTTTGACAGAATCGTTAGTTGAACCAGTCGTATCAATTTCGGGTTTGTCTCATTTCCGAAATATCGAACTTGAGCGTAATGTCAGTTCAATTTCGCTGAAACGCCTAAATCGACCCCCACGATAGCCGACGCAAGACCTGAGTGTGCACTCTTGAGAGTATCGTGTTCTCTCGCGATCATTGCGTTTCTGTTAGCCTATCTCGTTGTCGTACCGATGTCGAGTTCAGCGTCTTCACTGCTACACTCGGCGAGTTCAGGCTATCTCGATCTAAGGCCCAATCAAGGTCCAGTCGGAATAGACGTCGAGATAACCGGCCAGGTGACTATACCGGACCAGGATCAGAGTTGTTCTATCTCAAGCCCAACCAATGGCGCCATAATTACAGCCGATGCATGCGCCGTAAACGGTGGTGGGAGTAGCAGCGGAAATTTCACCGGAAGCTTTACAGTAGGAAATGTTCCGCCAGGTCAGTACGTGATCGAAGTCACGGCTTGCGCCGGCAACAACGGCTGTACTCCCAGCAACGGAGATTGGGTGCAAGCTATCTTCGTGACGCAGGGCAATGCAAACCAGTGCTGCAAACCAGATATCGAGATTAATGGTGGCGCTGTTCCGGGCTTCACAGTACAGGTGTTTGGGTCCGGATTCTCTTTGAGCGACAATTCATGTTCGCTATCAGGCCCTCCTGTAAGTTCAGTTATCAGTTGCCAGATTTCAGGGGGGTCATTAACAGGATTGTTTGTAGTTGCGAATGTCCCGGGCGGCTACTACCAGGTTGCTGCGACGGGCAGTCCTACGGGTGATTCTGCTAGTACTAATGTTGGGGTTTCGGGGCAAACCGCAGCTGGAATACCCGGCTTCCCGACTGAAGCAATTGTTCTAGGCCTACTGCTGGGGCTAGTATTCATTATTCTCATAAGGCGAAACGCCCGAACTACACGTGCAAAGCGACGTTAACGCTTTCGCAGCGTCGGCGAACGGCAACTGTTGATTTAGTGAAACAGAGTCTGCAAAGATGAGATTCAACACCGTAGCTAATAACAAGTATTGTTGGTAGCCCGGGGGAGATTCGAATTCGGGTGTATGCAAGTCTCCCGTCGGCAGGTTTCTCCTCGGGTGGAGGGGATCCAGAGCCTTCTAGTGGCTGTTATCTGGCGCCAATGCTATGCGTAGTCCCACCTGTGTGGATTGACCACTACACCACCGGGCTACCGAGCAGAACCCAGCCGAGCTGGCTTATCTTAAGATTTCGTTGACCTAGTGAAGACGTCACATACCCAATTTGCTTTGAAGATAAGTTAGAATAGGCAGACCCTGCTGAATGAGAGAAGACTTCCTTGAGCCGCACAACGTCCCCACTATCCCTTCAGCTAGTCATGACCGCTATGAACGCGGCAGTCTACGCGGGCATCGGCGCGCTATGGACTGCTTTCCCACTGCTTATTTTCGGAGTTAGATTCTGGCCGCAGGTTTTTGTGCCCGCCATTTTCAGCGTGCTTTTCGGCCCATGGGTAGGTGGGATTGGTGCTGCCATTGGTATTTTTCTTGCCGACGTGATCTACGGTCATCATGACGCTTTGCTGAGTTTCCTTGTCGGAGTTCCATCGAATTTTCTTGGTTTTTTCGTCATCGGTTGGCTAACGCGGAAGAGTTATCGAGGAGTAATAAGACGTCTTCTGCTCTCCGCCAGTTTGATTGTCCAGCCAGTTTATGCGCTCGCGTTGGCTTATGGTCTCTACCTTTTGCTTGGGACAGCTAGTCTCAGTTCCCCGAACTCATACTTGGGACTCGCAGGCCTCGTGGTCGTACTCGTCGTACTCGGCCTCTTCTTGCTTCGCAATAGGTGGGCGGATTTTGAAGTTGCTGCGTCGATCGGGCTTGCGATTGGGACGGCTATTATTGGAGTGGGGATTGTTGTTTACAGTGCCATTTTCGGTCTGCCACTGGCAGTTGGGCTTGGCACGAAACCGCTGAGCAGTATTTTCATCTATGTCGTAGCGTCTTCATCCTATTTTACGGAGATTCCTTTCATGGTCATACTAACTCCACCTATTGTCGCGGCATGCCGGGCAGCCTTTCCGAGCCTGCGTGGTCTTCTTCCTAATCCTGCAAAGAAATAGCGGGACATAATCGTTGCCGGGTTCCGAAGCGAAATGCCCAGCTGGCATTTCGAGTTTCTTCGAAGTATGCGATATTGATCCTGCTGGAAATCCACTCATTGACCCCGCTAGAATAGGCGCCAGAGGCGGCGGGTTTGCAATCTCCCGCGGGGTAACGGCAAGGATAACCACTAGAAAGGCCTCGCGGCCTCGAGTCGATATCCGTATCAATTCAAAACCTGCGCCGCAGGCACGAACCACTCGATGGGCCATCGATGAGATCCTGAAAACAAGAGGAGCCATTCTGGATGTTCGTGTGGATCTGGGAGTCAGAGTGCCAATTGGGGCCGGCTTCGGAACTAGTGCAGCAGGTACCTTAGCATCCTGCCTGGCGTTGGTGGACGCGGCGGAAATTCCCATGACCCTGAACGATTTGGGACGCATTACGCATATTGCCGAGGTTGTTAACAAGACAGGTCTGGGAACTGCTTCGGCGTTGCTGACTGGCGGTTTTGTTCTGGTCAGGGAACCGGGGGCGCCGGGTATCGGTTCAGTAGATCGGTTGTTGTTCCCGGAGGGTCACGTCGTGGTCTGCACTTATTTAGGGCCGATCTCAACTCGGGAGGTTCTCACTCGTTCGGACCTCTCTAGCAGGGTGAACCCTCTGGCGCGCCTGGCGATGGATAGTATCCGTAGAAAACCGGAATTGAGCACCTTTCTGAAAGAGGCACAACATTTCAGTGATGCCGTTGGCTTCCAATCGGCCAATGTCTCGCGTTTAATTAGAGCAATGATATCTGCGGGGGCGGTCGGCGCAGCACAGAATATGATTGGCGAGGCAGTCCACGGAGTTGTGCCGAAAACCAAAGCTAATCGAGCACTAATGAGGCTCCGAAAGGAATTTCCATCCGCCTCAACCTTCGTCAGCAACCTAGACTGCAGAGGCGTTCGCCTCGTGGAACCAGCGAATCCAAAGCACTAAATGCGTTCTACTAACAGACCCGAAAGCGTTGCATTGCGATGGCGCGGCGAACAAAGCGCAGCGAAGTCGGAGCAAAGCCCAACACGAGATACAGTCTCGTCGCCATGGGCGGAACATTCGATGTCCTCCACAGGGGTCACAGAAAGCTCCTGAGACAAGCCTTCACCATCGGGCGCAACGTAATGATTGGTATTACTAGTGACGAGTTTGCGAGAACCTTGCACAAGCCTCACAAGCTTGACTCATATGCCAAGAGGAAGAAAGATGTTGAGCATCTACTTTCTCGCTGGGGGGTTTTATCCAGGGCAAAAATTGTTCCCTTAAGGGACCGCTACGGGCCAACGGTTCGCGAGTCGAGAATTCAAGCGATTGTTGTCAGTCGGCGCACGCTCAAGACAGCGTACGAAATAAATTCCAAGCGGAGAGCCAAGAGGCTGAAACCACTAATCATCGACCCAATCGACTTAATCATGGCAGAGGACAAACGACCGATCTCATCGACTAGAATCCGCCGCGGTAGCATAGACCGGGAAGGCCGCTTGGTCGAAGAATAGCGAAAACTAATTCAAGATAATTTGAACGCATGAATCGGCTCTGACGACTCACTGCCGCAGAAACACTGCCTAGAACTTCATATAATACGCACTTTGATGGGCAAAAAGTCCCCGACAGCCCGGCTTGAGGCTACTCGACATTTCTTCTGATAATGAAAATCCGTGCCCCGTTAACCAGGAATGCTGTACCAAAGTCTCCGCTAGACGTAGGCCCATAGCTTGTACGGAGCCGACTGCTTACAGATCTGGGTGCAAGTGCAGGCTGGTTTAGGTGCGAATTCGGCGGGTATCCAAGGCTCAATCGAGAACAGAGGCTCTTGCATGCCACATTTGAGGCAGAAGACGCCTTCCATGGTCCAAGCGAAGTGGTCGCTTCCACAGAGGCATATGGGCTCCGCATACTCGAAATCGGCGCTGGACAGTCTCCTCGTATGGGCGATGAACTGCAGGTTCTGGTATCGGCGCTTCTTCCACTCGAGGTAACAGGCCTTGTTTCCGCACAGCTTTCGGGGCCTGCCGAAGATATATTGGAGCTGCTGGCCACAAATCATGCATCGGCTTGTCTTCTCCAAACTCCTCAAGCTCCAGGTTCTTTCAAGGGTCTCCGTGAATGTTCTTCTCTCGCATTGGGCTGGGTTTCTATGCTAAGGTGCGACCTTCTCCATCTGCACCTAAGAATCTCGGCGGCTAATATTCCTTCTCAGCAGGTCTATAGTGCTCAACCATTCGTCTCCTTCAGCACACTGCTTCAACTAGCCCTCTTGAATCGCCACTAGCCACGTTTGCTTGTTTAATCAAATGGTGTGGTTCTGGTGGCGTCGGAGGCAGCTGAAAATACCCGTTTCTCTCTCACCAGCGGGTTCCCGTTCTTTGCCCTCTTTTCGCTCCGGACGGCGAATCCGCCTCCCTTGCCGCTTTTTCGCCCGTCGCGCCAATTTCTGCTGTTTTCTTCTTTCCTGCCCCTTTTCAATCTCTCGCGCCAAAAAGCAGCGAGAACAAAATTCCGTTAGAAATTACTTAGTAACGTGAACCCGATTTTCCGACGGAACGACAATCTATTCAGTTTGGCGATTTGCGTGAGCTGCCGATTTTTTGGAGCATCTCTGAACACTCCAATATTGTGGATGATGCAGGAAAGAGTCGTATTCTTACAGCCTAATGCGGCTGATCAACTACTACGACTTTTTGAAGGCACACGTGCGCAGGCTGCGGCCGAGTGCTTCGAAAGGCAACATCAAGTTTGCAGTTGATTAAGCAAAGAATTATCGGTGTAGCTCAACTGTGAGAACAGCCCGCATTTCAGACTCTCCGTGACCTTATGCACAATCGTCAAGATTGTATCCGCGTTAGGCTTGAAGGAATTCTATCCTGATTAAGCATCGAGAACAGAACAGTTAGTGAGAACGCGACGAGAAATAAGCCGCTAACAAAACGCCCTTTAGAGAAATTCGAATACGAACTAGACAAAGGAAATCTTCACCGAAACCAAAATGGTCGTGGTCCTTGCAAATAGCAGCTGTGAGTTGAATTTTGATTTCCCGCAAAAAGAGTCTGAATCAACGAACCGAAAAGAAACAGCCAGAACCTTCTAGTCTATCCACCGTAGAGGTAACACCACCATTGGAACTTCCTTCCTGTGAGTGGTTTGCGCCATAGCTTGCAGGAATTTCCGCATACACCTAGATACACGGATTTGGCTTTTCGCACTCATGATGTTAATTTTTGAAGGATTTGTGTTCGCTTACCTTTTCATTAGTTGGATGAAAGAACCGGCCTAAACGCAGGGCCTCTTCGCACCAAACGCAGGCATCCCTCTTCCTCCAAAAGAGTAGTTCGTACGTCCCTCTTTTCGACAAGAAACTTAGGCTCCAGGCGTTCATTTTGTGGCCTAGGATAGTTAAGGTTCGAAATCTTTTGTGGGGGCGACGAGGGCGCTGAAGGTCAAATTCTTACATTGTACAGAATTCATCAGCTGCCGGAAGGCTTGCATGGGAGATGAGGATTCTTTGCCGCAGGAGTACACCAATTCTAAGAGCGTTCAGAGATTGGTTAGGGCTACCGAATTTCTGCTTCTCCCAATAGGTATCAGAATTGAGTTGTTTGAGCAAATTCCCCAGATCGAGCACGCGGCTTCTGTCGCGCTTTGTGTCCTGAACTGCTTTCTTCTCCGGCGGTCGAGATTCCATTGATTCCTAATGGCTAATCGTCCAAGGCAGTTGGAAGTCGTCGAACGCCCAAGAATTGGAAGAATCCCTAGGGAAGATTACTATGCTGAACGGCAGAAGCGATGGGTATGGATTTTCCCCAAGATCGACAAGCATTCGACAATAAATCAGATTGTGGACCTCGATAGCTTCTGTACGATACTCTTCCCACACAGCATCAAAAAACAGGGCGTTGCGAAGGCAATAATTCAGATCCTGGTTGAAGAGAAGCGGCCGATGTACCTCAGAGATCTACACCACAAGGTGCTAGAGCGAATAAAGATCAGCGCTCAGACTCTCAGCGACACGTACAAAGCAATGCTCAGAGGCGGGCTTCTGGAGAAAAAGTACCGGAACGAACCGACAAAACTCAGCGTGCAGTTTGCAAATCGATTAAGGGACATAGCATCATACTGGGACAATTATTTGGTCGCGAAGAAAGCGAACTAGCCCATCCAATTTTTTGGAGAGTCTGGGAACACTCCAATTTATTGGACTAGGCTGTGTACCGCGTGTCACCCTTGGTTGGCTGCGTAGTGGGGGCTTGTGGCTGTGGAATTGGTGGTAAAGGCGGCGGAATATTGAGGCTTCTCGAAATCAAGATTGCGTCAGCAATAGCCGCGTTCGAAACTGCCTGGACAAGTTGAACAGGCGGCGGCTTCTGCGCCTTGTGCTCTTCAACAATTTTCTTTGTCTCCTCACTTTCACCCGAAATCTTCGCCTTTCCCTTGATGCTAATCTGGGCGATTGAAGGAGTGAAATTGACGGTGAAAAGGAAGGGCGCATCAAGCGTCCCATCGGGGCGTTGATCGATGGCTAGCATGTTTATGTTTACACCAATCTGCACCTGTGCCGGCATAGGCCTATCAGTCTCCCAGAAACGCTCCGCAGACATGCTCGTCACAAAAATACTCACATGTATCAAGGCTCGGGCACGACAAATTTCACCCGGACTGTCATTTCCTCTTTAAACATTGTCACCGGGGGCCCTGAGACCATGTCGCCGTGACGCGCAAGATTGACTGCTTGATGCCTATAACTACTATAGGTACTTTCCGTCAGAAAACACAACCGAATTTGAACCCGAAGTGACGACAAATGAAAGAAGCGGTAGCAAGTTTTGTCGTAACAAAAAAGAGAATGCAGAACGGACGGATTTACGAATCGCCGCGAATTTACCTGCCTACAAAGCTGACAACGGACTCGAACTTTCCGTTCGCAAAGGCTTCCTTGAAGCTGTATGTGAGAGTTGCAGGTAAGAGGCTAGTAGTCGAACGAGCGCCGAATACGGTCCTTAGACGATTCGGGCGGCTCCCGAAACGTCGCCGCCCCGCCAGAACACGAAGGCGTTAACCCTGCACTGAAAAGTGCAGCCGGAAAGCGAGGTTGGGCATCGGCTCCGCTCTTATGATTGAAAGTTTTCCGATTTCTGAGATATCAGCGACATGTGTGCCGCCGCATGGAATCGGGGCACAGCCAGCTATTGTTACGGTTCTAATCTCATCGAGATCAGGAAGTCTCTCGAAATTGGGTGCGTTTTGAAGAAGCGCCTTACCTTGGGTGGGCGTCAGAAAATCGATTTTGACCATGCCTCCCACCGCGATCATCCTATTTGCGTTATCCTCGACAAGGTGCAAGATTTGTTCGTCGGGAACTCTTCCCGTGTAGCCAACATAGCATGGTTCTTCCAGCCACGAGTCCGTCGTTTCAACAAGGCTTGAGGTTGCGGTAGCTAGGCAGTGGTCGAGCAGGTGGGCCGCCGTGTGCTTCCTCATGACCAAGTACCTGAACACCCAGTCTATCTCGCAAATGGCAGACCCGGTCGTAGGCGTTCCTTTGAGAATTTTTCCCCAATGGACGACGATGCCTCGGTGGTACAGGACTTTCCTAACATTAATTTCAAATTGGGATGTGCGTATGACGCCGTGGTCGGAAGGTTGTCCGCCTCCCTTCGGGTGGAAAATTGTTCGATCAAGCATAAGGTATGCATGAGTCCGCTTTTCAGGGACGAGCTTTACGATGTTGGCTTCATCGTGGCCCTTTTTCATTTCCCTAAGGTAGACGAGCTCGGTCCTTTCGACTCCGGAAGCTATTTCATCAAGATTCAAGGGGGCCACCGCAAATGTCTTGAGCGGTTTCCACCCGCAATGAGGCTTTTAAGGAAACGTTCTGTATAGCGCGGGCGCTGATGCACCATGAATTCAAAACAAGTCATTGCCGCAGTGTCAGTAGTCGTCCTTCTAATCATCCTAGTCTATCCTGCACTCTTAACCGGAACTATTTCAGTGGCTATAGGCTCGATGAAAATCGACAACGCGGATCACGTCTACCTTACAATTAAGGGCATATGGGTTCACGAAAAGGGACAGTCGAACGCGACCGGATGGAAGTCACTATACAACCAATCACAAGTCGTCGACTTGATCTCCCTTGAGAATTCAACTAATCCACTTGCAACAAGTAAGATGTCAGTAGCTAGCTACGATTCTGTTCGCGTCGTGGTGTCGAACGTTACCTGGGTGTTCAATCAAACAACCACTAAACTGCTAACGGCTTCACCGAACTTAGATTCAAACATCGAATTCACTGTTGCTGCCAGTAAGGATTTGTCAATAACAATTCTCCTAGGTGGCCACCAGGAGACGGTTGGGGGCTTGAAGTACTTCGCGACCATTGTGAAGGTAACAGTCGCTGAAATGTCTTAACCCTGATAAAGCCAACCCAAAAATAGCGAACCGTACGTTAATTCGCAGGGATTTGACCATTGGCCGTCGCAGGAAGAGATCAACTCACTAATCTAATTTCGACTTTCAAATGTATCCACCCATTCGATTACGCACTTCTGGACGGCGACGGGTACGTTCTCACGTTGCGGGATGAGACGACACTACATTACCTTGAACACCGAAACGTCGTATCCTATGAAGTTGTGTTCACGCCTCCCAACTATGTTTCACATTTGAGTGCAAAGAGCAAGTATGGGAGAATGGGCTTGTCTTTCCTGAACGCTGCTAAGGTTCACAGCGGCTTCGTGGGTCGGCTTGCGTTAGAACTTGTGAACTTGAACAACACACGCCAACCTATAACCATCAAACGTGGTGACCCCTTGATGCATATCGAATACATTTCAAGGGAAGGCGAACCATCCCCCTATCGTGGAGACTACATGTTCCAATACATGAGCGATGATGAGGTTGCCTTGTACGCAGGTATCTTGAAGGAGCGTTTCAAGGGCGTTTTTGATCCTGCTGAACTCGAAAAGATGGCGAAAGAGAGGATTCGCGGTTAAAGCTTACCATCGCGCAACCTTGACGTATTTTTTCCTTTTAGCCCTGAAAAATAGTTGCGCAATAATCCCGAAAATCACAGTTAACGTGACAATGCCCGCCATAATCCATTCCTTTTGACCTGTTCCAACGTCGAGAAGAAGAGTGTCGCCATGAGCACGAGCTATTCCTTGAACGGTAATTTCTGCCCTGTACCCATACCTTGCGAATATGGTCGTCGTCAAGTTCAAGCGTTCAATACCTATTGATACGTCAAATAGCTGAGGCGGCGTGTATCGCCACGTCGTTGTATTGTTCGACAGGGTGTAGGTGCGATTCCAACCTTCAAGCGGGACATTCAGCGCCCTGAAATCGAAGAGGGTAAAGTTGCCCACATAGTCTTCCGCTGTGGTTCCGCTCACGCCTGTCTTGTTGACCAGGAAATTGACCCCAGTAATGGTTGAGTTTGCTCGACCCACGAATCTGCTGGCGTTTGTGTAGAATACTGCAACAGGCCTGAGGGATTGATTTCCTATAGTGTTGTAGCTAATATTTCCGGCGCGTAGGTCGGAGGAGACGTAGAAATCTTTCCATGTCATGTTGGCGGACAGGATATCCCCCTGTCGCTTCGAAACGCCTGAGACTGTCATCGTTGCGCTAATGTTCAGCCATGTTCCCTTGGAGACAAGGTTGAGTGTGAGGTTGGATGGGGCGGCGCCTGGAAGTGTTTTCATCAAAGCGTCTGTGAAGCCGGATGACAGTTTATCGTCCGACGCCATGTTCATCGTGCTTGTCTGGGTGGCCAGCTGAGTCATGTTCTGTTGAAGTGAAAGTGCAAGCTTTGCTCTTACTTGCTGATTTTCTATGGTTATCGTGACATCCGAGGCAGAACCTGGAACAACGAACAAGGAAACCATGATCAAGAGTAAGATTATGAATGCTGCGGGACGCAATATCCAGCACTGCTCGTCTCATTGTTACGCTGTAGCGCAACCAAAACGACGCTTACTATTTAAAGTTCAAACGAAAGCGTCACTGACGGGCCGTGAAATCCTTTCCAAGCAGCTCTCGGGCCACGATTATTTTCATGATTTCAGTAGAACCTTCAGCTAGCATGTATGAGCGGACGCCGCGTAGGCCCATTTCTATAGGGCAGTCTAAAGTGTACCCGAAGGCGCCGAACCATTGCAAGACGTCGTTTATGGTTTCGAATGCGACTACCGGCGCTAACATCTTCGCTTCGGCAATCGCTTTGCTCACCTCAAACCGATCGAATGCATGGTTTCGGCGCTCCTGCTCGTACATCCAAAGTCCTCTGTAAGCCAGCAAACGAACCGCGTCTACGCGCGCGTAGTCTTCAGCGAGTTTGAATTGCACACCCTCGTATCGAGCGATGGGCTGAGTGAAGGCCTTGCGTTGTTTTATGTACTCTATGCCTGCTTCAAGTGATGCCATAGCTGCTCCTGTGCAGACTACGGCGATGATTGCGCGTGCGTAGTCGAAGCCTTCCATTGCATAATAGAATCCTTTGTTCTCCTCTCCTAGCATATACTCTGCGGGGACATGAACATCATTCATCAGGAAGCCGCCCGCAGACATACCTCTCCGTCCCATTTCCTCCAGGTAACTCGGCGAGAGACCTTTCGTGTTATTGAACGGTACGTAGAAGAACGACATGCCTCGGGTTCCCTTTGCGGAATCAGTCTTAGCCAAGACCAAGTACCCACTCCCATCCGGCATCTGATCTGCGGCTTCGCGGATACCACTAATGTACATCTTTTCACCGTTCAATACATACTCGTTACCCACTCGTTTCGCGGTCGTAGTCATGTTCGCTAAATCAGATCCCACTCCAGCTTCAGTTGTCGCGATGCCGAGAAAACCTTGACCTGCAGCAATCTTCGGCAGCGTCTTTTTCTTCAATCCCGGTGAACCGTACTTAGTTAGGACGTGGCTCCAGGACACGGGCACCAAGTAAAGCACAGCGGTCGCGCAACTTAGATCGGCGCGGCCGATCTCTTCGCCTACTATGCCGGCGGAAATAGCGTCAGCATCAGAACCGCCGTATTCACGAGGAATCGAAAGCCCGAACAAGCCCATCTTGCCAAGGCCCTGAATTATCGAATCGGGCATGCGGGCTTGTCGTTCCATTTCCCTGGAGTGTGGCGTGATTTCTTTGCGGCAAAATTCTCTAACGGTCTTCCGGAACAACTCATGCTCCGGGCTGAAGTTGAAATCCACCATTCGTACCTCTATCGCGCAAGGGTGGATGGCGAGAATATGATGGCTTAGTTCATAGAATAGCGAGATTAATGTCTGTACTTGTTTAGAAGCCTGTTCTCTTACGGAGTGAGTATTGTCGCCTGGGGAAATATTACTTCCTACAAGGAATAGGCTTAGGCATTAACGAACCTTTGTTCCAGGCGGAACATCGTCTTCCACTGTAGCCCAAACTGGTTTTCCTTGCAAGTCTGCTGCGAGTAACATGACTTCGGATTTTACACCGGCTATGGTTTTCGCTTCCATGTTCGTTAGGACAATAACTCGTTTTCCGATGAGGTTGCTTGGTTCGTAGAACTCTGCGCCACCTGCAATCGCCTGTGCAACCCTGTCGCCTATGTCCACCTGTACTTTGAGAATCTTCTTCATACCAGGGATTCTCTCTGCGGCGGTAATCTTGCCAACTCGAAGGGCCAGTTTCTCGAAGTCGCTGAATGAGATGCTCATGTGTCTAAGCCTTGGGTCAAGTTCTAATGAGACTCCGTTACTTGCTTCTCAATGCACGTATCAATTCTTCTGCGACAATTGTGCTTTCCAATCGCTGGGATTCAACTGTCTGGCCGCCTATATGAGGCGTGCAAACGACATTTGGCAGGCTAACGAGTTCCTTCTCCCAATCATCAACTGGGGGCTCTTTGTGAAACACATCCAATCCAGCGCCTAGAAGATTTCCTGATTTCAAGGCTGCGAGCAGAGACTGCCCATCGACTATGTCCGCTCGCGACGTGTTGATCAATATGGATCCTTTCTTCATGCTGCTTATTGCCTTTTGGTCGAGCAGGTGGTGGGTTGATGGCAAATATGGGACGTGGATGGAAACAATGTCAGAGTCTGATAGAAGCTCAGTTAGTTGACCGACGGCTCGAAATCCAACTTGGCGGGCTTTCTCGGTTACATCGATGACATCGTAACCAATTGCTTTAGTTCCGAATCCTTCAACTAGAATTCGGGCCACCTCGAGGCCAATGCGCCCGGCTGCGCCGACCACGCCGACGGTTCGTGACTTCAATTCGGAGCCCACTAACTCCGCCTTAGCCCATCGCCCTTCCTTCATCGCTCTGTCAGCGAAAGATATCTTCCGAAGGACCGCAAGCATCAGACCAATTGCCATCTCAGCCACGCTCGTTGTTGGCGCTGCAGGTGTAGAGATAACTTGAATCGCTCTCTTTCTAGCGGTCTCCAAGTCGATATTATCTAACCCTACTCCGGCGCGTGCGATGGCTTTCAGTTTGACGCCGGCATTAAGGACGGCACCAGTAATCTTAGTGCGGCCGCGCACAATTACAGCATCGAATTCGGCAATTCTCTTCTCCAATTGATCAGGTGTCAGGTTAGGGTTTTCCTCGACAGCAAAACCTGCCTTCTTCAGCATGGCAAGGCCGTCTTGTTCAATGGGATCGCAAACGAGTATCTTAACGGGCATTTGAAATCAAGCGGGTTTCGTGTTGAGCACTAATATGACCTTCCCATAGATTTCAAGGATGAATTAATCAATCACAAGCCGCCTAACCAGTTGGCGCCAATGTCATCGTCAGATGATGATTTGATTGCGAAGATACTGGGTTGGAAGACGGTCGCGGTAGTCGGGCTGTCGAAGGACCCGTCTCGCCCGAGCAACGATGTTGCCACCTACTTGAAGTCTCATGGCTACAGGATCGTGCCAGTCAATCCTACGGTTGACGAGGTCTTGGGCGAAAAATCCTACAAATCTTTACTCGACCTTCCAGAGCAACTGAAGCGTGAGATTGACGTGGTTGACGTATTCAGGCGGGCAGAAGATTTGCCACCGATAGTGGATGAGGCGATTCAACTTCACAAGAGCCTAGGCAGACCGAGGGCTATCTGGATGCAGCTCGGGATTGTGAACGAAGGTTCCGCCCGGAAAGCGAGAGAGTCGGGCCTAGACGTCGTAATGGATCGCTGTATGAAGATCGAGTACGCGCGACGGGCTGAGTCGTCCTCTTGAACGCCTGGTTGCAATTGCTCTCTTCTTGAACCTGTTTTGCGCCTTGCCGCGGTCTCATAGAAGCCAGAGTAGCTGGAACGTAAGCGTTGGAGCCGAATATAACTACCTCCGTGGGCTTATGAGTCAAAATGGATGCCAGATAATCGAAAGGGAACTTTTTATTCAATGCTACGAGAGGAGTCCGCTGATTGCAGATGAAGCCTACAATGACACCTTTCTTACAGAAAGGAAAAGGAATCTTGCTTGCGTATGACCAAGGGTTAGAGCACGGACCATCAAAGGACTTCAACGAGAAGAGCGTCGATCCCGCTTACATTCTCGACATTGCCGAGAAGGGCAATTTCACTGGCATTATCTTCCAGAAAGGAGTCGCTGAGAAATACTACGATGGAAAGAAACCTCTCATCATCAAGGTCAACGGCAAGACAAGTCTACCTAAAGGAGAACCCATTGCGAGTCAGATTTGCAGCGTCAAGCAAGCAAAGGCCCTAGGCGCCAAGGCCGTAGGGTACACGATCTATTTGGGAAGTGCCCACGAGAATCTAATGTTACATGAGTTTGGAATGATTCAACAGGAAGCGCACGAATTGGACCTTGCCGCTATTGCATGGATCTATCCGAGAGGCGAAGCCGTGACTAATGACACAGCACCTGAAATAGTGGCCTATGCGGCAAGAGCCGGCCTTGAAGTTGGGGCCGACGCCGTCAAAATCAAATACACAGGCGACCCCGACAGTTTCAAATGGGCCGTGAGATCGGCCGGCGCCGCAAGAGTCTTCATGTCAGGAGGCCCCAAAGCTCCAACCGATGAAGCCTTCCTGAAGCAAGTCAAGGGAGCAATCGACGCAGGCGCCTCCGGTCTAGCAGTTGGGAGAAATGTGTGGCAACACGAACGTCCTCTAGAGATGGCAGCAGCGTTAAGGGAAATAATACTTAACGGCCAAAGCGTCGAGACAGCACTCAAGAAACTCGCCCGGTAGCTAACACATGCCCAAAACGAGCCTCCTCGAAGTACTACAGAAGGAGGACCGAAGCCTTCGCAAACTTGTCCTCCTTCTCGCTGATCTCAGTCTGTCAATAGCAGCAGAAATCCCGACGGCTTTGGGCGGAACCAATCGATTCAATGTATACGGCGAGAAACAAGCAGAAATCGACGTACGGACTAACGACCTACTTACCAAGAAACTAGCCAAAAGCCACTTAGTGAAGCAGATCGCATCAGAAGAAATCGAACAGCCACTAAATCTTAAGCAAGGCGAGTTCTCCGTAACGCTAGACCCACTGGACGGTTCCTCAAACATCAAGAGCAACAATCTGATGGGAACCATAGTGGGCATTTACCGCGAAACGAGCCTTCCAGCCAAGGGGAGAAATCAAATCGCGGCAATGTACTTCCTCTACGGACCATACACGCAGGCGGTAGTCGCACTCAACGATGGAGTTTACATCTTCGTACCCACCGGAAAAGCGTCTGCATCGAGACGATACTTTTCTAACGGGACTCAGCATAGACTTCCAGAGAAAGGAAGCGTCTACGGAATCGGAGGCCTAAAACAGAAATGGACTCCCAAGGTTCAGGAGTTTGTTCAATCGCTCGAAAACAGAGCAATGAAACTCCGGTACGGCGGATCGTTCGTGGGTGATTTCAATCAGGTTCTCTACTACGGAGGAGTCTTTGCTTATCCAGAGCTCGTCGACGCACCTAATGGGAAGCTTAGACTGCAATTCGAATCGAATCCAATTGCTTTCATTACTGAAAAGGCTGGCGGGAAGGGAAGCACTGGAACAACATCCATCCTTGATATGGAACCAACAAGCATTGACCAACGTGTCCCCACATACGTAGGCAACGTCGACCTGATTAACGAACTCGAACAATCAATGAAAACTTAGTTCGATCAGCGCCTCTCATTGCAGACCTAAAACTATTGGGTATTTACCGTGCAGTTCTTTGTATCAAGGCACCTCTAACACATTGTCTCCCAAAGTTTCATACGCACGAGTCACGAATAGGCGAATGAGCGCCTTTGTCGAATCAATCTGAGCCCATCCTGCTGATCAACTTCAAGACCTATCTGGAGGCAACCGGGAAGAAGGCGGTTGAACTCGCACGCAAGATGGAAACGGTTGGTCAGGAGACCGGCGTGAGGGTGGGCGTTGCCCCTCAGTTTTGTGACATCGAGCAAGTTGCTGCCCACGTCAAGATACCGGTCTTCGCGCAACATCTAGACCCAATCACTCCTGGCGCTTTCACCGGTCATGTGTTAGCTGAGTCAGTGAATGCGGCAGGGGCGACAGGAACGCTCATTAATCATTCTGAAAGAAACCTGAAGCTCCCCGAAATCGAAAAGTCGGTTGAGCGCGCGCGGGAGGTTGGATTGATCACTGTGGTTTGTGCTGGAACAGCAAGGTTGGGCGCCGCAGTAGCTCTGTTCGAACCTGATATGGTTGCCATCGAGCCCCCCGAACTGATCGGTTCAGGACGCGCTGTTTCAAAAGAGAGTCCCGAGATAATCACCGAATCGGTAAGGAGAATCCGCGCCGTAAATGGCCAAGTCAGAATCTTGTGCGGGGCAGGGATAACTACCGGGGAAGACGTCTACGCCGCATTGAAGCTTGGGACACAAGGCGTCTTGGTTGCGAGTGGCGTGGTTAAGGCATCCGAGCCCGAGCGCGTGTTGCGTGATTTCTGTGAAGCCGTCCGGAAGTACACATACAAGTAGCGTTTCTAGGGGCGTTGGTCGCTAGCTAGCATTTATAACGGATACTGCACTCATTCGCCTAAAACAGATTCGTGGAGCCGGATGAACGACTTCCAAAGACTGCTCGACGAAAAGCGGGCTGTCGTTAACAAACGACTCGACGAGCTGCTTTCAACTGGTTTTGAGCAGAGCGAAGCAAACGAACTTGTCAAGTATACTTTCAGAACCGGTGGGAAGCGACTCCGGCCCATATTGGTTATGTTTGCCTGCGAGAGTGTAGGTGGGAAGTCGGAGCATGCTCTAGACGCCGCTGTGGCGATGGAGTTTGTTCATGCAGCGTCCTTGATATTCGATGATCTTATCGATAAGCACAGGTTGCGGCGGAGTTTGCCCACAAGTCAGCATGCCTTCGCGGACGACAAGGCGATTAGCGCTGGGCTGTTTCTGGCCTCCAAGGGGGTGCAGATACTTTCCGAATACAAGGATCCGAGGATAACAAGGCTAGTGGGTTGGGGACTTGTTGACCTTAGCAAGGGTGAGATATTGGATACTTTAACGGAGCTCGCGATTGATATCGATCATTACCTAAACATCGCCGACCTGAAGACTGGTTCGCTCTTCAGCGCTGCGGCAGGGATTGGCGGAGTACTTGGAGGTGCGAACGCGGACGAGGTCAACTGTTTGTACAACTACGGCAGAGCTGTAGGCATAGCCTTCCAAATCAAGGATGACATACTTGACCAATCGGGGGATCCCGAGAGGCAAGAGCGGGTCAATCTAGTTGTCATGCACTATTTGGACGAAGCAACGAAACGAGAGCGAGTAAGCAACTTACTGGACGAGAAGGAGAAATCCGATAAAGTCGAGATAGCAGCGCTCTACGAGAAGGCTTTGCAGTTTGCACTAAGAAAATCGCGCGAGCAGGTCAGTAAAGCAAAAGCAGAATTGAAAGGACTTCGCGAGCCCGCTAGTAGCAAGCTGCTAGAGGATTTCGCTGATTACTCGCTCGAGAGGTCTTTCTAGCCGCAGGTTATGCTTCTGTCAAGTAGTCGGTCCCGCATGAGCTGCATTTCCATTTCCACAAAACCTTTCCTTCTTTGAAGACTAACTCAGATTGTGCAGGCACCTGTTTCTTGCATTGGGTACACCAGAAATGAGTTGTTCCTGCGGAATGCCAAGCCATTTTTTCTCCTCCTTCGTGTCGTTGTGATTCAAGGGATTCTCGTACAGTTGGAGATTCGAAACGCTGACTAATATTTGTAGTAGCTTAAGAAAATACCTGCGAAGACGCCAAGCATTCGAACGCGATACGATGTGAAGCATTCGCATGATTTATATGCGGTTGATTTCAGTCAGACAGGAACTCGTTCACGTCTCGTGCAGGGACTGATAATGGCGTTAAACCCCTGGCTGGCAATAATTATCTGGGCCATTCTCATCGTCATCCTCACTGGCCCATTGTTGACTTTGCCAATGTTTTGGTCCAGGCGAAAACCCGACCCGTTTCGCGACATGCCATTCGAATCCGGCCAAGTTCCGCAAGGGGAGGCGAGAACACGATTGGTCATGCAGTACTATCCCTACCTGCTAATGTTCGTTGTTTTTGATGTCGTCGGAATGTTTCTGTTTGCATGGGGAATGAGCTACAGGACGATCCCCCTCGATGCTTCATTTCTAGTGCTACTCTTTCTATTTCTGCTGGCAGCACCGTTAGGCTACGCGCTCCATTTGGCGCTTCACAGGGAGAACTGGTAGTTTGGTAAATCTTCCCGCGACACCCGCCGACATACTTCCCTTCATCATCGCTCTTGTCACTTCGCACACATTCATCACAATCGTCCTCTTCCCAGGATTCATTCACCTGATGTTAGTTGTCATGTTCCTGACTTGGTATGAAAGAAAGGTCCTAGCGAGAATTCAGCTCCGGATTGGCCCGCTATACGCCGGCGGACCCGGAGGAATACTGCAGCCAATTGCGGACGGAGTCAAACTGATCTTCAAAGAAGTTATGATTCCCTACAAGGCGAATAAGCCACTTTTCATCTGGATTCCACTTGCGCTAGTCTTCTTCGCCGCGGTACCATTCGCAGTGATTCCATTTGGGCAACATTGGGTAATCGCGAACTTGGATGTAGGATTAGTGTTTGTGTTCGCTTTGACATCCCTGTTTCCTAGCATGATACTGATTTTTGCTTGGGCGAGCAATAGCAAGTATCCGTTCCTGGGAGGGCTGCGGTCCCTATTTCAGCAGGTGGCTTATGAAATTCCGATGTGGATTTCTGCCCTCAGCGTCGTCTTGCTCGCCGGTTCACTCAGTTTGGTTGATATTGTAAACGCACAGCAAAAGATCTGGTTCATGGTTCCAGCATTTCTATCATTCGTTGTTTTCTTCATAGCCATCATGGCTGAACTTGAGAGGCTGCCCTTCGATTTGCCGGAAGCCGAACCTGAACTCGTTGCTGGGTGGTATACGGAATCCAGCGGAGCAATTTTCATGGTATTATTTTTGGCGCTATACATGAAACTGTACCTAATGTCCTCACTTGTGACAGTGCTCTTTCTCGGTGGTTGGTGGGGGCCGGCGTTTCTTCCCCAACCAGTCTGGTTCATCCTAAAGACCCTGATCGTCGCGACTTTCATAATCATACCTCGCGGAGTCTACGCAAGGATTCGTGTTGACATGCTAATCAAACTGGGCTGGACGCGGTTGCTCATCCTAGCCCTCGCCAATGTCTTCCTGACAGTCCTCCTGCTCAACACGGGCGTGCTCTCAATGTGGGGGCTTTGAATTGGTGGACATAGCCATCCCACCTGACATCGCGTTCATCCTTCTAGCCACCGTGACCCTCCTCGCTGCAATCATGGCTCTGCAAGCGAAGGAACTCATCTATGGAGCCATCTCGCTTGCAATCAGTTTCATAGGTATTGCAGGATTCTTCGTTTTCCTGGACGCACCTTACCTTGCGATGCTTCAGATCGCTGTTTACGTTGGCGCCGTGGTTGTCCTAATTCTCTTTACGATCATGCTAGTACGGCGCGAAGTCGTGAGGGAAACGGAAGAGCATGAAGAAGGCGGCGAAGGTTCGATTGGGTTATGGATTGCAGGGTTGTTGGCAGTATCGATAGCTGGCGTCGCGGCTCTCGCAGGACCCAACCTGCCGACAACGGCGCCCCCTGCAAACCTGCCGGTATCCGAACTGGGGCCTGTACTCGCGATTGACTACCCCGTCCCACTCGTCATACTCGCGCTACTATTGTCCGCCGCACTTCTCGGCGCGCTGGTCTTAGCGAAATTGGAGAAGGGACAGTAAATGGTCGCCTTAACCAGTTACATAATTGTCTCAGCGGCGCTCCTCGGAATCGGCATCTATGGGCTTAGCGTGAAAAGGAATGCAATACGCATCCTGTTCGCTATAGAAATCATCGTGAACGCTGCTAACCTGAACTTCGCGGCCTTTACGCGATACATGAGCCCGCCTCAGGTGTCAGGCCAAGTGATTGTATTCTACTCCATCGCAGCTGCCGCGATGGAGGCGGCGGTCGGTTTGGCCCTTATTCTTGTCGCCTTCAGACTCAACGGCTCAATAGACGTAAGAAAACTGAACAAGCTAAAGGGATGAAACCCAGTGTACATGCAGGTCCTTCAAATTCTTCTAGTCCCACTTCTTTTCGTTTTCATCACATATGCCGCGGGCGTTAGATGGGGAGCGAAAGCAGGGTGGTTCGCCTTCATCGCGCTCGGCTACTCGACTTTCTTAACGCTTCTCGCAGGCTGGAAGGGCGGGGTTCAGGAATTCTACAACTGGAGTCCTATCGGGCTATTTGGCCTAAACGCCGACGGCTTGAGTGTTCCAATTCTCTTCACAATCGCCCTACTGTGCACCTTGATGGCCATCTACTCGATGACCTACATGCAACACATCATTGGCGATGACAAGAAACAGTTCGGCCTCTACTACGCACTCTTCACACTCTATTCTGTGGGAATGATGGGCGCTGTATTAGCAACGAACCTCATAGAATTCTACTTGTTTTTCGAACTCATGCTCATACCATCTTACTTTCTAATAGCAAAATGGGGGTACGGTGACAGAGACAGAATCTCCTTCATGTACTTCATGTGGACACACATCGGCGCATTGTCTTTCCTCGCCGGAATCCTGTCGGTCGGATATCTTAGCGGAACGTTCGACTTGGCGAAGATCGTTTCCTTAACCATCCCAGTGAATCTACGAATTTGGATTGTCGGCTTAATGGTAGTGGGACTACTGGTCAAGATGGCAGTATTTGGATTGCACATTTGGTTACCATACGCACACGCGGAAGCCCCTACACCAATCAGCGCTCTCCTATCCCCGGCAATGATTGGAATAGGCGGTTACGCGATCGTACGACTTGTCATGACAATTCTGCCTACCGCTTTCTTTGAAATTTCCACGGCACTCGCGGTTTGGGCAGTAGTTACAATGTTTTACGGCGGAGCCATGGCGCTAGTCCAAGACGACATTAAACGACTGCTGGCCTACTCAAGTGTAAGCCAGATGGGGTACATCCTGCTCGGCATTTCATCTTACCAAATTCTAGGAGTTTCTGGTAGCATGTTTCAATACGTCACACATGGACTTGGGAAAGGAATCCTCTTCATGGTGGCGGGTACGATAATTATGCAGGCTCATGGCTTGCGTAGCATAGGCAAGATGGGCGGCCTCGCTTCGAAGATGCCTATCACAGCCGCCGCTGCACTAATTGGGTTCCTGACCATAATGGGCATCCCTCCAACAACTGGTTTCATCTCCGAATTCCTAATCTTTGCGGGGAGCTTCAACGAAGCATTCACATTAAATTCAATGCTGCGGATTGGCCTTTCATTCTTGGCAGTCGTCTCGACAGCGCTAACTGCAGGCTATTCACTTTGGGCTGTGAAGCGTATCTTCTTCGGCAAATTGCCAGATGAGTTGAGTAATGTTACCGAGGCCCCGTGGACAGTAACCGGGCCACTTCTCGTGCTCGCTGCAATTTCACTTATTCTGGGCATATACCCAGACCTCGTGGAGAAGCTACTCCTACCCGCAGTGAAAGTGATCTTGGGAGGTTAGAGCGTGAACGAAATTTTTGGTTGGTTAACTTGGGCATTACCATTCGTCGGCGCTGTCCTGACTCCGGTGATGGCACGCATACACCCGAAAGTCAGAGACTACGGTTCGGTTGCATTTGCATTACTTGGGGCAGTCTCAGCGGCGCTACTGATTCCATCAGCCATGTTTGGCTCAGTGCAGGATGTTCAAGTCAATTGGATAACGAGCCTAAACATCAAAGCAGGAATTCTTCTTGACCCACTCAGCATAATCATGGCGAACGTCGTCTCATGGGTCAGCTTTCTCATAATGGTCTACAGCCTCGCCTACATGAAAGGCGACGACGGCTTAACCCGGTATTGGTTTTTCATGAACTTCTTCATCGGCAGCATGCTACTCCTCGTAATGTCCGACAACCTCCTTCAACTCTTCTTCGGATGGGAAGGCGTAGGCCTCTGCTCGTACGCGCTCATCGGACATTGGTACAAGGATCCGCTTGACAAATGGGTTGGAACCATTGGCGACAAATCGCTAAACGTGCCCATGGCCTACTCTCCAAGCCACGCGGGCATGAAAGCCCTTATCGTAACAAGAATCGGGGACATTGGCCTCCTAATTGCAATATTCATGATCTACGCGTATTCGGGCACATTGAATTTCGTCGACCTATCCCAAAACGTCTCTTGGGCCCTGCCACTAAGCCGAGTAGGCTTGCTGATCCCCGTAGCCCTACTCTTCTTTTGGGGGCCGATCGGTAAATCGGCGCAGTTCCCGTTGCATGAATGGCTTCCCGACGCGATGGCAGGTCCAACCTCCGTTTCGGCACTTATTCACGCGGCAACGATGGTCACGGCAGGTGTCTATCTCGCGGGAAGGGCCGGCCCTATGTTCTACAACTCAGTTTTGCAATACGGTCAGCCTACGTTCTTCTTTGAGGCTGTTGCTTGGGTTGGCGCCTTCACATGTTTCATGGCGGCAACTCAAGCCGTGGTATCGAAGGAGTTGAAGAAACTACTCGCATACTCCACAATCTCCCAAATCGGCTACATGATGCTCGGAATTGGAGCAGGAGGCTTAGCGTCAGAATTCCTCACAGGCCTAACGGCAGGCATCTTCCACCTTATGACTCACGCAATCTTCAAAGCGGCGGCGTTTCTCGCAGCGGGAGCAATCTTGCATGCCGTTGAATCAAGGTACATGAATGATATGGGAGGGCTACGTCAATCGATGAAAATCACATTTGCCACGATGGTAATTGCCCTGCTTGCACTTTCAGGAGTGCCCCCACTGAGCGGATTCTGGAGCAAAGACGCTGTAATCTCCGTAACCGTCTTGACCGGGCAAATGCCATTGATGCTGCTTGCGTGGGGAACGGTTGCCTTGACTTTTCTTTACAGCCTCAAAGTAATCGGCTTAGTCTTCATCGCACCGAAGAGTGAACATGTCAAGAAGTTGGAGGAAGAGGGACAACACGTGCATGAAGCCCCACCGTTAATGTGGGTTCCATATCTTGTTCTGGCACTCGCAACTGTAGCAATCGGATTGGCGGGGCCGTTCGTCGAATCCGCGTTCTCGCACGCCCTGACCTTTACGACAACCCCCTTAACGACATCAAGCGTTGGGCTCAACCCAGCGGTCGAGCAAAGCGCCGTCCTAACCGCGAGCATCGGTTCCCTAATAATGCTGGCTGTCGGTGGGACGTTCGGTTATCTAATCTACATTTCAGGCCGACTGAAACCGGCATCGATTGTGGGTGAGAGCGGAGTCGCGCGAAATCTCTACAACTTTCTCTGGAACCGCTGGTACATCAACCCACTATACTACCGCGTGTTCGTCTACGGTACTATATCTGCTGCAATCGCTGTGTGGAACACGATTGAGAACGGGTTCTTCGATAAAATCAGCGGCGTAGTGGCCCTAGCGTCCATCGATGTCTCGAAGGGCGGCCAGGGAATAGACCTAGGGTTTATTGACGGATGGATCAACGGAACCGCTTCAACAGGCCGAAAATTATCATCCGCACTGAGGAGAATTCAAACTGGAATCCCGCAAGAGTACGTTGCGGTCTTCGCGCTCGGATTGTTCGCGTTAGTAGTGGCGATACTGTTCTTCTTGACATGAGGAAAAAGCTTGTACCTACTATCTCTCCTAATCTTCATGCCCTTCATCGGGGCAATAGTCGTATACCTTGCCGGGTATGTAGGCGACAAAGTCTCCAAAGCCCTAACAATCCTGATCTCCTCCGCCACAATCGTGGTGGTTCTCTTCATCTTCCTAACCTTCAACTGGAGCAGGCCGGGTTTCCAACTTACTGAAACCTACGATTGGGCCGCAAATTTCGGTTTGACGTACGTGGTTGGGATAGATGGCATCAGCCTACCCCTCCTAATCATCTCGTCGCTTTTGACAACCTTGTCTGCTGCCGGATCCTGGGAGCAGATTAAGTCAAGGGTGAAAGAGTACAATGCACTGCTCCTTCTCTTTGAAGGTGCAATTATCGGGGTCTTCACGTCCCTGAACCTTGTCGCCTTCTACGTGTTCTGGGAGCTCGTCCTAATCCCAATGTTCTTTTTCATCGGTGTGTGGGGCGGGCCGCGTAAGAAATACGCGGCAATGAAATTTTTGATAATGACGCACGTAGGTAGTATTTTGCTGCTCCTGAGCTTCATAGCGCTCTTTGTGCTTTCAAACCCCCACACCTTCAACTTCATGGACCTTCTGAACCTCCATCTGCCCCTACCCGCTCAGATCCTGATTTCGCTCGGTTTCTTCATAGGGTTCGGTGTGAAACTCCCGATAGTTCCATTTCACACTTGGTTACCTGATGCTCACGTCGAGGCCCCCGCCCCAATCAGCGTCCTGCTGGCTGGCCTGCTTCTGAAAATGGGTGCGTATGGTTTCATCCGAATGAATCTCTTCCTTATGCCTGAAGCCTCCAAGTACCTCGCCCCTGTCTTCATCGGGTTTGGGCTTGTAACAATGTTTTACGGAGCCATCGTGGCGCTGGTTCAGCAGGATTTCAAGCGGATGGTCGCTTTTACGAGCATAAGCCACATGGGCTACATCCTCCTCGGCGCCTTCACTCTCACCACACCGGGAATTAGCGGCGCTGTCTTCCAAATGTTCAATCACGCCTTGGCCATCGGGGCATTATTTCTGATGTCAGGAGTAATTCACGAACACATGGGAACACGTACGATCCGAGAACTCGGTGGCCTCGGAAACTCCATGCCGAAGACGAGCTTTCTACTCGTACTAGCTTCATTGGCTGCGATGGGTTTTCCTGGGTTCAGCAACTTCATCAGTGAATACACAATAATCTTGGCTGGCATCTCCGTTAATCCATTCTACGCTGTTGCGGTGCTCGTTCCTGGTATAACTGCAGGTTACTTTGTGTGGATGCTGCGTCGAGTCCTGTTTGCGCCCCTGGTTAAGGCTATGGAATCTAGGGAGGCTCCTTACTATACCCTGATAACCCTGGCCATCTTCCTTGTTCCTTTGCTAATCCTTGGACTCTATCCGGCCCCATTGCTTAGTGTGATTCTTCCAGCCGTTCAGTCCATGCCACACTGATTGAGCTTCACCTACTTTCCAGCTGTTCAAAGAAGCTGTCCAAGTTAATTTCGTTGAGGGATTTCGAGGAAAGCCCCAGGTTCCCCATGACTTCCCTCTGCGCCGTTATCGCGTTTCCTTTCCATCCGCCGCCGTAGCCGTAAACCTGGAAGGATCGTATTACTCCAGCGTAGAAGAGTTCGTGGGTAGGTGGGGTCGGTGAATCAGAGAAAGCTTCTCCACCGAATTCTATCACAAATACCAAACCTTCTTCTTGGTTCGCTAGGTTAGAATAATGGAGACCCAGCTTTGCCTCGAAGTGAAGAGCAAATCGGCCGTCCTCTTCCTTTGCCTTGAAATCAATTATCTCTGTATAGGGAGGCCCCAGCTTGTAAGCAAGGCCTTCGGCAAGATGGCCTAGAGCTCGGGTTGAGGCGGTTAGGGATTTTGTTTGTACGGCTTCCTTGAGTTCTGCGACACCCTTCATTGAACTCTAGATTCTCGAGTAGATGATGAAGAACATTGCCAGACCATAGATTGCAATTGCTTCGATGAGCACGACGAACAGTAGCGTCCTGCCCAGCATTTCAGGTTTCTCGGCGATGGCTCCGATAGCTGCTGCGCTGGCGGTTCCGAGGCCTATGCCCGCACCACAGGAGGCTAACCCGGCTGCGATCCCTGCACCGACAAGGAACAGGCCTTTATCGCTCGCAACGGCTTGAGCGGCTTGGGTTGGGCCCTGGGAGAAAGCGAGAACCACCATCGAAGAAATGGCGATAACGCCGACTAACATCATGAAGAAGCTCAAAATCAATCCGCGTTTGGGCTTCACTACTCAGCACCTATCGAGCCGCTAAGAACTTGCATGGGATTATAATCCTTTGCTCAATCAACCGCGCTGCAAAATCAACGATTCCAACACCCTTTCTGCGGGAACGTTGTTTGCCTTTCCGTTGATTACGCTAAAGAGGTCGTGCAGTTCATAGTTCTTGAGGAACAGGAAAGCCAATGCGAGCCCAACATTGAACGGCGACCCCGCAAAGGCGTTTAGGCAACTGATTGCATGGTCTCGCTTCAGTGCACGTTCAACCCCAATCGCCACGTCCTCGATTGGTCCAAGCAACTCGAGGGAATGGGCGTAGGGCGTTTTGTCAAGCACACGCATAAGGTTCTGCGCATTCGAGGCCTCGCCGAGTTCGCTGAACGCGTGGCCCAGGGCGTAATTTACGGGGATCATCATGTCCGAAGTAGCTCTCGCGTCGAGACCGACCAAGCGCGCGCGAAACGACAGAAGTATGTTCAGTTGGTCGATTGCTTCTCCGACCAAGCCCCTCGCGGACTGCGCGTCCAATGGGTCGGGCAGATTGGTCGCAGACCACAACCGGTTGTAATAATATTGGTCCACCGCGAGGACTGCAAGGATTCCACCCCTCTCGCCCGTTAGCTTCGGCGTTACGAAGCGTTTGAGTGCCTCGTCACCTAAAGTTTCGACGACCCTGGTTGGGTTGTGTGATTCAATTAGCTCCTTGCACTTTTCGAGCGTGAATCTTCCAGCCGGCACAACATATCGCATTGCTTCCTCAGGCTCAACCTCGTCAGCAATTGACTTCAGTATGTCTTTAACGCACGAGAACTCGTACGAAGCCGCGAACAATTTTATGAGGCCTCGGGAGTCGTGAGGAGCGTACGCTGCTAACCTATGCGTGATCTCTATGATCCTCTGAATTAGGTAAGACTCTACGGGTGTGAGGTCGGAGCTGTCGGCAGTCGTCACATGGCCCCCGGTCAGTATGTTAACGGTTTCGGAAAGAGAGCCAGCTTCGATAAGTCGTTCAATCTGGCTTGGGTGGATAATTTCGGCTTTGAAGGAGCGGACGGCGGCGGCTAGCTCCGCGTACCTTCCTGCTCCTGTCATTTGCACCTTTAGCTCGCTAGGGTGTACTCATTCCCCAAAGAGTAGCTTTCCGGCTTCGACGAGCATTTTGGACTCCAATGCCTCAAACCGTTCGTCCAAGGTGTTGACTATTCGAGTTCGGCCGTCGCTGCTAGATACGACCGCTCCGCCTAGGGCTTCAATCGGCTCATTTGACCATTCAATTTTTGCTGTCTTCCCCGACCGTATGACAATTTCGCGCTCAAGCTTGCTCCTATCAATTCGTTTCAGGTCAGCAGCATTAAGGTGGACGGTGACGTTTTCAAGACCAAGCTCGCGAATGCCGCTCTCAATATAAGCCGCCAAGTAAGGGAGGTATTTGCCCTCTTCATTCGCAATTTCAACGACGCGTTTCTTGGTCGCCTCCAGGACCTCTGTCAATATCTTGCTTTTCTCCCCTTGTTCCTGAAGTTTCACCCTGTGGCGAGCCTCACTCGTCTCGCGGCGCTTCACCGCCTCTGCCTCAGTTCGGGCATTGCGAACGATATCTTGAGCTTCCATTGAAATCTGAGCTTTTGCTTCTTCCAAAGCTCGCTGCGTCTCAGTCTCTGCCTCCGTGATTATGCTTTGGGATTTTTCCTTCGCGACTGCCAAAATGTCTTCCGTGAACTTACCGGTCTCGGACACTATGCGTTACCCTCTAAAACGATGCTAACGAGTTTGTCGAGTGCACGCCCTTTTCTTGCGGAGGCTTTGGCAACAACTTCCTTTATTCTTGGTACAGCTTCTTTCTCGTAGGTCCCCGCTTCCAGCTTTCCATCACTTTCTGCACGCTCAACAATGGCATCAGCTTCCTTCTTAGCTGACTTCAAAGTCTCCTCCCGCTCCCCTCGAATGCGCGTGTCCAAGCCCTTACGAATCTGACTCGCCTTCGCTTGGGCCTTCTCGAGCATTTCCGCCGCTTGTTTCTCAGCGTCGACAATCATCTTGATCGGTTCTAACCCAGACATCGTTTAATCACAAGTTTCCGGAAGTCGCCATGGAACGCAGAGTCATCAAGAAAAACGTTTGGTCTCTCACTGCGAAACGTTATTTACGTGAAGGAATTTCACCTAGGGCATTCTTGGAAAGGCGAAGCTGATGCAGTTTACGACGGCCCTCCTCCTTTTCACACTCCCATTTTTCAGCATTCTTGTCCCTCTGGTTCAGGGCTTGTCGAATAGGATTCGTGTTCGCTCTCTTGTTCCCTACTGGTCTATTTTGGGGCTGTTCGTGACTCTTGGCGCAATAGCGGTAACGTTGACCCAAGGCTTTCCGCAGCCGCAGTTGATCCTCAAGGTTCTTTCCATCGACGGCTTTTCTGTTTACTTCGCCGCCATCTTTGTTGGAATCACGTTGCTCATTGGCGTCGCTTCCATTTACTACATGCGCGCCAACAAGAACCTTGACACATACTTTGCCCTGCTATTGCTCGCGACCTTTGGAATGATCTTAGTCTCACTCTCAGTAGACCTGATCGCGCTGTTCCTCGCTTGGGAGCTAATGAACATCCCCAGCTACGTTCTGACTGGAATACAGAAGGACGACCCGATTTCGAATGAAGCTGCTTTGAAGTTCTTCATCCTGAGCGCATTATCATCAGCTCTGATTGTTTACGCAATCTCCCTTACTTTCGGTATAACCGGGAGTACGAACATTTACCTCGTTGCTCAGGGTTTAGGGGTAGCTCTGCCGAAACTCGATCCCCTAGCACTTCTCGCAATGGTCCTTTTCGTAGCGGGATTTGGAATGAAGGTCGCGGCTGTGCCGTTCCACATGTGGATCCCTGACGCCTATGAAGGAGCACCTATCACTATCGGGGCCTTTCTTGCGGCCGGAACCAAGAGCGGGGGTTTCGCAGCTCTCATCAGAATCTTCACAGTTGCTTTGATTGCACTTCGCATGGATTGGTCAGGGACATTTGCAATCATAGCGATTCTGACAATGACACTCGGTAATATTGCCGCCTTAATGCAGAAGAGTTTCACGAGAATGCTTGCCTATTCGAGCATTGCCCAGGCTGGCTATATTCTCATTGGACTCGCCGCGCCGAACCCCATAGGGATAGCAGGCGCTCTGTTTCATATTCTGAACCACGGGGTAATGAAAACGGCTGCCTTCGTCGCGGCAGCTGCAGTCTACAGTGGAATGTCTACAACGTCGTTGGATTCCTATTCTGGTTTAGGGAAGCGCATGCCCATAACGGCGTTCACGCTCACCATTTCGTTGTTTGCACTAGCCGGGGTCCCACCGCTCAGCGGATTCATGAGCAAACTCGTTCTCTTTACTGCGGCTGTGGACGGGCAACTCTGGTGGCTCGCGTTGGCTGGGGTCTTGAACAGCGCATTCTCAATGGCCTACTACGGCTGGGTGGTCAAACGAATGTACTTCGATGAACCATTAGCCTCTGGCAGGTTGCACGAACCAACTTTACTCGTCGCTGTGCTCTTGGCATGTACAGCAGTTATTGTGGTCGTGGGATTGTACCCAGGACCCATTCTCAACTACCTATTTCAGGTTGCAAACTACCTTTTACCCGCCTGAGCTCTTGAAATGTGACCGAACCATTTTATTGACGCCATCTCCCGTTTCATGAGCATAAGCTTCGTGCGGCGGAAAACTTGCGAAAGGAAGTGGATCTACTCGTAGCTGGGGCTGGCCCAGGTGGCCTATACGCTGCCGTGCAAGCACTCAAACTCGGTCTAACGGTTCAAGTCTTCGACAAGAAGACGGTTGTAGGCGTACCAGTAAAGTGCGGTGAATACTTTCCAGTACGAAAGGAGATGGCATACCTGCTTCCTAGCGCCGGTGACTACCTGCATGTCTTCGATGTTCCGGAGGAAGCCGTGGATAACGTTTGCAAAAGCATCCGTGTTATATCGCCCAAGGGTAGTGAATACGAGTTCGATTTCGAAGCATACATTCTCGACAGAACCAAACTAGAGCAACACATGGCAGAAGAAGTCCAAGAACTCGGGGGGACAGTTCAGTTACGGACCCCCGTCGATCTATTTGCTGAGGACGGTAACGTGATGGTAGGTAGAACTAGGGAGGATGCAGTCAAAGCTAAGGTGATCATCGCCGCGGATGGATTCCCTTCTAAAGTGGCTAAGTCAGCAGGCATTCTCACGGAGGATTACATGACGCCAAACAATGTCGCGATAAATTATGAATACTTAATGACCGACTTGTCGGTCGACCAATCCGTGACAGAGATGTATCTTGGGACTGAGTTAGCCCCAGGGGGCTATGGTTGGATTATTCCCAAGGGTAACCGTTCTGCAAACGTAGGCATCGGGATACGAACGTCGTACTCTAAACGAAATGATGGTAGAAGCTACCTTCATTTCTTCCTCGATGAGTGTTCGCTGACGAAATTGAAACTTGAAGGTGGTAAACCCGGGCCTATGATCGCTGATGTTCTCCCCGTTGATGGACCCTTGGCCAAGACCTATTCCGAGCATGTGATGGCTGTTGGCGACGCCGCGGGCATGGTGATGCCGACAAATGGGGGAGGCATTTCCACCGCGATGATTACGGGCGAGATTGCAGGGCAGGTTGCCGCGGACCACGTTCAGAAGGGGGTGCCGCTTTCAGAGTACGAAAGAAGATGGAAGCAAGTATTGGGGAAGGAGATGATTGTTTCTACCAATCTTAGAAGGCTGGCGGACCGGTTCATGGGGAATGATCTACTTTTCCACCTGTTGCTGCGCTTTCTTGGGACTCAGGGAATTAAGGATGTGATTACCTGCAGGGCGCCAAGAGGCTTACACCCGTTCATGGCCTAAGGCTACACTGCGCGAATCAAGCTGTCAACTATCATTGCAAAGAATAAGGCGAAAAGATAAGGGCTTGAAACCTTGAACGCCTTGTATGCCATCTCATTGTCAGGATGAAGAAACAGCTGGGCATTGATGTAGAGGACCCAGAGCCCGAATACTGTTGCAACAGCCAAGTAGAGCCATCCGAACTTTCCCACAACCCAAATCCAAAGTGAGAACGGAATCATCAGCACGACGGTTGAGACGATACATCTCAAAGCAGTCCGAAGCTTAGTCACCACGGGCAACATCGGAACCCGGGCACGTTTGTAATCCTGTTTGGTGAATATGGCTAGGCTCCAGATATGACCCGGAATCCAGAGCACGACCAACGCCGCCAGTAGGACCGGAAGTAGTTCTATTCCGTTGGTGACAGCGCTCCAGCCAAACATGACAGGTAAGCCACCGCTTACGCCCCCTAGGATTATGTTCAGGGGATTTCTCCGTTTCAATAAGAGGCTGTAGACGACTACGTTGTCGAGTACGCCGAGCGCAATCCAGAGGAATGATAGCGGATTGATCCAGTAGGCTAGTCCGAGCCCAATCGCGGCCAAGATGAGGCCCCAAAGGAGGGCATTGGTTGGAGTGATCCTGCCGCTTGGAATCGGCCGGCGTCTGGTGCGGTGCATTATCGCGTCAATATCCCTGTCAACATATGACGTGAGCGTGTCGCAACCTGCACTTGCAGCGGTTATTGCGACTGTGGCAACGATAATCAACTCGGGAGTTAGAGGTAGAAGGGTCTGCTTCCACGCGATGATCATCGTGGCTAAAGAGGTAAAGACAAGTAGGAAGACTATTGGCGGTTTCGTGACTTCAACATAGTTTTTCACTGTCTGCGTTGCGGTAATCTGCAATCCTCGGCGCTCCTAAGGAAGAACTTCCAGAAGCCCATGCATATCTCCATGCCCTGCGCCGCAAAAGATTGTGCAGATTATAGTATATTCACCAGGTTGGGTCGGAACGATGGTGACTGTTATGTCGTGATCTTTAGCAACTGTCACTGGGGTATCCATCAGGCCTTGAATGAAAAACCCGTGTTCGCTAAAGGACGGATCCTGTTGCCAGATTCCGTGAACATGAAATGTCACGTTATCTCCAACGTGAACAACGATCGGAACAGTGCGAGTGTCAATTGTCCCGTTAACCATGAACGCCCACTGTTGGGCGACGATGTTAATTGTGATATTCTGAGGCACATGCGGCGGACCGATCTGCGAGGGTAGAACGTAGTACTGGTAGTAGAACATGCCAGTCCCCATGAGGAGAAGCAGCAGTATGGCAGTCGCCCCAACCCATGGTCCCTGAACTGTCTGTGCTTGCGCCATTGCAGCATTCTCCTACCCTATTCAGCCCCAATTCGATAGAGATGAACCAATATCCCGAACGCAATTAACCCTACGCCAATCTGCAAAAGAACCACGTTCTTGAAACTTGCCAGGAATGCTTGGAACGAGTAAATGTCGAAGAGTACTTGGAACCCGAGGAGCGAAATAACTACTGCCCGCCATTCGTTCTGGCTAAGCTTGTAGACTGGGAACTGTTTCCGCGCGTGCATGGGTCGTGAGCCAGGCGGAGGGGCTGTGGCTTTCAACCACAAGTAGACGATTGCGTACGCAGCGGCGCCGATGAAGATTACCGACCCGAAGAAAATGAATGGGTCAATTTCGAGTTGGGGAATACTATCGAGGGGGAAGAAAATGTTGTTCGCCCTGAAGCCCCAGACCGTCGTCAATGCAAGTTGCCCCAGCCCAGCAACTCCCATCGCGGTATAGAAGGGGCGGTCGCGGACGAATAGCTTTCTACTCGTGTCTATGAACGGGACGACCAAGAAGACGATGACAAAAATCATCGGAATGACTGCGCCCGCGATGAATCTATCTATTCCAGTCCGTATGATCGCATACATGCCGGTAAGGTACCATTCCGGCATCGTGATACCTGCCTCCGCCGTGGGGATGAACTTCGCTCCTAGCTCCACCGGGAACAAGCCGCCGATGACCATTATGGCGCCCGCTACCATTGAAACAACTGGGATGTCCAAGACCATGTAGCGTGGGAAGTGGACCATCATAATCAGTATCATTATCATCGGGAAGATGAAGACGTGGACTGCGTAAAATCTCAGGATTAGGTCGGCTAGTCCGGTTCCGGCCATGAGTCGAAAGGCCTCTGGTCCCATGAACGGTGTACTTCGCGCCAGGGCTCTGCCAATGTTGATTGCAAGCATGCCCCGCACGTTTAGCAGCAAATCATATCCCGTGTAGGCTTCGATTATTGTAAGTATGCCGATGACAATTCCCGTCACCCATAGAACTTCATAGCGTAGCTTGTACCGGCCTGAGAAATACTGGTAGAACATATGGGCGACGGCTAAGAGAACCATAGCGTTTGAGGCGTGGTAGTGAATGTTGCGTAGCGCTGAGCCGAAGGGTACAACGTTGTTGATGTTTTGTACACTGTCGAATGGCGACGTGACCGCGCCAGTTGCTGTGTTGAAAATGACCGTCGGACTGTAGTATAGCATGAGTAAGGCACCGGAGATGCCAAGCAAAGCGAAGGTTGTAAAAGTCAGGAAACCCAAGAATCCCAGGGGACTCACGAATTTCCTGGGAAGTGTAAACTTCAGCCCCATGAATATTGTTCGCTCAAGTCGCTGGTTCAACCAGTCGATCAAGAGCTGGATAGGATTCTTCTCTTCACTAGGAGGGGGGCGTGTCGCTGCCATATCCAATCAAATCCAGGTTTACGGATTCGGCGTAAATATTATCACCATCAATTCGCAGTTTAACGCTCGGTAAGTAGCGCCCGATTTGGGCAGCCGGGCCTGCAACGGGCCACCCGTCTGTGGGCCTGTATTCACTTCCATGGCATGGGCATCCAATGATTTCGGAATTCGAGAGGTAGGAGACGAGACACTGGAGATGGATGCAGGTCCGGTTGTAAGCCACGAACTCTTGTCCCGTTTTCGCGGCTAGGTCTGGTGGGAGATGTATCAACATGTTCGTGTAGGTCGGGTCTGTTGTAAACGGGAACCAGAAAACTGTTGACCCATTGACGGGTACGTCCTCTTTCTTCGCGATTAGGACTGGGTTGAATTTCGTGGAAATCGTAGGGATGAGGAATGAGCCTGTGGCTGCGAATGGTGCCAATGCGAGGGCTGCTGAAACACCACCCATAATCTTTAGGGCGTTACGCCTCGAGAGGCCTTTTTTCTTGGTGGGTGATGCCCCATCAAATTCAGTTCCAAGCTCTGCTGTAGACTTGCTTCCACAGCAATTGGCAAAATCTGAGCAGGAAAGGCAAGCGCTTGAGAAATGTTGACCCCTGTGTGAGAATATCCGTTTTTGCGGAGCGAATCCCTGAATGCCTTGGGTCATTATTCTCACCGTTTCTTTTGTTCGCTCTCAAATGTTTGTGCGAGTAACAAAAGACGTTTCAATTTAAGGTTTTCAAGAAAGGAGAGTTGCGAAAAGCTAGGATAATTCTTGGTTCGGGTTGTTGTATAAGGACTCGGTTAGTTTCTCAAGACTTTGACTTAGTTTTACGGGTGGTTCCTCAGAAGTTCGGAGGTCTTTGTACTTAACAGGCAGGCGAGCGATCTGCTGAGTCGCTCCATCCCGGATTTTATCGATGCTAGGCAGCCTGCAGACTAGTTTCCCATGGTGGACTATTTTGATGAGGAGTGGCTCGGCCCCCAAGGGGGGTTCTTCATCGTCGAGCGCTATTATGTCGCCCTCAATTTCTCCCGTTCTTGTGTACGTTCTGTATACTTGTTTCGCTCCAGGGATCGTTCGTTTATCTTCGCTTGTTTTAACGCGATAACTCGTCTTCCCGTTCCGTTTAGTCGCAACAATCTTGTATATTCCCTGGATAGCAGGGTCGTCGCGGGATGTCACGAGCTCCGTGCCTACTCCGAAACCATCAATCGGTGCCCCTCTGGAAGTTAGCTCGTCTATGACAAGTTCATTGAGGTCGCCGCTGACGAATATCTTGGTTTTTTTTAGACCTGCTTCGTCCAATATTCTCCTGACTTTGAGGCTTAGGTCGTAGCGGTCGCCGCTGTCAAGCCTGACGAGTGACGGCGCAACCGTCATGGAAGCAGCCCTTTTCGCCCCTTCAATAGTATCGTAAGTGTCGACTAGAACAGCCGGGTTGGAGGGAAAGACCTTGGAGAACTTCTCAAAAGCCTCTTGCTCTGAGTCGTAGTTCATTACGAATGAATGCGCCATAGTACCATAAGTTGGTATACCAAACCTGTACCCAGCCAAAACATTTGATGTCCCGATGCAACCTCCTATGTAGCTGGCTCTGGCCGCTAGAAGCGCCGCCTCTGGGCCGTGGGCGCGCCGTCCACCAAACTCGACCACTCCTCTTCCTCTTGCACTCTGCACAACTCTTGAGGCTTTGGTGGCGATCAGAGTTTGGAAGTTGATAATGGATAAAAGGTATGTTTCTACGATCTGGGCCTGTATGATCGGTGCCGTAACCCGCAATATGGGCTCGTTTGTGAAGAACACCGTCCCTTCCGGTAGAGCCCACACATCTCCGGTAAATTTCAGTTTCTTGAGGTAACGGAAGAAATCGTTGCTCACGTTCTTGAAATTCGGGTCTTTTCGCAGATATTTGATATGCTCGTCTCTAAATCGTAGTCGTTTTAGATAATCTACGGCTTGCTCCAGGCCCGCAGCGATGAGATATGAGCGATTCTTTGGAAAGTTCCTTACGAAGAGTTCGAAGGTCGCTTCTGCGGTTTCGCTATTCTCGAAATAGGCAGCAGCCATGGTTAGCTCATACAGATCGGTTGCTAGCGCAATATCGTCTGGAAACAAAGGTGTTGAACTCCCTCTGCAATCGCCCTCAATGGTTTGTGGCGCAATAAGAACCGTCCTAACTTCACGATTCTCAACTTGGGTGGAAGGTCGGAAAGGGTTAATTACAGGCTGGTTTCAACGCTACCAAAATCCATCGCAAGGTCGAGAAGTGGTTCCTTGAAGCACACTGCTGCCGCGTTCACTCTGCTATTGGGGCTGACGGCCGTGATGATTGGGCTCTACATCAACGAATACAAGGCGCTTACTGATATTCTCCGCGGATATGTTTTCCTTTTCCCATGAGGCTTAATGCTTGGCTCAGACGCCTCAGACGCAACCCGTGGAAGACCTGAGAAGGTTCAAATTCAAATGGACTCTCCCAAGAATGATCGTACAACTGCTTTCTTTGTTGGCGGTGAACGCGCTTGCCTTCAATGCGATTTTCCCTAACCTGAAGCTCCAAGCCATCTCCTTCGGCCTCCCAATCTTAGCTAGCGTGAACTCTCCATTTACCGCGGTTTACAGTTCTTTCGACCTCATTCAAGTTGAGTTGGCACAACCGGAATTTCCCTGGATAGTTCTTGGGACTGTGCTTCTGATAGGGGCCGTTGTTGGGCGCGCTTTCTGCGGTTGGGTTTGCCCGGTCGGCTTCATACAGGATATCATAACGAACCTGAAAGGACGGCTGGACTTCGTATCGCCGCGAACTCACCGCAGCGCGAAGAAACTCAAGTACGTACTATTCCTGGGAACGCTCCTAATCAGTGGTACCCTTGGGCTCGCGCTTTACCTAGGAGCAGGAACAGCTTACAAAGCCGCCCTCGGAGTCCTAGCTTCGGGCCCGTTCATCGCTATATCACCGGACGGCACCTTGTTCGGAGTAGTTCCTACATTGGTTAGTTTGGCTCGCGATAACTTCGCATCCTTCTTCACAAAGCCACCGACGATCCAGCAGTTCTGGGCTTATTTGACTCAGGTCCCGCCATTACTCGCTCTGAGAATACTGATACTCGTGGGATTCTTTGGGGCAGCTTGGAAGGTTCCGCGGTTCTGGTGCCGCTACGCCTGCCCTACAGGAGCAATGATGGCGGTGTTCCAGAAGTACAGCTTGGCGGGAATCAAGAGGGACCCAGTAAAATGCCAAAAGTGTCCGCACTGTGAAGTCAAATGCCCCATGCAAATCAACATACTCGACTTGCCGTGGGGAAAATTCAACGACCCCGAATGCATTATGTGCATGGAATGCGTTGACGCCTGCCCGCACGGCTCGCTAAGCCCGAAGTTTCCCTAAACATCGTCTCGACTTTTGCGTTATTTTCAACGTCGCATCCGGAAATTGTGGTGTCGAAAATCCGAGGTGGTCGGTCGAAATCTTTGGTTCTAAGAGATGCGGATTCTAGGCTTCTCATTGCTATTGGGGTTTGAACCTATTCAACAGAAGTGAATTGCTGACAACCGTCACGGAACTGGTAGCCATTGCCCCCGCAGCCAGGACGGGCAGATAGTTATAGACTGCTGGGCCCAGGAATGGGACCAGCGCGCCTGCTGCGATGGGAATGAGCGCGACATTGTAACAGAACGCCCAGAATAGGTTCTGCTTAATCTTCCTGACCGTCGCCTTGCTGAGTTTGATCGCGGTCACGACATCTTCCAAACTATTCCTGATCAGAACGATTCCTCCCGTTTCAACTGCTACGTCGGTCCCACTTCCGATAGCTATTCCAATGTTTGAGGCTGCAAGAGCCGGCGCGTCATTGATGCCGTCTCCAACCATCCCTACAACCTTTCCCTCGTTTTGCAAGTCTTTGATGAGTTTCTCCTTCTGTTCTGGGAGAACATCGGCCACGACTCTATCAATGTCAAGCTTGGCTGCCAAAGCCTTGGCAGTGCGCATGTTGTCCCCAGTCAGCATTACTACCTCGATTTTCATTTGCTTCAGTTTCCTTATCGTTTCAGCAGCGTCATCTTTGAGAGTGTCAGCAAGGCCGATGACACCGACCGGTTCTTTATCGTTCGCCAGTACCATGACGGTTTTTCCGCCTTCTTCAAGGTTCGATATATCGGATTCAATAGACTGGAGGTCAATTTCGAATTTTGCCATCAGTTTGCGATTTCCAAGGACTATCGTGCGATTGCCATACTCAGCCACTACGCCTTGCCCGGGTACTGCTTTGAATGATGAGGCATCGGGGATACGGATGTGTTTCTCTTCTGCTGCTCGAATCACTGCCCGACCCAGAGGATGCTCAGACCCTTTTTCAGCTAGGGAAGCTAGCTGCAGTACCTCTAGTTCTGTGTGGTTGCTAGCAGCTATCACGTCCGTTACAGAAGGTTTCCCAAGAGTGAGCGTGCCAGTCTTGTCGAAGACGATTGTTTGCAACTTGTGCGCTGTCTCAAGCTGCTCACCGCCTTTGATGAGGATGCCATTCTGAGCGCCCTTAGCCGTTCCAACTAGGATGGCGGCGGGAGTGGCGATCCCGAGAGCGCAAGGACATGCTATCACAATGACAGAAACGAAAGCCAAGACAGCGAAGTTCACGGGTAAACCCCCGAAGAAGTACCAGCCCAGCGCGGCTCCAGAGGCAATTAGGATGACTGCGGGGACGAAGTAGCTGGAAACCCTGTCGGCAATGCGTTGAATCGGCGCTTGCGCCATCTGGGCTTCTTCGACGAGTTGAACGATCTTTGATAGTACCGTATCTGCTCCGACCTTCGATGCGCGAACGTTGAGAAGACCGGATGTGTTGATTGTTGCTCCGATTACTTCATCGCCCGTAGTTTTTTCAACGGGGATACTTTCTCCGGTGATTGCGGATTGGTCAACAGCAGAGTTGCCCTCGGTCACCACTCCGTCGACTGGTATCCTTTCTCCGGGGCGGATGACGAGAATATCGCCCACTTTGACTGACTCTACCGGAACTTCTTCCTCAGCCCCATTGCGGATTACGTGTGCCATCCTAGGCTGTAGATCTAGGAGTCTGCGAACTGCCTCGGAAGCCCTTCCCTTACTGATATGCTCCAACATGTTCCCGAGTAGGACTAGGGTGATGATCACTGCAGCGGTATCAAAGTATGCCCCGCTCGTGGGGAAGACTGACGGAAGAAAAGTGACAACTGTACTGTATGCCCAAGCAGCAGTAGTACCAATGGCAATTAGAAGGTCCATGTTACCCATTCGGTTTCTTAGAGCGTCGTACGCGCCCCTGTAGAAGCGCCAGCCCACGATGAATTGTACTGGCGTTTCCAGAATGAAGAGCAGATAATTGTTGATGTTAGATGGAAGAAGCATAACGTATGTGAACAAACCTGTTGGTACTGTGAGCGCGATGCCAATCATCACCAAGAGCTTGAGACGTCTGATTTCGGCCTCTGGTTTCTCGAATGTCATGGCGCAGGTTTCGCTGCAGAAGTACCATTTGGTTCCCCGAATTGTACGGGTTATGGTCGCGGTCTTCTCATCCACAAACATGCCGCAAATCGGGTCCTTGGCCATTCTACTTCCTCCCGCGTTTCGAAAGACTCAAGCTAGGAGGGGCTGTTTGATGACAACCCTTACCTCTTCGATCGTGATTTTGGTTAGATCATAGTCGACAGTTATTGTGTTAGCAGCATAGTTGAGATCTACACGCTTTATGCCAGGTGTCTTTTTCAGCGTACGCTGAAGGATTTGAGCTGGTGCGTCGCCTTCATAGTTGTACAGTGATAAAACTGTCCGCCCGATCACTGGGGTTAATTTCACCGCTTTACTCCCCCTCGATCCTAACGGGTTCCAGGGGTTTTCGGATGTGATTTCTCAGAGCGAAGACGCTAGTGAGGATTAGTGCCACGCCAAGAACTCCAACTAACTCTAGTCCAGAGGAATTCGCGAAGTAAACCGTTAGAAGATGCGCGAGCTGAGCCTGCAAGACTCCTATTTGCACAGAACCGGGTGCTGGAATCATTTCCCCGAGTAGGCCCAATGCAACGGTGACGATTCCCATCGTGACGAACATCAGGCCAGAAATGAGCTTTGATGAGTGTATCGTGACTTCGCGGCCGAACGTGTTGAAGTGCAGAAGACGTCCCTTCAATGGATTTTCTCCGTTAGGCGCATATTTGTCCCATGCTAGGGCGATTGCGAAGAGTGGAAAGACCATTCCAAGCACGTACGTGAACCCGATTAGCAATCCCTCAATGGTTCCGGCTGATAATGCGGATAATACGAGGACTCCAGCAAGTACGGGGGCGCAACATGACGTGGCAGCCCCTGAGAATACACCCAACGTGTATACAGAGAGAACGTCGTGCTTGTTAAGGTTCACTGGCAATTGAAGTCGGGGAAGCATGCCTTGCCCCCAGAGGGTCCAGAATCCCAATATTATCATTAGGAATCCGCCGATTACGAAGACCAAGCTGTGACTTGCTCTAATCGTCTGTGCGAGGGCGACGGCTCCTAAGGCTAGAGGCAACATAATGGTTGCGATTCCGGATGAGAAGACGAAGGTCATGCCGATGAGCCTTGCCTTCTGTTTGAAGCTTTGCGCAAAGTAGGATGGGAGGAGGACGCTGAAACAGCAAGGCATAGCGAGAGCAACTACCCCCGCCACAAATGCGATGCTCATGTAGGCTAGAAGTAGTAGGGACATCAAGTTCCAATCTCGTTTGATTTGCGAATTTCCATAACTATTGCGTTAGCGTCGATCTTGCCTTTCGCGATCATGACGCCGTTGAGGAAGATAGCCGGCGGGTAGAGAATTCCATTTTCCATTGCCAGTTTGGTTCCAACTGGGGACGTGAACTCTACTTCCTCAACCGTGAGATTCGGCATATCCGCCCGCAGTTCGCTGAGGATGCGTTTGATGCGTAGGCACGGAGTGCATCCGAGACTCGTGACGAAACGTATCTTAGGCATTACGCAATTACATTCCTAATGCTTTCGTCACCGCGGCCAAGATGTCCGTGTTCTGGACATACATGCTGTTGGGACCGTAGTCCTGTCTCCAGATCACCATGCCGGCCCTGTTGATCAGTATGAAGGTGTGCGTCATCATGCTGCCGCCAGTACCAACCGGATGATACAGGCTGAAGGCGAGCAGCCCGGGATCGGAGAGCACCTTACCATACTGCGGGCCACTCGCTCCCATCCAACCGCGCAGCTGGTCAACGCTGTCTGGAGTCACGCTGACAACGAGAACGTTCATGCCACTAAGCTGCGCGTTCAATCCGTCGAGGTCATGCATCTGCTGCAGGCAGGGTTGGCAGCTTAGCCCTTCGTTAAACAATAAGAGGACGTTAGACTTTCCCTGATAATCAGATAACGTAAATGTCCCCCCTGCGACATCTTGAAGGGTAAAGTTCGGGGCAGTTGACCCAACACCAAGAATTGACCCGCCCGCTTCTCTTGGCGTAAGTGCAACATATCCGATGACGCCCGCGGCGATGATTAGAATGAGAAGGAACGCTGCCAGCTTGGTGTTTGAAGGGCCCTGTGCGTAGTGAACTGTCGTCTTGTACGTATCTAGTTCTCTTTCGGCGGCCAGCTCCCTATCAAGCGTTTGTGGTCTTTGAGCGTTCTGATGCTTTGTGTCGAAATGTTGCGACAGTGCAGCATAAGACACGAATTTTCTATGGCAGCGTTCGCATTCAACCATCGTAATAGACTCCAGTTGGTGCTAGTGCGCCTGGAGGGTTGTCTTAAGTGGAGCGTACACAGTGAACTGCAGAGTCTTGCGTATGTTCAGAAACGAAGGAATGCAATCTTAGTAAAAATTGCACGCCGTAATTCAAAGCTCAGGCGTATTTTGTGGGATTCTTGTCGAATTCTGCCTTGCAGGCAGCTGAGCAGAAATAGTATTTCTTATCGTTGTGGGAAGTGCTGTATTTCGCTTGGGTCTCCGAGACGTTCATCCTACAAATTGGGTCTACTGCCATCCGAATTTCACCACGCTGCATTATCTGGATTGAATATATGTAAGGGTTAGCCTAGAGGCGGCGAACGGTTTTTGTCAGACTGAATGACTGGGCATCTCGCTCCCAAACTGGCCGCCAATTCGCCTTCGAAGGAGTGCCGTAAGCTTAACATTCTCAAGAAGTTGTCTCGTTCTCTGACTCCCATGCCACCTAGAGCTGGCAAGAACAGAACAGTTCCGAAATCCTTCAGGATCGATGAACCGGCCCTTCAAGCTATAGATAAAGACGCCGAATCACAAAATGTAAGCTTGAACACTCTCGTTAATCAGATTTTCAAACAATACGCTGACTACGATCGATTCGCTCGGAAGATCAGCACTGTCAAATTGAGCAGCTCAACCTTCCGGGGCCTTCTCTCTGCCCTCGACGCCGACAAGGTGATTGAAGTGGCCAAGACGTCCGGCAGCGGGGTGCCGCAGGCATTCGCAACTGCTAAGAGCGGACGGGTCGACATGAAGGCTCTGCTTGACCACCTGCGCTATCTTGCTACCTATGCTCACCTCTACGAGATGAGTGAAATGGTGGACGCGCAAGGACACAACTTAACTTTAATCCACGATTTTGGATTAAACTGGTCAATCTTCTTGGTACACTACGTGACGGCAATGTTCGGATTGATAGGGGTAACACCAAAGATAGAGATGAGTGACAGATCAGTATCCCTCACGGTACCCGACGTGTAACTGCAATACACTGTTCTTCTCTGTGCACGCCCCACTTAAGTTCTAAAGTCTGAGAACAGTTCATCTGCGAAGACTATGACAATAAGGACCAGTCAACAAAGTAAGGCCCAGGCAATCTTCTCGCTATTCAACCTAGGATGCATGTCATGCTCCAACATCGTCGAGCACAAATTAAGGAAACTTCACGGCATTAAGCGAGTGACGGTGGATTACGTCACCGATACAGTCCTTGTGGACTTTGATCCCGAAGTTGTTACGACTCAGGCGATTCGGACGCACATGACGAAACTAGGGCAAGCCACATAGGGCAAAGGAGAATAGGGGCCATGTCGACGTCGGGATGGATGGAAGGCATATTTGTTGAAGATGGTTCTTCAGCATAATGAGTTGTGGCGAGGGGTATGACAGGATTGAAATCTCTAAACTCTTTGTCAGTTTTGCTAGTCGCTATCGTTCTGTCCAGCCTTCTCGTGGGAGTACATGCACAAAGCCAGACGATTACCATTGATAACGCAGTGCAACTATTCCAAAGCTACCTGACGAGACTTGGGAATCCGGACTTAGCCCTCCACGAGGTTGAGGAGTACGAGAACAATTTCTACGCCACATACTACGAGAAGAACACAGGCATTTTCGCGTTCCAGATGCTTCTCTGGAAACCCGGTTCTCCTTGGACTGGTGGGATGATGGGTAATGGGATGATGAGCGGCGTTGTGATGCCGGAACCGGGCCCTAACCTGATGTGGAATACAAAGTATGGTGTGATGGGGGGAATGATGGGTATCTACCGGCAAACGCCAACGAGTAGCATGACGGTTACTCCCGAACAGGGGAAGGCGATAGCTCAACAGTATCTTGACACTAGCTTTAGTGGTACTTCAGCTGGAGATGTCGATACGTTCTACGGATACTACAATGTGGACGTATTGTCGAACGGGAACACGTTTGGCATGCTTAGCGTCAACGGGTACAACGGCCAAGTGTGGTATCATAGCTGGCATGGAACCTACATTCAAACCGTCACCATAAGCGAACCGACTCCCGTACCTGAATTCCCATATGCCCTTGTAACGCTAATGATCGGGCTAGCATTGGCGAGCGTCGTGAAAGCTTCACGGGGAAAGGGAACGAGATTTCGAATTCGATTAAGCAGAGGTGATTTCTGACAATGTCAGAGGTAGAAAAACCAACCACCGCCTTCATACTTTCACTAATCGCAGGCATCTTCATCCTACTAGGCGGAGGTGCGATGACTATGTTCGGTTCGTGGAGGGGTAATTACGGCTACGGGATGATGGGCGGCTATGGTGGCTATGGCGGCTATGGTGGATGGGGCGGTATGATGGGACCGGGTTTCGGAATGATGGGAGGTCTTGGCTACGGTTTCGGTTTCCTTGGGGTAGCGGGCCTGATTTTCGGACTCATAGTAATCATCAGCGCTCTCATGTTGAACAACAAACCTGAACAACACTCAACTTGGGGTATATTGATCATAGTCTTCTCGGTGCTCAGCATCTTCGGCAGCGCAATGGGAGGCTTCGGAATCGGCCTCATCCTGGGCGTTATTGGCGGTATACTCGCTGTTACTTGGAAAACACCCACGTCTGGACAGAAGTGACCTGACCCCCCCTACGGGGGGGTAGTCCTCTCCCATCTTTTTCCTAATCGAACCCGACTGCAAAGGTCAGTGCAAGGTTCAAGAACATCGCTTGAATCAGGACCCTGAAACAGGGTCCGAAACGTTGAGTTGGCACCCACATGTATGACTTGATCGTATTGGGCGCTGGTCCGGCGGGCGCATCAGCTGCGAGAACCGCGGCGCAACTCGGGCTGTCGACTCTCTTACTCGAGAAGGAAAAGCTACCGCGGAACAAACTCTGCGGCGGAGGCGTAACGCCGAAGGTCCTCAAATTACTCGACTTAAGCTTGCCCGATGAACTCATCGAATTTACTGCCCAGTCGACACGGATTCATGTTGGCGATAGTTGCTTCAATTTCGAAACGGATCGCCCAATTGTCTACATGACCTCTCGCACCAAGTTTGACTCATTCTTAGCTGACAAAGCTGTGGAGGCGGGCGTGGAACTCAGGGATGGGACGCCCGCATACCGAATTGAAGAATTCGATTCTCATATCCAAGTTAAAACTTCCAATGGTTCATTTCAGGGTAAGATGCTTATCGGCGCTGACGGGATGGGTGGCCCAACGGCGAGTTGCGGGCGGTTCTATGACAGATGGAAACCGCACCAAGTTGCATACGCCATCGAAAGTGAGGTTCCCGTTGGAGAGGGAGGCGTAGTGGACTTCGTTGGCCCCGAATCTTACTTTGACATATACTTCGGCGTCTCCCCCGCTGGGTACGGCTGGATTTTTCCCAAGGACGACCACCTGACCGTCGGAGTCGGTTGCCGGCTAAGCAGGCTTCGCGACGCGCACGCGTTGTTCAACGGGTTTGTTAACCAAATTCCTCAGCTCGCGGGACGAGAAATTCCGAGGCCGCAGGCTCACTTAATTCCGCTTGGAGGCGTTGCGAACGTACCATCGGTTGCTGACAGGATTTTGCTTGCCGGGGATTCTGCGGGTTTCGCCGAGCCCCTGTTGGGGGAGGGAATTTACTTCGCGATCTTGGGCGCACAACTCGCTGCACAAACAGCTGCCGAAGCATGCCAGACCAACCGGTTCGATAAGCATTTTCTGAAGCGCTACGAGCAACGTTGCAGAAGAGCATTTGGAGCCGATTTCGACGTTGCCTACCGTGTAGCCTGCTTCAGCTACCTTGAACAATATGACATGAACCGAGTTGCTAGGTTCTTCTTCTCCGAAAGGAAAGTGCAGGAGTGCATGATTGGATTAATGGATGGGTCGTTACGGTATCGGGACGTCCAAGGCAAGTTGGTGTGGCCTTACCTCAAATACTGCCTCGCCAAGTTGGGGCTACCGTTCTATTCCTAAAGCCGCCCATATACTGAAAGCCCACGCAAGCTATCCTAAGCAAGAGTGCAGAATGATAACAAACTTTGATCGAAATGAGTTCTACAGTCGACAGGTAGTCCTGAGTGAACTCGGCGGAGGCGGCCAAAAGAAACTCAAAGACGCAGAGGTCGCCGTCGTAGGCATAGGCGGCTTAGGGAGTGTTTCAGCACTCTACCTTTCCCTCGCCGGGCTCGGTAGATTAACGCTCGTCGACCAAGACACGGTGGAAATGAACAACTTGCACAGGCAGGTTCTGTTTTCTCTCGACGACATCAGGTACCCCAAGGTGGAAGCAGCGGCACGCAGGATTAGCATGATCAACCCGGAGGTTAAAGTCAACGCCGTCCCAGAGAACTTGGAAGCTGAGAACGTTTCAGCGATTTTGGATGGCGCGGACTGCGTCGTCGACGGGCTTGACAATATGCAGACGCGGTACATAATCAACCGCTACTGCGTAGAGAGGAAGATACCATTCGTTTTTGGTGGCGCAATCGGAATGGAAGGAAACGTAGCCGTATTCAAGAGCCCTGAAACACCCTGCCTCCAATGCGTATTACCAGGTTTGGACGACGCGGACCTTCCAACCTGTGATACTCGCGGAGTCCTGGGTGCAACGACAGGGATTGTCGGCGCCATTCAAGCATTGGAGGCTATCAAGGTCCTTGCAGGGATTGAACCGAAATCCAGAGGCAAACTGTTGATCTTCGATTTCGCGCAGTCAGAATATAGAACAGTGAACCTGAGTATCCGAGCAGACTGTGAAATCTGCGGCGTAAGGCCCACAAGCGTTCCAACCTTCGCCCGCCGGCTGGCCTGGCTGTGCGGCTCCGATACCGCCAACGTCAACCCCGAGAAACCGCTATCGCTCGACTTAGAGAAACTAACCAAAACGATAAGTCGAAACCACAAAGTGCTCTTGACGACGCCAATGGTTATAGTCTTCGACTTCAATGGGCATGAAGTAAGTCTATTCAGGAAAGGGCGAATGCTCATCAAGAACGTGCGAGACGAGGAAGAAGCGCTCCCAATCTCAATTGAAATAGCCAAGTTAATCGGTGTAGTGTGAAGGAATTGACCCTTCAGACTTCTCAGACTTTACCCCCAGAATTGCCAGACCTCAGGCTGTCTGGACGGTCGGTGTTTCTCATTTCGGGTGGAATCGATTCTCCGGTCGCAGCATGGCTTCTGATCCGGAAGGGCGTTGAACCAGTCTTCGCTTATTTCGACAATTACCCGCTCTGCGACCAAGCAGCTGAAGGCATCGCCTTAGAGACTATTAGAAAGGTCTGCGAGCGCGCGATGCTTCGAGATGCATGCGTATTCGTTGTATCACATTCTCTAGATATCCAGGAGATTTTGTTGAAGTGCCCACCCAAGTTTGCGTGTATGCTTTCTAGGCGTGTGATGTTCAGGGTTGCCGAACGGATAGCTGAGCGTGAAAATTGTTCTGCGATTGTTACAGGTGACGCTGTGGGACAGAAAGCAAGCCAGACGCTTCAAAACATCGTGGCGGCAGACTGCGTTCTCAGCAAGGTGCGCGTGCTTAGGCCACTAGTCGGAATGAATAAACTTCAAATCGTGAAATATGCTAAGGAAATTGGAACGTACGAGATTTCGATACGCCCCGGAGTCGCCAGCTGCGGAGTCCCCACAAACAATCCCAGCACCTCTGCGAGGCGGGATCGACTAGAAGAAGTGGAAGCGGCTCTGGACATGGAAGCGATGGTTATGAGAGACGTGGAGAACGCCCGCGTTATCTCTGTCTAGAGTCTAACTTTGGAAATCCTTCAAGACCAGGCTCATAACATCCGTCGCTGCAGCTCGCGCAACCTCTTCCGAACTAACCTTCCGAACTACCATGCGCCCATCTCTTCTGAGAGTGATTTCCTGTCCATTCTTATTCTTCAGCACAACGAAATGCGGTGTCCACATCATCACTTCGTGCTTGGGGAGTGGCTGGCCTTTCATTCCTTCAAGGTCAATGGCTAGAGGCTTTCTCGGGATGGCTTCTATGGAAAGATGATCCGAGCACAATTTGAAGAACAGTGGCATTTGTCTATCCTGAAAATCGGCCACTCGGATCACCACAACTCAAAGCGACTCGTTGACCCCTGGTTCATCTGCAGGTTTATTAGAGCTATGTGCCCCAACGATTAAATCGCCGGGGAAAACGCCGGGGTTGGTCTATGGGTTTGATGCCTATGGCCACCGAAGGCCGAAAGGTTCAGGCGGCGGGCTGCAGTAGACTCAAGCTTGCCGCAACCCGCAGTATAGAAATCGAAAATCGCTGAGGTGGGTTCGATTCCCATCCCCGGCTCCAAGATTTTGTTTCGGTTCCGTTTCATATACGAACATCAACTAGAGCACTAACCGAACTAACTTGCATCTAGACGCGCATGGGTGGCTTGAAGGACCCAGACGTAGACTCGGTCGGCCAGGAGGGTGAGAATCTCCTGTTTCGGAGACCTGCAAGGTGCCAGGGTTCAGGTGTCAGCGCCTTTCCTGGATTCCACTGCGCACGATTTTCTGGGCAAGGGGTATGGTCACCAGAAACGGATGTCATCGTACAATTCTGTACCTTATTTCAGTTTTTTGACATAGCAGTTAGTCGCCGGCGACCAACTGCTATGTCGTTCAGCACAAGAAGCAGAGTGCAATGCAACTGACGATTGGGTGCGATGCACTCTGTCGAGGTGTTGGGTACACCTAATCATTGGGTGTACCCCCCTGGAGGGGGAGTCACTCTTACTTCGCTTGGTGTAGCATGTCACGCGTGACAGTCCCATATTATTAGAGATAACAACCATTTCTATGAGACAGGAATGCGAGAGACGTTTGGAAGATGCGAAGCTGAAGATCAAGAACGCTAGCTCGGAACTTGCAACTCTAACGCGAAAGAGGATGAGGCGATCGCTGCCCCACTTTCACGGCTTTAGTGGGGTCCATAGAATCGTTATCAGTTTTTGTTCGTTGCTTTTGTGGTCCTGGGGGTTGCAGACATAAACGTCCCCGGGCGGTCCAGCAAATTCACCCGCGTATGATGCTTGGGTTTTCTTCATGAACTCGCCCCAACCTTCGGGCAGCTTGCCATATGGACCCTGAAAGACATACCAAGCAACCTTGCCATCAACATGCATCCATGCCGGAAGCCGCCCCACCTGCACGTTAGCGTTAGCGTAACGATCGTATTCCCCGTGAATCTTATCGCACATCAAAGTCTAGATCACAACGGGTACGAACGAGCTAAGAGATATGCGTTATCGTGTGCCTTCAGCTTAGCAAAAGAATGCCTACAATTAAGACCTTGAGTGCATGTCAAGGATCGCCCAAATAACTCGACCCGCAACTCAGTCATTTTATATTCGGTCGTCCCTTCGGGTTATCGGTGTCCAGTTTGTTTTCGCAGCCTGAGATAGAGTATATGAAGGGCCAGCGCTTGTGCAGGTTTGCGACGGTCTCCCCGGACGGTCAGCCTGACGTTGTTCCCGTAGCCTTCGAGTTCGACGGCAAATACTTCTACGTTGGAAGCCACAGCCAAGATATCTTCCACAGTACACGTAAATACAAGAATGTCAGGGACGGCAAGAACAAGGTGGGTCTCGCTATCGACGACTTGCTGTCCGTTGACCCGTGGAGACCCAGAGCAATCAGGGTATATGGAACCGCGGAGATTGTGGAACACAAGGGGATGTTTGGTCCTGGAAAGTACCTGCAGATAACCCCGAAAGTTTCTTGGAGCATTGGCATCGAAGGCCTAAAACTGAAGAAAGGACAATGGAGCCTCAAGACACTTCATTAGCGAAATCCTACAGACCTACCTAATGGTCTCGAAGGCCGCGAAGGCGTTCCCAAAGTTCCCACAAGTGTTTTACGCATGGCTGCTAGTGTGAGCCGTATGAAAGTTGACGAATCGCAACTCGTTCAGCTAAAGATCGACGACAAGAAGAAGTACGAAGACGCAATCACCTACATGTACGCGGGAACCGACCCAGCCGCCGTTCACAAGCCCATAACCATCTACAAGGAAAAGAATGCCAACGCATACTTGGTCGCAGGCCGTTATACGGGCGCCACCGAAACTCACCTAAAATACAAACCATTGAATGAGGAGGATAGGAAAGTCGTCGTCGAGAAACTTGGCTCAGGTAAGGTCATCAAGTTTCTTTCAAACGAGACTACTCCACCTCCGTAAGATGATATTTGACGGTTCGATTTCCAATATCGGTTAACGCTACCGAGGCGCATAGCGGGCGGAACTGATGTCCTGACTTGACCGTTCGTACCTTTGTTCAAAGCACCGTTGCTTTGGTGGTTTTCGCCTCCGCATACGCCCTGATACGAATTGCCCTAGCAGAACTACCACCCCTTACGGTGGCGGCCCTCCGCTTCATTTTGGCATCATCCCTAATCGTTCCACTAACTCTCTTTCATTATCGCGGAAGCACCTCCGGCATAACCAGGCGAGACTGGCCCATCCTGTTTGGCCTATCAATCGTTCAGATATTCATGCCCAATCTACTCCAAAACATTGGGCTCGAGTACACGACCGCTTCGGTAAGCAGCGTCCTTCAGTCAACAACGCCAGTCTTCACTTTGCTACTCTCTTTCACCTTCCTAAAGGAAAAGGTCGGCTTGAAGGAAGTGGCAGGCGTCACGGTTGCGATGCTTGGCGTGATCCTTCTCTCAACTGGAGGGAACGTGGGAAGCCTGGCTGGGTCGGTTTTTCTCGGAAACTTACTCCAAGTGGGAGTTGCAGCTTCCTATGCTTTGTCTGGAATCGTGGGGAAGGCTTTGCTTAAGAAGTATCAACCGATGCTCGTAGTAACGTTGACATTTGTTTTCGGTGCCGTATTGCTCACGTTTTTCGCGGTCGTCTTCGAGAGAAACTTATGGCCCGCTAAATTGTCGAGCGAGGTTATGGTGGCACTGTTGCTTCTTTCTTTCATGTACTGTCTGGGGCTTGTATGCTGGTATGATGTGCTTCAACATACGGGAGTATTCCGCCTCTACGTTCTTCTCTTCACGATGCCAGTTCTGGCTGTTTTGATTTCGGTCATCGTCTTGAGGGAAAGTTTCACAGCCCTCGATATTGTTTTTTCCGGGTTAACGCTGTTGGGCGTTGGCATAACGCAGCTCGGCAAGACCAATTAAGTAGCTTAGTATCACAACAGCCCAACACATATGGGGACGGTGCTGCAGGTGAGCTATGATTCATTCGAAAGCACTGCCGAAAAGCTGGAGCTGAGTGAGGATGAACGACGAACCGCCGCTACATTTGTCCTGCTTAATCCAGACTTGCTCAAGGCGCAGTATCCTGACAGCAAGACGCTTGCCACTGCAGCTGAAGGCCTTCTCAAGAACGGGAATTCAGTTGTAGCAAAGAATCGTTTTGCAAGCGCGGCCAAACTCGCGCTTTACGAAGGCGATCTAGCTTCAGCTAGGGCGTATCTTGAGAAAGCGGTTTCTATAGATGAGGGCTCATCGTATGGCCTCGCTCTGAGCAACTTTGACAAGTTTTCTAAATTTGTTGTCGAATTCTACAGGAGTAAGACTAGTCGCGCGAGCGAGCTAACCTAGGGAAGCTTTCACGCAGGCTAGCTGCGTCCGGTTGAGTACGTTATTGCCGTGACAATGACGCCGACTAGGAAGAGGATTATCCCCACCATAAGCCAGGCCAGCCAAGTAGGCATCAATACCGCCAGCCACTTGACCGCCCCAACGGCTAGAAAAGCGATTCCGAGAACAGAAATCACAATCCCGGCCAGTATAAGCCCAACGACCCGGGCAACTCGCTTTGCCAACCTTTCCGCAGGCTTGGCGATACCGCCTAAGGCTTCCCGCAGCACCAATCGCGCAAGCCTCTCCAACAACGGGGAACTCTCTTTTTCTGGCAATTCTGCTCTACTCGCCGAACCTCGATAATGCGACCCCTAGGGCCATGCCGGCCACGAAAGCGACGCCAAGAGCTAGGACGGGCTGTTCGGTCATTTTCTGAGCCGCTCTTTCTTGAAGATCATCCATTTGCACTTTGAGCTCGTTCAACCGTGCGTCCATATCCTTTCGGAGTTCCTTGACGTACTGCTCGACCTTCTCAGCTTCCCGGATCTCCTTTTTCGACAAATGATTGACCCTCACAATACATGTCAACGAGGTCTCTTGTTTCCACTGGACAGCGAAACGCCAACAAGTAAGCCAAACGCGAAGGCTAATCCAGTCACAAGCAGAGGACTATCCTGCGCTGCTTTCCGGAATTCACGCAATAGGTCCTTGGGCGCCTGCATGTCCAATATGTCTTCGACTTCCTCGTCGGAAAAATCATCTTTCTTTTGTTCCGGCTTTGACATGTAACTCGGTTCTGGTAACGAGTGTTCAACCAAATATGTATTTGCGTCTCGCATCATATCTGCATTCAGCCTCACGATGGCGGAGAGCTAAAGAGCATTGAGGCACCCTTTACCGGAATCATAATCGTACTCAACGCCATTCTGCCGGGACCACGGCGTACTCCTCGCTTGGAAAAGAAGTCCTTGTTCGTGTGTGAATGTATTGGCCAGCGTACACATCCAGCGATTGGGCGTGACTTACTTTAGATGTCTGCGCCTGCGAGTAGGGTCGAGACGTAAGACCAACCAACTCGGCGAGGGAAAACCCTTCGACATGGGCCGGGCCTGTAAATCGTCGCGTATGAGGGGATTGAGGCGTAAATTGAGGCGAGGGTTACCTTCGTTTGGCACCGTTTGGCACCACCCCTTGAAGGGTGTCACCACCCTATTCTCGGACCCTTTCTTGGTGGCAGCCACCCACGCATTGGGTGTGGGACACCCGACCACTTGGCATGTCTGCGCCGGAGCAAATCGTGGGTTGATTTGGATAAATCAGCCCACAATTCAATGACTGGGTGTGATACACTCTAAAGATGGTCGGTTTAGGCGTATGCTTCGCCGTGCTGGGTCGTGTAAGCCAGCGTCCTCTTTCTTCGGGCTGACCTTTTGGTGCGCTTCGATTCGCAACTTGCCCATGGCGGCCGTGTCTTCAGGTGTTCCTTCGTGCTCGGTCGGCTATGGCGTCCGCCATTTCTGATAGGCGGGCATTGCCGCCCAGATCGTAAGTTACTTTCTTTCCTTCTGCGATAACGTCTTGTGTCGCTTTGAATATGGATTCAGCTTTTTTCTTCTCGCCCAGGTACTCCAGCAACCAAGCTCCCGCTAAGACTGTTGCTGTGGGATTTACCTTGTCTTGGCCCTTGTATTGCGGTGCGCTTCCATGGGCCGGTTCAAACATCGCATAATCATCTCCGAAGTTCGCGGAATATATGCATCCAATACTACCTACTAAAGCCGAAACTTCTTCTGAGATTATGTCCATGAAAAGGTTCGTTCCGAAAATGATGCTCTGATTGAATCGCTGCGGGTTCTTGATAAGTTGCTGAGCAAAATTGTCAATGAAGTATTCTTCCAAGCTGATGTCGGAATAATTCTTGTGGACGGTTCTCACCGCATCCATGAAAAGCCCATCCGTCTCTTTCAAGATGTTCTGCTTTGTAATGACGTAGCACCTCTTCCATCCGCGGTGCTTCGCTTCTTCGAAGGCTCGTTTCGCAAGCTTCGTGCTTGGTTCGCGTGTGATCTTTCGAAATGCAATGGCAACGTCATTCGATAGTCTGTGCTCTATTCCTGAGTAGAGGCCTTCAGTCGCCTCACGAACACAAACTAGCTCGACATTGCCCAGCGGCCGCTTGGTGCCCTCAAAGGTTTTCACGGGACGAATATTCGCGTAAAGATTCTTCCGTTGACGGATACTCACCGCTACACTGCGCGGGGTATTGGGGCCAGCAGGAGTTGTGGTTGGGCCTTTCAAACATGCGTCTGCGGAGTCGATTATCTTCCAGCTCTCGTCTGGAATTAGCGTTGTTCCACCGTGAGTTTGCCACCACTCGAATCCTGCATCACATGAACGAAAGTCCACAGTTGTGCCAACGGCTTTGAGGATCTTCAGGGTGGCGTCAATAAGTTCAGGGCCCGTTCCATCCCCTTTTATCAAAGCGACGGTTCGAGGCAAAGATCATCGGTGCGCATCGAGCGGGGATGATAGTTAAGTGTTGTTTTGCAGGCCATGTAATTTGGCTGGCGGGCGGGGAGGGATTCGAACCGGCGACTCCGTGCCGCCTTGCGGCACTACGTCCGCTTCCTTCGGAAGCCCTGACCTCAGGCCTTCTGTCATTGCGCTTCACAGCATTTTGGAGATAGTGTTGATTAGGTTATGAATTGTATGGGGTGGGTTGAACCCCACTCTATGGCCGGTAACGGTTGATGGAAAGTTAGGTTATGGTGATGGCTGACTAACGTCGCTTTGAGTGGCGTTTGATGGTGAACGCTTCCACCGAGAGAACCCCTAGCAAAGACAACAATATGACCCAAGGTAGAAGAACACTGAACCCGACGCTAGGAAGCATTACTCCGCCGACCGGGGTTTGATGCACAGCTGGGAACGTAGCTGGTTGCACTATCACAGTTATCGATACGGAGCTAAGAAGGGTGGGGGCAGCCTGAGGGACTGAGATTGCGCTGGGACCGATTCCGCCAGACGAACCAAACTGGATTAGTGAAATTGCTAGGAAACTGGGCTTGATTATGTCTGGCACTAGGAATGAGAACTGAACCGTCACTTGGTATGTTCCCGGAGCGGCTGACGATGGGACACTGACGGTCAACGTGAACTGCTGACCGCTACTCATAGGACTGGGCAGGGGGTTTGGATTAGCGGAGCAAGTTGCACCAACAGGAAGACCACTACAACTAACCATAGGGCTTCCAATGAATGGAAATCCACCGAGGTTGACTGTTATCGTTGTCGTTCCTGATGAACCAGCAGTAACCGTCAAGCTGCTGGGATTCGCAGAAAGCGAGACGCTAGGAGCAGGGTTGAGGGCTATGCCAGCCTCCGCCCAATCCGCTATATTATTGAGGCTTGCTGGGAAGTTTGTGGAGGACGACACGCCAGATGTAGAATACTCAGCAAACGCAAGTCCACTGCCGGAATTGTCGGGGGAGAGAGTGAACCCAGTTCCAGCCGTAGCGGTATTTCCAGCATTGTTTGTTCCTAGCATTCCAAAGAGGAAAGCCCCAGTTGGGAAACTGACCATGAAGGATGTAGAGAATGAAGCGCTAGTATCGGTACCCATAGCTGTTGCCGCTCCCGCGGTCGTCACGCCTGAAACCTCATAGACGTAGATATTGTTGGAAACATCGCCGCTGAAGGTCGCCGTGACAGTATCCGCCCCGCCCGAAGAAAGAGTTGCGTAGAAGATGTAAGCAGTATTCCCGGTACTCCCGAGTGAAGTTACGGCTTGAGTAAATGAAGAAAGCAAGGAGTCGCTCAGGGTAGAAACCGTAACCCCTGCAGCGGCATTCACGCCTACCACTACCACATTTCCACTAACAACACTGGATAGGAACGGAACCGAGAGTGATGTGCAACCGCATCCATTGTTATTCTGTTGGACTAGGGTTGATGCGGCGTGAACAGGCAGCGGCTCCAGAACGAACAGAAACATGAACAAGACTAACAGTAACCCAACCCCAACCATTCCACGTCTCATGAAATCGGCACCGAACGCAGAGGTCGATTTCTGAACTTAATAACACTATTCGATAGGTAGTACGTTCTGTTCTGGTTATGGTCGGGAGAATTGGAAATTTACACATAATTCGGTTGGAAATATAGGTTAGGTAAGGTAGATTACTCTGGGCCTGCGGCCCAAACGGTTTTGTCTTATGCGTGCACGTTTCGTATATGGGAAAGCTCATTTCAGGTCGTTTCGATTATTCTAATATGCTTCCGTAACTACGCACTGTTCGGATTCCAATGGTCAGGCTGACACTTCGCAAGCATCTTTTTGGGACGGTCTATATCATCGGCTCTATTGAGTTGATAGCCCTTGGACTTTTTGTTTACTTTACTTTCCCGAGGTCGATTCCATTTGATATTGCGAAGACTGCCTTCGAGAAAATAATTGATGTTGATACCGCATTGCTTGGGTTCACAGGCGTTATTGTTGCTGTGTCCATACAGACCTGGAAGAAACAATACAAGTATTCTCTGGCGGTTCTTGCAGTAGTTGTTGCGTTTCTCCTCGTTTCGCTAGTAAGCTCTGTTGGAGAACTTGTCGTAGGGACTCCAGTTGGTCCAGAAGCCTTCGTTTTTCCTTTGGCATACCTAATACTTGGCATCACTTTGCTTTTCTATGGTTTGGCCAGAATTGGTTTGCCCAAGTAATTCGAGTATCCCTGCGGAGAGGGTATGCCCTTTCTCTAGAAAACTGGCGAGTAAGGGTACCTCAAGTATGCCCTAACAGCCCTATTATGAAACTGTACAGCCTGCCAAGTAAGGCATTGAGAAAACCATCGCGCCCCAAATGGGCCTAACAGCCCAACCGCCAGAAATATGAAGAAACATAACAACTAGACTGATACAGTACAGCGCATCCTTGCGCAACACACACCCGCTTGTTGTGGCGGGCGGGGAGGGATTCGAACCCCCGACCTCAGGCTCCGGAGGCCTGTGCCCTATCCAGGCTAGGCTACCCGCCCGCGAAAAATGAAGACGCTCTATCCATGTATAAGCATGGCACAACGTGGACCACGTCTCCGAAAATCAATTTTAAGGCGCGCGACTCCTTAGCGATGAGACTGAGGACATGCCAAAACCGGATAATTGGTTGCCTTGGTGAACGTTCTCCAACAATTCAACGATGAATGCGAGACAACCCTACGCGCCGGGTTGGAGAAGACATTCCCTGAATGGGCAGGAAAGATTCCTCGCCTGACTACACCCCCATCTCTCGAATTCGGGGAATTGACGTCTTCAATTGCACATGAAATTGCTCGCCAGAAGCGGGTTCCGCCACAACAAGTTGCCCAAGAAATCTGCAACTCTTTAACAATAAGAAAGAGTTCGCTCTTAGCGAGCGTCGCCAGCGTTTCAGGATACGTGAATTTCAAAATAGATTACAAAATCGCCGCGCAGCAAATTCTAGGAAATGCGCTACATGAAGACGCGGTTTTTGGCCTCGAAAAATCAGACCACCCGGAGAGGGTGACTGTCGAACATACGAGTGCTAACCCAAGCGGACCACTTACTATGGGCCATGCTCGAAACGCTATACTTGGAGATGTGCTTGCACGCCTGCTGAGGGCGAGAGGACATTCAGTCAACAGGCGGTTCTACATCGACGACATGGGACGGCAAGTGTCTATTCTCGCATACGGCTACAGTCTCCTCAAGGAACCTGATGCTCAAGGCAAGGTAGACCACTGGTTCGGCCGCCTCTACGCCTGCACGAACTGCGCAGTCCAAATCGAAGCCACAAAGATGAAGTTGAAACAAATTGGAAACGATCCAAACCACAGCGAAGAAAGAGCTAAGCTTCAGCGGAACCTCGACGAATGGGTAGGTATCGCGGCGGAACTCGAAGCAACTGACCAAGAACTCTTGGCACGAGTTGTGAAAGCACTTCGGGCAGAGCCAGACCCCGAGAAAGCCATCCAGAATATCGGACGCAAATACGAGCAAAACGAGAAAGAAACCGTTGCTTTGGTTAGAAAAGTTGCTGAACTATGCCTAAGCGGAATCAAGGCTACCTTAGCCGAGATGGACATCACATTTGACACATGGGACTGGGAAAGTGAGCTACTTTGGAACGGTTACGTTGAGAAAACGCTGGCCAAACTAGTCAAGCTCCCTTTCGCTAAAAAGGAGGGCGCATCCGTAGCGTTGGACGTTAACGCCATCCTCGATGCCTATTCGCTACGAAAAGAATTCAACCTGTCCGAGAGTTATGAGGTCCCATCACTGACACTTATTCGTAGTGACGGTACAACCCTTTACCCAACGAGGGATATCGCATATTCAATCGTGAAGTCCAAAGATTCCGAGAAAGTGATAAACGTAATCGCAACGGAACAAACTTTGCCTCAACTCCAAATCCGCCTAGCATTGTACGCCCTCGCCGAACACAGAGCCGCACATAACCAGATTCATTATGCATACGGGTTGGTCGAGCTACCAGGCGGGATCAAGACGTCGAAACGCAGAGCGCATTACGTAGCGCTTGACGACGTAATCGAACAGACTAAAGCCCGAGTTCAACAAACAATGGCACAGAGAAAAGAAGAACTTGGGGCGGCCGAATCTAACAGAACAATTCAAAACATAGCGCTTGGCGCGATCAGGTTCACTTTGCTCAACATTAACAGCGCCAAGAACATGACATTCACCTGGGACCGAGTACTCAGCCTGGAGAGCAACAGTGCCCCTTTCATCAATTATGCCTACACCAGAGCTGGAAGCATTCTTCGAAAACTAGGCGAATTCCCGAAAAGTGCCGACTGCTCCCTTCTCACTCATCCCCTTGAACTCCTACTCATATTCAAAATCGGACAAATGACTAATGTGTTCTGCGAAGCTGCAGATCAGCTCAAACCGGAGGAATTGTCCGGGTACGCGAACTCCATCGCCGAAAAGTTTCACGAATACTACGAAAAAGTAGACGTCATCCACGCAGACGCAGATGTTAAGAACGCAAGAGCATGGTTAGTTAGGGCCATACAGATTGTGCTCCGTAACTCGATGGAGTTACTGGGAATTAGCGTAAGTGAAAGGATGTAACAGTCTTGAGCAGAAGTTTGCCGAGACTTAGTTGGCAAGGGGCGAAAAGCTACCTCACACTCGATTTGAGCCTTCGAAGCCTATACGACAAACTCTTCTTGATACTATTCGTCGTGGACGTCATCCTTCGCGTAATCTGGCTTGACAGGCCGACGGGTTCTCTCATCTTCGATGAGTGGTATTACGTTAATGTTGCCCGAGTCATCCTCAGGCTTCCCCAAAGCGTAGGAGCAAATTCGCAACCACCCTATGTGAATGCGCCACCAGGTTTGGACCCGAACCACGAGCATCCCCCTCTGGCGAAACTGCTGATTGCATTCTCAATGTACTTGTTGGGTGACAATGGTTACGGCTGGCGTATACCGAGCGTCATCTTCGGTTCAATCGCCGTCCTCGTCTTCTACCTGCTAATGAAGAGGCTTGCAACCTACAAGATGGTCCCCCTGGTCGCCACTTTCCTATTTTCTTTCGATAACCTCGTCTTCGTTCAGAGTCGAATCGGGATCCTCGACATCTTCGCGCTAACGTTCATGCTGCTAGGACTCTACTGGTACTTCTCAGGTCACTCATACTTGAGCGCGATCGGGATGGCGCTAAGCGCTTTGACCAAAATCACAGGTCTAGCAGGATTCCTCATGATCGTGATTGTGCACGCAGTAAGGTTCACCACAGGCCGGTCAGAACGCAGGAATTGGAGCGAATTCTTTTCGTGGTTTGAGAAGTACTTTGCTATTTGGCTGTCCTGCTTTCTGTTGTTGCTCACAATCATGGATCGCTTGTGGGTGGGTTATGCCAACCCCTTCGACCATATCAAATACATTCTGGACTACTCGGCAGGGTTGGTATCTCAATGCCCGAATGGAATCATAAGCTGCCCTTGGCAGTGGCTGCTTAATCAAATTCAGATTCCATACCTAGTGGTGAACGTCCAGGTTACCTCTGGTGGCGCTTCAAGCAGTTACACTTCGGTCAAGTTCCTAGGAGCGATGAATCCCGCTATCTTATACCTGACCATTCCCGCAATGATTTACACGGCCTACAGCTATTACCAGAAGAAGAGCGACCTAACCCTGCTTGCACTGGTCTGGTTCGCGGTCACATACCTACCATTCTATCCTGCCGTAATATTCGGACAACGAGTCACTTACATCTTCTACTTCTTGGCCACGGTTCCCGCTATCTGCGCGGCCATCGCCCAAATGATTGCGGACCAAAACCCGCCAAAACTCGTTCTCATCTTCTATCTCGGGGTGGTTTTGCTTGCTTTCTTCTTTATGTTCCCCTTTAAGATCATACCAACCTAAGAGTGGAGCTGTACTCAAGTCAACACTGTCCCAAAACCGAAATTGACAAATACGGAGCTTGGAGCTTAGACTCTTTCACACGAGAAATTCAGCAAACCGTAGTGCATGAAAGGACTTTGCATAACTAGGAGGTGACTAAGGCATGGCACAAGAGAAGGCAGCTCCATCCCCGCCAAGACCGGAAGCCCGCGCCCGAGAACCTATTCCGCCGGACACAATTCTGATCGGAAAGAAACCGATAATGGCCTATGCGACCGCCGTTATGATGCATTTCCAGTCAGGTGCTCAAACTTTGACAATAAAGGCCAGAGGACGAGCGATCAGCACAGCCGTTGACGTCGTCGAAGTTGTGCGTCGCAGATTCTTTGCAGGCAAACTAGCGATTCAAGAAATAAGCATCGGAACCCAAGTGCTCGGTGAAGGTGGCGACATGAGAAACGTTTCAACAATCGACATCAAGGTAAAGAAGACGGGATGACATGGAAGCCAACCCCAGAACTGACCTACTGGACTGAAAACCCAATTTTCTTTTGAAACTCTTTGGTTTGCGACAGGTTTCCCAGGATTATATGTTGAATCCTAGAAATAATTAGTGAAATCAACAAAACTGGACGACCGTGTTCTCGCTTAGTCCAGATTGGTTGAATATCGTATTCTGTGCAACATCAGAATAGGGCAGATCCCTAGTTCCTGAACGGTGATTATGAGAAACCCGTTTCGGTGGCTCGCTGAATCTTGACAGTTTTCTTGCATGAAATTTGAATAGCATTCGTTCGTGTACGCAGAACAAACACGAAGAATTGTTGTAAGCACAAAACGGTGATTTGGATGAATCAAGGATTCCTCAAGGACTGGGATAGGGACTCGAAGGAGCCCGTTTTTTCAAGAGTGGGTGATAGGCTACACCATAAGCCGGATGTCAAGGAGCAAATCTCTTCGGCGCTCTACAGGTTGAGCACTCAGAAGAATAAGCTCGAATCCGCCGCAATGCGTATGCAACAGCACGATAAGGAAATCTTCGCCAAATGCGTCAATTCACAAATGACCCATGACAACGCACGAGCGATGATGTATGCGAATGAGTGCGCAGAAGTGCGGAAGATGGCTAAAGTGACGTTGCAATGCCAGATGGCGTTGGAACAGGTCTACCTGCGCCTTGAAACGATCAAGGAATTCGGGGATGTCGCCAAAATGATGGGTCCCGTAGCGAGCGTGGTCCATTCAATAAAGAACCAGATATCCGGTGTCATGCCTGAGGTAGGCTTCGAACTCGGTCAAATAGGAGAGGTTCTTAGCGGCGTGGTTGATGAAGCAGGCGAGGTCACTGGTTCAGGTTACGAAGTGAATAATCCTTCTGGTGAAGAGGCTCAAAGAATACTCGGCGAAGCAAACACTATCGCAGACCAACACATGAAGGACAAATTCCCAGATCTGCCAACCAACGGGTTGGCGTCGCGCCAGAGAGCTGGCGAACCAGGAATTTCTCAATAGAGGACGGACTCGCCTTGACACTTACCGTGGAAGTACTTGGAAAGTACCTCGGGCAGGAAATTGAGGATCCGATGGGACGGCCCTCGGGTAGGTTGGTTGGCCTTTCAGCTGACGTCAAGGATGAAGTACAAGCCGTCCAGATAGCCCTGAGCAGTGGCGAAATTAGAGAATACCCGATCAATTCCGTTAAAGTCGTCAACGGACATCCGATCATACTAGAGGCGTGGCGCGTCGAGGCCGAGGATCTGAAAAGGGAACACGACATCATCAAGAGGAGGACACAAGCGCTCGACCTGCTCCTGAAAGACGGAGACATCGACCAGACTGAATACAACCAGTTGCGGAACAGCTACGAGGACATAAACAAGGAAATCATTGGAAAACGCGAAAAGGTTGTCGAGACCCTGAAGGGAGAAGAAGCAAAACTCGAACAGCAAATAAAAGACCTTCAAACAGCCCTAACGAACAACAAGATGCTCTACACAGCAGCTGAGATCGACGAAAACACGTACCACTCAGTGACCGAATCCATTCGGGCGGGACTCGAAATCGCCCGAAAAGACCGGAAAGACCTTGACAACACCAGAGACTCACTACAGGCAATCGGTGACCTAGACGCCTCTACAACAACTGCAGAATCCTCGGCCCCTCCAAAAATTCCCGATGTAGTAGTAATCAGGATGAAGGATTCAACGTAACCACGATAGGATGTGGTTGCCTTCTCCATCTTCAGAAAGGTTGAAGACAAACTTCACCCCGTCCCGCTAAAGGAACGAATAGAGCATGCTTCTTTCAAGCTGAATATACAGCTCGAAAAACTCGAACAAATGTATACTCGCCTCCACCAACGTGACACTGAACTGTTCCAACGCTGCGTAGGCGCACAGCTAGCCAACGACCCGGGACATGCAAGAATCTATGCCAACGAATGTGCCGAACTCAGAAAAATCGCAAAAGTGGTTCTCGGCAGTCAGCTTGCCCTAGAAAAGGTGATCCTCAGGCTCGAAACCGTCGAAGAATTCGGTACGATCATGACGCAGATGGCTCCTGTCATGAGTATAGTGAAGGAAACAAAATCGAAAATTGCTGGCATCGTCCCCCAAGTCGCCACCGGCCTTGAAGAAGTCAACAACATGCTGGGAGACCTAACATCCGAAACCGGCGAAGTCACGGCAAACAGCCTTCCCATAGAAACAACGGACATAGAAGCACGACATGTCCTTGAGGAGACAGGGCTGATCGCGGAACAGAAGTTACGTGATCATTTCCCGGAGCTCCCAACCATTCAACCCACCCAAGTTGACGGAATCCCAGAACCCGCAAACGCGATTCCCAACATGGAAAGGGACATTGATGAACAAGTCTACGAGTACGCTAGAAAACACGATGAACAAATGAGCGTAGAATCCTGCGCGCGTGAGCTAGGCGCTTCGCCCAGTGATGTCAAGACCGCCATCCAGAGACTCCGTGATAACGGAAAGGTCGTAGTCGAATAATCATAGCTGATGTGAGTGTTCATTCATGCAGCTTTCGGCTTCTGAGGAACTCGAACAGATGGCGGCGAGATTTGCCAACGAAGCCGTTCAGTTTGACAAGCAAGGCGCGAAATCGAACGCGATTTCAAGATACGAGCGAACAGCAGAGCTTCTTCTGAAGCTATGCACGCTCTATCCCGAAGCACCCCAAACCCGACTGTATATGCAACAGGTGGAGAATTGTAAGCGCAGGATCAAGGAGCTGAAGGACCAGAATGGGCATTTTGAAGGTGATGAGCACGCAGGCGTAGCCCATCCGGCAAGACTTGAGCAACTCGTCTTGACTGAAAAACCGAACATCAAGTGGGGTGAGATAGCTAACCTTCACGACGCCAAGAAGGCTATCGAAGAATCCATCGTTTTTCCAGTAAAGCGACCAGATCTTTTCCCCTTAGGTTGGCCAAGAGGGATTTTGTTCTTCGGTCCTCCGGGTTGTGGCAAAACCCTTCTCGCTGCAGCTATCGCTACGGAAATTGATGCCGTATTTTACAGCGTTGATGCCGCTGCAATTATGTCGAAGTGGCTCGGAGAGTCTGAGAAAAATGTGGCTGAGCTGTTTGGTTCGGCGCACAAAGCATCGACGGGAGGCCACCCTGTCATAATTTTCGTTGACGAAGTTGACTCGCTTGTAGGAATTAGAGGAGACGAGGTAGGCGGGGAGGTTAGAACTCGCAACCAGTTTCTCAAGGAGATGGACAACATTCTGGACAAGAAGCACCCAAGCCACGTTTACATGATTGGCGCCACAAACAAGCCTTGGGCACTCGATGAGCCATTCATACGCAGATTCCAGAAACGAATCTACGTTCCGCTGCCTGGCGCTGAAGCCAGGCGAGAAATGTTTGGTATCTATGCGAAGGACCTGCGACTAGACCACGACATAGATCAAGAGACCATCATTCTGAAGACCGACGGGTATTCTGGTAGTGATGTCCGGGACATATTCCAAGGCGTTCAAACGAGGGTTGTGCGTGAATTCTTCGAAGGCAGCACGCTGAAGACCCAAGGTCAAGCACGACCCATTAAGATGGATGATTTCAGAGAGGTCTTGAGAAAACGAAAACCAAGCGTTTCGTCCCAGATGCTGAGCCTTTACGATAAGTGGTTTGAAACCTACAAAGCACTTTGAGAGAAGAATGAAATGATAGATGCAGTAGACTACAAGATCCTAGCGGAACTTGTCGCGAACGCCAAGTCTTCGTTTGCGGAAATCGGCCGCAAGTTAAGCCTACACCCAAACGTTGTCGCCTATAGGGTAAACAAGTTAGAGAAGAACGGAATAATCAAGGACTACACGGCAGACTTAGACTTGGAGAAACTTGGAGTTGCCGAACAGATTTTGGTTGGCGCCAGTTTTCCGCGAGACACTGAAAGGGACGCCATCATTGAAAAAATCGCAGCAATCCCACAAACGGTCAAGGTTGTAAGTTCGTTGGGGGAACCTGAAGGGCTTGTTTTCCTCGTAGGCAAGAATAAGTCGGAAATCGAGAAGCTAATGACGAAACTGCGATCCCTAGACGTCAAGATCGAGTACACTGGATCAATAATACGAACTCTCGAGGAAGGCAGGCTCGGCAACTTCCTGAAAATCTTGGCCAACGAACACGAAACGGCCGAGAACCAAAGAAACGTGAATGGAACACTCACACAGGGGGGATAGATAGTATGTTCAAAGAAAGAACTACGTGGAGCAAGAAAATCAAAGAAGCAATCCACCCGACCCCTATGAAGCAACGCATCAGCGCATGCCTTTTCAAACTCAAAGTTCAACAACGCAAACTTGAGAGAACATCATACCATATGCAGGAACGTGACCAAGCGCTGTACGGGAAATGCGTTTTGGCGGTTCAAGGAAAGAACACTGAACTCGCCTCAATTTACGCCAACGAATGCGCCGAACTAAGAAAGATGGCGAAGGTCGTTTTGCACAGTGAACTGGCGCTTGAGCAGGTCACATTGAGATTGGAAGCTGTGAACGAGTTTGGCCAACTGGCCTACACAATGCTTCCGGTCGCAGGCGTCATAAGGACACTAAAGTCGCAACTAGAAGGCGTAATGCCCGAGGTCTCATCAGAACTCTCCAGCGTGAACGAGACCCTGGAAGAACTGAACTTGGAAGTTGGAGAAACCACTGAGAGCACCTTCGACCTCTCATCATCCAGCGCAGAGTCACAGAAGATCATTCAGGAAGCTAACTTGGTAGCTGAACAGAAAATGAAAGAACGCTTCCCAGAGCTCCCACCCATTCCGACAAGCGAAGCTCGAATGTAGCCGAGCTTCCGCCCCCTCCCTTTTTCAATCTCCTCCACTTCTTACTGCACCTCGATTGAGGTGCAGCTTAACGGTCGTCATTAACAGGCTTCTGACCCTGAGGTCATCTGAAAGAAGGCAACTTATTGATATCACATCTCAAGTGATGAATTTCGTTGAAACTGCAGGAGTAAAGAACGGAACCTGCATCATCAGCGTACCTCATGCGACTGCCGCCATAATCGCGAACGAGCATGAAAGCGGCCTCATCCAAGACATGCTTGGGAAGGTTGAAGACGTCTTCCCGAAGTCAGCGCGCTACGGTCACAACGCCATCGACGATAACGCCGACTCCCACTTAGCTGCGGCGTTCCTAGGGCATTCCCGAATGTTCCCAATCGTAGATGGCCGACTCATAAGGGGCACATGGCAGAATGTCTTCATGGTTGAACTTGACGGCCCACGTTCAAGAAGGGAAGTATGGCTGCAGATCATAGGTGAAAACTAATGGGTGGATATGAGATGCCTGTATGTCGTACTAGACTCAAACGAAACCCTGAGAAGACATGAGGGTGAAGTTTTATTGCTCGTAAAACCTAATAGCGATGCAAACGGAGCAAATGTCGGAAGGAATAGAAGCTGCCGGAAGAAAACAACCTTACTTGGGTTATAGGGGGCCCTCAGGGAAGCGGAATTAACTCTGTCGCAGAAACCTTCGCAAAGGCCTGCGCCCGTGGAGGGCTACATGTCTTTGCTAACATCGAGTACCACTCGAACATCAAAGGAGAGCACAGTTACTACCGAGTACGTGCCTCGGACAGGGAAGTCCGATCCCATGTCGACTGGATCGACCTTCTCGTAGCGCTTGACAAGGAAACGCTGTTCGGAGACCTCCATAAGGAATACCCATCACATAACGGCCACAGGAATGAAGTTAGCCCAGGCGGGGCTATTGTATTCGATTCTGCACTGAAGTTGAAGCCAGAAGAAATTGGGCGCCCAGACGTCAACCTATACCCGATCCCATACATGGCTGTCTTGATCGAGGCTTTGAAGGAAACAGGCCACGAGCATGAACTAAGCAAATATCAGGTCATGACCAACACCGTCGCCTTCGGCGCTTCAATGGCATTGATCGACTATGACTTCGACGTAGTCTCCGTAGCGATCAAAGAAGGCTTCACGGGCAGAAAGGCCGCCCTAGGTGAACTCAACGTCAAGGCAGCGCGCTACGGATATGACTATGTCAAGAAGAATTTCCAGGATGGTTTCGCATACAAGCTTCATCCCGTACCATCACAGGAGAAGCGAATGGTGATTAGAGGAGTTGCAGCTGTTGGAATCGGAAAGTTCAGGGCAGGCTGCGGCTTTCAAACTTACTACCCTATCACCCCTGCGACCGATGAAAGTGAGTTCTTAGAGAACCACCAGAAGGACTTCAACATCGTCGTTGTCCAAACCGAAGATGAAATTTCCGCAGTACTCATGGCAACAGCCGCTGCCCACGCAGGCGTTCGTGCGTCGACCTCGACATCTGGTCCAGGTTTCTCGCTGATGGCTGAAGGACTCGGTTGGGCTAGCCATACTGAGGCCCCAGGCCCCGTCATAATCCTATACCAGCGCACCGGCCCCTCAACCGGTCTTCCGACCAGAACTGAACAAGGAGACCTCCAATTCGTATTACACGCAGGCCACGGAGAGTTCCCAAGAATAGTCATGACACCAGGGGACGTTGTTGAATGCTTCACCGACACATTTGACGCATTCAATTACGCCGAGAAATTCCAAATGCCGGTTATACTAATTGCTGACAAGTTTCTCGCCTCAAGCTACCGAACAGTCCCAATATTCGACACAAAGGACCTAAAAATTGACCGCGGGCAGATACTTACAGAAGCAGACCTCGCAGGCAAGGGTCCCTACAAACGCTACGAATTCACGCCGCTTGGCATTTCGCCCAGAACTTTACCTGGAACAGTCGGAGGAATATTCCATACAACTGGCGATGAACATGATGAATTTGGGTCCATTACCGAGAATTCAGAAAACCGTATCAAGATGATGCAAAAACGCATGCGCAAACTTCAACTGGCTGACGAGTTAATTCCCAAAGAGAAAAAAGTCAACTTCTTCGGCCCCGAGAAGGCAGACATAACCCTCGTAGGTTGGGGGTCAACGAAAGGGTCAATTCTTGACGGTATGCAGGATCTAGAGGCGGACGCGATTCGATGCAATTTCCTCCAAATCCGATACATGAGCCCATTCCCCACAGAATTAGTGACGAAATATCTCTCGACTGCAAAGAAGAAAGTGCTAATCGAGAATAATTACACTGGGCAGTTGGGGGCATTGATTAGAGAACATACAGGCATAGCTATGGACTTCAAGGTTCTGAAGTACAATGGCAGACCGTTCTCGCAGAATGAAGTGTACGAAGGGGTTAAAGACGCAATTAAGAACGGCGTAAAGGAGGTCGTAATGGCCCATGCTTGAACTCAAAGACTACAGAACCAAGGTACACAACGACTGGTGCCCAGGTTGCGGCGATTTCGGCATATTGAACGCAATACAGATGACACTATTCGAACTCAAACTAGAACCACGTAACGTCGCCATAGTCTCTGGCATAGGCTGTTCCGGCAAGACACCACACTTCGTCAACACCTACGGTTTCCACACGCTGCACGGACGATCTTTGCCAATAGCAACAGGTGTAAAACTTGCAAACACGGCACTAACCGTCGTAGCCGTCGGCGGCGATGGCGACGGTTATGGAATAGGCGCAGGCCACTTCCTTAACACTGGCAGGCGAAACCTTGACTTCACTTACGTCGTACATGACAACCAAGTGTACGGGTTGACCAAAGGCCAAGCCTCTCCAACTCTACCAAAAGGGCTGAGAACCAAGTCTATGCCGGCCCCTTCAATGATTGAAGGAATAAACCCGCTCGCTACCGCTATCAGCGCCGGCTACACCTTCGTCGCGCGCAGCTATGCGCTCGACGTCAGGCACCTTAAGGAAATTCTGAAAGCAGCCATCCTTCACAAGGGCAGCGCACTGGTCGATGTATTGCAGACCTGCCCCACATACAATGACATAAACACAAAGGAATGGTATGCAGGCGCCGACTTGACCACTAAGGCACCGCGGTTGTACAAACTGGAGGAAACTGGCTACGACGGAAATGTCAAGGACCCGAGCGACCCGAACGAAGTGAACCAGAAGAAAGGGCAAGCAATCACCCGGTCCTTCGAGTGGGGCGAGAAAGTGCCAATCGGGCTGTTCTACAGAATACAAGAACCAACTTACGAGGACATGATAGCAAACAGAATGCCCTCGTACAAAGAAGTACCACTGATTAAGCAGGACCTGTACAACAGGGACATTACTCCGCTATTCGAAGCCCTAGTTTAGAGCATCCTTACTTTTTCTTCTCTTTCCCGTGGACCCCGGGCGTCGTCATGGCGTAAGGATCCAATATTTCATCCAGTTGCTGAGCGGAAAGCAAACCCATCTTCAACACTACCTCGCGTAGCGGGACACCCGTTGCCAGTGCTTCCTTTGCAACCTCAGCCGCCTTCTCATAGCCAATAAAGGGATTGAGGGCTAGGGCTATGCCCGCGCTTTTCTCGAGCAAATCTGTGCACCTTTCTTCATTCGCCCGGATGCCCTTCACAAGTCGGTCGCTGAACACATGCACAGCGTTTGTGAGAATCATTAGCGATTGGGTTAGGTCGTGTGCAATCACGGGCATCATCACGTCGAGTTCCAACTGGCTGGCTTGGGCGGCCATCATGATAGTTACGTCGTTCCCGATGACCTCAAAGCAAACCATGTTTAGCATTTCAGCGATGCTCGGATTTACTTTGCCTGGCATAATCGAGGACCCAGGCTGGACAGCAGGCAGCACTATTTCCCCGATTCCGGTGACCGGCCCAGAACTCAATAGCCGCAGGTCATTAGCGACCTTCGTCAAATCGACGCTCAAAGTACGTAGAGCAGCCGAGAATTCTACGAAGTCTGCCATCGATTGCATCAACGCCGCATAGTTGCGTGCAACCCTGAATTTGAGACCCGTGTATTTGGAGAGGTTCTCGACTGCAAGTTTAACATACCTAGGGTCTGCGTTCAAGCCAGTTCCCACGGCCGTACCGCCCAAATTAAGTTCCAGTAATCTGTCCGCAGAATGTTCAACTGTTAGGAGGTCAACTTCAATGATGGCCGCCCATGCTTCAAACTCTTGGCCTAGGCGAATTGCTCCTGCGTCCTGTAAGTGTGTGCGCCCGGACTTCACTATGTGATCAAATTCCTTCGCTTTCTCGTCCAATGTTTGCTTTAGCGAAGCCACCACGTCAATGAGAGGCTTAGCCATCAATACGCTCGCTACTCGAATGAAAGTTGGATAGGTATCGTTAGTGGACTGTCCCATGTTCACTTGGTCGTGTGGGCTCACGAGTTTGTAGTCGCCCTTTCGGCCACCCAGAAGTTCAATGGCACGGTTCGCCAGGACTTCGTTGGCGTTCATGTTGTGAGAGGTCCCTGCACCAGCTTGGAAAACATCGACGACAAATTGGTCCTGAAGGGACCCATTAAGAATTTCATCAGCAGCGGAAATAATTGCCTGCCCCACTCTCTTATCCAACAGGCCCAGTGAAACGTTCGCGTCCGCCGCAGCTTTCTTGACCAGGACTGTTGCCTTGATGAATTCTGGTAGCGGCTTTATACCGCTAATTGGGAAGTTTTCAACAGCTCTTGCAGTCTCAGGGCCGTAGTAGGCTTTCGCCGGCACTTGCACGGAACCAAGCGAATCGCGTTCGGTTCGAACATCCCCATTTCTCAGCATAAAACGGACGCCGTGCGCACTTTATTGCCCCGATAATAAAGGCCTTAGGCCCAACAATTCGAGATTGAGAGGAGAAGCAAATGGTCCACATGTCAATAGAGTGTTGCACGATTGACGTTTTAGGGCTCATTCAGAAACGCAAACAAATACATTGAGAAGCGAGTGCAAGCTGCACTTGAGAAACGTTCCTAGCTACACATCGCAAATTCGAGCAAACACTAAATATGCTAACGCACACTCACTAACTCGTTGAGGCAATGGTGCACTTGGAAAGCTCCGGTGTTTTCCTTCCAGAAACCTAAACAAACTCTTTCGTTAGTCGGTATGCTGCATTATTCTCGAGAGCGAACCGACCTTGAGTAAGGAAATTGGCATTAATCGCTAGTTTCCTATGGGACTTAATTATGGGCGATGGTTCAGAAACTCGCGCCCTAGAGTATCTACCCACCAATCGGCTGACTAGCAGCTGCCGCCATAAATGACCAATCACTTGGCCAGAAAAACAACCTGGACAATGAATAGTCTCTGGATATTTCTGCCGGGCTCCTGAAGATCTGAGAAAGTAAGAATCGCTGCTAATGTCCCCACTCCTTGGAAGTTCAAGTTTCGGATTGAACTTGAGGGTGCCAAAAGAGTGAATCCTGCAATCTCAATCTCTGCGGTCTTTTCGAATGGCTGACTAGAGGACGAGGGAACACCGCCCTGGATCGATGAAACAGACTGAAGGGGTGGGTCTGCGGAGATAGTTGCATTTCCTATCCTTACTGTAGCACCGGCGTAGCCGACTGGATGCGGAGAAAAAGGTCCCCACCCGTTGAGGGCAACCACAGTCACGTTGTAGGTTCCTGCATGAGGCGCAATAATTTCAAAACTAACATTGAACGCACCGGTGAAACTGCAGGATGTATTGTTCGATGACGCTATTGGTCGACAATTTGCAGGCCTAAGTATCAGAGGGGTACTGCTGTGGACCTCAACATAGGAATAATTATTCGCAATATTGAAGGCATGGTTAGCTATGCTGACGGCTTGATTCGAAGCATTCGTAGCTTGATTAACCGCAGACCAATTGGCATAACCAACAACCGCACTGACTGCGAGACTAATCAGCGAAATTGCTATCGCTATCTTGTCATATCTATGTCCGCGATTGTCAGCGCTCATATAATCATCATCTTTCCCAAAACGCCCAGCGCTAAGATTGGGATAATTAATACGAGCGCTCCTGTCCCTACCATTCCAACTAACTCCGTTCAGAATACGGGTATCAGGCGACTAATAAATGATTGTATAAATTCATACAATTCGTAACATTATACATCTTTATATATATATCGTATGCAACGTATGCCTCGGTGGAAGCGTTGTCAAAGGAAGTCCTGCATGAGCCGAACTTGCGAAGCATCCTAATGGTAGAGGGAGCAATCCACAAAGCCAAGAAATATCCAACGAAAAAGGAACTCTGGAAGAGCCTGCCACGCCAGGTTCAATACCAGACATTCAACCGTATCATAGACTACCTCCTCGCAAGCAACAAGATCATACTGAACGGCCGCGAGATCGTTTGGGTTTTCCCTGACAACCCCACATTGAAGAGAGCGCTAGCCAAGAGCACGCGGGTTCGCTAAGAGGTCCGATACCCGAACCGCTTATCATATTCACCATGATGCAGAATTTCGAGGCAAAAAACCTCGATACCTGCAGCGCCCGAAACCAAAGTGTAGGTCAGGCGCCAATCTCGTCCAAGCTTCTTCACATATAGGTTATCTATTCCCCATTTCTTGCGATAATATCTAGGCCAGAGGTCTTTGCCAACCTTATCTCCCACTTCATAGTGACCCTTCAACTCAGTAAATGCCTCCTCGGCCATCTCTCTCAGGCGATCATCCCTACACGCATCCATGAAGTCCCTTAACTCCACAGATTGAGTCACCCTAGAGGCCGGTTTCCACCGGATAAGTCGAGGCGGCATACCTGCGGATTCGAGAGATACTGATTTAGATTTTTCTAGTTGGCTATCTCTAACGGAAAATCATATGCTGGTACAGTGTTCGATTGGCACTAATCGCCAGTTTTCTATATGGTTTAGTTACAGCGACGTTAGCTCAATGAATGCCCGAAGACTTTAGGATATTGTCTATCGCGCGTTTGTATCGATAGGCTCACGCATTCCATTGCCAAGTTTCGAAACAGATCGACGTTGTCTACGGTGTTGATGAATCGGTCTTCGGTGTGAATTTTGCCTTTCGAATCTCGTTTGAGAGGGCACGGAACAAGGTAAAGACCCCATTCCTGTGCCTGGGTCGCATCCTCTTTGGTTACTATGAGAGCAATTGGGGTCGCGTATTGGCCGTGCTTGTAGCCAGTGTACCATTTCCAAAACTTTGTTCGCATGTATTTTATCCGGACGAATCGTTGTCTCAGCTCTTCTTGCTCTGACGACGTAACTGAGGTGTCGTCAAGGCCTACGGCCTGTGTAGCCTTTTTTGCGTTATTTGCGACACTATCATAGAACGCATGGCCCTTGCCGGTTTTCCATTTCGCAATCTTCTCTATGACGAGCTTATTCTTTTCCGCGACTGATTCTAGGTAGGCTGAACATACCGCCGCGAGATCGTCAGAGAGTTCCAAGGAGAGCGCAACGATTTGTCCAGATAACTCAGCAAGCAACCATTTTCTCCCTTCCCCAGGAAGGTAAGATTTGTAGTTGGGATCTGATTTTAGTTCATTACATTCATGCCAAAGCACATCGATGACATCGAGCTTTGGGTTGAGCTTGTGCAGTTTTGCCATTTCATCCATAAACGTCTCTTCGTCGACCCAAGCATTGTATGTGAACATTGGCATGGTGATGCATAGGTCAATGAGCAGAAATGTGTTTTCTTGGCCAAAGGATTGGAGAGCCTATTCGATGAGCTTCGCCGATTTGAAGAGGCGGCGCAGATATCGACCGTAGATTTCCCGAGTCCCGGGTTTGAGGCCCTCCAACCATAAATCAAACATTGGACTAGAACTTATTACAGCCTCGACTTGAGTTGACATTAAGGTTCAACTTCCACAGGAATATAGTAACTAGGTGACATATCAATGTCTAAGGAAATTGGCATTACTGTGAAGAAGGCGCAGGACCTTTCGGAATGGTATACGCAGATAGTGACCAAAGCTGAACTTGCAGATTACGCCCCGATGAAGGGGTTCATGATTCTTCGGCCTTACGGCTATTCAATATGGGAGAACATCAAGGAATGGTTGGACCGCAGGCTGAAGGAAAGCGGTCATTCAAACGCGTACTTCCCTCTTTTCATCCCGGAGAGCTACCTCAAGAAAGAGGCTGAGCACTTCAAGGGGTTCACACCTGAAGTCTTCTGGGTAACGGAAGCAGGCGAGAATAAGCTCTCAGAACGGCTCGCGGTTCGCCCCACGTCGGAAACCATCGTGAATGACGCGTACTCGAGATGGGTTCGAAGCTGGCGAGACCTACCATTGTTGATCAACCTTTGGAATTCGGTACTGCGGTCTGAAATCACTGCGACTCGACCCTTCATCCGTACCTCAGAATTTCTATGGCAGGAAGGCCACACCGTACACGCCACAAAGGAAGATGCAGACAAAGAGGTCATGATGATACTAGAATTCTACCGTCAACTGGTAGAGGAACAGATGGCAACTCCAGTACTACTCGGGTACAAGAGTGAGAAAGAGAAATTTGTCGGAGCCCTCTACACGACGACTCTCGAAGCAATGATGCCGGACGGCAAAGCAATGCAGATGGGAACGTCACACAATCTTGGGCAGAACTTTTCCAAACCCTTCGAGATCAAATACTTGGGGCAAGATGAACAGACACATTACGCCTGGACAACCTCGTGGGGCGTTTCATGGCGACTTATCAGCGCTATGATCATGCTCCACAGTGACGATAAGGGATTGGTTGTCCCGCCTCGAATAGCCCCAATTCAAGCAATCATCGTCCCCATATACTACAAAACTGAACGGACCGAAGCCGTCGGAGAGAAGGCTCGATCAACGGCTGAAATGTTAACGGGAGCAGGGATAGCGGTGCGGGTGGACTCCCGGGAACAGTACACGCCTGGGTGGAAGTTCAACGAATGGGAGCTCAAGGGAGTTCCGCTTCGGATCGAAATCGGACCGAAAGACGTTGCGAAGAACCAAGTCACATTGGTTCGGCGCGACAACTCACAGAAGCTCGCCGTAAAAGATGACGCCATAGTCGGTGAGGTGAAGAGATGCCTCGACGAGATACAGAAGGCCCTGTTCTCTAAGGCTAAGTCAGCACTCAACGATTCCATAAGCCAAGCAAGCGACTATGAGCAATTCAAGAACACGCTGAATGATCACGGTGGATTCGTAAAGGCATGCTGGTGTGGGCGAAGCGAATGCGAGGAGGCCATAAAGAATGAGACAGGAGCAACTATACGCACAATTCCTCTCAGCGACGAAAAGCTATTCTCAAAATGCATATACTGCGGAAATCCTGCGGCGAAGGTCACATACTTCGCGAAGTCCTACTAACGGCTCCAAAACACGCCTACAGCCCATAACAATGTTTAAGCACCGCCCAGGCGAATTTATGGTAGCTGATAAGGTTTGACTAAGAAGAGAAAGTCTCGCGGACGAAGTAAGGGCGGGAAGGGCGCCGCCGTAATGATTCAATGCTCACACTGTGGTAGGCCCGTTCCAAGAGACAAGGCGAAACGTGAAACGAGATGGACGAGTCTGGTGGAGCCTTCGTTGGCTCGCGAGCTGCGCTCGCACGGCACCTACATCGCTCGAGAGAGAGTGGTTAAGTTCTATTGCATTTCCTGTGCAGTTCACTTCGGACTCTCGAAAGTGAGATCTGCCGACGAGAGGCACTATTACTGAGTCAAAGTTTGCACGGTCAAATCGTCGCAGATAGTTTCCTTTCTTTCTTGCACATCTTTCAGGGTTAAACGAAAATCTGGTCCAATTTGCTCTACCATGATTGAGGCTGCGGCTGATGCGAATAGGGCTGCCTCAGAGAGGTTTCCTGTTCGAGTGTATTCTGTGATGAAGGAACCAGCGTAGACGTCTCCCGCCCCCGTGGGATCAATCGCGTGCGTTGTTGCGAAAGGTGGAACTCGATATAACTTGTCGCCATCCAGCAACAGAGAGCCTCGTTCTGCCAGCGTGACAATCGGAACAGCAGAACCCATAGACCGTAACCGTTGAAGTCCAACGAGCGGGTCTTTTTCGCCAGTTATTGTCTCAATCTCTTGTTCATTCGGCTTAACGAAGTCCACGACCTCGATAATCCTCCTAATTGTGTCTCGATCGCACGAGTGAACAATGCGCCCACTGTCTCCAACCGTTCTTACTAACCCCTGTGGGTCCAGGAAAATCTTCGCTGAGGATTCGGACCTTAGAAAATGGATTAGTTCTAGGTCAACCTCGCCCAGAATGGGACCGATTAGAAGGAACGCGCTATCCAAGAACTCTTTCGGGAAACTGCTTGGCCCAATTTTGCCAGCAACTCCCAGAACATCTAGGGTTCTATTGCCCTTTTCGTCATATATGAGGTGGAATCCACCCGTCTCTGCCCTAATATCCATATTGGCTTCGATATCATGGCGTTTCATGTCGCGCGCAAATGTTTGCGCAAAGTCTTTGCCAACGCATCCCACCAAGCCGACTTTTTTCACGCCGAGCTTCTTGGCCGCTAAACAGGCGTTTGTGCTACATCCAGACAGGACCCGGCCGTTTGTCTTTGACCACGGCGTCACGATCACATCATAAACGGGATTGCCTACCCCGACTATGTCAAACCTCAACACTCGACCCTCGCGCATGTTTGAAAGTGTACCAAAGCCTCTGAACGACGGTCACATGGGACAAAAAGCCTGCAATAACAACAGCCACAGTAAGTGCCAGGCCGACAACAGGCTGAAGTAAAGAACCGATTAGCAACAATGTTATTTTTTCTTGGCGCTCGGCGACACCAACTGTGCAGCTTGAGAGCCCTCCAACCGATTCGGCTTTAGCCCTTGTGTAGCTGGCCATTATCATTCCAAAGAGGCCGAAGACTACCCACGGCCAGTCCACTAGTCCTCCAAGGCCGATGCCGAGGAGGACAGCGAACTCCGCATATCTATCCAATACGTGGTCATAAACAGCCCCAAATCTGCTTGCCAAGCCTGTAGCCCGCGCGACAGCTCCATCGAGCATGTCAATCAAGCCGGCTGCCGCAAGACCAACGGCTCCAACCACAGGCGATTTCAAGAAATAGGCGGCAGCGGCCAAAAGGGAAACCAGAAGGCTGAAAGTGGTGATAGTGTTTGGCGTCGCACCAGCCTTACCTAGTCTCCTACCGATAGGTTGCATCGCTGCCTCGTATTTCGCTCTCAGCTTCCCAAGCATTAGAAACATCAAATTCAGACTTGCGTTCACACTTTATGGACGTTTCGTAGAAATCCAACAGGATTAGTTTTCTCGCCAGAAAGCGCGGACAGCCCGATGGCGGACCAAGCGGCGTTAAGGATAGGGGAAGACGTACAACCTGTTTCTGACCCCCTATGGTATCCCTTATCCCATCCAGTCTGTAGCCAAAACCAAGTTTTTCAAGCACGGTTCTTCTTTTCTTGGGGCAGGTTTCCATGGGTAAAGTAGCCAAGGGGCAACAGTGCAGCGTAGTAGGTTGCGGCGCTGCAGCTATTCGATCAATATCCACCGAGAAGGTGTCGCACAGCGGTCTTAACATTGGCAGTTCTCGCAGAGCTTATCTTTGTAAGAAACATTACCAGGAATTCAAGAAGCTCACACGCAAAGACCGACAGCTCGAGAAGTGGCGATTCTCAACCTAATGCAACTTTATCGAACAGGGCTTAATGCTCATATTTTGATGTGAGTGCCGGATCCCATGAGACTCCTACTGCTTCATTGCGATTCATTTGAGTACGAAGTCCGCCAAACGGCTGTCAAGAACGCTGAACCTCTAGAGGACAACCGAATGGGCAGGTTTGAGAATGTTCTCGTGGCCTTCTCAACCATAGAGAAGGAAGATGAACAGAATCCCGCTGAGGTTGTCAGGAAAGCAACCGAGTCAATCGCTGAAGTGGCAAGGTCCGTAAAGACGAACCGCATCCTAGTATACCCTTACGCCCACCTCTCAAGCAGCCTTGCTTCGGCTACCGTCGCGATTTCAATTCTGCGACAATGCAGCGGATCTCTGAAGGAAATGAACTTCGAGGTTCACCGCAGCCCCTTCGGATACTACAAGAGCTTTAGCCTTCACTGTCTAGGCCATCCCCTATCCGAATTATCCAGAACGATAAGGCCTGAGCAGGCTAAGGCAGAACCTGCACCGATCCGGACTTACTATAAGGTCCTGGCACTCGACGGCAACCTCTACGAACCAGAGGAGTACACCTACAAGCCCGGCGAAGAAGAGTTTCGCATCCTTGTAGAAAAGGAAGCCCTCAAGAAAGGGTTGCCAGGGGGAGAACCGCGTTACCTCGAATACTGTAAGAAGTTCGGCATCGAATGGGAAGACCTCTCCGATGTAGGCCACATGCGTTACAGCCCTGAGGGCGTAATGCTCTTTGACCTCATCAGCGAATATTCATGGACCGCAGTCAACTCTGTCGGGTTGCCGATTCTCCAGGTTAAAGGCACGAACATGTTCGACCTGGCAGTCCCAGCCGTCAAGGAACACGCGGACCTCTTCGGCTCCAGGCTCTATAGGCTTGAAGTGGAAAACAAGAGTTTAGTCATGAGATACGCCGCATGCCACCAGCAGTTTGCAGCCGTACGGAACTGGGCATTGAGCTACAGGCACCTGCCTTTCGGAACATTCGAAGTGGCCGATTCATACCGTTTAGAGCAGAGCGGGGAATTGCTTCTCTCGTTTAGGCTAAGAAAATTACACATGCCTGATTGCCACATTTATTGCCGAAACCTCGAAGAGGCGAAAAGCGTCACGCTCAAGTTGCACGATAAAATCTACGAGGAAATTGGAAAACTTGCGAGGGACTACGTTTCAGTCTATAACATAACCCACAGCTTTCTTGATTCACACAAGGATTACGTGATGAAGCTGGTGAAGCGGGAGGGAAAACCGGTCCTCCTGAACTTTGTTCCTGAAGGCATCTACTACTGGGTTCTCAACATAGAGTATCACATAATTGACGAGCTTGAAAGGCCGAGGGAGATAGCGACTTTTCAAATCGATATGGGCAACGCAAAACGTTTCGCCATCTCGTATGTCGATGACAAGGGTGCCAAAGAGTTTCCGCCGATAATCCACACTGCTGTCATTGGCTCGGTCGAACGTTACCTGTTCACAGTGCTAGATCAGTGTGCGAGAACAGAAAAACGGGGTGGCAAACCGAGCCTGCCGATGTGGCTGTCGCCGACCCAGGTCCGACTCATTCCCGTCAAGCCCGAGTTCCTAGAGTATTCCCAGAAACTCGTTGACCAGTTGACTGCTTCGCACGTCAGAGCCGATATCGATGACCGGGACGAAAGCGTCGACAAGCGTGTGCGTGATGCTGAACTAAACTGGATACCGTACGTTGCCGTCGTAGGCAAGCGAGAGGTCGACGCAAATTCAGTTGCCCTTCGCCGCCGGGAAGACGGGAAACAATACAATGCAAATCTCTCCGACCTAGAGAAGGAAATAATTGCTTTCACAGGGGGTTACCCAACAATCCCGTTGAAGCTGCCCGTCAAAGTCAGTCAAAGGCCAGGATACAAGCAACTCAATTGACTCCCGGCTTTATCAAAGCTTATATTGGGTTCGGCGGCTACATGCGGCTAAAGGTTGTGAATTTCGATGAGTAAGGATCAAGGCTACGGGTTTGCGATATTCATAATATCAATTATCGTGGCCATCGCATATCTGGTCGCATTCTTCGCTCCTTACGTAGGACTTCCGGCCTACTGGCAGCAATGGGCAATCGGAATACCAGTGCTACTCTTCGTCCTGCTCGTTCTCGTAATATCTGCCTGGATAGGGTGGACAATGCTAACCACACCGCCACCCGCCCCACTCGAGGCCGAACCATACAGCCCTAACACTAAGGGCAACTCCAGTACAAGTCGGAGCAGAAAAAGGAAAAAGTAAACTCTCCAACTAATCAGCCGGACTACTTCTCATAGTCTCTCGGCTGAACTTTGTCTGTCAAATTTCAAAATCGAGAGGTACAGGAAACACCTCGCTTGAAACCCATCCCACCTGAGAATCTTGACCCTAATTCAATTCTCACAAGATTGCAAACGCGTCAGCTCGGCCGAACGCTGCGAATCCTTGACAAGTGCACTTCGACAAGTGACGCGGCAGCCCAACTTGCCAGTTATGGAGCCTCACACGGTTACACAGTCCTCGCGGAGGAGCAGACAGCGGGCCGAGGCCGCCAAGACAGGATGTGGCTATCACCGAGGGGCGGAATTTGGATGACGCTTATCCTTCGGCCTCCGTTCGTTTTCAATCCCCTTGACACCCTCCCTCTACTTGGGGCCCTGGCCGTAGCTAGAACCGTCAATTCGAGCCTAGGCATCAAGGCGAACGTCCGGTGGCCTAACGACATCGTTGTAGGTCGCCAAAAGCTCGCAGGGGTTCTCGCAGAAACAACGTTCATAGGAAATCAACTGCAATACACACTGCTAGGTATTGGGATAAACGCGAATTTCCACCCCAGTGAGATAAAGGAAATATCCCCTACCCCGACAACACTCCTCGAACTTCTCGGCTCACCTATCGACAGGGAGGAATTGATTTGCGTGCTACTACTGGAAACGGAACACATGTACGAACTAGCGTCATCCAAACTGGATGAGGATCTATTGAATTTGCTGCGCGAATTAGATTGCTCGCGTGAAAAACATGTGAAGATTGGGATAGGGACTGAAGAGGTCTCGGGAGTTCTGGAGGACTATGACACGTTTACGAAAATTCGGATCAGAACAGTCCAGGGCTCTCGTGTGGATCTCGAAACGAGTTCGGTCGCCAGCGTAGAGTACATAGACTTCTGACCTAAAGTAACGATCAACCCGTGCAGGGAGTGCGAGGGTGCGCTCTGCTACAGGCTAATAAGCGATGACTCGGCTGAATAGTAGGTTCCGAACGAATACTTGGTCGATAGATGTTGAAAGAAGCAGATTCGGATGTTAGGAAAAGAACCGATCATCTGCGGGAACTGAGAGAGAAAGCTGCCCTCGGAGGTGGAAAGGAACGTATTGATGAACAACACGCGAAGGGAAAGCTGACCGCTCGCGAAAGAATAGACCTCCTGTTGGATTCGGGAAGTTTTGTTGAAATGGACCGTTTCGCTATAACGCCGACCGTCGCGCCTGGATTGGAAGATCGCAGGATTCTTGGGGACGGCGTTGTCACTGGCCATGGGACAATAGACGGCCGCCAGGTCTACGTGTTCGCCCACGATTTCACAGTATTTGGAGGATCTCTAGGCGAGACATTCGCAATGAAAGTGTGCAAGGTTCTAGACCATGCCCTGAAAGTCGGCGTCCCGGTAATCGGATTGAACGATTCTGGTGGAGCGAGGATTCAGGAAGGGGTCGTAAGCCTTGGAGGATATGCAGAGATCTTCTACAGAAACGTACTGGCAAGCGGGGTGATACCGCAGATCTCAGCGATAATGGGCCCTTGCGCTGGTGGGGCAGTTTATTCCCCTGCACTTACCGACTTTGTAATCATGGTCGACAAAACCAGCTACATGTTTGTTACTGGTCCTGACGTGGTCAAGTCGGTGCTCAATGAAGACGTGACCTTCGAGGCTCTAGGCGGTGCATCTGCCCACAGCCAAGTTTCGGGTGTTTCTCATTTCTTTGCCGCTGATGAATCTGCGGCAATGCAAATGGTCAAAGCAGTGCTCTCCTATCTACCCCAAAATAACCTCGAAGACCCACCCGTCGTTAAGACGGGCGATGATCCGAACAGAATGGACAATGAACTCGCCTCAATCGTTCCATCAGATCGCGACCGTCCATACGACATGAAAGAAATTATTCAGAGAGTCATCGATTCGGGAACGTTCTTGGAGGTGCAGGCACAGTGGGCCCTGAACATCGTTGTAGGATTCGGACGCTTGGACGGTCGGAGTGTTGGTGTCGTTGCAAACCAACCTAAGCATTATGCCGGTGCATTGGATAACAACTCCTCTGTGAAGGCAGCTCGATTCATACGATTCTGTGACGCATTTAACATTCCAATTCTGACGTTCGTCGATGTGCCAGGGTTTCTTCCGGGCACCGATCAAGAACATTCAGGCATCATCAAGAACGGAGCTAAACTGCTGTACGCATACTGTGAAGCCACTGTTCCGAAACTCACCGTCATCATACGCAAAGCCTACGGAGGTGCGTATGATGTTCTTGGAAGCAAGCACATTCGAGCAGATTTCAATTTCGCTTGGCCGACTGCTGAGATAGCCGTCATGGGTCCTGAAGGCGCCATCAAGATCATCTACAGGAAGAAAATTGCAGACGACGCAGACCCGCGAGTGGTCAAAGGGCTATTGGAGGATTATCGTGAGAAGTTTGCTAACCCGTACGTGGCCGCGGAACGTGGGTATATCGATGACGTAATCGAGCCCCAAGAAACGCGCCCGCGGCTCATACGCGCGTTGGAAGCGTCTCTGAACAAACGCGAACTCAGACCACCCAAGAAACACGGCAACCCCCCCTTATAACTCGACGAAGTATTTTTTGAGTGACCCGTTCACACGTTCGCCAATTGGTAGGGTTGCTAGGCCTTTGAAGATGAAATTGCTCATTGCCAACAGGGGCGAGATAGCGCTTAGAATTATCAGAACGTGCCGCAAGCTCGGCGTTCGCACAGTTCAGGCCTATTCGGACCCAGACCGGGATTCACTGCCTCTGCGCTACGCTGATGAAAGATACGCCCTTGGAGGAGCGACCCCCGCCGAGAGTTACTTGAATATCGAAAAGCTTGTTCGCGCGGCCCTTCATACCAATTGTGATGCGGTTCATCCGGGGTACGGTTTCCTAGCCGAAGAAGGCTCCTTCGTGAAAGCGTGCGAAGAGAACAATCTCAACTTCATCGGTCCCTCAAGCACCGCTCTGGAGAAACTCGGAAACAAATTATCGGCGAGGAGAACCATGCGAGAAGCCGGAGTCCCCGTCATACCTGCTTCCGAGGGACCCGTGAAGGACGAGGATGAGGCGGCAACCGTCGCTGAGAAAATCGGATACCCAGTCATACTAAAGGCCGTCTATGGCGGTGGCGGCAGAGGGATGAGAATTGCAAAGGCGAGCGATGAAGCACGCCGATTCTTTCGCGTGACAAAACTCGAATCCCTCTCAGCATTCGGAAGAGGAGAGGTCTACATCGAGAAACGATTAGTCAATCCCAGACATGTTGAGATTCAAACAGTTTGCGACAAGCATGGAAAAGTCGTTAGCCTGGGGGAACGGGAATGCAGCATACAGCGTCGGCACCAGAAGCTCCTTGAAGAAGCTCCATCCGTGGCAGTTAACGAAAGCCTTAGGCACCAGCTTGATGACGCGGCTAAGAAGGGCCTGTCCGCGGCCGGATACACAAATGCAGGTACGGTTGAGTTTCTAATCGACAAGTCCGGAAAATTCTATTTCCTCGAAGTCAACAAACGACTTCAAGTTGAACATCTCGTAACCGAGATGACGACTGGAATCGACCTCGTGGAAGAGCAATTGAAGATTGCAACCACATCCACGCTCGGGCTCTCACAGGACGAAGTGCATATCAACGGGTGGGCGATCAATTGCCGAATAAATGCTGAGGATAGTAGAAGTTTCGCTCCTTCACCGGGCACGGTTATCCATTATCACCCTCCTTCAGGTCCAGGTGTTCGTTGTGATTCAGCTCTATTTTCAGGTTATACCATCCCCGAGTATTATGACTCAATGGTTGCGAAGCTGGCTACTTGGGGACGCGACCGCGCGGAAGCAATCCAGCGTATGAAAGTCGCACTAGACGAGGTCGAGATCGTTGGTGTGCCCACGACAATACCTTTGCACAGGCTACTCATGCGCGACGAAGGGTTCATCCAAGGGAATTTCAACACAACCTACCTCAACACCATATTGCCACAAATGAACTCAAACCTACTCAGGTTAGAAAGATACGCCGTCGCAGCCGCAGCCACGAGCAGACTAAGGAACCCCACGCCAACTACGGCACATAGGATGAGCGAGACGTCAAGATGGCGAATGTCCGCGAGAACGCAACAAATGACAGCCAAGCCAGGTTGGTGAGATGCGCACATACAGAATCCAGCTCAATGAAAGGGCGTATACTGCTTCAGTAGAGCAAACTGGGGAAGACGTTTTCAAGGTGACAATAGACGGAGAGGTCTTCGAAAGCGAGTCGTTGAGAAGAGATAGCATCTCTACTTGGCTAGTGCGATCGACTAACGACGAAATCCGTGCCCAAACGAGGGTTCTACCCGCCGACAAGGTGGACGTTTGGCTTGCTGGAACCCCATTCCAAGCCTCTGTACAAGTCGTTGGAACAGGGGGCTATGCAATTCCAACCCCTGGAATAGGTGAACAACGTATCAGTGGCGATATTCGGGCTCCGATGCCGGGCCGCATAACCAGCATTCTAATCCGGGAAGGCGAATCAGTAGACCTGGGAACCCCACTTCTGATTCTAGAAGCAATGAAAATGCAGAACGAGCTGACATCTCCGACAGCAGGCCATGTCAAATCCATTCACGTTCAAGAAGGCGCCACAGTCAAGAAGGACTCGCTCCTCATAGTTGTCGAGTGAACTGGACCGGTGGATCGATGATTGTACTAGCCTCTTAGATGGTTGATGATTTCCCGAGTGGCCTTTGACTTATTCAAAGTGTAAAAGTGGATTCCCGGAACTCCATGAGCAATAAGTTCCTCGCACTGCTGGATGGCATGTCTAATGCCGTATTGCTGCACTGCCTCGAGGTCGTTCTGGATAGGTTCAAGATCCCTCACTAGCCTATGAGGAATGGTTGCCCCGCATATGCGAGTAAATCGCAGTATTTGATTATAGTTTGTAATCGGCATGATACCTGGGATGATGGGCACCTTCAATCCTTTCTCGCGCATTCTTTTCTCAAAAGCGAAGAAATGGCGGTTGTCAAAGAAGAGCTGAGTAATGACAACATCTGCTCCAGCTTCGACCTTTTCTTGAAGATGGTTCCAATCCGTTTCCTTGTTCGGCGATTCAATATGCCCCTCAGGATAGCCAGCAACGGCGACACATAGAGAATAAGCACTGCGGATGAACTCCGTCAATTCGCTTGCATACCTAAATCCATCAGGGTCAGGGACAAATCTTGCTTCCCCTTTTGGTGGATCCCCACGTAGGGCAACCACGTTTTCAATTCCCGAGGTCACTATTTCGTCAAGAATTTTCTTTATTTCCTGTTTTGAATGTCCAACGCAGGTGAGGTGTGCCATGCTTTCTAAACCGATTTCTCTTTTTGCCCGTTTAACTATCTCAATCGTCCTGTCCCGTGTCCCGCCGCTAGCTCCATAGGTAACAGAGATAAATCCGGGGTGCAACCTTTTGACATTCGTCAGAGTTTCAAAAAGCTCACTGATTCCCTCCTCTGTTTTCGGTGGAAAAAACTCGAGAGAAAACATTGGCCGGCTGCTTTTTAGTATCTCGGTTATTTTCATGAAAGGGCTTGCTCTCTTACTAAACTAAGTTTCCTTAGCATTTGTGTCTTGGAGCCACGATTGAGGAGCTGAAAACATGTTCGATGTCTTGCGTTAGAGGCACTGAGACCTTAAGCATTCCACAATCATTCATTTAGGAAACTTGTTGCCTGGCCAAAGTCGCGCCTTTCACAATGCTGGAAAGCTTTGCGTGTGCGACATCCCATGACCGTGTCCGTAGTCCACAATCAGGGTTTACGTAGATTCGCATTGGGTCTCCAAGAATTTTCGTTGCGTATTCTATCCGGTCCCTTATCAGCTCGGGGCTCTCAATCTCATCAACATGCACGTCCGCAACACCCAAGCCGATTTCTCTTTCATCCCCATACTCCGTAAGGAGCTTGAGTTGGTCATACGCTTCTCTCTTACGATCGTCACGGTTGGCGAATTCCAGGGCCAGCTGGCTGCAGTTCTTTAATCCCATAATGTGCGGGTAGAGAAGGCGGTAGTCACTGAAGCATACGTGAACGCTGAACTTGCATCCAATCCCCTCGGTACATAGGTTGAATGCTTCAACGAAGAATGGGACCTCCGCCGGTTTAGTTGTGAGAGCAGGTTCGTCTATCTGAATCCATTCCGCGCCCGCATTAAAAAGCGCCTGGAGGTTCGGCCGAATGATTTCCTTCGCTACGCTAAGTACGAATTCTCTTTTCGCCTGAGACTTCAGCTTCTGTAAGTCCGCGTACTTCCCGGCGAGTTGCTTTTGATAGTATTCGTTGAACGACCATTCTGCTATCGTGTACGGTCCGGTAACGGGGACTTTGATCTTGCGTTTCGCGTGTTGTTTTACAAAGACGAATTCTTTCAGGTGGTATGGTTCACGGAATCCAAGTTTGCGTACACATGCAGCTTTCCTGTAGTATCTGTTGTCGAAGGATCTCACGTGCCCGTAGAATTCGAATCCTTCCGAATTTCGGACTGGGTGCTCATACATCTCGATTCGGTTTGCTTCGCCATCATACACGTATTCGAGGCCAGCTGACTCAAGAAACCTGATACCGAATAAGGAAGCAAGCGCTCGGATATTCTCCTCTGATTCAGGAGCCTTTGGGTGGGATAGTATGTTTCTCACTTGCGATTCATTTTCAAAGCCTGTGACCTTTGACCACTTCGCTAGGTGCGCCAAATCGGATTGCTCAAGCTTCCTTCCGCGAAGGTATGAGATTAGCCACGGGGCTTTGGGGAGGCTCCCAATTTCTTGTACGGGAAACATCGTGTTCCCCATTTAGGCTACCAGCTCTGCCTTAGTTTCTGCAAGCAGCCGGACCTTCCGCTCCGCTACGTTTTGTGGGAGAAAATCCAAGTCACAATTGGGGCCAAGGAGTATGCTCTTCGGGGTTAAGCGGTCGTTGATATCTGCAACAAACTTGCTTAGCCCCGTTGCTGTTTCAAGTAACGAATTTCTCCCGTCGATGCAACCGCATCCTAAGTCCTTATTGAAATCATGTTGCGTCAGAGAGTCAAGTGATGTGGCGTAAAAGTCTAAGCCGATGCAATTTACAGGGTAATCCAACAAGTCATCAATCACGGCTCCTGCGTCGCCAAAGTATGTTTGTAACGTTGTATGGCCGGCCACTCCTTTCGCGCAAACCTCGAATGCGTGCTTTGCCACCTCTAGATCGCGTTTCCTTTTTCCGTCTGCAGTGAGGGCCGGTTCATTGAATTGGAAGTATGTGTAACCGACCTTCTGTAGCTCAGCGACAGTTTGCCTCAACGCATGCGCGAGGTCGTCAGCAAGGTCCGCGAGCGACTGGTAGGCGGAGTTTTGCGCAAGTGCGGCGAAGGTAAATGGACCAGGAAGAATTGCCTTCTTACGGGCGGTTCGGGGTAGCAGGTTATGTCTGAAGTATCGCCCTAAGTCAGTGCCCTTGTAACTTACTTTCTGAACTATTGTCGGTTTTCGATAGAAGGTGTTGTTGTCGAACCATCTTGTCAGCGCTCCCAATTGAATACCCGTGAACAGTTCGGAGAAGGGCCTGAAGAGGTCCTGCCAATTCAACTGGCCGTCAACTAACGTGTCCAAAGAGGCGCTGCTTTGCAGTTCAACCAAGGAAGTTAGGTCGTGGTCGAAGAGCGCATCCACTTCGGGCTGCGAGATCTTCCCACGGGCTGCAGCCCGTGTGGCCTCTACAAGTTTCTCGCTGCGCGGGAAAACTCCAGCTAAATGCGCCTCTACCACACTCAGTCCTCCGTCAACATGTGATTTGGAGCCTTTCGGGCATATTCCAATATTAATATTCTAGGCCTATGATAATTCTTATAGGAATAAGGGCATTTTCAATGCTAAGCATCATAGTCTGCCCTGAAACTAAGCCGCTCCACCTTCGAACTCAAAGGTAACGAGCAATCTACTGTCCCCTAGTTGAATATTCTAGACGTCCGTTTTGAATCTAACTTGCAGGTTTGAAGAAATACCGTGGCCACCGCGGCCACTCCTTAGGTACCGTACTCTCGAAATCAATTTCAAGCTCCATTCCAATCCGTAGCTCTTCAAGCTTAACGTTCCTTATCATTCCGGGTAGCTGAGGCCCCTGCTCCAATCTGAGGATGCCCACCGCGTACGGGGCTAATGCTTGGAATTGGCTTGGTGGAAAATGGATGATCGTGTAGGTAAGAAGCTTCCCCTTACCTTTGAGTTCGGTCCACTCGACTTGGTAAGAGAAACACTTGGGGCATAGTCCACGTGGCGGCCAAAGAAGCGCGCCACAGCCCTTGCACTTCACACCCATGAGTTTTCTTTCTGCGCAAAACCTGTAGAAGTTCTCAACCGTTGGAAGTATTAACCCATTCTCATCGCGGATGAAACCTGTTCCTCCAGGTTGCGACGTCATTACTGATGCCATCCTTTCTTTCACCTTCAGTCTCCACGTTGGTAGATGTGGACAACGCCGGTTGACGCAGAGCCGCCCACGTTCTCCGTAAGCCCAATTTCGGCGCCAGCAACTTGCCTTCGCCCTGCTTGGTTAGTTAGCTGGAAGTAGATTTCGCATGCTTGTGCCGTCCCGGTTGCTCCAACTGGATGGCCTTTCGCTTTGAGCCCTCCACTAGTGTTCGCAGGAATCTTGCCCCCCAGGTAAGTTGCTCCTTCGTCGATTAGTTTCCCGCCCTTCCCCTGGTCGCAGAATCCTAAGTCTTCATAGGCGATGATTTCGGCTATTGTAAAACAATCATGTAGTTCAGCCACGTCGATATCTCTTGGGCCGAGTTTGGCCATATTGTAGGCTTCTTGCGCGGCGAGCTTCGTGACCTTCATGCTGCTGAAGTTCTCTCGGTCGCTTAGACTGAGAGTGTCTTGGGCCTGACCCGAACCAATTATGTTCACGGGCGTATCAGTGAATTTCCTCGCTATCTTTGGTGATGTGAGTACTAGGCAGCTAGCGCCATCCGTTCTGGGACAGCAATCGTACAGCTTTAGGGGCCAAGCAACAACTCGTGAAGCCAGTACTTCGTCGACGGTTATTCGTTTCTGGAAATGCGCTTTTGGGTTGAGGACGCCATGTTCATGGTTCTTCACCGCAATCTTAGCCATTTGTTCCTCCGTCGTGCCGTACCGGTGCATGTGGTCAACAGCCATCATACCGAAAATCCCAGGGAACGAGATCCCGTGCCACTGTTCGAATGGGAAGTCCGATGCCATCGCCAAAATCTCAGTTACGCCAGTTGTGCTAACGTGCGTCATCTTCTCAACTCCTCCTACAAGAACTACGTCGTACATCCCAGATAGGATAGCAAACAAAGCGGTTCGCATCGCGACACTCGACGAGGCACAAGCCCCTTCGGTCCGGAAAGCAGGTTTCGGAAGCAGCCCAATCCAGTCTAGGAAGAGGGGTGCCACATGGGCTTGGTGTTCGTAAGATTCGCTCATCATGCCAACGAAGAGGGCTTGAATGTCCCGTTTGGGATTCAGCTTGGGACATCTATCGAAAGCCTCCTTTGCAGCCTCGGCGAAGAGTTCTCTGCTGTACAAGCCTTCGCGAACACCGAATTTCGAAACACCCGCCGAAACAATGCTGGCTAACGGTTGTGTCATCCTGACTGAATCCTCAAATCCCTGAATACTTGTGCGAATACAAAGCCGTAATAATGAAGGTTATTATCCCACACCCAATACTCGCGTGAAGTTTTCCTTCTCGTAATCAAAGACAACCTCTTGGCCTCCTAACCTGAGACGACTAGGTTTTTTTCTTGGAAGGTGCGAGTTCTGTGTGTGCAAAAACCCTGTGCACTGGTTGCCTGAAATCAAACGGCCTTTTGTCAAAGGCTTACTATTGCTCGGAGCATCGCCCTCGACAATAGCGACGAAAACTTGGTGGAGAAACACTCAGTTTTGCTTCGAGATGGTAGTCGTGATAGGAGCAACTGAAGAATAGACCTCAAGTTCCGCGACGCGATCTACTCCGTATTGAAGGCGTGGAAAGACGAAATGTTTTATTGCACAACAGGACCACCACCTTAGTGAAATTTCTTGAGAAGAGTAGCTGTAGTTGCAGGTGGGATCTCTAGGTATCAGAAACCTAGACATGAAACCCAGGAGGAGATGGTCGCCCAAGCCATGAAGGAGGCTCTTGAGGATACCCCGAA